>Ga0105239_10000248_pt1 | contig 80738 bp, 69 predicted proteins | sample KBSC44metaG_FD_92761 | JGI IMG/M metagenome (GOLD analysis project Ga0105239, IMG submission 92761) | Corn rhizosphere microbial communities from Kellogg Biological Station, Michigan, USA - KBS C4-4 metaG | ecosystem: Host-associated > Plants > Roots > Rhizosphere > Soil | place: Michigan, USA...
CGGTGGTTTGTATTCGACCGCGAACAGCCAATGCCTCCACAAAGGCGGCGGCCTGCCCGCCCCCGCCTTTGCCGTGCCGTGCCGACCTCTGCACCGGAACGCGGACAACGACCGTCCGCAATGGGCCGCATGCAGACCGAACGCAACCATCCGCGGCTCCGGGAAGACGCTCAGAAGACCTTGAAAGGGGTGGCCCCTCAGAGCGGCTCGGCCTCGATCGCGCCGCCGCGCGTCAGCAACGCAGCGAACTCGTCGGCCAGCCGCACGCTTTCGGCGACCGCACGCTGCCAGGCGGCGATGCGCGCGGGAACGTCGTCGATGTAGCGCCGGAAGTCCTCGCGGTCCGGCAGCTTGGCGTTGGGCAGGCTCGCGATCCAGGCGCGATCGGGCGCCAGCACGACCAGGTTGTCCAGCGCCGCGGTCGCGCGGTGGCGGTGCTTCAGGCCCTTGTCGAGCCAGCCCGGCACGATCGCCTTCTGGAAATGCGGATAGAGCACCAGCCCGGCGGGCAGCGAAGCGTAGTCGAGGTGCAGGTGGTAGTCGGTGATGCCGCCGTCCCAGTAGGCGCCGCTCGGCGCGCCGGGGATGTCGCGCACCGCATCGAGCCAGAACGGGATCGAGCAACTCGCCAGCACCGCCGGCTGCAGGTTCGCCGCGCTCAGCGGCAGGCGGTGCGTCGGGAAGCCCTGCAGGCCCAGCGGCAGCGGCTCGCGTGCATCGGAGAACACCACGCGCTCCAGCCAGCCGCCCATCGCGCGGCGGCTCAGCGCGTTCGTCGCGTAGGCGCCGAGGTAGCCGAGCGGCGTGCGCAGCGGGCCCTGCCGCCCGAGGATGTGGCGCCCGCGGCTGGTGAAGACGTGCAGCCGGTAGCGCGGATGCCGCAGCACCTGCAGTTCGCGGCCGCCGAAGTGCTGCCGCAGCTGAGCGCCGAAGGTCTCGCTGACGTGGGCGAGCGCGGGCGCCTTGCCCGGCGCATGCAGGTAGCGCTGGTGGATGTAGTCGTGCGCCATGCGCTGCAGCGCGCGGGCCGGATCGTCGAGGCAGGCCGAGGCCATGCGCCAGGCGCCGATCGATGCGCCGAGCAGGTGCACAGTGTGGCCGGCGCGCGGCAGCCAGTCGCCGAACAGGTACTGGTCGAGCGCGTTCAGGATCAGCCCCTTCGGGCCGCCGGCCGCGGCAGGCACCATCACCACGTCGGCGGGTTGCAGGCCGCGCTCGCGCAGTTGCTTCAGCGCGCGCGGCCCGGCGTAGATGCGAAGGGCATTCATCCGGCGGCATGCTAACCAGCGCGGGCCGGTCGGCGGGGATCCGGTGTTTGCGCTTCTTTACGCCCGCTTCAACAGCGCTGCATGCCGCTGCGTTGTGATCGCCGGTCGTCACTTCGTTTTCAGATCATGAATCGCATGTTTGCGCTGACCGCCGCGGCGCTGATGGGTCTGGCCGGCGCGTCGGTCGCGATGGCCGAGGAACGGGCGGATTTCCACGATCGCGGACGCTTCGGTCCGCGCGAGCCGCATCTGCAGCTCGACGCCCGCTATCACCACGACCACTACTACCCGGCGCGCGGCGCGGTGGTCGCGGTGCTGCCGCAGGGGGCGGTGTCGATCGGCTTCCACGGCGGCAGCTACTTCTTCCACGGCGGCGTCTGGTTCAGGCCGTCTGGCGGCCGCTTCGTCGTGGTCGCGCCGCCGGTCGGCATCGTCGTGCCGGTGCTGCCGCCGGCCTATGCGACGCTGTGGATCGCCGGCGCGCCGTACTACTACGCCAACGGCGCCTACTACGCGCCGGCGCCGGGCGGTTATGCGATCGTCGCGCCGCCGCCGGGTGCGGATGCGGCCGAGCCCTTGTCGTCGCCGCTGGCCGCCGCGCCGCCACCCGTGGCCGTACCCGCGCCGCCGCCGGCGCACGCGCCGGATCCGATCGTCTACCCGCGCAATGGCCAATCGGCGGCGCAGACCGAGGCGGACAAGCAGGAATGCAACCGCTGGGCGACGAACCAGCCGAACGCCCTGGCCGATGCCGGCGTGTTCCAGCGCGCGACCGCCGCCTGCCTCGACGGGCGCGGCTACACGGTGCGCTGAACGGGGCGGCAGCGATGGCCGACGGACCGTCTTTCTGGCATCCTCAGGGGTCCGCGTCCCCGCCGGATGTACCAGGGAGAACGCCCTGTGAAACGCCTCGCCGCTCCGCTGTTGCGCGCCCTTTTCTGCGCGCTGGCTGCCGCGCTGCTCGCCGCCTGCGCGACGCCCCCCGTCCCCGCGCCACCGCCCGATCCGCTCTTCCACGACAGCCTCTTCAAGGCGCCGGCCCGGCCGATCGACGCAGCCGACGTCTTCGCGCTGAGCGAGCCGATGAAGCACTACCTGCGCGTCGACATCGCCCGCCGGCTGCGCAACGAAGGCCTGCAGCGCGGCCTGATCAACGCGCTCTACACCCACGGCGAGTTGAAGCTCGACTACGACTCCGCGATCACCCGGAATGCGGCCGAAGCCTTCGACGCGCGCAGCGGCAACTGCCTGTCGCTGTTGATCATGACGGCCGCCTTCGCGAAGGAGCTGGGACTGCACGTCACCTATCAAAGCGTCGAGATGGACGAAACCTGGAGCCGCAGCGATGACCTGGCCTTCAGCAACGGCCACGTCAACCTGGTGCTGGCCGGGCGCATGGGACGGTTGAGCCCGGGGTTCGACGAGACCAAGCTGCTGACGATCGATTTCCTGCCGGCCGAAGACATCCTCGGCCAGCGCACCCGGCCGATCTCGGAAGACACCGTGATCGCGATGTACATGAACAACCGCGCCGCCGAGGCCCTGGCGCGCGGCGAACTCGACGCGGCTTACGCCTGGGCACGCGCCGCGCTGGTCAGCGCGCCGTCGTTCTCGAGCGCGCACAACACGCTCGGCGTGATCTACCTGCGCCACGGCAACCTGCGCGAGGCGCAGGCGGTGCTCGAGCCGCTGCTGCAGCGCGAGCCGCAGAACCGGCAGGCGCTGTCGAATCTGGCGATGGTCGACGAACGTCTGGGCCAGGGCGAGGCGGCCCAGGCGCTGCGCGCCCGCCTCGCCCGCATCGAGCCCGATCCGCCCTATGCCTTCTTCCGCAGCGGCCTCGCCGCGATGCGCCGCGGCGACTACCTCTCCGCCAGAGCCCTGTTCGCGCGCGAAATCGCCCGCGCCGACTACAACAGCGAGTTCCATTTCTGGTTCGCGATCGCCAATCTCAAACTCGGCGACGTGGAGCAGGCGCGCAAGCACCTCGCGATCGCGATGGACAACAGCACGACCCGCGGCGACCACGATTTGTACGCCGCCAAGCTCGACCGGCTGCGCGCGCTGCAGACGCAGTGACGAGGCATACGGCGTGCGGATGGCGCGCGCTGCAGGCCGCGGGCCGAGCGCCGGGCCGCTCCCAAGCCCGCCCGCCATCCCCCGGCCGATGCACTCATCGGCCGGGGAACGGAGGGGCTTGCGCCGGATGCGTTCCAATCGCCTGTTTCCCCGGTCGTCGCAATCGGCCGCCAGACAGCTCGTGCCGGCACCCCGTCGGTGCCTCCCGACACCTCCTGCGCTTCCATCCGCCGAAAGCCCTTCCCGCCGCCCATGCCCGCCACGACCCCTAGCCTGCCCGCCCCTCGCCACGCCTCGCGCGTGCCGGCGCACCTCACTGCGCAGCAGGTCGAGCGCATCCGCCAGGCCGCCTACACGCTGCCGCAGGTGGTGAAACCGGCCGATTTCCTCGACAACGAACACGCGCCCGGCTTCGAGGAGCATCTCGACCGCCTCGGCTTCATCCTGCTGCAGAAAGCGGCCGCAGGCGCCCGCCCGAGCCGCTGGATCGCGCCCGCGCTGATGGACGAGGCGCTGCGCCATCTCGACGCGATCGGCACCGGCCCACAGGCGCGCGGCCGCATGGTCGAGCGCAGCGCAGTGCTCGAAGGCCTCGGCCTGTCGCGCCTCGGCGGCGGCTGGGAGCGGCGCGTCACGCAGCCGCTGGCGCTCGCGCATGCCGGCTGGCACGTGCCGGTCACGTTCCAGGTGGCAGCGGACGCGGTGCCCGTCTGGGCCTTCTTCCGCGATGGCGACAAGGCCGCGCTGCTGCAGGCCCTCGGCCCGCCGCCGCCCTACCCGCACGCGGCCGAACTGACCGCGCACCTTGACACGCTGGTCGCGCGCAGCCTGGCCGGCCATGCGCCGCGCCACATGGATTCACTGCTCGCCCGCCTGCAGGCCGAATGCGCACGGCCGCAGGCCTTCGCCGAGCTGAAGGCGGCCTGCACCCGCGCGCAGGACCGCTGGGAGCGCCACGTCGCCGAGCTGGACACGCTCGACAGCCTGAACCACGACCTCGCCTTCCAGGGCTACCCCGACAGCTTCGAGAAGGCACGCCACCTGCAGCGCTCGGTGCGCCTCTTCGTCGGCCCGCCGAACAGCGGCAAGACCCACGCCGCGTTCGAGCGCCTCGCGCAGGCGCACGACGGGGCCTATCTCGCACCGCTGCGGCTGCTCGCGCTGGAAGGCCGCGACCGGCTGGTGGCGCGCGGCGTCCCGTGTTCGCTGCTGACCGGCGAGGAGAACGTGCCGGCCGAGAACGCGCGCGTCGTCTCCAGCACGATCGAGATGGTCAATACCTCGCGGCCGATCGACGTCGCGGTGATCGACGAGGCGCAGATGATCTTCGACGCCTCGCGCGGCTGGGCCTGGACGCAGGCCATCGTCGGCGTGCCGGCGAACGAGCTGATCATCATCTGCTCGGCCTATGCGGTGCCGGCGATCGAGAGCCTGCTCGGCCTGTGCGGCGAGAGTTGCGAGGTGCGCAGCTTCGAGCGCAAGCAGCATGTCGAGCTGCTGCCCGGCCCAGTGCCGATCGCGATGCTGAAGAAGGGCGACGCGGTGGTCGCGTTCAGCCGCCGCGACGTGCTGATGCTGCGCGACCAGGTCGCCGCCAACGGCCATCCGGTCTCGGTCATCTACGGCGCCTTGCCGCCCGAGGTGCGGCGGCGCGAGGCGGAACGCTTCGCGCACGGCGCCTCGCACATCCTGGTCGCGACCGACGCGATCGGCATGGGCCTGAACCTGCCGATCCGGCGCGTGCTGTTCAGCACGATGACCAAGTTCGACGGCCAGGCGGACCGGCCGCTCGATGAATCCGAGGTGCACCAGATCGCCGGCCGTGCCGGGCGCTACGGCATGCACGAAGAAGGCTTCGCCGGCGTGCTGAAGGAAGCCGAGCCGGCGGCCGCGCGCACGCTGAAGGAGCTGCTGCCGAAGGCGCCGCGCGCGCCGCGCAACTTCAAGGCCCCGGTCGCGCCGAACAACTGGCACATCGAGACCATCGCCTCGCGCCTGCAGCTGACGCGGCTGCGCGCGGTGCTCGATGTCTTCATGGACCAGCTGGTGCTCGACGATGCGCACTTCGCGGTGGCCGAGCTGGCGCAGATGCTCGACCTGGCCGAGCAGCTCGACCACGCCGCCGGCAAGCTGAGCCTGAAGCAGCGCTTCATCTACGCCCAGGCCCCGGTCGACACGCGCACCGATTCGCAGGTGCAGGAGTACCTCGGCTGGGCGGCGAACCACGCGGTGAGCGGCAAGGCCGGCTCACCGTGGTTCCTCGACGAGATCGATGAACACAGCCGCCTGGACAAGATGGAGCAGGCCTTGCGCGCCTGCACCTTGTGGCTGTGGCTGGACCTCCGCTTTCCCGGCGTCTACGGCCATGTGGAGGAAGTGATCGATCTGCGCGGCCGGTTGAACGACGGTATCGAGCGGCACCTGAAGGGCAAGAAACCGCTGTGGCAGATGCGCGGCGGCAGGCGCTGAACCATGTCGGACGAGAATCAGATCCACATTCCACCGTCGTTCTTCGCGCTTTTCGCCGACGCTCGGCAGCGCCTCAGCGAGCCGCTCGCGGTGGTGCGCGAACGCTACGAAGTCTGCGAAGACCTGGCGAACCATCTGACCGAACACGGCAGCCACATGCTGCACCGGCTCGGCGTCTCGGAAGACGAGGTGCTGCGCCGCACGCATGCCGGGCTGTTGTCGCCCGAATCCGGCGTCAGCGCCGCCGAGGCGGGCTGGATCGTGCAGCGCCTGGCCGAGCTGCTCGGCTGGCCGTGGGCCGAGCCATTGCGCTGAGCGCCTGACGCGACACGCCCGATGAAGCTGCCGCGCGACCTCCGCTGGATCGTCTCGCCGGCCGAGCGCTATCGCCATGCGCGGCTGCTGCACGGCGTGCGCGTCGCGCTGGCGATGCTGACTTCGATCGTCATCACCACCGGCATCGACATCCCTCACGGCATCTGGGCTTCGGTCTCGCTGCTGGTCGTGATCGGCGGGCTGCAGCACCAGGGCAACATCCGGCAGAAGGCTTTCGAGCGCGCGCTCGGCACCGCGTTCGGCGCGATCATCGGCCTGGCCTGGGTCGCGCAGTACGCGCTGATCGGCTCGTCGGCGCTGACCTATGCGCTGCTCTCGATCACCGCCGGCATCTGCGGCTACCACGCGATCGGCAAAGGCGGCTACATCGCGCTGCTGACCGCGATCACGATGTGCATCGTCGCCGGCCATGGTGACGACTCGATCGAGATCGGCCTGTGGCGCACCGCGAACGTGCTGGTCGGCATCGGCATCGCGCTGCTGTTCTCGTTCGCCTTCCCTTTGCATGCGACGTACTCGTGGCGGCATGGGCTGGCGATGAATCTGCGCGGCTGCGCACGCCTCTGCAAGCAGCTGCTGGCGGGCGCGCCGATGACGGCCGAGCAGCAGGTCGCGACGTTCGGCGCGTTGAACGGCCGGCTGGTCGCGCTGCGCGGCCTGATGCCCTCGGTCGCGAAGGAAAGCGATATCGCGCTGGCGCGGCTGGAGGAAATCCAGCGCGAGCACCGTTCGCTGATGAGCGCGCTGGAGATGCTCGCGGGCGCCACGGTGGCCGAGACGATGCCTGACCCTCGTGAAGCCGCCGGACGGGCGCTGCGCGCCGAGGCCGACGCGATCCGCCTCCGCCTGCTGAGCCTGGCGCGCGCGCTGCGCTCGGGCAGGTTCGAAGGCTTGCAGGCCGAGCCGATGGCCGTCGAGCCTGCCCCGCCCGTCGATGCGACAGTCACCCCGTCCAATGGCCCGGCCTGGCTGCTGCTGCAGATCGCCGCGCAGAGCCGACGCTTGCGGCAGCTGCTGCTCGAAGCGCAACGCACCGGATCGCTCTGGGAGCGCTGAGCGAGCGCCTTCTTCTACCGCGACCGGAACACGATCTCGCGCATGCGCGCGAGCTTCGGCGTCACCACCGGCACCGTCAGCATCGTGCTGCCGACCGCCATCAGCAGCAGCGCGGTGAAGGTAGCGTTGGTGATGATCGCCTTGTCGAGCAGCACGTTGGCGAAGATGATCATGATCAAGGCCTTGGTCTGCAACAGCCAGCCGATCAGCGAGGCTTCGCCCGGCTGCCACCGCAGGATGCGGCCGGCCAGATGGGCGCCGATCAGCTTGCCGGTGACCGACGCGATCAGCAGCACCGCCGCGGCGATGAAGACGGCCGCGCCGCCCGCGGACCAGTTGGTGCGCAGCCCGGTGCTGAGGAAGAACACCGGCATCACGACCAGCAGCACGTTGTGGCGCAGCCCGTCCATCTGCCGCTGGTCGAACCATTCCGAATCCATGATCGCGCCGGCGAGGAAAGCGCCGACCATGTAGTGCAGGCCGGACCAGTCGGCGCCGAAGCCGCAGGCCGCGAGCCAGATCAGGCCGGCGTACCAGCGGTCGCGCTGCGGGATGCGCCGCATCAGCCAGCGGAAGGCCGAGCCGACCGCCGCGAAGGCCAGCAGGAAGCCGAGCTGCTTGCCGACACGCTCCCAGTCCATCAGGATCAGCGCGAGCACGCCCCAGATCGCGATGTCGTCGACGCTGGCGTAGCGCAGGATGCGCTGGCCGATCGGCTGGCGCAGGATCTCGATCTTCTCCATCAACAGGATCAGGATCGGCAACGCCGTCACCGCACAGGCCATGCCGATGCCCGTCACGAACTGCCAGTCGAGGGCCTTGGCGCCGATCCAGCCGGGCGAACTCAGCATGCCGATCGCGGCGATGGCGCCGAACAGCAGCGGCACGCCGAGCGCGAGGCCGGCGGTGACGCCGCTTTCGAAGCGATGCTCCCAGGCCTTGCGCAGATCGAGCTCGACGCCGGCGATCCAGACGAAGACCATCACCGCCCACCAGGCGATGGCGTTCAGCGCCAGGATCACCGGCGGCGCGAAGACGAAGCGGTAGTAGTCCGGGAAGGCCGCGCCGAGCACGCCCGGGCCGAGCACGATGCCGGTGACGATCTGCACCACCACCAGCGGCGCGTAGTACTCGGTGCGGCCGAGGCGCCAGATCAGGTAGGGGATCGCGAAGATCATCAGCATCGCGATCAGAAAGACTTCGGTGGTGCTCATCGGCGACTGGCCGGGCGTCGTCGGGGAAGGCGGGAAGCCATGAACCGCGCGGCGGGCGGCAGTGTGCCACGGGAGTGCACCGATGGGCGTGCCCGGCGCGGCAGCTTGGCGAGCGACTCGAGCCTCAGGCCGTGGGGGTCCCCGCCATCGCCACGCGCGCCTTCGCTTCCGGGCTCCCCGTCTTGTAGTACTTGTTCGCCCACCCTCGCGTCTTCGCCAGTGCCAGGCGTCGCTGCGGCGCGTGCCCCAGCTGCGCCTCGATGCCTATCGCCCGTGCACGGTAGTGCTCGTACAGGCGCATGAACTCCGCCAGATAGATCGCCGCAACGCGCCTGTCGCGGATCTCGATCAGGTTCTCGTCGTTGTTGTGCTCCGAGTTCTCGCTCATGTTGGCCGACCCTGTATAGACAACGGGATCGGCGCCTTCGGCATCGATGACCACGAACTTGTGATGGATCACGACCTCGCCGAAGTCTCGCGTCGCGTCGCCGGGAAAGATCGTCAGCTCCGGCCGGAAGCCGGCCGGCAGCGTCGCGGTGCCGAAGTGCGCGCCCTCGATCACGTCCTTGTTCTTGCGGCTGCGATGGAAGAGCTCGAGATTCGCGATCTTCGCGGCGTCGATGATCTGTCCGCTGGCCTGCGCCGCGGCCGATTCGGCGGCCGACTTCGCGCTGATGTTGTTGACGATGCCGAACATCATCAGGCCTTTGTCGCCGGCCTTGAAGCAAGCCGTTCTCAACGGTTGGTCGGTGGGCGTGAAGATGCAAAACAGCACCGAGTGCTGCGCCGCCTCGATCGCGCGGATGACGGTGTCGATCTGCTCGCGCTTGCCGCTGGCTTCGGGCGAGAAAGTTGCCCTCAGCATGGCCGTGCCGAGCGGGATCGGCGCGGACCAGCCGACAGGCGGCAGCTTCGCCGTCTTGGCCTTGGTCGGATTGCCGGCCAGCGCGGCGGCGCGGTCGCTGTAGAGCCGGGCCAGTTCGGGCGAGTCGAAGACGTGCAGCAGGTTCGCCTGCGTTGTCAGCCCGCCGATCGTGAAGTTGGCAGAGCCCATCAGCAGTCGCTCGGGCGTGCCGGAGCGGTTCGGTCCGTCGCTGACCACGAACTTGTCGTGCATGATGCTGGTCTTGTTGCGCGGCGAGAAGTCGATGATGTGCCCGAGACTGTCGACCACAGCCTGATTCGGCGAGTCCCTTGCCGGACTGGTCGCGGTCTTCGCGATCTTGTGCGAGTCGTAGACGAGTGCCAGCCGATGCGCGCCCTCGCGTTCGGCAAATGCCTTGAACTGGGGAATCGCCCAGAGCGGGTCGGTCAGGTGATAGGTCGCGCCGATCGCGCTGCCGGCGCCGCGCAGGATCTCGCCGAACACCTGCTCGAGGTCATTGGCCAGCCATTCGCGCAGCGCCAAGGCCTTGTCGGGCGGCGGCGCCTGGTTCGCCGTCAGACCCATCGCGGCGAGCTTGCGCGAAAACGCCTGCGAGCTGAGCACGGCGCGGTTGAACCAGGTGCCGATGCCGTCGACGACGTGGTCCGGCAAGCCGACCTGGCAGGTGCTCGCTTCCTCCTCCAGCAGCTTCGGATGCTCGGCGCTGCCGACCACCGGATGGACGGTGTAGATGAACTGGCCGTTGCGGTCGGCTTCGTCGATGCGCGCGTCCCACCACATGAACTTCTGGATCGGTGCGTCCTTCGACGCTGCGTCCGGCGTGCCGTCCGGCACCGGGCCATCGAAGGTCAGACGGTTCGGCAGCCAGCTCTCGGGCTCGCGCGATTGACCGTCCACCGAACGAAAGCCGGGCTTGCGCTGGATCGCGAAACCGAGGAAGTCTTCGCGCGTTTCGCCCTGGTCCCAGTCGAGGGCGAGCAGCACGAGCGTGGGCGACAGATAGGCACGCACATTCACTGCCATCGACAACTCCTCGTGACCGGTTGCCGTGGAATCTAGTGCATCGCGCGTGTCTCAGGCGTGACCGGCCACGGACTCGTCCACAAGGTTGCGGACGCGGCGAGCCGGTTCAGGATCGAGGCGCACTCGCGGCATGCTCGCGCCAGCGCGCCGCGGCTTGCCCGCGCGCTTCGACGCCGAGCTTGCCGAGGATGTTCGCGACATGGCGCTTCACGGTGTGCGGGCTCAGGTCGAAGGCACGCGCGATCAGCTTGTTGCTATCGCCGACGGCCATGCGCGCCAGCACCTCGCGCTCGCGCTCGGTCAGGCTCGCAAGCTCGGGATCGTCGCCGGCGGCCGAGGCCTGCTCGTTGCCGGGCATCGGGACTTCGGCCGGGCACGGCGCACCGGTGCGGGCACGCTGCAGCACCTCGGACAGTTCGCCCAGCAGCGATTGCAGCGCCGGCTCCAGCTGCCCTTGCCAGTCCACCGCCTCGAGCCGCGCCAGCACCAGCGGGCCGGCGAGCAGCGCGCCGCCGCAGCGGTCGTCCAGATGATCGGCGGCGAACCAGCGCTGCAGCACCGCCGCGGCGGCCACGCTGTCGCCGAGGCGCTGATGCACGTCGGCCAGCATCACCATCGCCTGGGTCGTCGTGAAGAAGCTGGTGCGCTCGACATCATCGGCCAGCGACTGCAGCAGCAGGCGGGCCTCGCCGAGCCGGCCATCGAAGAGCGCGACGAAGGCGCGGCTCATCCGGCGGAAGCCCGCCGCGGCATGCCATTCATGCGGGTTCACGGTGCGTTGCAGCGCCGCGTCGAGGCGGCGCGTACGCTCGGCCTCGTCGAGCACCCAGCAGGCGCGCAAGTGGGTGAACAGCACCTCATGCTCATGCGCGAGACGGTTGCAGCGGGTGGAGACGCTCAGCAGATCGTCCTCGCAGGCACGCGCGGCCGCCTCGCTGCCGGCCCGGTCGCCGCGCAAGGCGTCGAGCAGCATGTGCGCCATGCGGTTCTCGGTGACGACGCTGCGCGGCAGCCCGAGCCAGCGGCAATCATCGTCGGCCAGGCTCAGCCAGCGGCAGGCTTCGTCGAGCCGGCCGCGCGCGAGCGCGCGCCAGGCGCGCGAGTGCATCACGCCGGCACGCAGCTGCGATGGCATATCGCCGGCGATGCGCATCGCACCGTTGTCGAAGCGTTCGAGCAGCGCATTCATGCCCGGCATGCCGGCAAAGAAGCTCTGGAAAAAACACTGGTCCCAGGCCTGCATCAGCGGCACGCGCTCGAGCGCGTCGAGCATGGCTTCGAAGTGGCGCGCGATGTCGGTGCTGCGCACCTCCGCATACGCGGCCCAGGCACAGCTGAAATGCACCAGCGCTGCGGTGGCGTCGCCCGAGGGTTCGCTGGCCAGCCGATCCAGCCCTTCGCGCGCCGCTGCCAGCTCGGCGGTGTTCAGCATCGCGAGGTAGGCGTAGGCGAGTGCGAGCCGCGACTCGTCGCCATAACCGGCCTGGTCGAAGCCCTCGGCGGCGCGCAGCATCGAATCGCGCATCGTCTCGAAATCGAAGCCCGGGAAGGCCACCAGCCCGCGCAGCCAGTGCAGCTCCGGACGGCTGTCGAACGCCTCGGCGGGAAAGAGCCCGAGCAGCTGCGCCAAGGTCGCGACGCCGCCGGTCGGCAACAGCGCCGGGCCGCGTTCGGCCAGCAGCCAAGCCGCTTCGCTCCAGGCGCCGGCACGCGCCAGGTAGCCGACCGCGCGCACCAGGTCGGGCTCGTCTTCGGCGGCAAGGCAGAGCAGGCCGGGCACTTCGTCGGCGTGATTGCGCTGCAGCCGGTCTTCGAGGAAGTCGCGGAACAGGTCGTGCAGCCGCAAGGTCGGCTCGGCGGCGTCGAGCGCGCTGACGAAGAGGCCCCGGCGCTCCACCTGGGCGAGCAGCTGGGCCGCGTCGGCGCGGCCGCTGAGCTTCGCGCAGCGCCTGGCGGTGAGCTCGGGCAGCACCGCGCAGCGCAGCAGGAAGTCGTGCAGCACGATCGGCATCTCGTCGAGCACTTCGCTGGCGAGATAGTCGAACAGATGGCGCTGCGTCGAGGCCTGTGCCGCAGCGTCGCCGCCGCGGCCCGCGGCGCCGGGCCGTGCCGAGAGGCTCAGCCTCAGGCCGGCGGCCCAGCCGCCGGTGCGTTCGAGCAGTTCGTGCGCACTGACGGGGCCGCGCACCGACGGCGGCACGGTGTCGAGCAAGGCGGCCACTTCGTCTTCGTTGAAGCGCAGGTCGTATTGGCGAAACTCCGCCAGCTCGCCCGCAGCGCGCAGGCGCGACAGCGAGAGCGCCGGCTCCACCCGGCTCGCGATCGCCATCGCCCAGGGCAGCGGCAGGTCGTCGAGCAGCAGCTGCAACAGCTCGAAGACCCGCGGGTCGGCGAGGCGATGCGCGTCGTCGATGACGATCAGGCCCCGTTCGACCTCCGCGGCGGCGAGCGCGCTGACAATCTCGCCCGCCACGCCGCGCAGCCCGTCCTCGCCTTGCGCCAGGGTCGCCAGCGCATCGGGGGCAACGCGCCACGGCAGGTCGTGCGGCTCCAGCGCGGCAGTCAGGCAGGCGAGGAAACGCTGCAGATGGTCGTCTTCATCGGCCGAGACCCAGGCCAGCGCGCAGCCGGGCGGCAGCTGGCGGATCTGGCGCGTCAGCGCCGCGGTCTTGCCGTAGCCGGCGGGCGCCAGCAGCAGCACCAGCCGGTGCTGCTGCAGCGCAGGCCCGAGCGCGCGCTCCAATGCGGGGCGCTCCACCAGGCCGATGCGGGGCCGCGGTGGCTGGATCTTCGCCAGGGCGAAGCCGGTGGACACGGCCGGAACACTCATGCGGAAATTCTGCCGCAGCGGGCGAAGCCGGCACAAGGGCGCAGGTCCCGCCGCGGGCCGGGGAGCGCGCAGCCATGGCCCATCGCCGTGGCCCATGTGGCTCCTTCGGGCGATGTCCGGCGCGCCCGCTGCCGGAACACTGCCTGCCATGCCGCAAATCTGCGGCGCAGCAAGGAAACAAGATGCATACCACCCTCGACACCCAGCCCGCCCGCCCCGCCGCGCCCGTTGCCGACCACGCCCGCCCGAACCTGTACCTGCCGATCCACAAGGCGCTGCGCAGCTTCATGATGGACACGCTGTTTCGCATCGGCCAGATGGACGCAGCCGACGAAGGCGACAAGGCGGCCGCCTTGTCCCAGCTGGACAGCTTGCTGAGCTTCTGCGCCGAGCACGTCGAACACGAGAACCGGTTCCTGCACACCGCGATCGAGGCCTGCGAGCCGGGAGCCGCCGAGCGCACCGCCGGCGATCACGAAGAGCACATCGACAGCATCGACGCGCTGCGCGACGAAGCGAATGCGCTGCGGCGCGCGACGGATGCGGCCGAGCAGGCTCTGCTCGCGCTGCGCCTCTATCGCCACGTGGCGCTGTTCGTCGCGGACAACTTCCAGCACATGCACATCGAAGAGACGGCGAATGCCGCCACCCTCTTCCGCCACTACAGCGATGCCCAGCTGGCCGAGATCCACGAGCGGCTGCTCGCCACCATCTCACCGAGCGGCCACCTGCTGACCGCGCGCTGGATGATGCCGGCGATGAATCCGGCCGAGCGCGCCGCCGCGGTGAACGGCATGAAGATGCAGATGCCGCCGGAGGCGCTGCTCGGCGTGCTGGAGCATGTGCGCCCGCATCTGGATGCGCCGGCCTGGGAACGGCTGCAACAGGTGGCCCGCGCGCCGCGGTCCGTGGCCCCGGCCGGCAAGGCACAACCGGGAGGCAGCGCATGAAAACCGCAAGCCTCTGGATCAAGCGCCTGCTGGTCGGGCTGCTGGGACTGGCCGGCCTGGCCGGTCTCGCGGCGGCGGCGCTCGTCGCCGGCGCGCACTTCGGCGAACGCAAGATGCAACGCCACGTCGAGGTGCCGGTGGCGGCCGTCGCCTTGCGCGAAGACGCCGCCAGCGTCAGCCGCGGCCGCTATCTCTTCCTCTCGCGCGGCTGCACCGAGTGCCACGGCACGAACGGCGCCGGCCGCGAATTCATCAACGACGGCAAGGGCATGCGGGTGCGCGCGCCGAACATCACGCCGGGCGCGGGCAGTGCAGTCGCCGGCTACGGCGCCGACGACTGGACGCGCACCATCCGCCACGGCGTCAAGCCCGACGGCCACCCGGCGCTGATCATGCCCAGCGAGGACTACAACCGCCTGACCGACGACGACCTCGCGTCGCTCGTCGCCTATCTGCGCCGGATGCCCGCCGTCGATGCGCCGGGCGCGCTGCTGCAGTTGCCGCTGCCGGTGAAAGCCTTGTATGCCGCGGGCGTGGTGCGCGACGCGGCGGAGAAGATCGATCATCACCAGCCGCCGTCGACACCGGTGCCCGACGCGCCGACCGCGGTGCACGGCGCCTACGTGGCGAACGCCTGCATCGGCTGCCACGGCGCGAATCTTTCGGGTGGCAAGATCCCCGGCGCGCCGCCCGATTGGCCCGCCGCGGCGAACCTCACGCCGGCACCCGGCGGCGCATTGGCGCGCTATCCCGACGAGAAGGCCTTCGCCGAGATGCTGCGCAGCGGCCGGCGGCCGGATGGCAGTGCGGTCAGCCTGGTGATGCCCTTCATCGCGCTGAAGGAGCTGAACGACACCGACGTGCAGGCGCTGTATCTGCACCTGAAGAGCCTGCCCGCAGCGGCAGGCGGCTGACCCGCCGATGCGCGCGGCAGCGGGCCCGGTAACTCTCCCCAACAGGAGGCAGACATGAGATTCAAGCAAGCCGAGATCGGTGACTACAGGGTCTACGCCGGGGCGGTCGAGGCGCCGCAAGGCGGCTACACCGCCGGCGTCGCGGTGGAGCAGGTGCGCGGCATCTTCGGCGGGCCGCGCAGGGTGTTGTTCGACGGCCTGCTGAACGGCGGCCATCGTTTCGACGATGCCGCCTCAGCGCTGCAGAAGGCCTTGGCGGTCGGGCGCAAGGCGGTCTACGCGCAGCTCTCCCGAACACGGCGCGAAGTCCTGGTGCACTCCTGAGCCGGCCGCCCGCCGCGATGCGGCGGGCGCTCAGTTGAAGGGCGAATAGCGCCCGCCGAGTTGCGTTGCGCGCGGCGAAAAATCGATGCGCCGCCGCTCGTCGAGACGATTGCGCCCGACCCCGCCGCCGAGCCGGCCTTCGACCAGCTCGTAGCCCATCAACGCGAAGACACGCTCGCCGATGAAAAGCGGCCGCGCGTTGCCGTACCAGTCGACGCAGGAGGCGCGGCAAGCGTCGTCGCGCGCACGCTCGGGGCGGGCCTCCAGCGAACCGAGGGCGCTGAAGGCCGTGCCTTCGTGACGCAGGAAAAGCACAGCCGCCGAGCCTCGGGCGCCGGCAAAAACGCCCGGCCGCGGCGCGCTGCCGGGGCCGAGCACCGGCAAGCCGAGCAGGCCGCCGTCGTCGCCGGTCGGCCGGTAGAAGAAGCCGTGCGAGCGCGACTCGCCTTGCTCCGCGCCGCGCTGCGTATAGCCGCCCTCGACCGCCGCCCCGGTACGCGTGAAGCCGATGCAGCTGAAGCGCAGGTCCGCGCCCGCGTTGCCGACCAGCAGCGCCTGGCGCCCGAGCGCCTCGATGCGCTCGACGCCGTGGCCGGGCGCCAAGGCGATCGGCGGCGCGGCGTCGGCATAACGCAGCGCCCAGGCGCTGGTCGCACCTCGCTCCGAGCCGCCACCGTTGCCGCCCCACAGCAGCCAGTCGCCGACGAAGCGGTTCTGCAGCGCGCCGGGCGGTGCATCGGGCAGGCGCTGGTAGTGCTCCTGCCGCGCCTCGCCGTGGCCATCACCGAAAGCCGCCAGCGGCACGCGCAACAGGGCCAGCGCCCCGCCGCGCCGGCTCTCGCTGCCCCACATGCCTTCGCCGGCGCCCGAGTCGCGCAGCAGCACGTTCAGCCGGCCGTCGCGATCCTCGAGGAAGGACATCTGGTCGATCGGCACGCCGGCCGTCTTCAGCGCGCTCGGCGCGGCGCCGTCCAGCGGCAGGCGGAACACCGCGGATTGCGGGCCGTCGCGGCCGCGCAGCCGGCGCACCGTGCTGGTCCAGACGTAGACCGAGCCCTGCGAGACGTAGAACACCCGCCCGGCCGGGCCGAGCACCGCGGTCGACTCGCTGCGCATCTCGCCGTCTCCCAGTTCGCACTGCGTGACGGTGTGCAGCGCCAGCGGCTGCGTCGGGTCGAAGTCGTCGTCGCTGCGATAGACCCGGGTCGCCGGCAGGATGCGCTGGAACTCCGGCGGCGTGCCCGGCCCCTGCCAGCGCCGCACGCCGGGCATCATCTGCTCCGGCGCCGGGCCCCAGGGCATCCAGAGGGTCGGCGTGTAGAAGATCAGCTTGCGGCCGATCAGGCGGCTCGCGTAGTTGCGCGACGAGTAGTAGTCGAAGCTGCGCAGGTGGTAGGTCGCGCGATAGCTCAGGGCGCCGTCGTCGCCGGCGAGCGAGAAGAGTCCGATCTCGGTGCCGCCGCGCTCGTAGCTGTAGCCGATCACGACGACGGTGCTGCCCGAGACCAGCAGTTCGTCGTACCACGCACCCCGGCCATCGGTGCCGGGGGCGAAGGCATCGACGCAGGCGGCGGGCTGCAGCGCATCGCCGCCGATGCGGACGGTGAACAGCCGGCCGCGGCGCAGCACGATCAGGAAGTCGCCGGTGCGCTTGACGATGCCGCCTTCGTCGACGCCGGCGGTCTGCACGTTGGTGATCGATTCGGCCGCCGGCGCGGCATCGGCTGACTTCTCGGCCGCCGCCGGCGCCGCGGGCATCGGCGCTGCCAGGCTCAGTGCCGCGCCGTCGGCGATCGACGAGCGCCGCAGCCGCGGCTGGTGCGCCTCGGCCTCGCGGCGCCAGCGGCCGAGTGCCTGCTGCATCTCGGCCTCGTCGCGATAGGCCGCGAGTGTTCGCGACGAGGCCGGCGCGGCATCGGCCGCGGCCGAGCCGATCGGCAGGCTGCAGGCCGCGAGCGGCGACAGCGCACAGGACAGGACGGTTCTTCGGGTCAGCATGTCGATCTCTCCGAGGGTGGGACTCGGGGTTGAACGGCGCTGAACCGGCAACGGGGTTAAGTGCGAAACAGCAGCAGCAGATTGTTCGCCGGCATCGCGATCCTGCGCTCGAGGCTGATGCCGGCCTGCAGTGCCTCGTGCTCGACCGCGGCCAGCCGCCGCAATCCCCACGCTGGGTCGCGCGAGCGCAGCGAGGCATCGAAGGCGAGATTGCTGGCCGCGGTTGTCTCGCCATCGACGATGAACGGACCGTAGAGCGCGAGGGCGCCGCCGGCTCGCAGTTCGCGCGCGCAGCCCTGCATCAGCACGGCGCAGGTCGGCCAGGGCGAGATGTGCAGCATGTTGGCGCAGAAGACCGCGTCGAGCGGGCCGTCCATCGGCGGCCACGGTGGCCGAAGCACGTCGAGCTGCAGCGGCTGCCCGACGTTCGGCAGGCCGGCGCAGCGTGCGGCGATGCCCGCCAGTGCATCGGGATCGGCATCGCTGGGCTGCCAATGCCAGCCGTGCCGGGCCGCGGCGAAATACTCGGCATGCTGGCCGGTCCCGCTCGCGATCTCGAGCACGCGGCACTGCAGCGGCAGCAGTTCATCCAGCGCTTCCAGCAAAGGCTGCCGGTTGCGCTCCGCCGCGGGGCTGAACGGAAGTTCTTCTGGGATCATGGATCGGCTCCCGCCGGCTCCGGAAGGCGCGGCGCTCAGTTCTTGCGCCGCCGCATTTGATCGAAGTAGACGATCACGATGATCAGCGCGCCGGTGATGATGCGCTGCCAAAACGGATTGATGTTCAGCAGGTTCGCGCCGTTCGCGATCGTCGTCAGCAGGAACGAGCCGATCAGCGGCCCGTGCACCGAGCCGACCGCGCCGAACAGGCTGGTGCCGCCGATCACCGACGACGCGATCGATTGCAGCTCCCAGCCGTCGCCGGTGGTCGCGACGCCGACGCCGATGCGTGCCGCGGTCAAGACGCCGGCAAAGGCCGCGAGCAGGGCCGAGACGGTGTAGGCGAGGTAGATCACCTTGTCGACGTTGACGCCCGAGAGCCGCGCCGCTTCCTTGTTGCTGCCGACCGCGAAGATGTAGCGGCCCCAGCGGCTCAGGTGCAGCAGCACGAAGGCCGGCACCGCCACCAGGATCACCATCCAGAACAGGTTCGGCACGCCGATTAGGCTGCCGCGCGAGAACTCGGTGAAGGCATCGACGGTGATCGAGATCGTCGAACCGTTGGTCAGCAGGAGGCCGATGCCGCGCAGCGCGGTCATCGTCGCCAGGGTCATGATGAACGGCGGCAGGCCGAGCTTGACGATGCCGAAGCCGTGGAACAGGCCGATCGCGACGCCGAGCAGCAAGGTCAGCGTGACCGAGGCCCAGATCGGCACGCCGGCCTGCAGCAGCATCGCGACGATCACGCTGGTGAAGCCGATCACCGCGCCGACCGAGAGATCGATGCCGGCGGTGATCACGACGAAGGTCTGGCCGATCGCGATGATCGCCCACAGCGCCGCCTGCCGCATCAGGTTGCTGAAATTGGTCGAAGTCCAGAAGGTCTCGGTGCTCACCGCGAGCGCGAGCCACATCGCGAGCAGCAGGCCGAGCAGGGTCAGGCTCAGCAGGAAGCTGAGGCCGGTGTTGGGCTTGCGCGGTGCGGTTTCAGCAAGGGTCGCCATCGTCGTCATCTCTTCTCTTTGCATTCGGTGGGTCAGGCACCCAGCGCTTCGGTCAGCACTTGTTCATGGTCAGCGGCCTTGCGTGCGTGGCTTGCGACGAGGCGGCCGGCGCGGAAAACGTGCAAGGTATCGGAGAGCTCGTAGACCTCGGGCAGATAGGACGAGATCAGGATGATCGCCGCCCCGCGCTTCAACAGTTGGGCGAAGACCTTGTAGATCTCGACCTTGGTGCCGACGTCGACGCCGACCGTCGGCTCGTCGAAGATGAACAGGTTCGCGCCGTGGTTCAGCCACTTGCCGACGACGATCTTCTGCTGGTTGCCGCCGGAGAGCGACGAGGCCAGCGAGCCGCGCGCCGCGGCCTTGATGCTGAGCTCCTTGATCTGCCGATCGGCATGCGAGCGGTGCTCGGTGCCGGAGATCGTCAGGCCCTTCGTCAAGCGCTTCAGGATCGGCAGGTTCAGGTTGAAGTCGACGCCGAGGTTCAGGCACAGGCCCTGGTCGCGGCGGCTTTCCGGCACCAGCGCGATGCCGCGGCGGATCGCATCCGCCTCATGCCGGATGTCGACCTTCTGGCCCTTGTAGAACATCTCGCCGCCGCTCTTCGGGAAACGGCCGAACAGCGTCTGCACGAACTCGCTGCGGCCGGCGCCGATCAGGCCGTAGAGCCCGGCGATCTCGCCCGCGCGCACCGAGATCGAGATGTCGTTGAAGCCGCGGCCGGAGAAGTGCCGGGTCTCGACCATGGTCTGGCCGAACGGGATCTCTTCCTTGTAGTACACGTCCGCGATCGAGCGGTTCACCATGCCGCGGATGATGGTCTGCTCGTCCACCTCTTCGATCAGCGAAGTCGAGACGAGATTGCCGTCGCGCAGGATCGAGACTCGATCGGCCAGCTCGAAGACTTCTTCCAGCCGATGGCTGATGTAGATGATCGTCACGCCCTGGCCATGCAGGCGGCGGATCAAGGTGAAGAGCTGCTCCGCCTCCTGGCGCGTCAGGTAGGCGGTGGGCTCGTCGAAGATCAGGAACTTCGTGCCGCGGGTCGCGGCGCGGGCGGTGGCGACGAGCTGCTGCTGGCCGATCGTCAACTCGCCGAGCATCGCGCCGGCGGGCAGCTGGAAGCCGATGTCGTCGAGGATGGCCTGCGCGGCGCGCTCCATCTGGCGCGTCTGCAGCAGGCCGAACTGCATCTGCTCGTCGCCGAGGAAGATGTTCGCGGCAACCGTCAGGTGCCGGCACAGGATCACCTCCTGGTGCACCGCGTTGATGCCGAGATCGATCGCCTCGTGCGGCGTGGCCAGCGCCACCGGCCGGCCCTGCCAGAAGATCTCGCCGTCGCTGCGCGGGTAGACGCCGGTCAGCAGCTTGATCAGGGTCGACTTGCCGGCCCCGTTCTCGCCGACGATCGCATGCACCTCGCCCGGCAGGAAGGCGATGCTGACGCCCTTCAGCGCGTGCGTGCCGCCGAAACGCTTGTCGATCTTGCGGAACTCGAGGATCGGCGTGCCCAAGGGCACCCCGGGCGCGTGCAGCGCGGCTTCGGCATGCTCGACGGCTGTCATGCGTTCAGGCGCTCACTTGACCTTCGGGTTCAGCAGCTCCTGCGAGCGCGGCGTGTCCATCGTGGCCTTGGTGATCAGGTTCGCACCGGTGTCGACGAACTCCTTCACCTTCTCGCCTTTCGACGCGGCGAGCGCCGTCTTCACGCCGTCATAGCCCATGCGGTACGGGTCCTGCACGACCAGGCCGTAGATCACGCCTTCCTTGACGAACTTGACCAGCTTGTCGTCCGAGTCGAAGCCCATCAGCGCGATCTTGCCCGAGGCCTTGTTCTCGGCGATCGCCTGGCCCGCGCCCTGCGCCATGATCAGGTTCGACGCGAACACGCCGACCAGCTTCGGGTTCGCCGTGATCAGGTCGGTCATGATGTTCAGGCCGGTCGTGGCCTGGCCATCGGCGACCTTGTCGGCCACCAGCTTCAGGCCGGGGTACTTCTTCGCGAGCTGTTCCTTGAAGCCCTTGGCCCGCTCGTCGAGCGAACCGACGCCGGGCAGCGCGGTGATCAGCGCCACTTCGCCTTCGACCTTGCCGGTCTTGGCCTTGATGCCCTCGGCCAGGCCATCGGCGGCGATGCGGCCGCCCTGCACGTTGTCGGTCGTCAGGAAGGACGTGAAGGCCTTCGAATCGGCGCCGGAATCGATGCCGATGATCTTCACCTTCTTCGCCGCTTCGTCGATCGGCTTGCCGAGCGCGGCGCGCTGCGTCGGCGAGATCACGATCGCCGCGGGCTTGGTCGCGACCGCGTTCTCGAGGATGCCGATCTGGCCGTTGATGTCGGCCTCCGACGTCGCGCCGAGCTCGGGCACCTTGACGCCGAGGTCGACGCCGGCCTTGCGTGCACCGGCCAGCACGATCTGCCAGTAGAACGACGTGGTGTCCTTCACGATGATCGGGATCACGGCCTGCTGCGCCGAGGCCGTGCCGCTGAGGGCGAGCGTGGAAGCGAATACGGCGGCAAGAAGGGTCAGCTTGATTTTCATGGGGAGGTCCTCAGCGGGTCTCGATGGGTTGTAGTCGATCAGCCAGGCGGGGTGATGCGGGTCATCGGCATCGACAGGACGGGAAAGACGGAGGTATAAAGGTATAGAGGTACAAAGGCCTGACCAATGAGCAAATCTTCGCCAGTCCATCCGCGTTCGGCAATCGGGTTGTCCCTTGGTTGCGGCGGGCCGTCGACGATCGTCGCGCGATGACACAGCGCCTCCGGCCGATCGAAACCAAGCGCCTGTACCAGCACATCGCGGGGGTGCTGCGGCAATCCATCGACGAGGGCCGATTCGAGATCGGCAGCTATCTGCCGCCGGAGCGCGACCTCGCCGAGCAGCTCGGCGTCAGCCGCGCCTCGGTGCGCGAGGCCTTGATCGCGCTCGAGGTGCAGGGGCGGGTTTCCGTCAGGGTGGGTGCCGGCGTGCAGGTGCTCGACATGGCGCAGCCGCGTGCGGCTGCGATGTCACTCGATGTCGCCGAAGACTTTCCGGTCGGCCCGCTCGACTTGCTGGAGGCGCGCCTGGTGGTCGAGGTGCAGACCGCCGCGCTCGCCGCGCAACACGCCACCGAGCGCGACATCGCCGGGCTGCGCCGCTCGATCGAGCGCATGGTGAAGGACCATTCGAAGACCCCGCTGCAGCACGACGGCGACCGCGACTTCCATCTCGGCCTGGCGCGCGCCAGCGGCAACGCCGCCCTGCTCTTCATCGTCACCACGCTCTGGGATCAGCGCTACACGCCGCTGCAGGAACGCCTCGAATCGCTCTTCAGCACCGAGGGCCTGCACACCGCCGCGGTGGCGGATCATCGGGCGATCCTGAAGGCCATCGCCGAACATGACCCGGCGGCTGCGCGGCGCACGATGCGGCAGCATTTGAGCCGCGTGCTGAAGACCTTCTCGCGGGCGATCGAACAGGGAAGGTCTTGAGCGAGCCGGCGGCAAAGCCTGCGCCCGCACCGCTGATTCTGGCTGCCACGCAGGCCGCCGCCGGCAGACAGGCATACAGTCACCGCCTCGTCTCCCGCGCATCCGCGCTCCTTGCTCCCAACAGCCATGAACCAACTCAGTGACTTCGGATTGATCGGCCTTGCCGTGATGGGCCAGAACCTCGTGTTGAACGTCGAAAGCCGCGGCTTCCAGGTCAGCGTGTTCAACCGCACCACCGACAAGACCGACGAGTTCATCGCGAAGAACCCGGGCAAGAAGCTGGTCGGCGCGAAGACGCTGGAGGAGTTCGTCAAGAGCCTGGCCCGGCCGCGCAAGATCCAGATCATGGTGAAGGCCGGCGCGGCGGTGGATGCGGTGATCGAGCAGCTGATCCCGCTGCTGGAGAAGGACGACATCGTCATCGACGGCGGCAACAGCCTCTACACCGATACCGAGCGCCGCGACGCCTACCTCGCCGGCAAGGGCCTGCGCTTCATCGGCGCCGGCGTCTCCGGCGGCGAGGAAGGCGCGCGCAAGGGCCCGTCGATCATGCCGGGCGGCCCGCTCTCGACCTGGGAGGTGATGCAGCCGATCTTCGAGAGCATCGCGGCCAAGGTCGACGGCCAGCCCTGCGTGATCCACATCGGCCCGGGCGGCGCCGGCCACTACGTGAAGATGGTGCACAACGGCATCGAGTACGGCGACATGCAGCTGATCTGCGAGGCCTACAACCTGTTCAAGGCGGCCGGCTTCACGACCGACGAGATGGCCACGGTCTTCAGCGACTGGAACGAAGGCGACCTGCAGAGCTATCTGATCCAGATCACCAGCAAGGCGCTGCGGCAGAAGGATCCGGAGACCGGCCAGCCGCTGGTCGAGATGATCCTCGACAAGGCGGGCCAGAAAGGCACCGGCCAGTGGACCTTGATCAACGCGGCGGAGAACGCGGTCGTGATCAGCACGATCAACGCGGCGGTCGAGGCACGAGTGCTGTCATCGCACAAGAGGCAGCGCGTGGCCGCGAGCAAGCAGTTGCAAGGGCCGGCCTCGCAGCTCGCGAAGCACAAGAGCGAACTGGTCGCCAAGGTGCACGACGCGCTGTATGCCTCCAAGGTCATCAGCTACGCGCAGGGCTTCGACCTGATCAAGACGATGGGCGACAAGAAGGACTGGAAGCTGGAGCTCGGCCGCATCGCGATGATCTGGCGCGGCGGCTGCATCATCCGCGCGCGTTTCCTGAACCGCATCACCGAGGCCTACGGCAACGACCCTTCCCTCGAGAACCTGATGCTCGATCCGTTCTTCAAGGAGCTGCTGAACACCAGCCAGCAGAACTGGCGCGATGTGGTGGCGCTCGCGGTCAGCAACGGCATCCCGGTGCCGGCCTTCAGCGCCTCGCTGGCCTACTACGACAGCTTCCGCGCCGAGCGGCTGCCGGCCAACCTGCTGCAGGCGCAGCGCGATTTCTTCGGGGCGCACACCTACGAGCGCATCGACAAGCCCGAAGGGCAGTTCTTCCACACGGAGTGGCCAGAAGTGATCGGCTAAAGATGTGCCCCCCGGCTGCGGAGTACCGCAGCCGACCCCCCAAGGGAGTCGCCGGCCGCTTCGGAACGGCCCGGCGCTGGCCGGCGTCCCGTGCGGCTTCCCTCGATCACGCGGCGGGGCACTCGTCCTCGAAACGTGCAGGCACTGCCGTCGGCCCGGCATCCGGCGGCGGAAACGCCTTGCGGAAGGTGAAAGCCTCGGGCGACGGCCCTTGCTCGCGCAGCCTGTACAGGCGGGCGATCGCCTCCTCGACAGTCGGCCGATGGCCGGCCGGCACCCACCACAACACCAGGAAGGCCTCGCGCATCGGCTCGAACCATTCGCGCCGGCGGCGCATCAGCTCGGCATGCGCCGAGGTGTAGACGTAGCGGTTCAGCGATTCGACATCGCGCCATACCGACATGTTGACCAGCATGTCCGGATCGTCGAAGGGGCGGATCGCGGTGGCATCGCCCTCCTCGGTCTGCAGCCGCCAGACGAAGCCGGGCGTGGCCTCGGCCAGCGCGTTGATGCGATCCAGGGCGGCGGCGAAATCCGCCATCACCGGCGAATCCATCGGTCCCTTGATCACGCCGATGTTGAGCTGCGCGAGCTGATACGAGGACATCTCTGTTCCTTCTGAAAGACGCGAGGCGGGTATTCTGACGCCAGGCTTCGCGGCGACGAGCGCGGCGCGGCTGCAGGAGAGCTCATTGAACCCACCCCTGTCCTTCCACAATCCTTATGCGCACGGCTTCGCAAGAGTCGCGGTGGCCGTGCCGCGCAACCGGGTCGCCGACCCGGCCTTCAACGCCGAGTCGACGATCGCGTTGCTGAAGCAGGCCGCGGCGCAAGGCGCGGTGCTGGTGGCCTTTCCCGAACTCGGGCTCTCGGCCTACACCTGCGACGACCTGTTCCACCAGCGCGCCCTGCTCGATGGCTGCGAAGCCGCGTTGCAGACGGTGCTCGACGCGAGCCGCGGCGCCGGCACGGTCGCGATCGTCGGCATGCCGCTGCGCGTCGATCACCGGCTCTTCAACTGCGCGGTGGTGCTGTTCGACGGCCGCCTGCTCGGCGTGCTGCCGAAGACCTATCTGCCCAACTACGGCGAGTTCTACGAAGCGCGCCAATTCAACCCTGCGGATACCGCGCTGTCGACCGAGATCGAACTGCTCGGGCAGAGCGTGCCCTTCGGCAGCGACCTGATCTTCAAGGCGGCCAACCTGCCGTACTTCAGCTTCCACGTCGAGATCTGCGAAGACGTGTGGGTGCCGATTCCGCCGTCGAGCTACGCGGCACTGGCCGGCGCGACGGTGCTGGTCAACCTCTCGGCCTCGAACATCACGATCGGCAAGTCGGGCTACCGGCATGGCCTGGTCAGCGCGCATTCGGCGCGCTGCCTGGCGGCGTACTTGTACTCGTCGGCCGGCATCGGCGAATCGACCACCGACCTGGCGTGGGACGGCCAGTCGCTGATCTACGAAAGCGGCGAGCTGCTCGCCGAATCCGAGCGCTTCGCCGACGACTCGCACCTGATCAGCGCCGATGTCGACCTCGAACGAGTCTCGCGCGAGCGCATGCGCCAGACGAGCTACGGCCAGTCGGCGATGCTGCACAAGGAGCGGCTGGCGCGCTTCCGCACGATCGCGTTCGAGCTGCCGATACCGCAGCAGCCGGCGCAGCCGCTGCGCCGCACCGTCGAACGGTTTCCCTATGTGCCGGCGAACGCCAGCCGGCGCGACGAGCGCTGCAGCGAGGTCTACAACATCCAGGTGCAATCGCTGGTGCAACGGCTCTCGGCGAGCGGCATCAGGAAGCTCGTGATCGGCATCTCCGGCGGGCTGGATTCGACACATGCGCTGCTGGTCTGCGCCAAGGCGATGGACAGGCTCGGCCTGCCGCGCAGCGACATCCTGGCCTACACGATGCCGGGCTTCGCCACCAGCGAACGCACGCTCGACCAGGCGCGCCGGCTGATGAGCGCGATCGGCTGCAGCGCAAAAGAGATCGACATCCGCCCGAGCTGCCTGCAGATGCTGGAGGACATGGGCCACCCCTACGCCAGCGGCGAGAAGCGCTATGACATCGCGTTCGAGAACGTGCAGGCCGGCGAGCGCACCAGCCATCTGTTCCGGCTCGCGAACCATCACGGCGGCATCGTTGCCGGCACCGGCGACCTGAGCGAGCTGGCGCTCGGCTGGTGCACCTACGGCGTAGGCGATCACATGTCGCACTACAACGTCAACGCCAGCGTGCCCAAGACCTTGATCAAACACCTGGTGCGCTGGGTTGCGGAGACCGGTCAGTACGGCGCCGGCGGCAGCCAGGTGCTGCACGACATCCTCGGCACCGAAGTCAGCCCCGAGCTCGTGCCCGGCGATGCAGCGGACCAGCCCAGCCAGAGCACAGAAGCGACGATCGGCCCGTACGAGTTGCAGGACTTCAATCTCTACTACACCTTGCGCTTCGGCTTCGCGCCGAGCAAGGTCGCCTACCTCGCGCACACCGCCTGGCGCGACGCCACGCGGGGCGGCTGGCCGGAAGGCCCGCTGGTGGCGCGCAACCAGTACACCTTGGCGCAGATCAAGAAGCACCTGGGCACTTTCCTGTTCCGCTTCTTCCAGACCAGCCAGTTCAAGCGGAGCTGCGTGCCGAACGCGCCGAAGGTCGGCTCCGGCGGCTCGCTGTCGCCGCGCGGGGATTGGCGCGCGCCCAGCGACTCGGTGGCCACGGTGTGGCTGGCGGATCTGCGGCAGGTGCCGGACGAATAGCGCCGGCGCTGTCGGCCCCGGCTGACAGCCCTACAGCCGGCTCGCCGATTGCCATCGGCCGCCATTGGCGCGAGGATGAGGGAGTTGTCTCCTCATCACTCACAGCAAAGGCCAACGACATGAACATGGAGCAGGCACGAGCGCTGTACCAGCGGCTGCGCGACAAACTGACTCGCCTCGAGTCAGAGCCCGAGCCGGATCTCGAGGCGATCGACAGCGTCATCGCCGCACTCGACGCAACCCAGCTCGCGCTGAAGGCCGCGGACGGCCAGCCGGGCAACAACCCGGTGCACTGAAGCGGAACGCTCAGGCGTCCTGCTGGCGCTCCGCTTCATCGGCGCCGCTGGCGGGCACGTCCGCCTCGTTGTTGTGGTCCGAATCTTCTTCATCGACATCGAGCGGGATGTCTTCCGGCTTGGTGGGGTGGAGCGGGTCGCGTTGCGCGTTCATCGAAGCCTCCTGCAGTGCTGGGACGAGAGGCCGTCGGTGGGCCTCAAGCCGGCATGGTAGTGCGCGCGGAGCGGCGCGGCATGCGACCCGGGCGCCTAAGATCCCGGGCGGCGGGGGGCACCGCCCCGGGAGAACTGTTCGATGAATTTCAAGGACTATTACCAGGCGCTCGGAATCGAGAAATCGGCCGATGCCGAGACGGTGAAAAAGGCCTATCGCAGGCTGGCGCGCAAATACCATCCCGATCTGAGCAAGGAAGCCGATGCGGCGGCCCGCATGAGCGAGATCAACGAGGCGTATGCGGTGCTGTCCGACCCGGAGAAACGCGCCGCCTATGACGACGTCGGGCGCGGACGCCACGCCGGGCAGGATTTCGAGCCGCCGCCGGACTGGGGCGCGGGCTACGAGTTCTCCGGCCGCGGCGACGGCCCGGCCGGCGGCAGGTCGACGCAGGACTTCAGCGATTTCTTCTCCAGCCTGTTCGGCCAGGCGCGCGCGGCGCGCGGCGGCTTCGGCGGTGGCGGCGATTTCGAGCCCGGCCCGATGCGCGGCGAGGATCACCATGCGCGCATCGCGATCGATCTCGTCGATGCCTATCTCGGCAGCAAGCGCTCGATCACCTTGCGCGGTGCACGGCTCGATGAGAGCGGCCATGTCGTCAGCGAGGAGCGGACGATCGAGGTGCAAATTCCCAAGGGTGTCAAGGAAGGCCAGCTGATCCGCCTTGCCGGCCAGGGCAGCCCCGGCCTCGCTGGCGGCGCGGGCGGGGATCTCTACCTCGAGGTGCACTTCAGCGCGGACCCGCGCTATCGCGTCGTCGAGCGCGACGTGCACCAGACGGTGCCGGTGGCGCCGTGGGAGGCGGCGCTGGGCGCGACGATCGAGGTCTCCACGCCGTCAGGGCGGGTCGAGGTGCGCGTGCCCTCCGGTTCGCAGACCGGGCGCAAGCTGCGCCTGAAGGGCCGGGGCATCCCGGCCGCGACGCCGGGCGACCTGTACCTCGAACTGCAGGTCGTGCTGCCGCCGGCGCATGACGACAAGGCGCGCAAGCTCTACGAAACCATGGCGCGGGAGATGAAGTTCGACCCGCGCGCCACGCTGGGAGGCTGAAGCATGGCCACGCAAACAAACGTCACCGCGGTGCTGATCGACGAGGAATGTCTGACGCTGGAGGAATTGGCGCGAGCCGTCGTGGTCGAGCCCTCATGGGTGGTCGAGCGGGTCGAAGCCGGCCTGCTCGGCGGCCAGATCATCGCGCAGCGAAGCCGCTGGCGTTTTGCCAGTGCCGAGGTCGTGCGCGCACGCTGCCTGATCTCGATGGAGCGCGACATGGATGCCAACCCGGAGGTCGCGGCGATGCTCGCCGATCTGATCGAGGAGGTGAAGCGCCTGCGGCAGCGCCTGCACGCTGCGGGCCTCCCCGAATGAATGGACGGGGCACCCAACGCCTGGCCCGTGCGGCAACCGTCCTAGATCCGCCCCATCAGCAGCAGCACGATCAGGATGATCACGACGAGTCCCAGTCCGCCGGTCGGCCCATAGCCCCAGCTTCGGCTGTGCGGCCAGGTCGGCAAGGCGCCGATGAGCAGGAGGATCAGCACGATCAGCAGGATGGTGCTCAGGGTCATGGCGGTTCTCCACGTTGTTGTGGGCACCACCTTAGGGCGGACTGGCCGGCGGCGTCAGCGTCCAATCCGGCGACTCGCTGTCGGCCCGCGGCGCTTGCCGCTGTAGTGGGCCGCCTACGTCCGGCCCGAGTTCGGATTCGTTGTCAGCACACCGCTCGCACCGCCTGCGCCCGGATCGCCTTGCGGCCGGTGCTCAGCGCGAACTGCAGCGCCGCGGAGGCGGAGGCCCAGCGATGCCCGCCGGAGAGGCATTCATCGCGATAGACCGCCGGTGCGTTGCCGGCATCGATGCGCTTGACCACCACGGCAGCGATGTAGCCCTCCCCGGTCGGCGCTTCCAGCGCACCGGCATAGATTCGGAAACTGCCTTCGTCACGTTCGTCGAAATGCATGATCTTCCTTCAGCCGGCGGATGAAGACCACCGGCGGAAAGAAGGATCGCGGAGAACGCCATCCCGCACCATCCGCCTCAGGGGGGACCCCCTTCAGGGGGATTGTGGTCAGCGCGGGCCGGGCTGCGTTTTCAGGGCGCCCCCTTCGTCTTCCCAGACTTTCACGGCTTCCTTGTCGATCGGCTTGGCGGTCTGGGCGCGGTGCTGTGTGTAGGCGCGGTAGGCGCGGGCGGCCAGGCCCGACGTGACGGCGAGAAGCAGGATCTTGCGCAGCATGTGATTCCTCCGGTGATGAAGCTGCACAGAGCCTAGCGATGCACCCTGGGGATGTCCGTCGTCTGCGGCCGTGAAGCGCTGTCAGCTTCGGCCGACGATGCACGCGCCCGCTGCGCACTGCGCATCACGTGCGCCACCATCGCGAGCGCGAGTTCGTTCTCGCCCAGGAACACGGTGCCGGCGTGCTCCTTCTCGAGCAGCGCCGCCTCGACCTCGTTGTGCGAGCGCATGACGGTCTCGATCTCTGGGTTCAGGGTGCGCGCCACCGCCACCATCTGGCGCACGTTCAGCGTGTCAGGCGTCGCGATGATCAGCATGCGCGCGCGGGCGATGTGCGCCTGGATCAGCACCGCGGGCTCGACCGCGTCGCCAAAGACCGCGGCCACGCCCTGCTGGCGCAGCCCTTCGACGATGCCGCGGTTCTGCTCGACCACGACGTAGGGCAGCTTCTTGCCGTCGAGCGCCTGCGCGATGCGCCGGCCGACGCGGCCGAAACCCACCAGCACCACCTGCTCCGAGAGGAAATGCGCCGGCGTCGTCATCGGCAGCTCGGCCAGCGGATCGTCGCGCTGTTCCAGCTGCCGCGCGAAGGCCGAGCGGCGCAGCAGCCACTGGCGCAGCGGCTCGATCAGCGAGAACACCATCGGATTGAGCGCCATCGACAGCAAGGCGCCGGCGAGGATCAGGCTCTGCCCCTCCTTCGGCAGCAGGCCGAGCGAGACGCCGAGCGCCGCCAGGATGAACGAGAACTCGCCGATCTGCGCCAGGCTGGCTGCCACCGTCAATGCGGTGTTCAAGGGGTAGCGGAAGGCGAGCACCAGCAGCGCGGCGGCCAGCGACTTGCCGAGCACGATGACGCCGGTCACCGCCAGCACCTGCAGCGGCCGGTCGATCAGCACCATCGGATCGAACAGCATGCCGACCGAGACGAAGAACAGCACCGCGAACGCATCGCGCAGCGGCAGCGATTCCTCGGCCGCGCGGTGGCTGAATTCCGACTCGCGCATCACCATGCCGGCAAAAAAGGCGCCGAGCGCGAACGAGACGCCGAAGAGCGCCGCCGAGCCGTAGGCGATGCTCACCGCGGCGGCGACCACGCACAAGGTGAACAGCTCGCGCGAGCCGGTGCGCGCCACCTGCCAGAGGATCCACGGGAAGACGCGCCGCCCGACGACCAGCATCAGCGCAACGAAGGCGCCGACCTGCACCAAGGTGGTGCCCAGCGTCCACCACAGGCTGCCGGCCGCCGGCGCCGCGCCCTCTGTGCCATCAGCCATGCTGCCGCCAAGGGCGCCCGCCAGCGGCGGCAACAGCACCAGCACCAGCACCATCGCCAGGTCCTCGACCACCAGCCAGCCGACCGCGATGCGGCCGTTCATCGACTCGAGCACGCCGCGTCCTTCCAGCGCCTTCAGCAGCACCACGGTGCTCGCCACCGAGAGCGCCAGCCCGAACACCAGCGCCGCACCAAAGCTCCAGCCCCAGGCCATGCCCAGGCCGACGCCCAGCGCGGTCGCCACCACCATCTGCACCACCGCGCCGGGGAGCGCGATCTTGCGCACCGCGAGCAGGTCGTCGAGCGAAAAATGCAGGCCGACGCCGAACATCAGCAGCATCACGCCGATCTCGGCGAGCTGGCTGGCGATCGACATGTCGGCGACGAAGCCCGGCGTCGCCGGGCCGATCAGCACGCCGGCCAGCAGGTAGCCGACCAGCGCCGGCAGCTTCAGCCGTTCCGCGATGAACCCGAAGATCAGCGCCAGTCCCAGGCCGGCGGCAATCGTCGTGATCAGTGAAACGCTGTGGTGCATCAGGTCGTCCTCGGGGAGGGTGTCGTGTCGGGGCCTTCTACCGGACCGCCCGCGCGCGCTTCGGTTCCGCCGGAGCCGGTTATTCTTCGGCCCCGGATTCGCAGCGACCCGCTCCGCCATGACGCAGCAACGTGCCCGCGAGCTCCTCAAGGAAGGGCTCGATCTCCATCGCCGCGGCCAGACCGCCGCGGCGGCCAACGCCTATCGCAAGGCGATGGCCGCCGATCAAAGCCTGCACGCGGCCAGCCACCACTACGGGCGCGCGCTGGTGCAGCTCGGCCAGCCGGCGGCCGGCATCGAGCTGATGCGGCAGGCGCTCGCGCACGAGCCGGGCAATGCGCTGTTCCACGCGAACCTCGGCGGCGCGCTGCACGAGCTGCAGCCCGCGCAGGCGCTGGCCCACCTCGCACGCGCCGCTGCGCTGGCTCCCGGCGATGCCGACATCGCGCTGGCCTACGCGCGCCTGCTCCGGGCGCAGGGGCACGCCGACACGGCGCTGCCTGCGTTCGAGGCTGCACAGCGGCTCGCGCCGGGCCGCTCCGACATCCTGCGCAGCCTGAGCGAGCTGCACTACGACGCGAATCGCATGGCGCAGGCGATGCAGTGCTACGAAGCGGCGCTGCGCATTCGCCCGACCTTGGCGCAAAGCCTGCGACTCGGGTTTGCCCTGCCCGGGTCTTCGGCCGAGGCGGAAACCCGTCTCGGCCTCGCCGACGTGCGCCGCTGCACCTTGGCCGACGATGCCGCCGTGCAGGCGGCCGCCGCGGCGCGCAACCTGCACGTGGTCGACAACTTCCTGGACGACTTCGCCGCCTACCGCGAGCAGGTGCTCGCCCTGCCGTTCCAGGCCCAGCAGTACCAGGGCCAGAACTACCCCGGCCTGCAGACCGCCGGCTGCCTCTGCCCCGAGACGATGGCGCGCATCGCGACCGTGCTGCGCCGCCCGCTGAAGTTCATCTCGCCGGACAACGGCGCCGTGCGCCTGAGTCATGGTGACGCCTCCGCGCGCAGCGACATCCATGTCGACACCGGCTCGCGCAGCGCGCATGCCGGCGTGCTCTACCTGAACCTGCCGGAACACTGCCGCGGCGGCACCGTCTTCTGGCGCAACGACGCGACCGGCTGGGAGCGCCGGCCGGACGAAGACGTGCTGCAGGCCGCCGGCTATGCGGACGCCAAGGCCTTCCGGCAACGCTGGATGCCGCGCGGCGAACCGGCTCCGTTCGCCGAGCTGGAGCGCCGGCGCACCGGTTGGTCACCGGTGTTCGAGGTGCCGATGGTGTCGAATCGGCTGATCGTCTACCAGGGCGACTGGTTTCACTCGATCAGCGAGGTCTTCGGATCGACCCCGCAGGACGGCCGCTTGGTGCAGCTCTTCTTCTTCGAAACCGCCGATTGAGCTTCAGCCGCCGAAGCGCAGCACCGACTTGCGCAGGTGGAAGGCCTCGGCCAGCCCCGACTCGGCACGGCACTCGATGCCGCGGATCGTCATCAGCGAGCGGAACACCTCTTCGTTGAACCAGCCCTTCGAGCGCTGCGTGCCGAAGTGCTTCAGCAGATGGCGCAGCTTGCGCTCGGCGAGACTCTTGTCGAGCGGCACGTAGAGGTTCGGCAGGCCCAGGTCGCCTTCCCACTTCGGGATCTCGTATTCGAGGATCAGCTGATCGCGCCACAGCTGCCATGACAGCTCGGCGACCAATCGATGATCCTGATGGCGATCTTCGAGTCGATGCGTGAACACCACGTCGGGCACGAAGCGCTCGCGCAGGCCGGCGAGAAAAGCCTTGGCGCGCGGGAATTCGCTCGGCAGATGCCCGTCAGGGAATTCCTCGATCACCAGCTGCGGCTTCTGCTTCGGCAGAAGCGCCCGGGCGCTGCGGCGGGCCTCTGCGGCGCGTTCGCCGGCCGCGCTCAGCACCGCCCACATCACCTCGATCTCCGGCCGCTGCTGCGCCCATTGCAGCAAGGTCCCGGCGCAGCCGATCTCGATGTCGTCGCTGTGCGCGCCGAGGCAGAGAATCCGCGGCGCACGGTCCAGCGGCAGCGCGAACGGAATCATTCGCTTGCCGGGGCGGCGCTCTTCCAGACCTTCCAAGGGCAGTCGCCGCGGCCCTCCATGCGATCGAAGCCGATCTTGTCCTTGAAGGTGTCCATCGCCTGCCAGAAGCCGTCGTGGCGATAGGACCGGAGCAGCTTGCGCTCGATCAGGCGCTGGAACGGCTGGTCGACGAGTTCCTCACCTTCATGCAGATAGTCGAAGATCTCCGGGCGCAGGCAGAGATAGCCGCCGTTGATGCGGAAGTCCTGCTCCGTCATCGGCCCCATCCGCGTGACCAGGCCATCCGGCCCGGAATGCACGCCGTGGAAGCTCTGCGCGGTGCGCACCGAGACGAAGCTGGCGACCGCATCGGACTTCTGGAAATCCTCGATGGCGCGATCGAGCGGCAGATCGCTCAGGCCATCGCTGTAGTTCGCGAGGAACATCGGTTCGCCTTCGAGATGCTTGCGCACCCGCAGCAGGCGCTGGCCGATGTTCGAATGCAGGCCGGTATCGACGAAATGGATCGTCCAGTCGGAGATGTCGGGCGACGCGACGGTGATCTTCTTGCCGCCTTCGGCGAAGGTGAAATCGCTGGACAGGCATTCGTTGTACTTCAGGAAGTATTCGCGGATCAGGTCGCCGCGATAACCCAGCGCCAGCACGAATTCCTTGTGTCCGAAGTGCGCGTAGTAGCGCATCAGATGCCAGAGGATCGGCCGCGCGCCGATGTTGACCAGCGGCTTGGGCAAGGTGTCGGAGTATTCGCGCAGCCGCGTGCCCAGGCCGCCACAAAACAAGACTACTTTCATCTCGGTTCAGTTCCTATGCCGTAGTGGATGGGCCGTTTGCGCCAATCAGCGCAAGAGCGAATTCGGGTTGATCGTCTTGACGAGGCCGGCGCCTTCGAGCGCCACGGCCGCGCGGTCGAGCAAGTCCGCGCTCATGCGCGAACGCTGGGCCATCGCGACCAGGTCGTGTTTCCCGTCGGCGAGGCTGAGCACCCACAGCAGAGCATGCTCGAACTGGCCCGGCGAAGTGCCGCCGACCAGGTTGTAAAGCCCGCGCTTGCCGAGCCGCGGTTCGCCCTTCGGGCTCAGGTTCTGCAGGCTGCGGTTCGCATCCATCAAGGCCAGCATCCGCGCCGCCGTCTGCAGCGATTCGGCCAGCCGCTCGGGCTTGATGAAGTCCAGGTTGTCCGCGGAAGTGTGGTACTCGGGATAAGCGCCGTTGGGCGAACGGGTCAGCCGGCCTACGGCCAAGTCGAATCCGGGCGAGCAGAACTGGCGTTCGTCGTAGCCATAGGGTTCGAAGTCGACCAGGCGCGAGGCCGCCGGCGCCGACTCGAGCATCAGCTCGGCAATGCGGTCGGTGGCGCTCGTCCCCTGCCGGCTGCGCTTGTAGGTCAGCGGGCCGCTGTCGCCCAGCGAGCCGATCACCAGGCCGCCGACGACGCGGGGCAGCCGCTCCTCGTTGCGCGAGAGCCAGGTCAGCGAGCCGATCGTGCCGGGCCCGAAGATGAAGCGCCAGGTGAGGCGCGGCTGCGACGCACGCAGCGCCCTGGCAAGCACTGCCGCGGCAGCCAGGCCGCTGAGGTTGTCGTTGGCGAGCGAAGGGTGGCAGGTGTGGGTGTAGACGATCGCTTCCGCGTCGCTCGTGCCGGGCACGACGCATTCGGCGTAAGTCAGATGGCCGGGCGCCAGCGTCGAGTCGATCACCACCTCGTAGGGCCCCGGGCCGAGCTTCCCGCGGTCACGATGCCGCAGGCAGAAGCCCCAGTGTTCGCGGTAGTAGCTGGTGCGGTACGGGATCAGATCCGGCTGCTCGGGCAGCGAGTAGAGATGCGGCTGGAGCTCGTCCAGCGACATCGATGCCCGAACCGGGATCGAGTAGTTGACGATGTGCAGGCTGTGCTCGCGAAAGTCCACCACCCGGCGGCCGTCGCGATCGGCGATGTAGGCGTCGCGGATGTTCCATTCGCGCGGCACTTCCCAGTCGAAGGCCGGAGTTCCGGTGGGCACTTCGCTCCGCTCCAGCGGCACGAACTTCTCGAGGATGTCGAGCGTGCGGCGCACACCGTCGCCGGTAATGCTGCGGCAGATCGGAAACATCTCGGCCATCGCGCCAAAAGCCTCGTCGGCGGCCTGCCGCGCGCCCGCCTCGGAGCGCAAGTCATCGAGCGTCAAGCCAGGGGCCACGCCGCCCATCAGCGAGCGGCCGCGCCAGCGAAGCGCTTTGCATGGTCGATGGGGTCGAAATCGGGATAGCTGCGGTCGCGCTCCGCGATCACCGAGACGGCCTGCGGCCAGCGGATGCCGAAGGCAGCATCGTCATAACGTACGCCTGCGGCGAGATCCGGACGATAGGCTTCGCTCATCATGTAGAGGATCGTGCTGTTGTCGGCCAGGGTCTGGAAGCCGTGAGCCACGCCGGGCGGGATGTACAAGGCAGCGCCGTTGTCCTCGTCCAACCGGATGGAGAAATGCCGAAGGTAGGCTGGGGACTGCGGGCGCAGATCGACGATCGCATCGAAGATGCCACCGCGCTCGCAGCGCACCAACTTGCCCTCCTGGGCCGGCGGCCAGGCAAAGTGCATGCCACGCAGGGTGCCGGCGCGCAGGTTGTGCGAAATACTCGCCTGGGCGACACCGTTGTCGATGCGCTGCGCCGCGAACTCATCCTGGCACCACACGCGGGCGAAATAGCCCCGCTCGTCGCCCTTTCGATCCGGCAGCACGACCTGGGCACCAGGAATGCTCGTCGGCTGGAAGATCACCGATCCCTCCAGAACAGATCCCCGTCGATCTGCTCCGTGCGCTGCAGGAAGTTCAGCTGCTTCAGGCGCGTGAACGCGCGGAAGGCGTAGGTCTCGGGCGACAGCTCGATCCGCTCGAACAGTGCGCGCAATTCCTCGGCGCCCTTCGCGGCCGTCCAGCGCGCCTTGAAGCCCGGCAGCCCCTTGCTGATCTTGTCGAACGAGACGCGGTAGCTGCGGTTGTCCTTGCTCGGTGGGCCGGCGCTGATCTCGCAGCCGGGGAAGGCATCGGCGACGATCTGCGCTATCTCGCGCACGCGGTAGTTCTCGCTGGTCTGGCCGACATTGAAGACTTCGCCGTTGATCGCAGCGGCCGGCGCCTCGAGCGCGCAGCGCACCGCCTCGCAAATATCCTCGATGTGCACGATCGGTCGCCATGGGCTGCCGTCGCTCACCATGGCGATCTTCTTCTTCGTGTGCGCCAGCGCGCAGAGATCATTCAGCACGATGTCGAAACGCATGCGTGGCGAAGCGCCATAGGCGGTCGCGTTGCGCAGGAAGACAACGCAGAAGTCGTCGCTCGCCATCGGCTTGACGTCGGCCTCGACCTTGACCTTGCAATGCGCATAAGCGGTCTGAGGATTGACCGGGGAGGTCTCGTCGAGGAAATCGCCGGTGCCGACGCCGTACACGCTGCACGACGATGCATAGACGAAGCGCTTGACGCCCGCTTCGCGTGCCAGCGTGGCGATTTTCACCGAGCCTTCGTGATTGATCTTCAGCGTGATCTCGGGACGGTTCTCGCCCAGCGGATCGTTCGACAGCTCCGCCAGATGAACCACGGCGTCGATGCCGACAAAATCACTGGCCGTGACCGATCGCAAATCCTTGTAGACCGTGCGCGGCGACTCTGCCAGCGCCGGCGAATGGATATAAAGCGTGCCATCCCGGTAAAAACCGGTATCCAGGCCGACCACCTCGTGTCCGGCTGCCATCAAGATCGGTGCCAAGCGGCTGCCGATATACCCTTCAGTCCCGGTGACGAGAATTTTCACTGAATCTTCTTTCTTTGGCTGTACGACGCGTTCGATACTCAGAAAATCTGCAGCTCGGGAATGGGAACGACAAACTGACCTCCCCATTCCCGGATGTAAGACGCCTGAGCGGAAATCTCTGCCCTGAGATTCCAAGGCAGGATCAGAACATAATCAGGCTTGCTTTCACGAATGCGTTCCGGAGCAACGATCGGGATATGCGTTCCCGGCGTGTACTTCCCTTGCTTGTAGGGATTGGCATCCGTCGTGAAATCAAGGAAATCACTGCGGATCCCGCAATAGTTCAGCAGCGTATTGCCCTTGCCTGGAGCACCGTAGCCGCAGACGGTCTTTCCTTTGGCTTTGGCGTCGATCAGAAAGGTCAGCAGCCCACGTTTGATCGCCTTGACCTGTTCGCCAAAACCACTGTAGCGTTCGATGGTATCGAATCCATCGTCGATTTCGCGCCGCCGCAGCGCAATGGCCCGCGGCGTGACGGCCAGCTCGGCATTTTCAGCATGCCTGGCAAAAATGCGGAGCGAGCCGCCATGGGTCGGCAATTCCTCGACATCGTAGACGGTCAAGCCATGAGCGCCAAAAATGCGCTCCACGACGATGAAGGACAGATAGCTGAAATGTTCGTGGTAAATCGTGTCGAACTGGTTCTCCGCCATCAGCCGCACCAAATGGGGAAATTCCATCGTGATGCTGCCCTGCGGCGCCAGCAGGATCTTCATTCCCGAAACGAAATCATTGATGTCCGGCACATGAGCGAGCACGTTGTTGCCGAGCAGCAAATCCGCCTTGCCGGATTCCGCCGCAATTTCCATTGCCGATTCGCGGCCAAAAAAACGGGTCGTCGTCGGGATGCCCTTGGCCAGTGCCGCCTTGGCGACATTCGCGGCCGGCTCGATACCCAGCACGTTCAAACCCTTGGCCACGAAATGCTGCAGCAGATAGCCGTCGTTGCTGGCGATCTCCATCACGCGGCTGCGCTCGTTCAAACCGAATCGCTCACAGGCCATGTCGACATAGCGCCGCGCGTGCTCGACCCAGCTCGTCGAAAACGACGAGAAGTAGGCGTATTCTTCGAAAATATCCTGTGGAGAAACGAATTCCTGCAATTGAACGAGTTTGCAGGCATCGCAGACATAGGCGTGCAGCGGATAAAACGCCTCCATCTGATTCAGCTGCTGCGGCGTGATGTGCGTCTGGCACGGCGGTGACATGCCGAGATCCACGAAGCTCGTCAACAGCGGCGCTCGGCAGAATCGGCAAGCGGGGGCTGCGGCTCGATCGGGCATGGTTTGTCTATCTCCCAACGGATTATCGTTACTCATGTCGGAGGCTCAGCGTTCACGCAAGAGCGCTGGCGGCGCCTGCTCTCGCGGGCCGCATCACGTCGTCCGCGGCCTGGTTCAGTTGCGCCAGCTTGCGCGCCAGAGAAATCGGCTCCGGCCGGCCGAGCGCCTGGAGAATGGTTTTCCAACGGTGCGCAAAATCGTGGCGGCGCAATGCATTGGCCACCCCTTCCCTGCGGATCCGATCGAGATGGGCCTCGTCCTTGCTCAGGCTATTCATCAATTCCAGCAATCGCTCGCAGCTGCCGTCGAAAGGAATCACCGCATTATCGTAGGGGAAGTTTTGCTGCAGGATCGTCGACCGATTGTCAGTGCCGATCATGATCGTACCGCAGGAGGCGCCTTCATAATACCGTCCGCCGACCTCATCCTGCGGCGTCGCCAACATGCCGTCGCCCGCTGACTTACCCGGTGCCACAATGAAGAACCGGCTGCGCTGGATCAAATCCGTGAGGTGACGGCGATGCTCTCGATGATCAGCCATCACCGCATTGCCGGCGGTGTCGTAGAGATAGAAGCTTCCGCTGCTCGCGGACCATGCGGACAGGCCGGCATGCAATTCGGGCTGTCGCCGGCCCATGTAATAGAGGTCGATCGATCGCTGCTTGGGTGAACCTGAAAACGGGTTGCTGGCCATCGCATCGACCGAAGGCGGCAAATGGAACGTGGGTTTGCCGGTGGCGGCCGCGACAGCTGCCACGGCGCCGTGACAACCGACGAAGATCACGTCGCATGCCCGCAGCAACTCTATCGCCAACGGGTATCTCGGAATATCACTGACCCAGACCTCTTCCATGAAGCAGGCGGTTTTTCCCGTGCTCTCGCGTTTATCGAAGAACGGCAGGAAAAGGGGCAATTCGGTCAGGGACTGGCAGGAGATCAGGCGGACATCATTGCCGATGTGGCCCGGCTCACGCAGAACGACGCCGCGGGCCACCGCCGGCGAATAATGATAAATATGGCGAACCAGCCGCGAATGCACGCGGTTCAGATACGGCGCCGACGGGCTGACGATCGTGGCCAGCGACATATCCTCGGCAAAATCCTCGAAGCTGTAAAGCAAACTGCGAGACCGCACATAGCCCGTGTTTCGACAGGATATGGCTGCGATGCGGTCTGGCTCTTGTGACTGCTTCACCTTCGGCTCGCTGTTGAACACTGAATAGATCGTCCTTGGGGCTTTCCCTAGATACTAATACATCCATGTGACGCTCCCCGGCACATCGGGCATTCGGGAACCGTATGGCTGGCAAACGTGCTCTATTTTACGGGCACATTTTTGACATCAGGGCTGAACCACACACATGCCCGACCCCGCGGCTGCTCTCGCGTCCGGCGGGGTCGGCAAGGGATGTCACCGCATGTTCCGTGCCGGGTCAAGCCCCGTTTCCGGAGGAGTTCACTGCGAAGCAAGGCTCCTGGGTTGCGATTCGCGCGCCTGGACAGCTTGGCGATAAAGGTCCACGTAGGCGGTGGCAGCGCCGGTCCAGGAATTGTCCTGGGCCATCGCGCGCAGCATCAGGCGGCGCCAGGCCTCCGGCTGATGGTAGAGGGCCACGGCCCGGGACAAAGCCTGCTCCAGCGCGCCGGGGGTCGCGGCCTCGAAGCTGAAGCCGGTGGCCGTGTCGGCCTCGCGGTGTGCGTCGCTGGCGTCGACCACGGTATCGGCCAGCCCCCCCACGCGGCGCACGACCGGCAAGGTACCGTAGCGCAAACCGTACATCTGGGTGAGGCCGCAGGGCTCGAAGCGCGACGGCACGAGAATGCCGTCGCAGCCGGCGACGATGCGATGCGCCATCGCCTCGTCGTAGCCGATGCGCACCGCCACCTTGCCGGGGTGGTCCTTCTCGGCGGCACGGAAGGCCGACTCGAGCGCCGGCTCGCCGGTGCCCTGGATCAGGAACTGGGCGCCCTGCTGCAGCAGCGCGGGCATCGCGCCCAGCACCAGATCGAGCCCCTTTTGGGATGTCAGCCGGCTGACCACGCCGAACAGCGGCGCCGCCGCGCTGACGTCCAGGCCCACCGACGTCTGCAGCGCCTGCTTGCAGACCGACTTGCCGGCCAGCGCCTCGGGCTCGTAGGCGGCCGCGATCGCCGGATCTTTCGCCGGATTCCAGATCTCGCCGTCCACGCCGTTGAGGATGCCCGACACATCGCCGCCGCGATTGCGGATCACGCCGTCGAGGCCGCAGCCGTAGTCGTGCGTGGCGATTTCGCGCGCGTACGTCGGGCTCACGGTGGTCACGCGGTCCGCGAATTTGAGGCCCGCCTTCATGAACGAAAGACGGCCGTGAAACTCGAGCCCCGGCGAAGTCATGTAGCGCGTGGGCAAGCCGAGCAAATGAAAGTCGCTTTGCGGGAACAGGCCCTGGAAGGCCAGGTTGTGCACCGTGTAGACGGTGGCCGCCCGCGTCGGGGGATGCGCGGCGACGTAGGCGCAGGACATCGCCGCGTGCCAGTCGTGCGCATGCAGCACGTCGGGCGCCCAGCCGCTGTCGAGTTCGCCCGCCGCGAGGTGGGCGGCCACCCAACCGAGCAACGCAAAGCGATGCAGGTTGTCGGCCCATTCGGCGCCGCTGCTGTCCTGGTAGGGACTGCCGCCGCGGCGATACAAGTAGGGCGCATCGATCACGTAGGCCGGCACGTGGCTGTACGGCAGCTTGCCGCGGCGCAAGCTGACGCGTGCCGCGCCGAACGCCGGGCCGAGCTCGCAGACCAGCTTCTGGTGCAGCACCGCATCGACGATCGCCGGCAGTCCGGGGAGCAGCAGGCGCACGTCGGCCCCGGCCTTGACCAGCGCGGGCGGCAAGGCACCCGCGACATCTGCAAGCCCGCCGGTTTTCACCAGCGGGAAGACTTCGGCTGCGACATGCAGCACTTTCATCGGTACAGCGGCTGGCATCGGGCCCCTTCAGGACATCTTGGCCTTGAGCATCTCACGCGTGACCAGGGTGATGCCCTGTTCGCTGCGATAGAAATGCCGTGCATCTTCTTCTGCGTTCTCGCCGATCACCATGCCATCGGGGATCTGGCAGCCTCGGTCGATCACGACCCGCGTCAGCCGCGCATGGCGGCCGACCTGCACGCCCGGCAGCAGCACGCCCCAATTGACGGTGGCGCGCGAATGCACGCGTACGCTGGAGAACAGCACCGAGCGGAACACCGAGCCGGAAATGATGCAGCCGCCGGAGACCATCGATTCGATCGCCATGCCGCGCCGGTCCGGCTCGTTGTGCACGAACTTGGCCGGCGGCAGCTGCGGCTGATAGGTCCAGATCGGCCAGCGGGTGTCGTAGAGATCGAGTTGCGGCACGGTCGCGGTGAGATCGATGTTCGCGTCCCAGTACGCATCGATCGTGCCGGCGTCGCGCCAGTAGTCTTCCTCGCCCGCTTGCGTGCCGACGCAGCTGAGCGAGAACGGGTGCGCCACCGCATCGCCGTTGCGCACCGCCTTCGGGATGATGTCCTTGCCGAAGTCGTGGCTCGAGTTCGGGTCGGCCATGTCGCGTTCGAGTTCCTCGTAGAGGTACTTGGCGTTGAAGACGTAGATGCCCATGCTGGCCAGCGCGCGATCGGGCTGGCCCGGCATCGGCGGCGGGTCGGCCGGCTTCTCGACAAATTCGATGATGTTGTCGTTCACGTCGACCGCCATCACGCCGAAGGCGGTGGCTTCCATGCGCGGCACCGAGATGCAGCCGACCGTGCAGTTGCGCCCCTTGGCCACGTGATCCGCCAGCATCAGCGCGTAGTTCATCTTGTAGATGTGATCGCCCGCCAGCACGACGATGTAGTCGGCCTTGTAGCCCTGCAGGATGTCCTGGTTCTGGTAGACCGCGTCCGAGGTGCCGCGGTACCAGCTCTCTTCGTCCACGCGCTGCTGCGCCGGCAGCAGGTCGACGAATTCGTTCATCTCGGTCTTCAGGAAGGCCCAGCCGCGTTGCAGATGCTGCAGCAGGCTGTGGCTCTTGTACTGGGTGATCACGCCGATGCGCCGGATGCCGGAGTTGAGGCAGTTGGAGAGCGCGAAATCGATGATGCGGAACTTGCCTCCGAAGTAGACGGCAGGCTTGGCGCGGCGGTCGGTCAGGCTCTTCAGACGGCTGCCGCGCCCGCCGGCAAGAACCAGTGCGACGGTTCGCCGGGGCAGATCCAGGCTGCGGGCTAGATCGGTTGAATTCATCATGTCTCCACTGCGAGTGAAAGCTGTTCTTGCCGCGACTGAAGCGCCCGCACAACGACGCCAACCGCGGTCAGGGGATTGTGGTTCGGCTGCTCTGCGAGGCTAACCCGGTGAAACCCACGGCGCACGCCGTAACCCATCGTAATTTCAAAGTGGCGATCGATACTTCCCTGGATCGATCGCAATACTTTACTGCCGGCCCCGGCGCGCGCCTGGCGGCGGCGAGGCGCCAAATCGGGGCGCCTCGGACGCATCGCCATGGTGCAACGGCAGACGCCGTCGCCAAGAGCCGCGGCGCTGTCCCGAAAGGTGGCCGGCTGGTAATCCGGCGGTAATCAGTTTCGTCGGCGCCGAAAGCCGCGTGTCGCGGCGAGCGCAAAATGCGCGGTTGACGCTGTCGTCGCTGCTGCATAACACTGCGCCGCGCCCGCTGAACCAGCGGTGCGGGCCCGGTGAATGACGCAGCGGCTTTTCCCGCGGTGGGCACGCGAGGTGCTCCCGCTCCAATACCGAGACCTGAACGCCAAGGAACTGTGGTGACCTCAAGCACAACAAGCAATTCGCTGAACGAGCACCTGCTCAAGACCGTGGGCGTCGCGCCCGACGAAGCCACCTCCAGCGACCTGGCCCTCGCCGTCTCGCAAACCGCGCGCGAGCAGCTCTCGCAACGCTGGGTCAAGTCCCAGGCAGCGCACCGCAAGGACAAGGCACGGCGCGTCTACTACCTGTCGATGGAATTCCTGATCGGCCGCACGATGGCGAATGCGCTCGCGGCACTCGACTTGACCGATGACGCGGCCGAGGCCGTCAAGCAGCATGCCAACAGGCTCGAAGACGTCGCCGAGAACGAACCGGACGCGGCGCTCGGCAACGGCGGCCTCGGCCGCCTTGCCGCCTGCTTCCTCGATTCGATGGCGACGCTCGGCCTGCCGTCGTTCGGCTACGGCATCCGCTACGAATACGGCATGTTCGCGCAGGAAATCCAGGAGGGCCGCCAGGTCGAGTATCCGGACCCGTGGCTTGCCAACGGCACGCCCTGGGAGTTCCCGCGCGCCGACATCTCGTACCCGGTGCGCTTCGGCGGCTGGGTCGAGCAGCAGGGCGACAAGTCGATCTGGCGCAATGCCGGTGAGGTCGCGGCCAAGGCCTACGACATGGTCATCCCCGGGCACGGCACCGAGAAGGTCAGCACCTTGCGCCTGTGGCGCGCGGTCGCCCCGGCGCACATCGATCTGCACGCCTTCAACACCGGCGACTACCACCGCGCGGCCGGCGTGAAGAACGAGTACGAAAACATCTCCTGGGTGCTGTACCCGAACGACAGCACGCCGGCCGGCCGCGAGTTGCGCCTGCGCCAGGAGTACTTCTTCGTTGCCGCGTCAGTGCAGGACATCCTCGGCCGCCACCTGGCCGAGCACGGCAGCTTCGCGAACCTGGCGGACAAGGTCGCGATCCACCTGAACGACACGCACCCGGCGATCGGCGTGGCCGAGCTGATGCGCGTGCTGACCGACGAGCACGACATGCCTTGGGCCGATGCCTGGGCGCAGACGACCAAGGTCTTCTCGTACACCAACCACACCTTGATGCCGGAAGCGCTCGAGACCTGGCCGGTCGCGCTGATGCAGCAGGTGCTGCCGCGCCACCTGCAGATCATCTTCCGCATCAATGCCGACTTCCTGCAGATCGCCGCGAAGCACCGCCCGGGCGACAACGAGTTCCTGCGCCGCCTGTCGCTGATCGACGAAAGCGGCGAGAAGCGTGTGCGCATGGCCAACCTGTCGATCGTCGGCAGCCACAAGGTCAACGGCGTCTCAGCGCTGCACTCCGACCTGCTGGTGAAGACGATCTTCTCGGACTTCGCCAGCCTGTGGCCCGATCGCTTCACCAACATGACCAACGGCGTGACGCCGCGGCGCTGGCTGTCGCAGGCCAACCCGGGCCTGGCCAAGCTGCTGGACAAGACCGTCGGCACGGGCTGGCGCCTGCACCTGGACGAGCTGCGCGAGCTGAAGAGCTTCATCGGCGACGAAAGATTCCGCAGCGAGTTCGTCGCGGTGAAGCGCGAGAACAAGGCGCGGCTGGCCGCCTACATCGAGCGCGAGACCGGCGTGAAGCTCGATCCGGCGAGCCTTTTCGACGTGCAGGTCAAGCGCATCCACGAATACAAGCGCCAGCTGCTGAACCTGCTGCACGTGGTGACGCGCTACCAGGCGATCCTCGCGAACCCGACGGCCAACTGGGTGCCGCGCAGCGTGATCTTTGCCGGCAAGGCGGCCTCGTCCTACGTGATGGCGAAGGACATCATCCGGCTGATCAATGACGTGGCCGTGGTGATCAACGCCGACGAGCGCAGCAACGCCAAGCTGAAGCTGGTCTTCGTGCCGAACTACAGCGTCTCGGTTGCCGAGCTGCTGATGCCGGGCGCGGATCTTTCGGAGCAGATATCCACCGCCGGCACCGAGGCCTCGGGCACCGGCAACATGAAGCTCGCGATGAACGGCGCGCTGACGATCGGCACCGAGGACGGCGCCAACATCGAGATCCGCGACAACGTCGGCGCCGACAGCATCTTCATCTTCGGCCTGAAGACGCCGGAGGTCGCACAGCTGAACAAGAGCGGCTACCAGCCGATGCGCATCTACGAGAGCAACCCGCGGCTGAAGGCGGTGCTCGACGCGATCCAGAGCGGCGCGTTCTCGCCCGACGAGCCGCAGCGCTATCGCAGCGTGATCGATTCGCTGCTCTGGGGCGGCGACCACTACAAACTGCTGGCCGACTATGACTCGTATACCGCAGCACAAGAACGGGTCGATGCGCTGTATCGTGACGGCGCCGCCTGGGCCACGCATTCCATCTTGAACGTTGCAGGCATGGGCGTATTCTCGTCAGACCGCACGATCCGCGAATACGCGACGCAGATCTGGGGCATCGAGCCACAAACACCATCGCGTTGAGTCCCCGCCCATGCTCGATCCACTGCAGATAGATCTGATCCGAAACGCCCGCCACGGCGATCCCTTTGCAGTGCTCGGCGTGCACGAGACTGAAGCCGGCTGGGAGGTCCGAACCTTCCAGCCCGGCGCGACCCAGGTCTGGATGCTGGATGCGGCCACGGGAAAAACCCTGAGCACGCTGACCCGCACACATGAAGACGGCATCTTCGAAGCGGCGGTCACAGGCGCGCCGCGGCCGGAAGCTTATGGCTTCAAGATGCGCTGGGCCGACGGCAACGAGTCGAGCGACGACGATCCCTACCGCTATCCGCCGGTGCTCGGCGAGATGGACGCCTGGCTGCTCGGCGAAGGCTCGCACCTGCGGCCCTACGAGATCCTCGGCTCGCACCAGCGCGTGATGCTCGGCGTGCCCGGCACCAGCTTCGCGGTGTGGGCGCCGAACGCGTCGCGCGTCTCGGTGGTCGGCGATTTCAACCATTGGGACGGCCGGCGCCACCCGATGCGGCTGCGCCGCGAATGCGGCGTGTGGGAGATCTTCCTGCCGGGCGTGAGCACCGGTGCGCGCTACAAGTACGAGATCCGCACGAGCCACGGCCACCTGCTGCCGCAGAAGGCGGACCCATACGCGATGCAGTCGGAGCTGCGCCCGAGGACCGCCAGCGTCGTCACCCGGCCGCCGTCGCTGGCACCGGCCGCGCCGGAGCGGCAGAAGGCGAATGCGCTCGACGCGCCGATGAGCATCTACGAGGTCCACCTGGGCTCTTGGCAGCGCAAGCCGGAAGAAGGCAACCGCTGGCTGAACTGGGACGAGCTCGCCGATTCGCTCGTGCCCTATGCGGCCGACATGGGCTACACCCACCTCGAGCTGATGCCGGTCAGCGAGCACCCGTTCGACGGCTCCTGGGGCTACCAGACGCTCGGCATGTTCTCGGTCACCTCGCGTTTCGGCGAGGCCGCAGGCTTTCGCCGCTTCGTCGACAAGGCCCATGCCGCGGGTCTCGGCGTGCTGCTCGACTGGGTGCCGGCGCATTTCCCGGAGGATGCGCACGGCCTGGCCAACTTCGACGGCACCAAGCTCTACGAATACGCCGATCCGCGCGAAGGCTTCCACAACGACTGGAACACGCTGATTTACAACTTCGGCCGCACCGAGGTGCGCAACTTCCTGGTCGGCAGTGCGCTCTTCTGGCTCGAGCGCTACAACGTCGACGGGCTGAGAGTCGATGCGGTCGCCTCGATGCTCTACCGCGACTACAGCCGCAAGGCCGGCGAATGGGTGCCGAACGCGCACGGCGGCCGCGAGAACCTCGAGGCCATCTCCTTCGTGCGGCGCATGAACGAAGTCGTCGGCGTCGAGCGCGCGCAGGCGGTCACGCTGGCGGAGGAGTCGACCGCCTTCCCGTCCGTCTCGCGGCCGGTCTACGCCGGCGGCCTGGGTTTTCACTACAAGTGGAACATGGGCTGGATGCACGACACGCTGAAGTACATGGAGCGCGATCCGATCCATCGGCGCCACCACCATCACGAGATGACCTTCAGCCTGGTCTACGCCTTCAACGAGAACTTCGTGCTGCCGCTCTCGCACGACGAGGTGGTGCATGGCAAGGGTTCGCTGATCAACAAGATGCCGGGCGACCGCTGGCAGAAGTTCGCCAACCTGCGCGCCTACTTCGGCTTCATGTTCGGCCACCCGGGCAAGAAGCTGATGTTCATGGGCTGCGAGTTCGCGCAGGAGCGCGAGTGGAACCATGACCAGAGCCTCGACTGGCATCTGCTCGGCGACGGCCTGCACAAAGGCATGCAGCAGCTGGTGCGCGACCTGAACCATCTCTACACGAAGACGCCGGCGCTGCACAAGATCGACTTCACGCCCGACGGTTTCGGCTGGATCGACCACGGCGACAGCGACCGCTCGCTGATCAGCTTCGTGCGCCGCAGCGGCGGCGAGGGCGCGGGCTCGCTGATCCTGGTGGTCAGCAACTTCACGCCGGTAGTGCACCCGGGCTTTCGCGTCGGCGTGCCGCAGGCCGGCACCTGGCAGGAGCGGCTGAACACCGACTCGACGTACTACGGCGGCAGCAACGTCGGCACGCCGTACGGCACGGCGACCTCTCAATCCGTGCAATGGAATGGCCAGGCCCAGTCCATCGTGATGGATGTTCCTCCACTGGCTACCGTTATTTTCGAATGGATCAACTGATAGACGCTCGCCTCGAGGCCGGCAAACCCTGGCCCCTGGGCGCGCACTGGGACGGCGAAGGCATCAACTTCGCCGTTTTTTCTGCCCACGCGCAGGCGATCGACCTGTGCCTGTTCGACGAGCTCGGCGCGCGCGAGCTGACCCACCTGCGCCTGCCCTCGCACACCAACGAGGTCTGGCACGGCTATCTGCGCGGCGCCAAGCCGGGCCTGGTCTACGGCCTGCGGGCGCACGGCCCTTGGCGGCCGGACCGCGGCCACCGCTTCAATCCGTACAAGCTGCTGCTCGACCCCTACGCGCGCGAGATCATCGGCCGCTACCACTGGCGCAGCGAGCATTTCAGCAGCGACCGGCTGTACCCGCACCACATGGACATGCGCGACAACGCGGCCTTCGCGCAGAAGGCCGTCGTGGTCGATGACCGCTATGACTGGGGCGACGACAAGCCGCCCGCGATCCCTTTCGCCGAGACCGTGCTGTACGAGATGCACGTCAAGGGTTTCACCAAGCAGATGCCCGGCGTGCCCGAGGCGCTGCGAGGCAGCTACGCCGGCCTCGCCAGCGATGCGGCGATCGCGCATCTGAAGCGCATCGGCATCACCTCGGTCAGCCTGCTGCCGGTGCACGAGCGCATCGACGAGCAGCGCCTGATCGCGATGGGCCTGACCAACTACTGGGGCTACAACAGCATCGGCTTCTTCTCGGTCGAGCCGCGGCTGGCGAGCCGCGTCGACGGCCAGTCGTCGCGCGACGAGTTCCGCGCGATGGTCAAGCGCCTGCATGCCGAAGGCATCGAAGTCATCCTCGATGTGGTCTACAACCACACGATGGAAGGCGACGAGAACGGCCCGACCGTCAGCTTCCGCGGCCTGGACAACGTCAGCTACTACCGCATGCTGCCGGGCGAGAGGGAGTTCTACGAGAACATCACCGGCTGCGGCAACGCGCTCGACATCCGCTCGCCGCGCGTGCTGCAGATGGTGATGGACAGCCTGCGCTACTGGGTGCGCGAGATGCACGTCGACGGCTTCCGCTTCGACCTCGCTCCGGTGCTCGGCCGCGGCGACAACGGCTTCGAGCGCAACGGCCCGTTCTTCACCGCGGTGGCGCAGGACCCGACGCTGGCCGGCGTGAAGATGATCGCCGAGCCCTGGGACATCGGCCTCGGCGGCTACCAGGTCGGCAACTTCGCGCGCGGCTGGTTCGAATGGAACGACAAGTTCCGCGATGGCGTGCGCGCCTTCTGGCTCGGCCACCCGAGTTCGCGCGGCGAGCTGGCGCAGCGGCTGACGGCCTCGTCCGACGTCTACCAGCCGCGCAACCGGCCGCCGTCCGAATCGGTCAACTTCATCACCGCGCACGACGGCTTCACCTTGCGCGACCTGCTGAGCTACCACCACAAGCGCAACGAGGCGAACGGCGAAAACAACCGAGACGGCCACGGCCACAACCTCGGCTGGAACTGCGGCGTCGAAGGCGAGACCGACGACAAGTACGTCAACATGCTTCGCGGCAAGCTGCAGCGCGCGATGCTGACCACCCTGCTGCTCTCGCAAGGCACGCCGATGCTGACCGCGGGCGACGAGCTCGGCCACTCGCAGAACGGTAACAACAACGCGTACTGCCAGGACAACGCCATCAGCTGGATCGACTGGAGCAAGGCCGATCAGTCGCTGATCGACTTCACCGCGCGTGTCATCGCCGCGCGCAAGGCCTTGCTGCCGTTCGCCAACCGCTGGTACACCGGCCTGGCCGACCGCCGCGGCGTGCACGACCTGAGCTGGTCGCGCACCGACGGCGCCGCGCTGACGCAGGCCGAGTGGCGCGATCCGGCCGCGCGTGCGATCGCGGCGGTGATCGGCGCCCCCGGCCACGCCCAGCAGACCCTGCTGCTGCTGACCAACGGCGAAGCGCACGACATCGCCTTCTACCTGCCCAAGGGCGAATGGCAGACGGTGATCGACTCATCCACCGCCGCCGAAGTCAAGCCGGGCTTTCGACAAGACTCCTACCTCGTCGTAGCGCGCAGCATCGTGCTGTTGTCGCAAGCGACGCCACCCTAGCCGACGCCCACCCGATGAGATTCCCTCGCGCCAGCGGCATCCTGCTGCATCCCACCTCGCTGCCCGGCCCGCATGGCTCGGGCGATTTTGGCCCCGGCGCCTACCATTTCGTCGACTGGCTGCAGACCGCGGGGCAGAAGCTCTGGCAGATCCTGCCGCTCGCGAACATTGGGCCGGGCAATTCGCCGTACATGAGCAGTTCCGCCTTCGCCGGCAACGTGCTGCTGATCGACCTGGCCGAGCTCGCATCGCACGGCTGGCTCACGCAGGACGATCTCGCGCCCGACGCCGGCTTCGAGACCCGGCGCGTGCATTACGGCAAGGTCGTGCCGTGGCGCATGGAGCGGCTCAAGCGCGCCGCGGCCGCCTTCGCCGCGAAGCCGACGCACGACGACAGCCAGGCCTACATGACCTTCTGCGCCGCGCAGGCGAGCTGGCTCGACGACTACGCGCTCTTCCTGGCGTTGAACGACCACCACGGCGGCATCGACTGGAGCGACTGGGACCCGAAGCTCGCAAAACGCGATTCGGCCGCGTTGACCGCCGCCGGCCTGCAGCACAGCGAGCGCATCGCGTTCTACAAGTTCTGCCAGTGGCGCTTCTTCGAGCAGTGGCTCCGGCTCAAGGCCTATGCGAACGAGCGAGGCATCGAGATCGTCGGCGACGCGCCGATCTTCATCGCCTATCAGAGCGCCGAGGTCTGGGCGCGGCAGGACCTGTTCGAGCTCGACGAATCCGGCAAGGCGACCGTCGTCGCAGGCGTACCGCCGGACTACTTCAGCGTCACCGGGCAACGCTGGGGCAACCCGCTCTATCGCTGGAGCGCGCATCAGGCCGAAGGCTTCGCGTGGTGGATCGAGCGCGTGCGGCGCACCTTCCAGCTCGTCGACATCGTGCGCATCGACCACTTCCGCGGCTTCGCCGCGTACTGGGAAATCCCGGCGAGCGAGCCGACGGCCGTCGTCGGCCGCTGGGTGCCGGCGCCCGGGCAGTTGCTGTTCGCGGCGATCGCCGAGGCGCTGCCGAAGGTGCGGATCATCGCGGAGGACCTGGGCGTGATCACGCCCGACGTCGTCGGCCTGCGCAAGACCTTCGGCCTGCCCGGCATGTGCATCCTGCAATTCGCGTTCTCGGGCGATTCAACCGAGCGCTTCCTGCCGCACAACTACGAGCCCGACAGCGTCGTCTACACCGGCACGCACGACAACGACACCTCGCTGGGCTGGTGGGCCAGTTGCAACGAGCACGAGCGCGCGCATGCGAGCGCCTACCTGCCGACCGACGGCCACGACTTCCACTGGGTATTGATCCGCGCTGCCTGCGCCTCGGTCGCCGACACCGCGGTCTATCCGATGCAGGACGTGCTGGGCCTGCCGACCGAGGACCGGATGAACTACCCCGGCCGCGGCGAAGGCTATTGGGAATGGCGCTTCGACTGGGGCCAGGTCGAAGGCTGGCATGCCGAACGGCTGGCGGAGTTCTGCCGCCTCTATCGGCGCGACGGGCTGGAGGCAGTGGCAACGTCCAAATGAACGGCTTATGCCCTATCCAGCAAAAAGGGCGCCGAGGCGCCCTTTTTTGTTCGTGCCGAGGCCCTCGTCAATTCAACGGGACCTTCTTGCCTTCCTTGAACACGATGAAGGTCATCGCCGGATTCTTCAGCTCGCCGTCCTTGTCGAACTGCACCTGCGTCGTGACGCCCTTGTAGTTCGTGTCGGCGAGCTTCGCGGCATACACCGCCGGGTCGGACGAGCCGGCGCGCACCATCGCGTCGGCCAGCACCATCACCGCGTCGTAGCTGTACGGGCTGTAGACCTGGAACTGGTCCGGATACTTCGCGTCGTAGCGCGCCTTCCAGGCGGTGCCGCCCGGCATCTTCTGGATCGACGCGCCGCCTTCGGCGCAGGTCACGTTGCCGATGGTCTTCGCGCCGCCGGAGAGCTCGACGATCTTCGTCGTGCAGATGCCGTCGCCGCCCAGGAACTTGACGTTGCTCATGCCGAGCTGCTCCATCTGGCGCAGCATCGGGCCGGCCTGCGGGTCCATGCCGCCGTAGAACACGACATCGGGCTTCTTGCTCTTGATCGCGGTCAGGATGGCGGTGAAGTCGGTCGCCTTGTCGTTCGTGAACTGGTGGTCGACGATCTCGATGCCCTTCTGCTTGGCGGTTTTCTCGAAGATCTCGGCCAGCGGCTGGCCGTAGCCGGTGCGGTCGTCGATCACCGCGGCGGTCTTCGCCTTCAGCGTGGTCTGCGCGTAGAGCGCGAGGCCGGCGCCGAGCGCGTTGTCGTTCGCGAGGATGCGGTAGATGTTCTTGTAGCCGTTCTGCGTCAGCTTCGGGTTCGTCGCCGACGGGGTGATCATCGGAATGCCGCAATCGCTGTAGATCTTCGACGCCGGGATCGTCACGCCGGAGTTCAGGTGGCCGACCACGCCGGCGACCTTCGCGTCGCAGAATTTCTGCGCCACCGCCGTGCCCTGCTTCGGATCGGCAGCGTCGTCTTCCGCCTCGATCTCGAACTTGACCTTCTTGCCGCCGATCGTCACACCCTTGGCGTTCAGATCCTCGATCGCCATGCGCGCGCCGTTTTCGTTGTCCTTGCCATAGTGGGCCTGGCCGCCGGACGTCGGCGCCACATGACCGATCTTGACGACCATGTCCTGCGCGGAAGCCGTGCCGGCGATGAACGCGACGGCGGCTGCCGCGATGACTGTGAACTTGACTTGCATTGAAGAGATCTCCGGGTTGGGGAATGTCGAGCGACACCTCGTGCGTGTCCCGACAAGGAGCACCATAACGCAAAAAACAGGCCGCCTCGGAGGGGGCTAGTACGGTCATCCGCCGAGGCCGGATCGACGTTAGCCGCCGCGCCCGCGCCGATTTGGCGCCGCCCGCCCCGGGCTGGTGCCGCCATTCTCAGCCTGTGCTCAGGCCGTAGCCTCGTGATGCTTGATGGCGTAGCCGCGTTCGAGGTAGTGGCGCCAGCGCTGGCGGCCGGCCCGGGCGGCCGCATCGTCGCGGCCGACGATCTCCAGCACGCGCTCGAAGGATTCGAAGCCCGGCGCGACGTCGGGTGCGAGGTTCACCAGCACCTGATGCGTCGGCGCGGCGGCGCCGGGCGCCACCAGCCAGATCGGCGTGGCCCGCAGGCGCGGCGCGATCGCCGCGCCGGGCGCGAGGCGCACGTGCGGCACGAATTCGAGCGGGTCGAACGACCACAACGCGCGGTCCAGCGCCTGCAGCAGCTCCGGCTCCGCGGTGACCGCCACCTGGGCGCCCTGGCGGGCGGCCTTGCGCAGCAGGCGGCAGGTGTAGCCGAGCAGGTCGGGCACCTTGGTGTGGAAGCTGATTTCGGTCACTGGCCCCCCCGAAGCGCCTTCGGCGCTCCCCCCCACGGGGCGCCATCGACGGACCGGCGGAGCTGGATCCGTGATGGCCGCCGGGCCTTGCCACGCCCAGGTTGGCCGTTCACTTCGCGTGTGCCAACACGAAATGCGTCAGCAGCGGCACCGGCCGCCCGGTGCTGCCCTTGTTCGTGCCGGATTTCCACGCGGTGCCGGCGATGTCCAGGTGCGCCCAGCGGTACTTCTCGGTGAAGCGCTTCAGGAACATCGCCGCGGTGATCGCTCCGCCGGGCCGGCCGCCGACGTTGGCGACGTCGGCGAAGTTGCTCTTCAGCCCCTCAGCGTATTCATCGTCCAGCGGCAGGCGCCAGCACGGGTCGAGCGCGTTCTGGCCGGCCGCGAGCAGTTCGTTGGCCAGCGCTTCATCGGCGCTGAAGAGCCCGGAGCGATGGTGGCCGAGCGCGATCACGCAAGCACCGGTCAAGGTCGCGATGTCGATCACCGCGGCGGGCTTGAAGCGCTCGGCGTAGGTCAGCGCATCGCACAGGATCAGCCGCCCTTCGGCATCGGTGTTCAGGATCTCGATCGTCTGGCCCGACATGCTGGTGACCACGTCGCCCGGTTTCACCGCGCGGCCGTCGGGCATGTTCTCGCAGCTCGGGATGATGCCGACCAGGTTGATCCTGGGCTTCAGCTCGGCGATCGCGCGCATCGTGCCGAGCACGCTGGCGGCGCCGCCCATGTCGAACTTCATCTCGTCCATCTCGGCCGAGGGCTTGATCGAGATGCCGCCGGTATCGAAGGTGATGCCCTTGCCGACGAGCACGATCGGCGCCTGCGACTTGGCCGCGCCTTCATAGTGCATCACGATGAAACGCGGCGGCTCCTCGGCGCCTTGCGTGACCGACAGGAACGAGCCCATCTTCAGCGCCTCGATAGCCTTGCGCTCCAGCACGTCGACCTTGAATTCGAACTCCTTGCCGAGATCCTTGGCCACCTTCGCCAGATGGCGCGGCGTGCAGTGGTTGCCCGGCCGATTCGCCCATTCGCGCGCCAGCTCGACGCCGGCGCTGACGGCCTTGCCCTGCGCCAGCCCATGCTGCACCGCTTTCGCCTGCGCCTTGCTGCTGACGAGGGTGGCCTTCGCCAGCTTCGGTGCGGCGGGCGCGCTGGGCTTGGTGTGGCGATAGGTGTAGAGGCCATCGGTCACCGCCGCGACGAAGCCCTCGGCATGCGCCGCGGTGACCTCCGCGTCGCCGGCGAAGGCCGCGCTCATCTGCACCACGCCGAGGCTCTTCGCATGCGTCATCGCAAGCGCCAGTGCGGCGCGCACGGCCTTCGCGCTGTATTCCGGCGCGGCGACCAGCAGCACCCGATGCGCCTTCACGCCGGCCGGCCGGTGCAGGTAGAGCGAGCGCCCGGCCTTGCAGAGGAAGTCGCCTTCGTCGATGGCCTCCTTCAGGGCCGTGGCGAGGGCCGCATCCAGGCCGGCATCCACCGTCTCGCTGCCGACCACCAGCACCAGCAGGTCGGTCGCCAGGCCGGCGAGTGCGTCGAGCGAGCAAACCTGGGAACGAAAATCCATCATCGATGCCGCCCGTACTGATTCGTTGACAATCGAAGGATGTTATTCGATTCCACTTTGCGTCGAGACCTGGCGCGGACCTTCGGCGCAACGCTCGTGGTCATCCTCACCATCGTGATCACGATGATGCTGATCCGCACCCTGAGCCTCGCCGCGGGCGGCCAGGTCTCACCGCAGGACGTGGTGCTGGTGCTGGGCTATTTCGCCCTCGCGCAGCTGCCGACGATCCTGATGCTGTCGCTCTTCATCTCGGTCGTCGCGACGCTCGGGCGCATGTACCGGGACAGCGAAATGGCGATCTGGTTCGCCAGCGGCGCGGGCCTGACGCGCTTCGTGCGACCGGTGCTTCGGGTCAGCTGGCCGGTGCTGCTGGTGGTCGGCGTGCTGGTGATGTTCGTCTGGCCCTGGGGCAACCACAACGGATCCGAACTGCGCCAGCGCTACGAAAAACGCTCCGACCTGTCGCGCGTGACCCCCGGCCAGTTCCAGACCTCGCGCGACGGCAGCAAGGTCTTCTTCATCGACCGCGCCGAAGCCAACAGCACGACCGGCCGCAACGTCTTCATCCTGTCGTCCGACGGGCCGACCGAATCGGTCACCTCGGCGCGCAGCGGCTGGCTCGAGACGCAGGGCGAGGACCGTTTCGTCGTGCTCGAAAGCGGCCAGCGCAACGACGACAACACCGCCAACGGCGAGAAGACGCTGGCGCGCTTCGAGACCTACCGCGTGCTCGCCGGCGAGGGCCAGCTGACGAGCATCGAGCAGCGCCCGCCCAAGGAGATGTCGACGGTCGACCTGATCCGCCAGCCGTCCACACGCAACCAGGCCGAGCTGACCTGGCGCGTCGGGCTGGTGCTCGGCGGCGGCAACCTGCTGCTGCTGGCGGTGGGCCTGTCGGCGAACAATCCGCGCCGCGCCAGCAACCTCCACCTGGTGATGGCGCTGCTCGCCTTCGTCGTTTACTTCAACCTGATCAATGTCTCGCAGGCCTGGGTCGCGACCAGCCGCATGGGCATGGGCGCCTCGCTCCTGGTGTTGCACGGGTCGGCCTTCGCGATCGCGCTCGGCCTGCTGTGGTGGCGCGAGAACGGCGCGACGCGCGGCCTGCGGCGCGCCATCCCCGAAGGCGCCCGATGAAGACGGTGCGCCGCCTGCTCTACCGCGACATCATGGGCGCGGTCTTCTTCACCGCGCTGGCCTTCCTGTCGCTGTTCTTCTTCATCGACTTCGTCGATCAGCTGGACGAGGTCGGCAAGGAGGGCTACCAGCTCTGGCAGGCAGTGCTGACTTGTCTGCTGGCGGTGCCCGGCCACTTCTACGAGCTGTTCCCGATCGCGGTGCTGATCGGCTCGATCTATGCGATGGCGCGGCTCGCGCAGTCCTCGGAGTTCACGATCCTGCGCACCGGCGGGCTCGGGCCGGGCCGCGCGCTGTCGCTGCTGACCGTGCTCGGCGTGATCTTCAGCATCGCGACCTTCGTCGTCGGCGACTACGTGGCACCGGTGACCGAGCGGCAGAGCGTGCTGCTCGGCGCGCAGCTGCGCGGCGGCATCAAGTTCGGCCGCGCCGGCGCCTGGCTGAAGGACCATCGCGGCAGCGCCGGCGGCGAGCGCAACTATTCGATCAGCGTCGGCAGCGCCACCGCCAAGGGCGTGCTCGAAGGCGTGCGCATCTTCGAGTTCGACGGCGACGGTCGGCTCTTGACCCGTGTCTGGGCCGAGCACGCGACGGTCGGCGACGATGCGGTCTGGTCGCTGCGCGACGTCGACATCACGCGCTGGGGCACCTCGGAGGACCCGAAGCTCCAGACCGTGAAGGAAGACAGGCTGCCGACGCTCAGCTGGCCGACTTCGCTGACGGCCAAGGTCGTCGCCGCTGCGGTGCTGCCGATCGGCACGATGACGACGGCGGAGCTCTTCCGCTATTCGAAGCACCTCGCGAGCAACGAGCAGGCCGGCCAGCGCTACGAGATCCAGTTCTGGAAGAAAGCCTTTTATCCGTTCGCCTGCCTGGTGATGGTCGCGCTCGCCCTGCCCTTCGCCTACCTGCAGGTGCGCAGCGGCGGCATCAGCTTCAAGGTGTTCGGCGGCATCATGCTGGGCATCAGCTTCGTGCTGCTGAACAACGTGGCCGAACACCTCGGCCTGCTGCGCAACTGGACGCCGTGGATCGTCGCCGCGACGCCGAGCCTGATGTATCTGCTGATGTCGCTGGGCGCGTTCAGCTGGCTGGTGCGCTACCGATGAAGCCGGGTTTGCTGCTCTTCGCCCATGGCGCACGCGATCCGAACTGGGCGCTGCCGTTCGAGGCCGTCGCCGAGCGGGTGCGCGCCGCCGAGCCCGCGCTGCCGCTGCAGCTGGCCTTCCTCGAATTCATGCCGCCCGGCCTGATCGACGCCGGCAACGAGCTCGCCGCAGCGGGTTGCACCCAGGTGCACGTGATGCCGCTCTTCCTCGGCGCCGGCGGCCATGTGCGCAAGGATCTGCCCGAGTTGCTGGCCACCCTGCGCGCCGCCCACCCGCGGATCGACTGGCAGCTGCATCCGGCGGTCGGCGAGATCACGAGCGTCGTTCAGGCGATGGCCGATGCCTCGCTGCAGCTGCTGCACGGCAGCCCTTCCATCAGCTCATGAACCTGCACCAGTTCCGCTTCGTCCAGGAGGCCGTGCGCCGCCAGCTCAACCTGACCGAGACGGCCAAGGCGCTGCACACGTCGCAGCCGGGCGTCTCGAAGGCCATCCTCGAGCTCGAGGAAGAGCTCGGCGTCGACATCTTCACGCGCCACGGCAAGCGGCTGCGGCGCATCACCGAGCCCGGCCACGAGGTGCTGCGCGCGATCGAGATCATCATGCGCGAGATCGGCAACCTGAAGCGCATCGGCGAGGAGTTCTCGATGCAGGACGCCGGCACCCTGCGCATCGCGACCACGCACACCCAGGCGCGCTACTTCCTGCCCGGCCCGCTGGCGCAGCTGCGCAAGCGCTATCCGAAGGTGCGGGTCAGCCTGCACCAGGGCACGCCGAAGCAGGTCGCGCAGATGGTGCTCGAGGAGGCCGCCGAAGTCGGCATGGCGACCGAGGCGATGACCGAACACGACGAGCTGATCAGCCTGCCGCTGTACGAATGGCATCACGTGGTGATCATGCCGGCCGGCCATCCGCTGGCGAACGTCGAGCGGCCGACCCTGGAGCAGCTTGCGGCCGAGCCGCTGATCTCGTATCACCCGTCGTTCACCGGCCGCACGCGGGTCGACGATGCCTTCGCGTCGCACCGCCTGAAGCCGAACGTGGTGCTGGAAGCGATCGACTCCGACGTGATCAAGACCTACGTGCGCCTGGGGCTGGGCATCGGCATCGTCGCCGAGATGGCGGTGCGCGACGACCCGCCCGGCGGCGACCTGGCCTGGCGACCGGTCGGCCATCTGTTCGGCAGCAACGTCGCACGCATCGCCTTCAAGCGCGGCGCCTACGTGCGCAGCTTCGTCTACGCCTTCGCCGAGATGCTGAGCGACAGGCTGAACCGCACGCTGATCATGCAGGCCATGGCCGGCAACCCACAGGACTACCAGCTATGACGACGGAAAGCGCCATGCTCCACACCCCCGCTCTGCAGAGCCGCCTGCCCAAGGTCGGCACGACGATCTTCACCGTGATGTCGGCGCTCGCCGCGGAACGCGGTGCGGTCAACCTCGGCCAGGGCTTTCCGGATTTCGATTGCGACCCGAAGCTGCCGGCTGCGGTGAATGCGGCCATGCAGGCCGGCCTGAACCAGTACCCGCCGATGACCGGCGTGGCGGCGCTGCGCGAGGCGATCGCCGCGAAGGTGCTGGCCATCTACGGCCACCGCTATGACCCGGTGAGCGAGATCACCGTGACCGCCGGCGCGACGCAGGGCATCCTGACCACGATCCTCGCGATCGTGCAGCCGGGCGACGAAGTCATCGTGCTCGACCCCTGCTACGACAGCTACGAGCCGAACATCACGCTGGCCGGCGGCACCACCGTCGGCGTGCCGCTGCAGCCGGGCACGTTCCGCCCCGACTTCGCGCGCATCGCCGCGGCGATCACGCCGCGCACCCGGGCGCTGATCGTCAACTCGCCGCACAACCCGAGCGGCACCGCGTGGACCGATGCCGAGATGCAGCAGCTCGCCACCTTGCTGCGGCCGACCGAGATCCTGCTGATCGCCGACGAGGTCTACGAACACATGGTGTTCGATGGCCGGCCGCACCAGAGCGCGGCCCGTTACCCCGAGCTCGCGGCGCGCGCGTTCATCGTCTCGAGCTTCGGCAAGACCTACCACGTGACCGGCTGGAAGGTCGGCTACGTCGCGGCGCCGGCGCCGCTGACGGCCGAGTTCCGCAAGGTGCACCAGTTCAACGTGTTCACCGTCAACACGCCGGTGCAGCACGGCCTCGCGAGCTACCTCGCCGATCCGCGGCCCTACCTCGACCTGCCGGCGTTCTATCAGCGCAAGCGCGACCGCTTCCGCGCCGGGCTCGAACGCACGCGCCTGCGCCTGCTGCCCTGCGAAGGCACGTACTTCCAGTGCGTGGACTATTCGGCCGTCAGCAGCCTCGGCGAGAGCGACTTCTGCCAGTGGCTGACGGCGGAGATCGGCGTCGCGGCGATCCCGCTCTCGGCGCTCTATCTCACGCCGACCGAACAAGGCATGGCGCGCTTCTGCTTCGCGAAGAAGGACGAGACGCTGGACCTCGCGCTCGATCGGCTGGCGAAGCTCTGAAGCGCAGCGTTCAGATCCCGAGATCGAGGTCCAGGTCGACCTTCATCGGCCGCACCACCTCGGGTTTCGGCTTCACCGGCTGGGTCGCGCGCAGCGACGGCGTGACCAGCACGCTGCTCGCCGGCGTGGTGAGCAGCGGCAGCTCGAAGTCGACCACCAGCACCCGATCGTCGACATGGCCGGACAGGTCGCGTGCGATCTCGTAGAGGAAGAGCACGTCGCGATAGGCCTCGAGGTCGAACGCCGGCTTGCTGCCGGCGCGGAACAGCAGCAGTTCTAGCAGGCCCATCGCGCGCGGCGGCGTGCTCCAGGTCTCCTGCAGCTGCGCGATCACGTCGGCGTTGTCTTCCAGCGGGCGGCTCGGCGCGTCGTGCTCGTCCCAGCCCGGCGCCGAGGCGTGGAAGCGAGGGTTGAAGTCCGCCCGCACACGCTCGTAGGCCGCGCGGTCGCCGCGGCGGCGATGGATCTCCATCAGCTTCAGAGAGGGCAGCGGGCTGACGCCGGCGGCACTCTGGATGTGGTCGTTCAGCAGATCGACGGCCGCCTCGTCCTGCCCGAGCGTGACGAAGAACTCCACCTGCTGTTCCAGATCGATCAGCTCGTCGGCCGAGAAGGTGCGATGCGCCACGTCGCTGGTACCGAGCTCCGGGATCGCGCGGGTCGGCTTCCAGGCCACCGGGCCGGACGGCTCGGTGCGCGGCGGCGTTTCGATGACGGCGGGCGCGGCCACCTGGGTCGAGACCGCCGCGGCCTGCGGGGGCTCGATGCCGTACTCGCTCGGCACGATGTCCGCAGCAGCGGCCAACGGTGCGCCGGCCTGCGCCACCGTGCCTTGCTGGATCGACGCGGCCCACCAGGCATCGCGCTCGCGCTCGCGACGCCGCATCCAGACCACCATGCCGGCCAGCGCCAGCAGCAGCAGCGCGACCAGGCCGAGCAGCCAGTTGGTCAGTGGATGATTCGAATCGCGCGCCGCCTCGGCCTCGCGCAGCCGGCTTTGCAAGGTGGCGACCGTGCCGCGGGTGGCCTCGCTCTCGGCGCGCAGCTTCGCGAGGTTGTCCTCCAGCGCATGCAGGCGCACCGCCTGGGCATCGGCCGGTGCATTCCCCGCAGCCTGGCTGGCCGCGGCAGCGGTTGCCGGCGTGGTTGCCGCAAGCGCGGCCGAGGCCTGGGCGGCGACGGCTTCGGCGGCGCCGGAGGCGGGCATCGCGGTGGCCAGCGGCGGCGCGGCAGACGCAGCGGCCTTCGCGGCACCCGAGGCCGCTGGGGCAGCCGCCACGGTGGCAGCGGACGAAGCGGCCGATTTGGCGAGCGGAGCGGCAGATGCCGGCGCCGCTGCGGGAGCAGCCGCCGAGGCCGCTGCCACCGGCGGCAACGGCGGCGGTGCCTCCAGCTGCAAGCGCGGCCCGCCGCCACGCGGCGCTGCCGCGGCACGCACCACCGTCTCGCTGGCGCGCGGCGCCGGGCGGGCGGCCGCATCGGGTGCGGTGGCGAGCGTCAGGTCTCGGGACGGCGGCCGCACCGCGGTACGCGTCGGCCGCGGCCGGCGCGGCGGCGCGGACGCAGCCTCGCTCGCGCTGGCGGCGGGCCGGGCAGGCGCCGACGGCGTGGCGACGCGGATCGCCGGTTCGCGGCGCGACGCGATCGGCGGCAGCGGCGCGATCACCGGCGCGGCAGTGTTCTCCGGCGTCGGGGACTGCGCGAGGTTCAGGGTCGGCGGATCGATGAAAGCGACGTACTTCTTCGTCAGGATCGCCGGGCAGCCGACGCTCAGGTTCACGCTGACGATCGGTTCCTCGATCACCGAGCTCGTGCGCACGCGCAGCAGCCGGTCGCCCGATTCGCGCGGCGCCTCGATGCTGATGCGCACGTTGGCGGGCGGCACCCGATCCTCGCCGGCGATCACCTCGGCGACGACACATTCGCTGGAGACGAACTCGCCGCCGTCGAAGTGCAGCAGCACCGAGAAGTCGAGCGCCTGGCCGAGATGCGAGTTGTTGGCATTGCGCCCGAAGCCGAGCGCCAAGGCCTCGGGGCTCGAGCCGCCGAGAGCGATGGTGAGGAGAATTCCGGCCCCGATCGAACCTGTTGCGCTGCGCATGCCGTCTTGTGTCGCTCTTGAGCCTGTTCAGGCCGCGAACGGCCTGTCCCGCAGGGTTGGCGCGGTCATGCCGCCACCGTCGAAATCCATCGGCAATGGGCCACCGATGTCAAGGGGTGGACACTAGCATGAACGGGTCGAACTGCAACGATAGCCGCGCCCGCTGCGCAATTCACCGCGAAGTTCCGGGAATGTGCGCGTGACAAAATCGACGCGCCCCCCGCGCGCCCGAATCACGGGCTTTGCGCAGCTTCCTTGATCGGGACACGCCGACATGCCCTCTGAACTGCTGACCGAACGGCGCGACGCCACCCTGCTGCTGACGATCAGCGACCCGGCGACGCGCAACAGCCTCTCCGAGCAGGTCTATACGGCCGGCGTCGAGGCGCTCGGCGTGGCCGAGGCCGATCCGGGCATCCGCTGCGTGGTGCTGCAGGGGGCGGGCGACAACTTCTGCGCCGGCGGCGATGTCCGCCGCCTCTCCGGCCGCGTCGAGGCCGGCGATCAGGAAGTGCAGCGGCGCAGTATCCAGCAGCTGCACGATCTGATCGATGCCTTGCGCGTCTTCCCGAAGCCGGTGATCGCGAGCGTCGAGGGGGCCGCGGCGGGCGCCGGCTTCTCGCTCGCGCTGGCTTGCGACCTGATCGTCGCGGCCGAGGATGCACGTTTCATCCTGTCGTACGGCCGGGTCGGGCTGACGCCGGACGGCGGCAGCACCTGGCATCTGGCGCAAGCGCTGCCGCGGCAGTTGCTGGCGCAGGCGGTGTGGCTGGCCGAGCCGCTCTCGGCGCAGCAACTGCAGGGCTACGGCATCGTCAACTGGCTGGCGGGGCACGGGCAGGCATTGGACCAGGCCTTGTCGGTCGCGACGCGGCTCGCGACCACCGCCGCGCCGAACGCGGTCGCGAGCGCGAAGGAGCTGATCCGCCAATGGCCGCCGCGCGAGATGGCGGAGCATCTGCGGGCCGAGCGCGACCACTTCGTCGACAACCTCTTCCATCAGAACGGCCGCGAAGGGCTCGCGGCGTTTCTGGAGAAAAGGAAGCCGCGCTTTACTTGATGGCGGCGATGACCTGGATTTCCACCTTGTCTTGCGGCGAGGCAAGCCGGGCTTCGACGGTGGCGCGTGCCGGGCTCTGCGAATCGGCGCCGACCCAGCCGTCCCAGACCTCGTTCATCGCCGGGAAATCACCCATGCTGCTGAGGTAGATCGTCGCCGTCAGGATGTGCGTCTTGTCGGTGCCGGCCTCGGCGAGCAGCGCGTCGATCTGCTTCAGCACGCTGCGCGTCTGCTCGCGGATCGGCAGGCTCGCGTCTTCCGGCACCTGGCCGGCGAGGTAGACGACGCCGTTGTGGATCGTCGCGTCGGACAGGCGCTTGTCGGGGTTGATGCGTTGGATGGTCATGGTGGGGTCCTCGGTAGGGTTCGAATGAAAGGGATCAGCGGTTGTCCAGGTGCTGCACCAGCCAGTCGCGGAACAGCGTGAGTTTCGCGCTGCGCGCGCTGTGGCCGGGCACGACCAGGTAGTAATGCTGGCCGGTGTGCAGGCTGAGCTCGAAGGGACGCAGCAGCCGCGCGGCGGCGACATCATCGGCCATCAGCAGGCAGTCGCCGATGGCCACGCCGAATCCATGCACCGCGGCGTCCATCGCCAGGTCCATGGTCTCGAAGTTCTGGCCGCGCTCGGCCGAGATGTGCGAGGCGCCTGCCGCTTCGAGCCAGCGGCGCCAGTCGGCATGATCGCGCGTCGGGTGCAGCAGCGTGTGGCGGGCCAGGTCATCCAAGGTCTGCAGCGGCTGGCTCGCTGTCAGGCTGGGCGCGCAGATCGGCGTCAGCACCTCGGCGAACAGCGCGACCCGGTCGCCATGGCCCTGCGAGGCCTGCTCGCCGTAGACGATCGCGGCATCGAAGGACTCGCTGTCGAAATCGACCCGGTGCGACAGCGTGGTCGTCACCTGGATCTCGATCTCCGGCTGCACCGCGCGGAACTGCATGATCTTGGGCAGCATCCAGCGCATCGCGCAGGTCGGGATCTTCAGGCTCAGCACGGCCGAGCGATGGGTCAAGCGCTGCGTCACGTCCTGCAGCGAGGCGAAGCAGTCGCGCACCGTCGGCGCGAGCATCTGCGCTTCGGGTGTCAGGCTCAGGCCCTTGCGCGGGTGGCGCACGAAGAGCGCGAAGCCGAAGTATTCCTCGAGCGTCTGGATCTGGCGGCTGACCGCGCTTTGCGTCAGGTAGAGCTGCTGCGCCGCCTGGGAGAAGCTCTGGCAGCGCGAGGTGATGTCGAACACCCTCAAAGCATTCAACGGCGGAAGTTCGCGCATCTCATTCGTAAGCGTGCAGGATCGGCCCGATGCGGTTCGAGTCGACATTGCTGCCGGTCACGATGTTCAGCACCCGCAGGCCGCCGATGTCCGGCAGGTGATGCAGCATCGCCGCGATGCCGACCGCGGCCGAGCCTTCGACGATCTGGTGGTGGTACTTGACCATCCAGTGCATCGCCTCGGCGACCTCGCTTTCCTTCACGACGAGGAAGTCGTCGACATAGCGCAGCACCATGTCGAGATTCGCCGCGCCGACCTCGCCGAGCAGGCCGTCGGCCAGCGTCTCGCCGTATTCGACCTCGACCACCTTCTGCGCCCGGAACGAATGCAGCCACGGGTCCGAAGCCTCGGTCTGCAGGCCGATCACCTTGATGCCCGGGTTCAGCGACTTGGCCACCATCGAGACGCCCGACAGCAGCCCGCCGCCGCCGGTCGGCACCAGGATCAGGTCGAAGTGCGGCTCGTCGAGGAAGGCTTCCAGCGCCAAGGTGCCCTGCCCGGCCACGACCCACGGGTCTTCGTAGCTCGAGACGTAGATGCGGCCGGTCTTCATCGCCACCGACTTGGCATGTTTGTAGGCAGCGTCGTAGTTCTCGCCTTCGATCAGCAGCTGCACGCCGGTGCGGCGGATGTTGTCGAGCTTGGTCTGCGGCGTGGTCTTCGGCACCACGACGATCGCGCTGACATGCGCCGTCTTCGCGGCAGTGCCGAGGCCGAGCGCGAAATTGCCGGACGATGCGGTGATCACGCCGCGCGCACGCTCGGCCGGCGTCAGGGCCAAGAGCCGGTTCGTCGCGCCGCGGATCTTGAACGAGCCGGTGCGCTGCAGCGACTCCATCTTCATCCACACATCGGCGCCGCGCGTCTCGCTCATCTGGTCGGAATAGACCAGCGGCGTCGGCACCACGCTGCCCTTGATGCGCTGATGCGCGACGAAGACGTCCTGCAAGGTGACGTTGATCATGCTGGGCTTCCCCTCGGTCTCTTCAGCGGTAGCTCACGCCCGGCAGCACGCAGAGCATCTCGAACAGCAGGTTGGCGGCGAGCAGCGAGGTGTTGCCCGAGGCATCGTAAGGCGGCGCGACTTCGACCAGGTCGCCGCCGACCACGTCCAGGCCGCGGCAGCCGCGGATGATCTCCAGGCCCTGGATCGTCGTCAGCCCGCCGATCTCGGGCGTGCCGGTGCCGGGCGCGAAGGCCGGGTCGAGCCCGTCGATGTCGAACGAAATGTAGACCGGGCCGCCGCCGAAGGACTCGCGGATCTCGGCCATCAGCGGTGCCAGCGACTTGTACCAGCACTCCTCCACCGGCACGACGCGCGCGCCCTTGCTGCGTGTCCAGTCGAACTCCTCGGCGATGTAGCCGGTGCCGCGCAGGCCGATCTGCGCCATGCGCTTCGGGTTGATCAGGCCTTCTTCGATCGCGCGGCGGAACGGCGTGCCGTGGGCGATCTTCTCGCCGAACATCGTGTCGTTGATGTCGGCATGGGCGTCGACGTGCACGACGCCGATCGGGCCGTGTTTCTTCGCCAGCGCCCGCAGGATCGGCAGCACGATGGTGTGATCGCCGCCGAGCGTCAGCGGCCTGCAGCCGGTGGCGGCGATCTCGTCATAGCCGGCTTCGATGCGCTTCACGCTGTCGGCCAGGTTGAAGGTGTTGATCGCGACGTCGCCGATGTCGGCCACCTGCAGCGAATCGAAGGGGGCGGCGCGCGTCGCCATGTTGTAGGGCCGCAGCAGGCTCGACTCGGCGCGGATCTGGCGCGGGCCGAAGCGCGCGCCGGATCGGTTCGAAGCGCCGATGTCCAGCGGCACGCCGACGAAGCAGGCATCGAGGCCGGCGGCGCCGGCCGCGGCGGGCAGCCGCATCATCGTCGCGTGGCCGCCGAAGCGCGGCATCACGTTGCCGCCCAGGGGTTGGTTCAGTTCTCGGGTCGTCATGTCAGGCCTTTCGTTGGCGCGAGTCTCGCAGTGTGATGCCTCAGCCGCGCCGCGGCAGCACGATCGCCGGCACCGGCGAGGCGCGCAGGATCTTCGCGGCGTTCGAGCCCAGGAACACGCGTTGCAGGGCGCCGAGCCGGCTCGAGCCGAGCATCAGCAGTTCGCCCGGCTGCCAGCTCAGCGCGGCCAGGGTCTCGTCCCAGCTCGGGCCGATGCTCAGGTCGGTCTCGACCGGATAGCCGGTGACCGCGATCTCGTCGTGCAGCGTCTTCAGCTCGGCCTGGGCCTGCTCGGTCCAGCCGTCGATCACCACGTCTTCCGGGTTGTGGAGGCCGAGCGTCGGAAACATCTGCCGGTCGCGCACGGCGAAGCTGGCGAAGCGCAGCGGCAGCTTCAAGGCACCGGCCAGGCCGAGGGCGTGCAAGGCGGTGCTGCGGCCGGTGTCGCCGCCGGCATAGGCGACGGTGACGCGGCTCAGCTCGGCCGCGGCGCTGAAGCCGCGCGGTGCGATCGCGATCGGCACCGGGGCGACGTGCAGCAGCTCGTCGGTCACGCCGCCGAGCAACAGCCGGCCCACGGCCCCATCGCGTGCCGAGCCGAGCACGATCATGTCGGCCTTCGCCCGTTCGGCCGCCTGCGTCAGCCCGACGGTGGCCGACGAGGCCGCGATCCATTCATAGCGCACGTTCGGCGTCTCGCCCATTTCGGCGCGCGCCTCGCCCAGCGCTGCTTCGGCATGCTGCTCCAGGAACTTTCCGTATTCCTGGTCGACGTTCGCGAGCGAGGGATAGCCCCAGACCTCGGGCGTGACCACGCAGACGACGATCGCCGCGCCGCAGCAGCCCGCCAGCGATCGCGCCAGCGCCAGGGCTTCCTGTCCGCCGTTGTCCGGCGTATATCCGACGAGGCAGGTTTTCATCAGCGCACCCCGGCCAGGTTCGAGCGGTGCAGACCATAGACGAAATAGCCGACGATGGCGATCGCCATCCAGCCGAAGAAGACCATGAAGGTGGCATGCGACAGGTCTTTGATGATGTAGAGGCAGGCGGCCATGCTCAGGCCCGGCACCAGGTAGGGGCCGAAGGGCACGCGGAAGCCCTCGGCCTTCCGACCGAGCTGCTTGGCGCGCAGCACCGGCACGCTGAGCGAGACCATGAAGAAAGCGACCAGCGTGCCCATGCTGACCATGTCCCACAGGTAGCTCGAATCCACCATGCTCGCGACCAGCGCCACCAGCACGCAGACGATCACCGTGTTGCTGACCGGCGCCAGGGTGCGCGGATGCACCTGCTGGAAGGCGGTCGGGATCAGGCCGTCGCGGCTGATCGCGAACAGGATGCGCGTCTGGCCGTAGATCGCGACCAGCGTGACGCTGAAGACCGAGATCACCGCGCCGGCCGAGAGCACGATCGCGGGCCAAGACTGGCCGGTGACCTGCTGCAGGATCACCGCGAGGCCGGCCTCCTGGCCTTCGAAGCCGGTGGCCGGCTGCGCGCCGATGGCGGTCAGCGCGACCAGCATGTAGCCGGTCATCACGATGATCAGCGCCAGCACGATGCCGCGCGGCACGTTGCGCTTCGGGTCGCGCACCTCGGCGCCGGCGGTGGAGACCGCGTCGAGCCCGATGAACGAGAAGAACACCGTGCCGGCGGCGGCCGTCACGCCGGTCATGCCGGAAGCGTTGAAGAACGGCGTGAAGTGGCTGGCGTGGAAGCCGCTGAACGCGATCACCGCGAAGAAGGCCAGCACCGCGAGCTTGAGCATCACCATGATCGCGTTGACGGTCGCCGATTCCTTCGCGCCGCGCAGCAGCAACACGCCGCACAGGCACACCAGGATCACCGGTGGCAGGTTGATGTGGCCGGCATGGACCTCGAGCCCGGCCTTGCCGCTGACGAGCATCGGGCTGCGCAGCTCCGGCGGGATCGAGACGCCGAACGCGTTGTTGAGGAAATTGTTCAGGTAGTCCGACCAGCCGATCGCGGTGGCGCTGGCCGAGAGCGCGTATTCGAGCAGCAGGCAGCCGGCGACGAGGTAGGCGGCGAACTCGCCCATCGTCACGTAGGTGTACGAGTAGGAGGAACCGGCGGCCGGGATCGACGCGGCCAGCTCGGCATAACAGAGCGCGGTCAGCCCGGCCGTCACGCCGGCCAGCAGGAAGGCGAGCATCACCGCGGGCCCGGCCTTCGGCACCGCCTCGGCGAGCACGAAGAAGATCCCGGTGCCGATGGTCGCGCCGACGCCGAGCATCGTCAACGAAAAGAGGCCGAAGGATCGGTTCAGCTGTCCGCCGCCGTGGCTGGCATCGTCTCCGCCGATCGCCTTGGTGCGCGTCAGCTGTCGAATCAGACTCATGTCTCTCTCTCCTGTGGGACTGTTGGGGTGCGAAGGGACGTTCATTCGTCGGCGTAGCGCGACATCTCGAGGCCGGCGATGTCGATGCCGGGCGGGCGGCCCTGCATCAGGTCGGCGACGACGCGGCCCGAGCCGAGCGACATCGTCCAGCCGAAGGTGCCGTGGCCGGTGTTCAGGAAGAGGTTGCGCAAGGGGCTGCGGCCGAGGATCGGCGTGCCGTCGGGCGTCATCGGGCGCATGCCGGTCCAGAACGTCATCTCCTCGCGCCGGAAGCCGCCGGGGAAGAGATCGGAGAGCACGTGCACGATGGTGTCGAGCCGGCTCTGGCGCAGGCTGCTGTCATAGCCGCCGACCTCGGCCGTGCCGGCGACGCGGATGCGCGAGCCCAGGCGCGTCAAGGCGACCTTGTAGTCTTCGTCGACGATCGAGGACTGCGGCGCGCGTGCCTCGTCCTTGACCGGCACGGTGAGCGAATAGCCCTTCACCGGATAGACCGGCAGCTCGATGCCGAGCGGGCGCGCGTGCAAGGGCGAGTAGCTGCCGAGCGCGAGCAGATAGGCATCGGCCTTCATCAGGCCGGCCGCGGTGCGCACGCCCTCGAGCGCATCGCCGCTGCGCTGCAGGCCGTCGATCGCCGTGCCGAAGCGGAACTGCACGCCCATCTGTTCGAGGCGTTGCTGCAGCAGCATGCAGAACATCAGGCAGTCGCCGGTTTCGTCATCGGGCATGTGCAGGCCGCCGGCGATCTTCTCGCGCACCGGCGCGAGGCCGGGCTCGGCCTTCACGCAGCCGGCGGCATCGACCACGTCGACGCGCACGCCGAAGCTGCGCAGCACGTCGAGATCGGAATTCACCGATTCGAGGCCGTGCGCATCGCGGAAGAACAGCAAGGTGCCCTGCTGGCGGTCGTCGTAGCGCCAGCCGGTCTGCTCGCGCATCGCGATGAAGCAGTCGCGCGAGTAGACCGCCAGGCGCTGCATGCGCTGCAGGTTGCGCTCGTAGGCGGCGCCGGTGCAGTTGGCGGTCATCTTCCAGAGCCAGCGCCATTGCGCCGGGTCGAACTTCGGATAGAGGCGGAACGGGCCGTGCTTCGCGAGCATCCAGCCGATCGCCTTCTTGATCACGCTGGGCGAGGCCCATGGCGCGGCATAGCTGGGCGAGATCTCGCCGGCGTTGGCGAAGCTGGTCTCGAGGCCCGGGCCGGGCTGGCGGTCGATCACGGTGACTTCGTGACCGTCCTGCGCCAGGTACCAGGCGCTGCTCATGCCGATCACGCCGGCGCCCATCACGAGGATCTTCATGCCGCAACAGGCGCAGGGCCGTCCCAAGGCTGTTGCGCACCCCCTCGGGGGGCCGGGGCCGCAGGCCCCGTGGGGGCGTCGGTCCCTCTTGGAGTGACGACGTGCTTGAGCTGCTGGAAGGCGCTCATGCCCCAGGGCCCGAGCTCGCGGCCGATGCTGGAGCGCTTCATGCCGCCCCACGCGGTCTGCGGGAAGATCAGCTGCGGCATGTTGATCCACACCAGGCCGGCTTCGATCGCATCGGCGACGCGGGCGGCGCGCGCGGCGTCCTTCGTCACCACGGTCGCGACCAGGCCGAAGTCGCTGTCGTTCGCCAGCGCGATGGCCTCGGCTTCGTCCTTGAAGCGGCGCAGGCACATCACCGGGCCGAAGATCTCTTCGCGCCAGAGGCGGCTGCTGGCGGGCACGTCGGCATAGATCGTCGGCTGCAGAAAATGGCCGAGGCTGCCGACGCGTTCGCCGCCGCAGAGCCGCTGCAGCCCTTCGCCCTCGGCCACCGCCAGATAACGCTGTACGCGCTCCAGCTGGGCGCGGCTGGCGAGCGGGCCAACCTCGGTGCCTTCGGCCATCGGGTCGCCGACCCTCATCGATCTGGCGCGCTCGACCAGCTTCGCGGTCAGCGCATCGGCGATGCCGGCTTGCAGCAGCACGCGCGAGGTGGCCGAGCACATCTGGCCGGCATTCATGAAGGCGCCGCCCAGCACCAGCTCGCAGGCGGCGTCGAGATCCGCATCGTCGAACACCACCAGCGCCGACTTGCCGCCGAGCTCCAGGCTGACGCCCTTGATGGTCTCGGCGGCGCTCTGCATGATGCGTGTGCCGACCGGGTTCGAGCCGGTGAACGACAGCTTGCGCACCAGCGGATGCGCCACCAGCGGCGCGCCGACCCCCGCGCCATCGCCGACCACGAGGTTGAAGACGCCGGACGGCAGCCCGGCCTCGTGCACGACCTGCGCAAAGGCGAGCTCGGGCAAGGGCGTGACTTCCGAAGGCTTGAGCACGACGGCATTGCCGGCCGCGAGCGCCGGCGCCACCTTCCAGGCGGTCGTCACCATCGGGAAGTTCCAGGGCACGATCAGCCCGACCACGCCGTAGGGCTCGCGCCGCACGCGGGCTTCGAAGTTCGGATCCGGCAGCGGCACCGCCGCATCGCCCTCCCGATCGCCCGCCTCGGCCAGGCCGGCGTAGTACTCGAAGCAGGCGATGACGTCGGCCACGTCGAGGCGGGCCTCGGCGAGCGGCTTGCCGTTGTTCAGCGATTGCAGCCGCACCAGCGCGTCTTCGCCCGCGCGCACGCCCTCGGCGATGCGGCGCAACGCGGCGCCCCGACGCGCTCCCCCTGCGGCGAACCACGCCGGCTGCGCTGCCGCCGCGGCGGCGACCGCCGCATCGACATCGCTCGCATCGCCGAACGCGACCTCGGCGATCAGCGTCTCGTCGCTCGGGTTGTGGATCGCGATGCGGCCGCGCTGGAGGCTCTCTCGCCAGGTGCCGGCGATGTAGTGCTGCGTCTGCATGATCAGGCTCCGGTCGCGGCGAACCAGGCCGCCTCGTCGATCTCGATCAGGCTCGGCATGCGCCGGCCGGGGCTGCATTCCAGCGCGGCGGCGAGCGCGGCCGGGTCGGCCACGCGCTCGGCATGGCAGCCGAAGCCTTTGGCGATGGTCACGAAATCGGGCGTCACCAGATCGACGCCGATGGTCGCGATCTCGCGCCGCAGCATGTATTTCTTGATTTCGCCGTAGCCCTGGTTGTTCCAGAGCAGCACGATCACCGGCAGCTGCGCCTCGACCGCGCTTGCCAGCTCCGGCAAGGTGAAGAGCAGCCCGCCGTCTCCGACCAGCGCGACCACCGGCGTGCCCGGCGCGGCGAGCTGCGCGCCGAGAGCCGCCGGCAGCCCGTAGCCGAGCGTGCCGTAGCCGGTGGACGCGTTGAACCAGCGCCGCGGCGCCTCGGGGTTGAAGCTCAGGTTGCCGGCGTAGACGGTCTGCGTCGAATCGCCCATGAAGATCGCGCCCGGCAATGCTTTCGCGATCTGCTCGATCAGCGCCGCGAGGCTGCGCGTCGGCGCATCGAACTCGGCCTGCGCGGCACGCCACGCCGCCTTGGCCCGCGCTGCACCCCAGCCCGCCGCGGCGGCGCGTGCCGGAAGCGCCGCCCGCAGCGCTGAAAGCGCCAGGCCCGCATCGGCGGCGATCGCGATCTCGGCCGGGAAGTTGCGCGTGAGCTGGGCCGGATCGATGTCGACGCGGATCAGCCGGCCGGGCAAGCTGAAGCCGCCGTCGAATACCGTGTCGTAATCGGTCTCGCCGAGCTCGGTGCCGACCGCCAGCACCACGTCGGCTTCGCGCGCCAGCGCCCGCCCGGCGACGGTCGACTGGATCGAGCCGGCCAGCAGCGGGTGCGCGGCCGGCAGCAGACCCTTGGCGTTGATCGTCAACTGCACCGGTGCATCGAGCGACTCGGCCAGCGCCTGCAGCGGCGCCGCGGCAGCGATCGCTCCGCCGCCGGCCAGGATCACGGGGCGGCGCGCTCCGGCCAGCAATTCGGCCGCCTGCTTCAGCAGCCCCGCCGGCGCCTCCGGCGGCCATGCCAAGGCCTGCGGTGCCAGCTTCAGATGCCCTGCTTCCGCGACGATCACGTCCAGCGGAATCTCGATGTGCACCGGCCGCGGCCGCGCGCTGCGGAACACCGCGAACGCGCGCGCCAGCACTTCCGGCAAGGCCTCCACCGACATCAGGGTGTGCGAGAACGCGCTGACTCCGGCGAACAAAGCCTGTTGCGACGGCAGCTCATGCAGATGCCCGCAGCCGCGCCCGAGCTGATGGCGCGCATTGACGCTGGAGATGACCAGCATCGGTATCGAATCGGCATAGGCCTGCGCCATCGCGGTAGCGATATTCGTCATGCCCGGCCCGGTGATGATGAAACACACCCCGGGTTTTCCACTAACTCTGGCATACCCATCGGCGGCAAACCCGGCGCCTTGCTCATGGCGCGGGGTGATGTGTTTCAAACCCGATTCAGCGACGCCGCGATATAACTCGACGGTATGCACGCCCGGAATGCCGAAGATGCATTCCACTCCATACTCGGCCAACAGTTTGACCAATACCTCGCCGCATGTCGCCATCGTCGTTCCCTCAGGGTGCCCGCTTCGCCTCTGGCCGCTGCGCTTTGCATGCATGGCCGGCGGTGGATTGGCGTGAATTATGGCCAGCCGCCTACAGGGGCACAACGCATTCGTTTGCATGCCAGCCATGCGTTTTTGTCGTGATTCAGCATGGTGCGAAATTGCGTTATCTTTGTCCCCGGGAGGCCGCTGGCACCGTTTTGCGCCGCGCCGCACCGAGTAGGTTAATTTCAATGCGAATCAAATCCGGAGATACCCGGATAAAACCAGGCTGCGAGCCAAGGAGACACCCTGATGGACAAAGTTCGAAACGTCGCCGACCTGCTGCTGATGTTCCACCGCAACGAGCGGCCGATCTACTTCATCAGCGCCACCAACTTCAATCTGCTGGGGCTCGATCGCTGGGTGAATCGCTTCCGGTACATCAGCTACATCGACTGTTTCGACGGGCGCCATCCGAATGTCTTCGTGCCGAGCGAAACCCCGCATGATGAATTCCAGTCGATCGAGGACATCAACAACCACCTGCTGCAGCACAAGGAGGTGATCGATCTGATCGAGCGCCGCGGCGGCAAGCCGGTCGCGACCTTCCTGATGTTCGACGAGAAGACCGAGAGCCTGGCGCGCGAGCTCGGCATGGAGGTCTGGTTCCCGCCGGCGGCGCTGCGCACCCGCTGCGACAACAAGATGGAAACCGTGCGCATCGGCAACAAGGCGGGCGTCTTCTCGGTGCCGAACGCGCTGGAGAAGGTCACGAGCTTCGAGCACCTGATGCAGATCGCCGAACGCGCCGGGCTGGGCCGCGACCTGGTGGTGCAGTCGGCCTTCGGCGACTCGGGCCACACCACGTTCTTCATCGCCTCGGAAGACGATTTCAACAAGCACAAGGACGAAATCGTCAACGACCCCGAAGTCAAGATCATGAAGCGCATCAATTGCCGCGGTGCGACCCTGGAGGCCTGCGCGACGCAGTCCGGCACCCTGGTCGGGCCGCTGCTGACCGAGGTGGTCGGCGCGCGCGAGCTGACGCCGTACAAGGGCGGCTGGTGCGGCAACGAGGTCTTCCCCGGCGCGTTCTCGGAAGGCGTGCGCGCGAAGGCACGCGACATGGCCGAACGTTTCGGCAACCAGCTGCTGCAGGAAGGCTACCGCGGCTACTTCGACCTCGATTTCCTGATCGACCAGGACAACGGCGAGGTCTACCTCGGCGAGCTGAACCCGCGCATCTGCGGCGCAAGCCCGATGACGAATCACGCGGCCTTCGCTTATGCCGATGCGCCGCTGTTCCTGTTCCATCTGCTCGAGTTCTCGGGCGTGCCCTTCGATCTGAACGTGCAGGAGATCAACGAGCGCTGGGCGCAGCCGCGTTTCATCGACTCCTGGTCGCAGGTGGTCATCAAGTACACCGAAGACAAGGTCGACACGGTGACGCATGCGCCGGGCACCGGCATCTACCGCATGGGCGAGGACGGCTCGGTCGCGTTCCAGCGCTTCGACTACGAACGCCGCGCGATCGACAGCGAACGCGAGGCTTTCTTCATGCGCATCACCGGCCCCGGCGACTACCGCTACGAAGGAGCCGACCTCGGCATCCTGATCACCCGCGGCCGCTCGATGGACGACGACTTCCGCCTCAACCTGCGCGCGCGCGACTGGATCAAGGGCATCAAGAACTACTATGCCGGCAAGCCGATCGTGACGACGCAGCACGAAGAGGTACCAGCGCCGGGCGCATTCAAGATCCTCTGAGGGCGAGCGCGAGATTCATGTCGATTGCAGTGCATTTCCGAAGCCTGGTGGAAGACGCGCCGGGCACCGCCTGGCAGCAGAGTTTCGAGCGCTTCTGGCCCGGCTATCGGGCATGGTTCCTGCGCAGCGGCGCAGTCGGCCGGCCGAGCTACCTCGACTGCCGCCGCGCCCTGCGCCAGCACATGCCGGAGCTGGAATCGACCTGGCGGCAGCTGGTCGAGCTGGCCGGCGGCGGCGACGTCGAATCGCGCTTCCTGTCGCTCTGGTGCCCGCCGCCGTACATCGCCGGCTGCTCGCAGGGCGTGTGGGTCGATGCGAGCGGCGACGAGCCGCCCGCGCTGCTGCGCAACTACGACTTTGCGCCGGCCTTGCTCGAAGGCACCTGGCTCGCGACGCGCTGGCGCGGGCCGCGTGTTGCCGCGGTAGGCGATTGCCTGTGGGGCGCGCTCGACGGCATGAACGAAGCCGGGCTCGCGGCCTCGCTCTCCTTCGGCGGGCGCACCGTGTCGGGCCAGGGCTTCGGCATCCCGCTCGTGCTGCGCTACGTGCTGGAGCTGGCCGCCACGACGGCCGAGGCGGTCAAGCTGCTGAAACGCGTGCCGGTGAGCATGACCTACAGCGTCACCTTGCTGGACCGGGGCGGCGACGCGGTGACGGTCTATGTCGCGCCGGATCGCAGCGCGGAAGTGCTGCGCCAGACGGCGATCACCAACTACCAGCATCAGATCGAATGGCCGGAGCACGCGCGTGCGACCGGCGCGGTCACGCGGCTCGAGTGCCTGAAAAAATGGCTGGCCCGGTCCGTTCCGTCACGCGACGTGATCGATGCGCTGTTGAAGCCTCCGCTGTTCCAGTCCGGCTACCTGCGCGGCTACGGCACCTTGTACACCGCCGCCTATCGGCCGAGTGCCGGGACTCTCGAATTGCATTGGCCAGGTCAGAGTTGGACTCAGTCTCTCGCGGAATTCGAAGAGGGCGACAGAGAGATCGTCTATACGCCGGACGACCCGGCCGCCGCCCCCTGAAGCGGCTGCAGTCCGTCGTCAGGTGCCATACCCCGGCATCTGGCGATCCAGACGCCGCAGCAAGCCCGGCCAGCTCAGCGCCCCGCTGCCCTGCCCGCGCGTCGCGACCCGCGCCTGCTCCTGCGCCGTCGCGATGATGCGCGGATCCACCCGGGTCAGCTCGCCGCCCCCGGCCTGCGCGCGGACTTGAATCGCGCAGGTCGCCTCGAAGAAGTACATCGCGAGCACCGCCTCGGCGATCGTCTTGCCGACCGTCAGCAGCCCGTGATTGCGCAGCATCAGGTAGGTGTTCATGCCGAGATCGGCCACCAGTCGCGGCTTCTCCTCATCCCGCAGGGCCACGCCTTCATAGTCGTGATAGCCGAGTGACGACAGGATGAAGATCGACTGCTGCGAGATCGGCAGCACGCCTTCCTTTTGCGCCGAGACCGCCACGCCGTTCAGCGTGTGCGTATGCAGCACGCACTGCGCGTCGTGCCGCGCCGAGTGCACCGCGCTGTGGATCGTGAAGCCGGCCGGGTTGACAGGGAACGGTGTCTCGTCGAGCTTGTTGCCCTGCATGTCGATGCGCACCAGGCTCGACGCGGTGATCTCCTCGAACATCAAACCGTAAGGGTTGATCAGGAACTCGTCGTGCTTGCCGGGCACACGCGCGGTGATGTGCGTGAAGACCAGATCGTCCCACTTGAAGAGTGCTACCAGCCGGTAGGCCGCGGCCAGATCGACGCGGGTCTGCCATTCCTCGGCGCTGACGGAATCCCGGCGGGAAGGGATGTCGGACATGTCCATGGGTGTCTCCTGTCGGACGATTCTGCGCGCGTCGCCCGGGACGACAATAGGCGATTCCCCAGCCACCCTGCTGTCACGTCAGAGACGCCCCATGAACACCTCCGTTCTTACACTCGACGAACGATCCAACATCGACTCGGGCCCGTGGTTCTCCAAGCTTTCGCTACCGTTGCGCCAGGCCATCTTGTCGAGAACGATCGTGCGGCGCCTGCCCGACGGGGCCTTGCTCGCCTCGCGCGGCGAACCCGGCGAATCCTGGTGCGGCGTGGCCAAGGGTGCGGTGCGCGTCAGCTCGGTCTCGCTCTCCGGCAAGCAGATCACCTTGACCTATGTCGAGCCCGGCGCCTGGTTCGGCGACATCTCGCTCTTCGACGGGCTGCCGCACACGCACGACGGCAACACCCACGGCGACACCACCTTGCTGGTGGTGCGCCGGCCCGACTTCAAGGAGTTGCTGGCGCAGCACACCGAGCTCTACGAGGCCTTGCTGAGACTCAATTGCCGGCGCCTGCGGCTGATGTTCAACGTGATCGAGGACCTGAACACCTTGCCGCTGGCGGCGCGCCTGGCCAAGCAGATCCTGCTGCTCGCGCGCAGCTACGGCGTGCCGCAGGGCGAGGAGATCCGCATCGGCCTGTCGCTGGCGCAGGAGGATCTGGCGCAGCTGCTCGGCGCCTCGCGCCAGCGCGTCAACCAGGAGCTGAAGGGCTTCGAGCGCGAAGGCGCGGTGCGCATCGAACCGACCCGGCTGGTGGTGCTGTCGAAGGACAAGCTGCTGGCGCTTGCAGAGCGTTGAATCACTGACTCCATGGACAACTTCACCGGAACCAAGCCCGTCGCCAGCTCGCATGCTTTCGAGGTGGGCGTGCTGCAGGCCTACCTCGAACGGGAACTGCCCGGCTTTCGCGGGCCCCTGAGCGTCGAACAGTTCAAGGGCGGCCAGTCGAATCCGACCTACAAGCTGCGCACGCCGACCGCCGAGTACGTGATGCGCAGCAAGCCCGGCCCGGTCGCGAAGCTGCTGCCTTCGGCGCATGCGATCGAGCGCGAGTTCACCGTGATGCGCGCCTTGCACGACACGCCCGTGCCGGTGCCGCGCATGCTGCTGCTGTGCGAGGACGAAGCCCTGATCGGCCGCGCCTTCTATGTCATGGAGTGCATGCAGGGCCGCGTGCTGTGGGATCAATCGCTGCCCGGCGTGGACAAGGCCGAACGCGCCGCGATCTACGACCAGATGAACCGGGTCATCGCGGCCTTGCACACGGTCGACGTCGCCGCGGCGGGCCTGAGCGGCTATGGCAAACCCGGCAACTACTTCGAACGCCAGATCGGCCGCTGGACCAAACAATACCTGGCGTCGGTCACCGAACCGATCGAGGCCATGGACAAGCTGATCGAGTGGCTGCCGGCGCACATCCCGGCGAGTGCGCGCGACGAATCGCAGGTCGCCATCGTGCACGGCGACTACCGGCTCGACAACCTGATGTTCGACGCCAACGAGCCGCGCGCGATCGCGGTGCTCGACTGGGAGCTCTCGACCATCGGGCACCCGCTGGCGGACTTCAGCTATCACTGCATGTCCTGGCACATTCCGCCCGGCATGTTCCGCGGCATCGGCGGGCTCGATCTCGCCGCGCTCGGCATCCCCGACGAAACCAGCTACGTGCGCAGCTACTGCGAGCGCACGGGCCGCGCCGACCCGCAGGCGGTGATGGCCGACTGGAACTTCTATCTGGCCTACAACATGTTCCGGCTCGCCGGCATCCTGCAGGGCATCGCGAAGCGCGTGGTCGCCGGGACCGCATCGAGCGAACAGGCCCGGCAATCGGGCGCCGGCGCGCGGCCTCTCGCGGAAATGGGCTGGCGCGTCGCGCAGCAGGCCTGACCCTTCATCGACAACGGAGACACACGATGGACTTCAGCTACTCGGAGCGCACCAAGGAACTGCAGGCCAAGGTCACGCGCTTCATGGACGACCACGTCTATCCGAACGAAGCGCGCTACTGGGCCGAGATCGAAGCCAACACGCAGGCCGGCAAACGCTGGACGCCGCTGGCGCTGATCGAGGAGTTGAAGCCCAAGGCGCGCGCGCAAGGCCTGTGGAACCTCTTCCTGCCGGCCAGCGCCGACGGCTCCAGCCACGGCCCGGGCGAGATCGGCGGCGCCGGCCTGACGAACCAGGAATACGCGCCGCTCGCCGAGATCATGGGCCGCGTGCCGTGGGCCAGCGAAGTCTTCAACTGCTCCGCGCCCGACACCGGCAACATGGAGACCATCGTCCGCTACGGCAGCGAGGAGAACAAGGAGCGCTGGCTGAAGCCGCTGCTGAACGGCGAGATCCGCAGCGCCTTCGCGATGACCGAGCCGGACGTGGCCTCGTCCGACGCGACCAACATCGAGTCGCGCATCGAACGCGACGGCGACGACTACGTCATCAACGGCCGCAAGTGGTGGATCTCCGGCGCCGGTGACCCGCGCTGCGCGATCTACATCTTCATGGGCAAGACGAATCCGGAAGCGCCGCGCCACAGCAGCAGTCGATGATCCTGGTGCCGGCGACGACACCCGGCGTCAAGGTCGTGCGCCCGCTGATGGTGATGGGCTATGACGACGCGCCGCACGGCCATTGCGAGATGACGTTCACCGACGTGCGCGTGCCGGCCAGCAACATGCTGCTCGGAGAAGGCCGCGGCTTCGAGATCGCGCAAGGCCGCCTCGGGCCGGGCCGCATCCACCACTGCATGCGGCTGATCGGCCTGGCCGAACGGGCGCTGGAGTTGATGTGCAAACGCGCCTCGTCGCGTGTCGCCTTCGGCAAGACTGTCGCTTCGCAGACGGTGACGCAGGAGCGCATCGCCGAGGCACGCTGCCGCATCGACATGGCGCGCCTGCTGACCCTGAAAGCCGCGTGGATCATGGACGTGGCGGGCAACAAGACCGCCAAGGCCGAGATCGCGATGATCAAGGTGGTGGCGCCTTCGATGGCCTGCCAGGTGATCGACTGGGCGATGCAGGTGCACGGCGGCGGCGGCATGTGCCAGGACTTCCCGCTCGCCAACTTCTACGCCGGCGCGCGCACCCTGCGCTTCGCCGACGGGCCGGACGAAGTGCACCGCAACGCGATCGCGAAGATGGAGCTGGGCAAGTACGCCTGAGCGGCGCGGCTGGCCGGCGGATCAGCGGGGCACTTCGGGCAGGTCGCTGTGCAGGCTGCTGGCCGCGCTCGGCGGCCAGGCGCTTTCGGACTCGGCCAGGCCGGCGACCGCGTTCGGCGCGCCATCCACCGCCGTCTCGAACAGCAGCAAGGCCTGCTCCAGCCGGTCCAGGGTCGGCTCGTCGATCCCGATGCGCAGGATGATGCGGTTGCGCGAGGACATCAGCACGAACAGGCGCTGTTCGGCCAGCAGATCCTGCGACGACGCGATCAGCTGGTCGGCGAGCTTGCCTTCCAGCCAGCGCGAAATCGAAGGCAGCGAGCTGCCGACCGCGACGAAGCGGCTGTGCAGCTCCGGCAGCGCGCGCAGCGAGAGCTTCGGGTACATCACCAGCCAGCGCATCTCCTCCGGCGTCGACGCGTCGATCTGCGTCTTCATGTTGTCGGTGTAGCGCTCGAAGGTTTCGCTTTCGAGCAGCCGGGTCAGCTCGCGCGGCAGGATCAGCAGCTGCATCTCGGCCGGCAGCTCGAGCTCCATGCGCAGCCGCAGCTCGCGGCCTTCGAAGTATTCGCGCTGGCTCGCGCCCCATTCGAGGCGCCACTGGCGCTCCGCGAATCGCCCTTCGACGACGAAGCCCTGGGCGTCGCGCGGCCGCCGATAGCTGTAGCCGCGCTGCAAGGCCCAGCGTTCGATGCCCGGCCACTCGGCTGCGGTCACCGGCACCTCGCGTTGGAACAATCGCTTGAGGGCATTGAGCATGGATATCTCCCTTGCCGTAGAGTCGAGCTTCGTCACGAAGCAGCGCGGAGCGGATCGATGATCGAAGTGTATTCGTGGGCCACGCCGAACGGCCACAAGGTCCACATCATGCTCGAAGAGTGCGGCCTGCCGTACAAAGCGATCCCCGTGGATATCGGCACCGGCGCGCAGTTTCAGCAGGACTTTTTGAAGATCAGCCCGAACAACAAGATCCCGGCGATCATCGACCCCGAAGGGCCGGACGGCGCGCCGATCTCGCTCTTCGAATCCGGCGCGATCCTGCTCTATCTCGCCGGCAAGACCGGCAAGCTGTTGCCGGCCGATACCCGCGGCAAGTACGAGGTGCTGCAGTGGCTGATGTTCCAGATGGGCGGCGTCGGCCCGATGCTCGGCCAGACCCATCACTTCCGCATGTACGCGCCGGAGAAGATCGGCTATGCGATCGAGCGCTACAGCAATGAAGCCAAGCGCCTCTACGGCGTGATGGACCGGCGCCTCGCGAA
>Ga0105239_10000249_pt1 | contig 80515 bp, 66 predicted proteins | sample KBSC44metaG_FD_92761 | JGI IMG/M metagenome (GOLD analysis project Ga0105239, IMG submission 92761) | Corn rhizosphere microbial communities from Kellogg Biological Station, Michigan, USA - KBS C4-4 metaG | ecosystem: Host-associated > Plants > Roots > Rhizosphere > Soil | place: Michigan, USA...
CGACAATCCTTCCGGCTGGCTCATGGTCGTCGCCAAACGCAAAGCCATCAACATCATCCGCCGGGAAAAACACATCCGGTCTTTCGCCTCTGATATGGACACCCTGCTCCGGTCGGAATGGACCACCTCCTATACCATTGACCAGGTCTTCCTCCCGGAAGAAATAAAAGACAGCATGCTGCGGATGATCTTTACCTGCTGCCACCCCGCCCTTCCCATCGAAGCGCAGCTCGCGCTGACCCTCAAGACGCTCTGCGGCTTTAGCATCGAAGAGACAAGCTCGGCCCTCCTCACCAGCGAAGCCAACATCAGCAAACGCCTCTACAGGGCTAAAGACAAGATACGCAGCGAACAGATCGACTTCAGCGTCCCTTTCGGCTCGAACCTGCGCCAGCGGCTGGACGCCGTCCTCCTCGTCATCTACCTCCTCTTCAACGAAGGCTATAGCACGACCAGCGACAACCCCGCCATCCGCAAGGACCTCTGCCTCGAAGCCATGCGCCTGGCCATGCTGCTCACCGAATCGAACGCGACCCGCGACTACCCTCCCGTATATGCCCTCGTGGCCCTGATTTGCCTGCACTCTGCCCGCTTCGAAGCCCGCATCGACGACGAGAACAACCTCGTCATCCTCGAAGACCAGGACCGTTCGCGCTGGGACAAAGATCTTATCGCACAGGGCATCCAGTTCCTCGCCCAGTCCGCCTCCGGCGACAAAGCCACGACCTACCACCTGGAAGCCGCCATAGCGGCCGAGCACTGCCTGGCCCCCGACCTCGCTTCCACCAACTGGGACAGGATATTCAATTACTACACCGCGCTGGAAGAACTAAAACCCTCTTCGGTCGTCCAGCTCAACCTGGCCATCGTCACCGGAAAAAAAGAAGGTCCCGCAACAGCCATCCGCCTGCTCCACCAGCTGGAAACCCACAAAGCACTCGAACACTACTACCTCCTCTATGCCTCCCTGGGTGAGTTCTACCAGGAGACCGGGGACGGCCCCAAAGCCCGTACCTATTTTCAAAAGGCCCTGGCCCTGGCCAAAACACCCGCCATAAGAACGCTGCTGGAAAAAAAGTTGATCCGGCACGCCTGACCTTCCCTATATTCGGGTATGAGAAAACCCACACTTATCCTCCTTCTCCTTCCCTTAAGCTGCCTGGCCCAGCTCGGACTGGACACAACACAAAAAATAGAAAAGATATTCTCCGTCTACACCGCCGGGAGCCCTGGCGGCATGCTCTCCATCAGCCGCAACGGACAGCTGGTCTACTCAAAAGCCTGGGGCCTCGCCGACCTCGAGCACAGCGTCCCCCTGACGACCAGCTCCGTCACGGAAGCGGGCTCGGTCTCCAAACAGTTCACCGCCGCAGCCATCCTCCTCCTCGAACAGCAGGGCAAGCTATCCGTCGGCGACGATATACGGAAATATATACCCGAAATGCCGGTATACGGCCCCCCGATCTTCATCCGCCACCTGCTGCACCACACCAGCGGCATCCGCGACTGGGGAGCGATAGCCGCCCTCGCCGGCTGGCCCCGCGGCTCAAAGAACTATACCAACGGCGACGCCCTCGACATCATCATCCACCAGAAAGCCCTGAACTTCCCCCCCGGCGACCAATACAGCTACAGCAACTCCAACTACAACCTGCTCGCCATCATCGTCCAGCGCGTCAGTGGGATGCCCCTCGCCGAATTCACAAAAAAATTCATCTTCGACCCCGCAGGGATGATCCACACCCAGTGGCGGGACGACCACAACCGCATCGTCCCCAACCGTGCCATCGCCTATCAGCAGCACCAGGGCATCTGGGAGACCAATATGCCCGGCGAGGACGCCTACGGCAATGGCGGCCTGCTCACGACAACAGAAGACCTGCTGAAATGGAACGATTTCTATACCAACGGGAAATTAGGCAGCCGATCACTGCTCGATAACCAGCTAACGACCGAGCCGCTCAACAATGGTAATCCCAACCACTACGCCGCCGGACTCTTCATTGGGAAGAAATGGGGCTACGACATGATCAGCCACGACGGCGCCACCGCCGGCTACCGCGCCCGCCTGGAATCATTCCCGCAGCTGCACCTGGACGTCGCCTGGCTCAGCAACAACCCGAGGATCGACGGAGGCCGCCTTATAGAACAGCTGGAGGCCCTCTTTATCCCGAACGCGCAGCCAGTCCTGCAACAAACCCGTAACAGCAACGATGAGCTATACATCCCATTAAAACACCCCCTTGCCTCCTATACAGGCAGCTATTATTCGGAAGAAGCGCAGGCCGCAATAGAAATAAAAGAAAAAGACAACCAGCTCCTGATGGTCCGCCCCGGTGGGCGCACCGCAACATTCTCCGTCATCGGCGATGAAACCGCCCACGCACCTGCCGAGCTTTTCGACGGCGACGACCACGCGCACATGAAATTCATCTGGAAGGACGGCACGGTCACCGGCTTTACCATCTCCGTATCCCGCGCCTCGAATGTAATTTTTGTAAGAAAGAACCCTACACCCCAAAAATGACCTTGTCCAGGTACTCATTCCTGAACTTTCCGGTCGGATCATAGTGCCGCATCAGCTGCTGCAGCTCGTGCATCTTCGGATATAGTGTAGCAAGCCGCTGGTGCGGCATCGTAAACAGCTTGCCCCAGTGCGGCCTCGCATTATACGGCGCCAGCTGCTGTTCGATCAGGGGCAATAGCTGACGCACCTCGGGCCACTCGGGCTTCCAGGTAAAATGAATGGCCGTGGAAGGCTGGTGATAGCAGGGACTCATCGGCAGCTGGTCGGCGTCGATACAACGGATCTCGGAGATGAACAAATGCGGTGCTATCTTCTCGTGCAGCTGCTCCACCGCCTTTATCGCAGCATAAGAATGTTCCCGGGGAACAAAATATTCGGTCTGTAGCTCCTTCCCGCTGCTGGGCGTAAAACCCATCCGGAAATGCGGCAGCCGTTCGTGCCAGGGACCAGGAACACCCATCTGCTCGGTACAGTTCTCTGCGCCGAGATCACGGATCGGATGCAGGTTCTTCGTCGCGGAATGCGCGCCAAAGAAGGTAGGATGACCGCTAAAAGACGCATCCTTGCTCTTGACCCAAACCTCGCTGACATTCCTGTTCCTCCAGTCGGTAAAAAGGCTGACGCTGTAACCCGCGCCCATGATCTCGTCGAAATGGGTTTCCAGCGCAGACATCGGCAGATCCTCATATACGTATTGCCGTATCTGGTAGCTGGGCTGGATGGCCAGCGTGATCTTGCTGACAGCGCCAAGACCGCCAAGATGGATGACCGCAAGCCCGAACGATTCGCTGTGCCTGGACAGGCTGACCGTCTCCCCCGCTGCGGTGATCAGCTCCATCCCCAGCACCGCGCTTGACAGATTGCCATTGTGCACACCTGAGCCGTGCGTAGCGGTCGCACAGCCACCTGCCACAGAGATATGCGGCAATGATGCCAGGTTGTGCAGCGCATATCCCTTGTCATTCAGCATAACCGCCAGCTCGCCATATTTCACCCCCGACTCGACCGTCACAGAGTGCCCGTCCAGTGCGACAACCTTGTTCAGCTGCGCCAGCGACAGAAAATGGTCATGGGAATCTGCTATGTTATTAAAACAATGCCTCGTCCCCAATACCTTCACCTTTGTATTTTTCTTTATCAGATTCCTGGCTTCATCAAGGCTGCCGGCATGGAAGACCGAGCTGGTGCCGTACGTGAAGTTGCCAGCCCAGTTGGTTATCTTTTCGTTTTGTGCAAACCCTGCCAGGGGTGACAATGCAGAACCAGCCATCATAAGGGAAGATAGTTTTATGAACGTCCTCTTATCCATAGACTAAATATACGTCATTTACCGTTCGCCGGCCTCACCGTCTTCAGGTCGACCAGGCTGTTCAGCCATATCTCAATATTGCTGTACCCACCTCCACTGGCAGGTATCAGCGCGGCATCCGCAGCATCGTCAGGATTCAACCCATGCGCCTTCTCCCAGCTGTCCGGAATGCCGTCCTTGTCAGAGTCCTTATAGGGCGTTCCCTTGTACTCGGGATAACCTCCCACCTGGCTGATATCCGAAATGATCCCCTGCTTATAGGAGTCCACCGGCAGCCTGCGCTTGATGAACTGCCCGCCGACAGGGGGCTTAGCCTTGTCGCTGTAGCTGATCTTCCCGGTCCTCACGTCCCCAACGATCCGACGGTCTACCGGGTCACGCTTTGGCAGGATGGCGCCCACGTTCTTCAGCACATAACTGTAGGCCTCGGTGGCCGTCATCAGGCTGATCTTAGCCATGGGAAAAGGGGTGTTGCTCCGGATGCTATCCGTATATTTCCCCGCGTCCGGCCATTCCTGTATCTGAACGCCGCCGTTCCAGTTGTCCTTCGTCACCGCATCATTACCCTCCATGATATTGCCGTTCACATACGCCTTGCCATACTGATCCTTGGTGCCCGGCGAGCGGCCAGCCTCCGGCTTCAGTATCCGGTGACCGATGGGCTTGTCCAGCGGCGTGATTGGCCCCGGCTTGTAATAGTTGTTGATGAACTGGAAAAAGGATTTATTATCGCCGCCATCTGCCGAACGGTTCCACCAGTTGAAGACCACATTGTTGGCGAAGCCAAAATCTCCGTCCATCCCCACAGACGGGTTGCGGGCGATATTGTTGGCCCAGAGATTACGTATAAAGGTGCTGTTCCTCCCGCCGATTGTGCTGCCAAAAGCATGGTTATAAGTATCCAGCGCCTCCGAGAAGATCGAGTTCTGAATGGTGATATTGACGGACGGCAGCTTCTCCTGCCTGGAGGTCCCCCGGTCATAGACGTGCCGGTAGATCGACATGTTCTCATCCAGACCCCAGCTCGCCGAAACATGGTCGATGATGATATTGCCCACGGGATTCCCACCCAGCGCATCATCCCTCCGCAGGACATTGGTCTCTCCGCGACGGAACCGCATAAATCTTACCACTACGTCGTGCGTATCGATCCACACCGATTCCCCGGCGATACAGATGCCATCACCAGGCGCCGACTGTCCTTCGATAGTAATATAAGGCGCCCGGATACTGACGGGCGATTTCAGATGGATGATTCCCGACACGTTAAAAACTACTACCCGCGCGCCACCCTGGTCACAGGCCTCTCTGAAGCTGCCGGGACCGCTGTCCGCCAGCGTAGTGACTACATAGACCTTTCCGCCCCGTCCGCCAAAAGAATAGGCGCCGCCCCCTTCCGCACCCGGAAAAGCAGGGATTGTCGCCTGCGGCAGATCGCCCGCCTTCGACGCACCTGGCACATATGGCTTGCCATTGTTTTCGTCCCTTTCGATCGTCGGAAGCGCCTTCTGCCAGGCCTCATCCGAGAGCTCTTTATATCCTTTCATGATGGAATCCCCTTTGGCCTCCAGCGCAGGTGGAATTTTGGGATACTGTGCACTAGCCGACAGGGTAAGAGAAAGACTGCATATAGCAAATACCAATCGTTGATTCATCCGTACATAATTATTTTTCAATGGTCGGATGGAACCTCGCAGTTCATCCCCCTGCAGGTTTAAATCTACCATGCTCGGTTTCATATGTCTGAATTAGAATTGGATAAAGGTAGGATTGGCCCCGCGTCAGGCAATGTCTGATTCGATCATTCAGATGGAATATCTTATCACCCGTTCTGTACCCGATCCTTCTCTTCACTTGCTCCATCCTGATGCTTTGTAATTTTAAAAGACTTACCAAAACGATAGGTAAACGACAACGTAACTACCCTGCTGTCCCTTTTCATTTTAAAATACTCCGTCGCATCCGGGAAAGAGGTCAGCCCTTCCATCGCCCCGGTATAAAAGATATCGCGACAGCTGAGCTTCACTGTAGCCTTCTTCTTCAGTACGGCCTTGCTAAGACCAACATGGACCTGCCCCGCCGGATACAGCAGCTCCTGGACGTCATTGCGCGCCCGTGTCGTATAAAAGCCGGACAGCTCGCCGGCATAACCCTTCCCAAAGCTCAGTTGATTGGAAATAGTTACATTGAGCTGGCTAATGGTGCTCGTATAGCTATTCCCGTTGAACCCGCGCAGCTGCTTGTGGTTAAACACCGCCGTCAGCTCAGCCGACCACCATTTCAACGGCGACACGCTCAGACTGGCCGATATGCCAAGGTTAGAGACACGCCCGACATTTCCCTGCGTATAGTACAGGATCGTCTTTGAAGTATCGGAGAGGAATATCTGCGAAAAGTAGTCGGTGATACGACTGTAGGATACGCCCGTCGTCAGCAGGTTTCCATACTGGTGAGAGAGCTCAAAATTCCAGCTGTACTGCGGAAGAAGATAGGGATTGCCGGTCTGGTAGGTGTATTTATTGATGATGTAGAGAAAGGGATTCAGACTCTGAAAAGGCGGCCGGTCCGTCCTCCGCCCGATCGTAAGCGTAAGGCTGTTCACAGAATCCAGTTTATAGGTCAGATAGCCGCTCGGAAAAAAGCTCCCATAATTGCGCGATACGGTCGAGTCCTTTTGTTGGATATTCCCGGTCTGGCGCGCCGTATAGGCGGTATACTCATATCTTACCCCACCCTGATAGCTGAATGATCGGGACTTCCCCTCGACCGAGCCGTATGCCGCCTGTATATTCTCCCGGTAAACAAAATGATTGCTCCGCGTTAGATCCTCGACCCATTGCTGGCCCACGAGATTCTGATAGGTAGCGGCGTTGTCCGTGTGACTCGAAGAGGTCTTCAGACCCGCGGCAACGACAGTCGTGGGACCGGCCCTCAAGGTGTAATCCGCCTTCCCGGACAGGATGTCGATGCTCGTCGGTATATCGCTGCGGTATATCTCCATATATCCCCCCTGCGTCAGCAATTGATTATTAAAATCCTGCTTCCCTTCCATCTGATAGTGCAGATAGTCGAGGTCGGCGCTCAGGTCGGCGTTCTTCGTCAGCGCCCTCCTTCCGTTGAGGTTCACGGCTCCATTCCTGAACCTGTTGACCGGCCTGCTTCGGGTAAGTATCGACGAATCGACCGCCCCGCCCGGCTGCAGCCAGTTGGCCGTGGCCGTATTGTTGCCGTTACGGTGGATATCCATTCCCGTTATCACGATCCCTATGACCGTCGCCGGCGCGATCGAATAGTCAAGGCCAGCCCTGGCCGTATTGTTCACCACGGTCCCGGCAAAATAGGCGGGCTGCTCCAGAACAGCCGTCACATTCTTGTTGGGGTCGTAGTATTGCCGGTAAGCATATATACTATTAAGATATTTCGAGGCGTTCACGCTATAGTTCAGAAAGGCATTGACCCTGCCGGCACGATAGTTCAGCACCAGGCTGTTGTTGTTCTTGGGGTACACCCCCTGTCCGTAGGAGGTGGTGAGGCTGCCGTTAAAGCCGTTGTTCCGGTTCTTCTTTGTCCGGATATTGATGATACCCGCATTCCCAGCCGCGTCATATTTAGCCGTCGGATTGGAGATCAGCTCTATCTGCGCCACCTGCGAGGAGTTCATGCTGCTCAGCAGGTTGTTGAGGTCGTCGCCCGAAAGATACGTGGGCTTGTCGTCGATCATAACGAGCACCCCCGTCCTTCCGTTCAATGTGATCCCCCCATTTCTGTCAACCGTCACACCCGGCGACTTCTCCAGCACCTCCAGAACGGTCGATCCGGTATTGGTCACCGACGCCTCCACATTCACGATCGTCTTCCCCTGCATGCGCTCGACCGGCAGTCGCCGGCCCGCCACTATCACTTCCTTCAACGAATCGACCTTCGCCAATGCGGTGTCCCCCCGGCCTCTCGTCGGGATTCCCACGGTGTCCCCCCGGTACATGCTATCCGTCTCCCTGGGCTGGGAGATCGCACAAACAGGTAGCAACAATACAAGTATAGCACCGGCGTACTTCATGGTCATCTACAAAGATCGACCACCCCACCCAATTCCAGCCGCCGCTGAACCCGGCCCATCGCCGCCGGTCCCGGATACCCAGTCACCACCCCGCCAGCCACGCTCACCCCATCTGTACTACCTGCATTATCCGATCTGTAGTACAACCGACAATGATTCATCCGTAAATTTGCCGTACAGACAAGGATTCAGTGTAAGCTCTATCCTGTGGGACCACGTTTTCGGCACGATGTTCAGCACAAAAGAAGAAACAAAATGAAAATCCGCATAGCTCTCGGACAGCTCGTCCTCCGCATCGCCCTCGGCATCGGCTTCCTGTTCCCCGTCATGGATCGCCTGGGCTGGCTGGGAGCGCCCGGCTCCGGCGTCGCCTGGGGCAACTGGGCGAATTTCACCGCCTACACCAACAAGCTCCTACCCTTCCTGTCCACAGGCGGGGCCAGCATCATGGGCATGTTCGCCACCATCGCCGAGGCGGTCTTCGGCATCTGCCTGATCATTGGCTATAAGACCCGGCAGGCGGCCCTGGGTTCGGCCTTCCTTACGCTTGTCTTCGGCCTTTGCATGGCCATATTCGTAAACATCGCGGCCCCCTTTAAATACCCCGTGTTCGTATTCACCGGCGCCGGCCTGCTGCTTTCCTGTATATCGGAGTATAAATCGAGCATCGACCGTCTACTCAAACCTCATAGGGGTCGAGAGCGAGCAGGTTCTTAAAAGAGATCATTTGCGCAATTTTTTTGGCCCCGGATCACCCAATATTTGTCTTATCTTCTTCCCATAAGCAGCAGCGTAAGCCATCATTCCGATATCATTCGGATGGGTCCCCTCGACGGTACAGTTCTCGTCGAAATTGATCTCATCTTCCCTCAGCAGATACAGCCCCTTGATGCCCCGGGCAACAAATTCCTCGTATATCGACCGCATCAGCAGACTCGCCCTATGATATTTGTTCACCGCGGTCGTATCCATGTTGAATGGGATATGCCCGTCTGCATGCTCTACCAGCAGGATGGGAACACGGGGATGCGCCGCCCTCAGTATCATAATACCGGTATCGACACGACCTTTGACCATTTCGTCCATTGCGTGATCGTCACTCACAAGGTTCGGCATGCAGTCCAGGATATAAAGCGCCGCATCTGCCTTCGCCATCAGCTCGAAGATGGGTCGCTCGAATTTGCCATTGCCTGAAAAGCCCAGGTTGATCACCTCCCTGTTCAGACTCCGCCCGAGGATATTGGTCCAGGCCAACCCCGGTCGCGAAGCGACCGCCCCCTGCATGATGGAAGTCCCATAGGCCACGATCGGCGACTCACGGCTTTCAGAAGCAAACGAAAAACTATCGGAAGAAGCACACCCTATCTCCAGTCTTTCAATCGTATTGTACAAGGGCAGATAGAGGTAAAGATCCGCCATGCCACCCGCAGCCGCATCCACACGGAGATGACTATACGTATAAGTACAGGTGTCGCCAAATCTATACTTCGGCGACGCCCAGTTCCACCGTCCATTACGATCCACCGCATAGAGGTCCACGCCGCTGACCCCGGTCTCCGGCATATGCGGAAAGCTCTTCGCCCCGGAGGCAAGACGATACCGCACCACCAGACTTTGCGCCGTAGTCCTGAAATGAATATATTCTCCCGCCGTGTTCAGCGACAGCGACCATACGGCGGGACGCACCTGCGGCTGCATATATGCCGGAAGACGATGATAGATATACTCACTGTCCCGCACGCAAATACCTTCAGCATGATCCGGAGCCCACCAGCGCAGCTCCTGGGCAAAAGCGCTCAGCCCCGTGAAAAGCGTAACAACCCCAAATAGTATCTTCTTCATAAGGCTGCAATATAATGGTTGGCCGAAAAACCCATCAAACACATCTTATAGAAAAATTTCTATCCAGTTTATAAATAATATTCTATATCTTTTACGTACATACATCGACAACGAATTGCTCTGACCGGTAGCAGCCAACGTTCATTCAATCGTTCAAATGACTGATAAACAGCATCTAACGACGCTGCTCGCTACCGTCATCGCCGACAGCATACAGGGCTATGCGATCTTCCTTTTGGACGCAGAAGGAAAGATCCTGACCTGGAACAACGGCGCCGCGACCATCCAGGGCTACGATGCCGAAGAGGCCATCGGTCAGCCGATCTCCATCTTTTACACCGCTGCGGATAACCAAAAAGACGAGCCATCCCACCACCTCGAACAGGCAAGGGTCCTCGGACGTCACAGCAGCGAAGGCTGGAGAATACGAAAAGACGGCACACGGTTCTGGGCAGACAGCCTGCTGACCGCTATCTACGACGAAAACCACCAGGTAAAAGGCTTTGTAGACATCACCCGCACCAGCGAAGAGCTCCGTCAGCTGGCTTCACATCTGCAAAATGTCCGTGAAGAAGAAAGGGCGGCCATGGCCCGGGAGATACACGACGAGCTGGGACAACAGCTGACAGGCATAAAAATGGACCTCTCCTGGATATCGAGGAAATGGAACCGGCCGCCCGAAGATCCCCTCCAGCAAAAGATAACCGGAACCCTCGAGATGCTGGACAATACGATCCGGACAGTGAGGCGCATAGCCACGCAGCTTCGCCCCAGTATCCTGGACGACCTCGGTCTCGTCGCCGCCATCGAATGGCAGAGCCAGGAGTTTGCCACCCGCTCGGGTATCGACGCCCATTTCCAGTCCTCGTTGCCCGAGCTTGACTTCGATGCCCGCGCCTCCATCGGCCTTTTCCGTATCTGCCAGGAATCGCTGACCAACGTCGCCCGCCACTCGCAGGCAAAAAATGTCTGGATAACCCTTGACTGCATCGGCGAGAACCTGCACCTCTGCGTACTGGACGACGGCATAGGACTCAACAGGATCATCCGGACGAATACCCTCGGACTGCTGGGAATGGAAGAAAGAGCCATGATGCTGGGGGGCTCGCTGGAAATAAAAAACAGCCCCCACGGCGGAGTAGCCATCGAAGCAACAATTCCGCTGGCCAAAACGATACACTGATCAAACCGGTTTCATGTTAAAGATATTGATCGCTGACGACCACACCGTCGTTCGAAAAGGACTCCGACAAATACTGCTCGAAGAGTTTCTCTCCGCCGAGATCGAAGAGGCCGCCGACGCAGAAGAGCTTTTAAAAAAGGTAATGAAGAAGGAATGGGACATCGTCGTATCCGATATTTCCATGCCCGGCAGAAGCGGCCTGGAAGTGCTCCTGCAGATCAAACAGCACTATCCAAGACTCCCCGTGCTGATCCTCAGCGTCCACCCCGAAGACCAATACGCGGTCCGCGTGCTCAAGGCCGGCGCCTCCGGCTACCTGAACAAGGACTCGGCGCCGGACGAGCTCGTAAAGGCAGTCCGCCAGGTCCTGCTGGGCAAAAAATACATCACCTCCTCCATCGCCGAACGCCTGGCTTCCCTCCTCGATCAGGACCCCGACAAGCAGCCCCATGAAAGCCTTTCAGACCGGGAGTTCGAAGTGTTCAAGCTCCTGGCCGCCGGCAGCCCCGTATCCGAGATCGCGGAAAAGCTGTCGCTCAGCGTCACCACCGTCAGCACCTATCGGGCCCGCATCCTCGCAAAAATGAACCTCCGGAACAACGCCGACCTGACCCTCTATGCAATAAAGAACAAGCTACTGTAGTACTCCTACTACACGAAACAGGCTTTGCCCTCTACTACCGGCGGCCATAGAATGGCCTACATTTACATCCATATGTCAGGCCAGGGCAAAACACTATTGATCATCGACGATTCCCCTTTTATCATCGCGGGGCTGCTGCACCAGCTGGAGGGGATCCCGGCTATAAAAAAGGTCTCCACAGCCGAATGCTATGCCGATGCCGAGCCCATCCTGCGATCATCTCCCCCCGACATCCTCCTTCTTGATATACACCTGCCTGACGTCAACGGCATCGAGATCCTTCGCCGCGTCAAACAGCTGTATCCGTCGGTCGTCGTGATCATGATCAGCAACCAGGAAGGCGATGTCTACCGGTCCCGCTGCAAGGCCCTCGGCGCGGCACACTACATCGATAAATCGACTGAATTCCACCTGGTATCACAGGTAGTATCCTCCTTCCTCTAAAAAAAACCCGCTAAGTACTGTAGAGCATCTACTACAAGCTTACCTTTAAATTGAGGACGCATTTTCTCCATGAAGCTCTATTGGCCTGCGCGGGATCGGTTCGTTTCTTTGTAGCATAAACCCGTATCTGCCGGTCCATGTCTCATCGAAACCACCAATATCACCTTAAGCCGTCTCACGTCCTCTACGATGAGTCATCCTACTTCCTGGAAGATCCGTCCACGTCCGCCAAAACCTTCGCCCAGCTGATAAAGAACCTCAACAACGGGATCCTCGTCGAAGACGCCAACCGAAAGATCGTCCTGGTCAACCACCTGTTCTGCCAGATGATGAACCTTTCCCTTGATCCGGATCGCATGATCGGTATGGACTGCGGAGAAGCCGCGGACACCCTCAAGCAATTGTTCAAAGACTCCGATAACATACTGCAACGCATCGGCGAGCTGATCGCAAAAAGAGAGCTGGTCACGGGCGACGAGCTCTATATGCTGGACGGGAAAATACTGGTCCGGGACTATATCCCGATCTATGTAGACAACGAATTCAAAGGCAACCTCTGGAAGTTCCAGGACATTACCCGGATCAAACAGGAAGAGCTGGCCCTGCATGAAGCCAAAGAGCAGGCCGAAGAGTCTTCGCGCGCAAAGGAGATATTCCTGGCCAATATGAGCCACGAGATCCGCACTCCCATGAACGCCATCATGGGGATGTGCCAGCAGCTGAAAAAGACAGGACTCAACAACCAGCAGCGTTCATGGCTGGACACGATCGACTCCGCGGCAGAGAACCTCCTCGTCGTCATCAACGACATCCTGGATATCACAAAGATCGAAGCCGGGAAGCTGGACATTGAAGCCATCGGCTTCCACATGAAAGACATCCTTAGCCGCGCGACAAAGGTCATGCAGCACAAGGCCGAAGAAAAAGGGATCTCCCTCTCCTATACGCTCGATGGCAATGTCTCGCCGGTGCTGATCGGCGATCCCTATCGGCTCAACCAGATATTGCTCAACCTCATCGGCAACGCGATCAAATTCACTCCCAAAGGCACCGTTTCCGTCACCTGCAGCGCCGGGGGTCCCCTGAACATTGGCGACAACCAGTGTCTCCGCATCGTCGTAAAAGACACGGGCATCGGCATGGACGAGTCCTTCCTGAACAGGCTCTTCGACACGTTCAGCCAGGAAGACAGGACGGTAACGCGCAAATATGGCGGCACAGGCCTCGGCATGAGCATCTGCAAACAGCTGGTCGGGCTGATGAACGGACATATCATCGTTAAAAGCCAGAAAGGCGAAGGCACCGAAGTGATCCTGACCATTCCCTTCCAGCGCGGCCGCGAATGCGACATGCAGCAGAACGAGACAATCCCCAAAGACCCCGTAGTATTCAAGGGAAAAAAAATACTGCTGGTCGAGGACAACGAAATGAACCGCCTCGTCGCCCGCGCTGTCCTCAACAATTACGGCGCCGACATCCGGGAAGCCGTCAACGGGCTCGAAGGAGTTGAGACCCTGAAAAAAGAACGCTTCGACCTGATCCTCATGGACGTCCAGATGCCCGAAATGGACGGGCTGGAAGCGACGCGCAAGATACGCCTGGAGATAGATACAACCATCCCGATCATCGCCTTTACCGCCAACGCGATCAAAGGCGACACCGACAAATGCCTCGCCGCCGGCATGAACGACTATGTATCCAAACCCTTCGAGGAAGCGAGGCTCATCCGCACCCTCGCCTGCTGGCTGGACGCCCCCCGACCGACCAACCCCACACCCGCCCTTCTTTTAAACTCCATACCTGCCCTTCCTTTATTCGATCTGACCCGGCTCAACACGATCGGCAAAGGCAACCAGACCTTCGTCAACAAAATGATCGCCCTCTTTTTGGAAGAGGTCCCCAAATTCACCGAAGAAATGCTCTCCGCCTATACCAGCGGCAATTATGAGTTCATTAAGAGAACAGCCCACCGCATAAAGCCCACCCTCGGGACCCTCGGCATCAACACCCTCAAAGACGATATCCAGACGATCGAACAGCTGGCAGCCGATCAGAGTCCATCCGGCCACCTCTTCGAGCTTCTCCGGCGAACCAACGGCATCGTCATCAACGTCGCCAGCGAACTGAGAACCTACCTCGCAAGCGCGGCGTCCGCCATCACCACCAATACAATATGAAGAAATAACGTTCAAGCCAGTTCGATCTAAGTTTAGTGAAATCTGTATCCTAATATCACTTTAAAGATAGCGTTGTCCGTACTCTGCGTAAATCCCCATCCATAACCAAAATTCAGCTCCCAGTCCGGCGACCAGTCCAGGTCTACCGCGGCGAACAGCTGGTGCTGCTGACTTTGATAAGGCTCGAAACGATTCAGCGGCCCCAGCGCCCCATAGTATTCAAATCCCCCCGCAATCACCTTCGTTACGTTATAAGCCGCTTTAAAGTTCGGCGAAAAGATATAGCCCCCGTCCTTATTGAGCCCGTGCAACGATTTTTCAAAAGTCGGGTTCAGCGAAAGATACAGCTTCCCCAGCTGTTTGTCCACGATAGGCCTGATCTCCAGGCTCCAGTCATCCTCGCTGTACTCCCGTTTCTGATAGCCTGCCTCCAGCGAAAGGCTGACACCCACCGGCCAGCGCCAGGACGAAGGAACCATCACCCGCGGACGGATGTGACTACCCACGTAAGTCGTACGACCGTCATTGCCAAGCGTATTGAAAAAATAAAACCCAGTCTCGAACCAGGGCGTCCAGCCGTGCGTAACCTCGATAGTCTCGTGAAAAACATGTCGCGTGGGCAGTACGCCATTCTCGCTATAGTGCTGCCCGTCAAATGTATAGTTGCTATGCAGCTCTACCATCGTATTGCCCTTCGACACCGTCTGCGAACCATATACCTGTATCTCGTAATTGTCCTGCGCATCGGCCTCCATTGTAAGAAAAGTCGCTACCAGCGCACCATAAAATAACAGCCTTGTCATGGCTGTAAAATTAGATAGACCCCGCCGCGGCAGCTGTTAGAGGTCAATTATAAATTCTTTAGAAAAAAATTAGAACATTCTGTATAAAAAATGAACTAGTGCGGCAACTCAACAGTAAAAGTTGTTCCATCCCCAAGCCGGGATTCCACGCCAATCCGCCCCCGATGCAGCGCAACGATCTTCTGCGTCAGCGATAGTCCTATCCCATTCCCCGGAGCATGCTTCTTATTCTGCCCCCTATAAAACGGCGTAAAGACATACTCAACGTCCGCCTCAGGTATCCCAATACCATCATCCGCAAACGTCAAAACGGTCTTTCCTGCGCCAAAACAAATCGCGACGGCACACCGATGATCATCGGAAAACTTACACGCATTCTCGATCAGATTGATAAACGCCACCTTCAGCAGATATTCATTGCCGCGGACAACAACACCGTCGCCTTCCTCAGGCTCTTTTTCAAATCTGATATCGACCCGGTAGCCGCCGTTCATTCGCAGAATGCTCTGCCGGGCATCCAGCAATACCTCGTCCAGCCTGACCAGTCTGAAATGGATGCCGGACTGATCATAGCTGGCCTTGGCAAGGTCCAGCAGGTCATTCGACAGCCGGGAAAGCCGCTGCGCGTCCTGCAGGATCAGCTGGATGGTCTCCCGGTATTCATCGGCCGTCCGGTCTTTAAAAGCGGATATCTCCAGTTCGGCGATGATCGCCGCCAGTGGCGTCCGCAGCTCGTGGGAGATGTTGGAAACAAACTGCTTCTGCGCCTCGAACGAGCTTTCCAGCCGGTCGAGCATTTGATTAAAGGTCCGCGCCAGCTCAGCGATCTCATCCCGGCTCCCGCCCGTATCAATCCGCAGATCGAGCCGGTTTGCCGATATCTCCCCCACCTTCTCCACCATCTTCGAGACCGGCGCCAGCGCCTTCCGGGAAAAAAGGATGCCAGCAAGAAGGGTCAGCAGGATGGCCGCCGCAAAGCCGATGACCAGGTTATAGCGCAGGTGTCGCAGCTTGCTGAGACCAAAATCGTCCTTGGCGGCCGCGGTGATAACATAGGTCTTCCCCCTGAAAGGGTATACAAATCCGACAGCCTGCAGGTCATCGACATAGAAATGGATCTCCTTCAGGGCGATAATGCTGTCGATCATTCCCCGGGTCTCCTTCAGCTTGTCGATCTTTCCCACATCGTGATACAGCAGATTGAAAGCGGTGTCAAAAACAGCGACCTCCTCCTGTGGCAGCGTGTTCAGGGAGTTCTCGTATATCAGCTGCAGGACGGCAGGCTGCACCTTAGCCTCCAGCAGCAAATTGGTTTTAGTAATGGCCAGCTGCCGAAGCCGCTTGAAATATTCCTCTTCCCGCTGATTCGCATTCGAAAAGTAGACCAGCAGCGAAAAGACCAGCAGCAGCGTGGCAAACAATCCGGCAAACAGCAGGGTGAGCTTCAGTCTTATCTTCACGGCAGTTCTTTGAATATGAACCCTATCCCCGGCCGGGTCTGGATCAGCTTGACTTCCTGGTCCTTGTCGATCTTCTTCCGGAGATAATTGATGTACACGTCGATAAAATTGGTCCCGGTGTCAAAGGACGTCTCCCAGACCTTTTCCGCTATCTCGGCCCTCGACAGCACCCTCCCCTGGTTGGTCATCATGTATTCGAGCAGCTTGAACTCCTTGCGGGTGAGACTGATCTCCTTATTATTGCGCAGGACGATGCCCGTATGCAGGTTCATCTCCAGATCGCCGGCCTTCAGGATCACCTTGCGCGAAGCGCCGCCGGGCGGCACCCGTTTCAACAGCTCACGGATACGCACATACAGCTCCCGGATATCGAAAGGCTTTACGAGATAGTCATTGGCACCCGCATCAAATCCCTCCACCTTGTCATCCGTCGTCCCCAGCGCCGTCAGCATAATAATAGGCATCTCGGGCAGCTCGCGCCGGATATGCTTGCAGACATCGATGCCGCTGATATCCGGCAGCAGGATATCGGTAATGACCAGATCGAAGGCATCGCTGAGCGCCAGCAGCTGCCCCATCCGTCCATCGGCGGCGATGGTCGCGGAGAACCCCATCTCCTCCAGTCCCTTCCTGATCAGGGAACCGACGCGCTCTTCATCCTCTATGATAAGAATTTTTACCGCCATACATCAAATTTACCCTTAAGGGCGGCACTAAAAAAAAGTTTTAGCAATTTTTATCACAAACAAACTTCCTACCTTTCTATACCCTCCTATCAAAAAAAATTAAACCTACCATGAACAACATCTATGTCCTCCAAAAACGTAGGGCAGTCCTATTGCCCTTGCTCCTGCTTCTTACGACACTTGCCTCCGCCCAGATCAAATGGCCCCAGGGACAGCTATTGCCTTCTTTCCATGCAACCGCCAGTAACCAGGACCTATATACGCTAAACGAGCGGTCATGGCGCTGGGAGGCCGAAGGCCCTTTTATGAGCCATCACACAGGGCGCCCAGAGACCGACGGATGGCTCTGCCAGACCGGCATCGACGCAGCCAACCAGCACATGCTCTTCGGCCCCTATGATACGAGCCTTACAGCCGGACAGTATACCGCGGAGTTCAGCATGAAGGTCGACAACAATACGGCCAACAACGATTCTGTCGTGGATATCGACGTCAGGGACGCGACTACCGGCGCAACACTCGCCTACCAGGCCATTACCCGGCTACAGTTTCCGATAGCGTCCAACTATACCAGCTTCAGCCTGCAGTTCACGCTGCCTGTCGACCACCACGCCATCGAGCTTCGCGTCTTCTGGCGGGGAACGTCCTATACAAAAGTCGACTACGTTGCCGCGCACCAGGATAATACCGCCGAGATGTACCTGTTCTCTTCGCTGAAGGGCATCGTCAACAGCACCCGGCCCCGGATATTCGCCTATGAAGGCGACCAGTTCGCGGAGGGCCCCTACACCTGGATGCAGTCCCTCGGGCTGACCTGGACCGAATATACAGACCGATGGCAGCTGCTCACCAAATACCGCAGCGAAATAGCCGGCCTGATCGTCTATGATAGCGCTCAGCCACATACGGCCAACCTCGCGACGATGCTCGCAAAAAGTAAAAAAGCGCTCGTAGTTCCGGCGTCTCTGTTACCGCGGCTGACGTCCGCGCCCTATGATCTACCGGTGCTGCTCGACCTTCGCGGCCAGTTCACCAGCAAGCTACAGGTGTACCAGACGCTGTATAACACCTACTGGCCCCACCTCGATCACCGGATGCTGATCGGCCTGAACCCGCTGGTCCACCGGGCGGCCCTTCGCGAATACGCCACCGCCCTGGGTGCGCCGGTCATTTGGCTCGACCCCAATGTCCCCGGGGAGAGCGAGCTGCTGAACAGCTTCCTGTCCTCGATGTCCCCCAACGGAGTTTTTCTGGGCTGGTGGCCGGACGAAGGCCCTGGCATCACCCGCGCCTCCAACTATGGCATCGCAACCGTAGCCAGCGATTGGTGTTCCAACCTGACCGTTCACAGCGGCATGCCGCGTACGGTCAACGTCAAGCCTCCGCCACCCAAACCCGTGCTCCGGAACAAGATCTACGTGGCTTTTATATTGAGCGACGGCGACAACCTGCAATACGTTGAGCACCTCTTCCGCAAGCTCTGGAGCGATCCCGGCCGCGGCTCGGTCCCCATGGGCTGGACCCTGTCACCGGCGATGCTCGACGCCATGCCCGGTGCACTCAACTATCTTTATCAGTCTTCCACCGTCAATGACAACCTGATCTCGGGTCCTTCGGGATATGGATACGCCTATCCCAATGACTTCCCCACTCAGACCGTGCTCAACCAGTTCGTGGCAAAGACCGAAGACTATATCAAAAGAGCAGGCTTCCGCGTCCTGACCGTCTGGAATACCATCACCGGCGACATCAACCAGAATGTCGGGGAGAGCTATGCGCAATATGCGCCATCCCTGCTTGGGATAACTTCTCAGAATACCAGCGGCACGTTCAGGATCTATAAGAACAGCCTCCCCGCCGTGCCGCTCAACTGCAACTACTGTACGGGCGAGCAGCCGATGAAGGATGCGATCGCCGCCGCTTCTTCCGGCTGGGATGGCGGCGAACCCCGTTTTATCCTCATACAAGCGCAGCCATGGCAGAACGTGACGCCAACCAGCTTCAGGAACGTCATGAACTCCCTGGATTCCAATCACGTCGTTATAAGGCCGGACCAGCTGTTCCAGTTGATCCGCGAAGCCAACGGCCTTCCGGTCAACCCCACCTGCAGCGCGACGAGCACGCCAACCACTACCTCCGCCAAAGGCCTGACCGATCCGGCGGACAAAGCGATCGTCCTCTACCCCAATCCCGCCGGCAGCAGGCTCTACATCGCCGGCCTGAAAAGCGCCGCAACGCTGGAAGTATATAGCACCATGGGCCAGCTCCTCCTCAGCGGAAGCACGAGCTCTCTCGACATCAGCAACCTCAGCCCCGGCTCCTACTTCGTCAGGATCAGGTCCGGCGATAAGAACCAAACCTATACGTTCATAAAACAATAAATTGCTCTCTTCTGCAACAAAAAAGGCGGCCCGCTCAGGCCGCCTTTCAATTTAAACACGCCTTCAAAAAATCTATCTCCCGATCAAAAACCAGAATTCGGTATCTTTAATCTATATGAAAGACAACTTCTCCACCCGGTCGGACCGGTATGCCCAATTCCGCCCAACCTATCCCGGGGAGCTTTTCGACTACCTCCTGTCAATAGTCCCCTCCACTAATAGCGCATGGGACTGCGGTACTGGCAACGGCCAGGTCGCGCTGCAGCTGGCCCGCCAATTCTCCACCGTCCACGCCACCGACATCAGCCGCCAGCAGATCGACAACGCAGAGGCCCGGCCAAATATCGAATACTCCATCCAACCCGCAGAACACACGTCCTTTCCCGATAATACCTTCGACCTCATCACCGTCGCCCAAGCCATCCATTGGTTCGACTTCGACGCCTTCTACAAAGAGGCCCACCGAACGGCGAAAGATCGATCGATCCTCGCCGTCATCGGATACAACCTCATGCAGATCACACCCGCCATCGACGAGCTGATCAGCCATTTCTATAAGAACGTCGTGGGCCCCTACTGGGACAAAGAAAGAAAGTACGTCGACGAGAACTACAAAACCATTCCCTTCCCCTTTGAAGAACTAATAACCCCCTCCTTCAAAAACAGATTTGAATGGACCCCCGATCACCTCATCGGCTATATCGGGACCTGGTCCGCCGTAAACCACTATGAAAAAAAGACCGGTCAGGACCCCATCAACCTGATCCGTGAACCGTTGCTGCGAGCCTGGGGCGACGACACCACAAAACCCGTCGACTTTCCCATATTGCTCCGCGTAGCCCGAATGTAGCGACCTCATTCGGCAAAGATCGCCCTGCCCTTATACTCTTTCCTTATTCCCTCGAACTCCAAAGCCATCCGCTCATCCAGAAATCTAAACAGCATCTCCCGTTCTCGATCAGTCAGATCGTTATCCTGCAATATCGCCTTAGCTATTTTTTCAGTCTCCTCCAATAGCTCACCGTGCGTAATTCGCCCTTTTAGCAAGCTTTTTTTCGCGGCCAACAGAACCAACGCAAATGGGTTTTCGTTGCTCAGCAGTTCAGCGTCCGAGAAATCCGTGACACGGTAAGTTGGATAGTTCAACCGGACAGTATCGTTCCCGATGTCACTCTTCCTGTAAAATCGGTCTAATCGCTCTGAATTCCCCCGCGCCACTGTGTCTACTACTATAGCTATCAACCCTACAGGTCCGCTGACTATATCCAGCAATCGTATAAATGCCTGGAAAACCCGGTCCGGCAGGAGTTCATCGGCCAGTTCTTCGATATGGATCAGCCAATGCTCAAATCGGCCGTCCTTTCTTTTTATTTTCACTAGCTTATTCACTACAGATACCTGTCCCCGGCCTTTATCCAACCCTAACCCTTCAAGCTCAGCATCAAGAAATTGCAATCCGTCCTTCTTATTATCATAATCATTCTCCGGCGCAGCTGATAAGGTCGTCAGCCATCTCAATTAATAGATCATTCCACAATGCTTGTGATCGTACGATCTACTTTCTATGCGTCACGATTTTGCCTTAACTTTATTTCGTATTTTAAAGGTTCACAACCTAACCGATAATTCTACCGGCCATGTCCAATCTTCCGCTTACTATCATCGACTTCGCATCCATCGCCGCCCGCGCCACGGAGTCCTACAAGAACATTCCGCTGACAGGCATCAACGATCACGTCATCAGACTAAGCATAATGACCGAACCTTATTTTTGGCACCGCCACCCCAACTCAGACGAAACCTTCCTGTCGGTCGAAGGGTCGCTGATGATCGAGCTCGACAACGAGATCATCGAGCTGTCTCCGGGCCAGCTGTTCACCGTCCCCAAAAACGCCAACCACCGGACCAGACCCGGCGGCGCCCGCTCGGTCAACCTGACCTTCGAACTCCAAAACATCGAAACCATCAGGATCGATCGACCATAACGCGCCTCTGATCAAGGCCATTCACACAGACCCGCAAGGAACCCTGGCGACAAACCCGCTGCAGAACGTCACCCATAGCTATAACTATCTTAAAAAACTATTGTCATAACTGGGACACATCCTTCCCCTCGGTGATGCCCTGCTTCACCCTCCCGACGTAAGCCTTGGCACCACGGTCCTCTATCAGCTGCTGGCTGGCATCCGCATACTTTATTGCCGCGGCCTTATCGCCCATGGCCGCACACCCCTTTGCCATCCCCAGATTGGTCAACCAGTCCTTAGGAGCCTTGTCGTAATTGGTCTTATAAGCAGCAAAAGCCTCCTTATATTTCTTCATCCGCAACAGCCTGCCGGCATAATCGTCTATATCCCTCGTACCCCCTTTGGGGAACGCAAGCTTCATCAACGAGTCTGCCTCTCGACGACGACCCACTTTCTCCAGCAGCCCGGCATAGGTACTGAGCGTCCGGAAATTGGCCTCGCCGAACCAGGTATTGATGGAACGGTCCGCCCAGGAAAGCCCCTCTTCAAGGTTCACGTCATTCTCCAGGCAAAAATCCGCGGCCAGCTGCATATTCTGCCAGTACTCGTAAAAAATGCCGCTGTTGAAGGCATTCCGATAGGCATCCACCCGCGTCTTCTTAAGGTCCACACCGACTGTAAAAGGTATTTTGACCATCTCCCACTCGAGCATCGCCACCGCGCTGCTGTCGGTCTCCGCGCCGAACTCGTACTTCAGCCGCTCGACGCTGCCCGTCGTTTTAGTCACCGGTACGTCCACGCGCAGCGCATCGCTGGCGGGATTATAGTAAAAGGAACCCCAGGCATTGTTATCCTTCGAGAAAACCAGCGTCGCCTTCTCCGGTCCCATGGCGATAAAGAAACCATATTTCCCCGCGGCCAGCGGCTTTCCCTCGATGGTGACATCCGTTGAGAATTCGATGGTCGTATTCTCATTGGCCCCCGCCCGCCATGGCGCCGCCTTGCTGGTCCCATAGTGATAGTCCACAAAGCCGTAGGGCACCAGGTCGCCCCAGATCTTCCCCTCCCGTCCGTTGACAGCCGGCCGGCTATAGCTGATGGTTACATCGGTGATGCCTATCTGTTCAGAAACAGCGGCCAATTTACTTCCCCGGGGCGTTTTGACCCCCTGGCCCTGGACAGCCAGGGATATAGCTGATAAGATCAGCAGGACAATATTTCTCATGCCGCGAAAATCTTCCCCTATCCTAAAACCCACAAACAATTTCGACTAACTTGATAAAATCGTCGTCGAATTTGCGGGATAAACATTGGTTTTTATAACCATCCCTTCATCCTCTTATCCACCTTGCTTGCCACAAACTCCACAATATCCACGCTCGACAGTTTCCCCTTCACGAATGGGTCCTGCTTCATGATCCTCTCTATCGCCGCCCTGTCCTTCCCCCGCGCGATGATGATACCCCCCGTCCTCGGCACCTGCCGCCCGGACATCAGAAAATCACCGGCCGCAAAATGTTTGTCCAGGAACGCCACATGCTTCTCCATCACGGCGTCAATCTTCTCCAACGGCACCAGATATCGCAACGACACCACAAACAAAGAGGGATGCGCGTTCTCTTCCTTCTCCCGCGCCGCGGCCTGCCGGGCCTGAGCCTTTGCCTGAGCCTCCGCGGCTTTCGCCTGAGCCGCGGCTCGCTTAGCCTCAGCCTTCTCCCTCCTCGCCTGCGCCTCCGCAGCCTTCGCCCGGGCCTTCTCCTCCTTCTCCCGCGCCCGCGCTGCCTTCTGCGCTTCCCTTTCCCTGGCAAGTGCCTCCATCTTCTTCTCCCTGGCCTTCTTCCGGGTATTCCCCGCCGCCGCCGCCGCCCGTGTCTCCACTTTCTTTCCCGCCGCCGGCCGTGTTCCCCCTTTCTTTCCCGCCGCCGCCCGCGCCCCCCCTTTCTTCCCCCGCGCCGCCGGAGGCTTCCCTCCAACCTTCTTCTCCAAAACCGCCTTCCTCCTCAATAATTTCTCCACCATCGGGTCCGTACCATACGCCGTCATACTCTCACCTCCCAACGTCCGCAACACCTCTTTCCCCAGCCGGGCCGCTCCCGGATGCGCCTTGATCCACTTCTCCTGCGCCACCTTGTCCCGCTGCTCCATCGCCCCCAACGCCGCATCGATCACCCGCAGCTCCTTTCTGTATTCCTTCAGCTTACGATATACTACCACCAGCCGGCCAACCGCCTCCTGGCTCCCGGGGTCGGCATCGACTACCCGCTGGTAGGCCACCGCGGCGTCTTCCAGCTCGCCAGCCTTCTCCAGCTGCACCCCTTCATCGAATAATTTTTTATTCATAATAAACAAATATACTCCACCTCCCGGCACGAATATTGGATCGGCTTCCGCATGCTCGCCATAAAAACATCCATCCTCGAAATATCCTTCCTCGACGAAGGCCCCCGTAACGGGCCCGCCGTCTTCCTCTTGCACGGCTGGCCCGACGATATCCGGGCATGGACCCGGGTCGCCCCAGCCCTGAACACAGCGGGCTTCCGGACCATCATCCCCTACCTGCGCGGCTTCGGCCCCACCCGTTTTCTCGCAAAAGACACCATCCGCGACGGCCGCGGCGTCGCACTGGCGCAGGACGTCATCGACCTCGCCGACGCGCTGGGCATAACCAGCTTCTCCGTAGTCGGACACGACTGGGGCGCACGCGCCGCCTACCTGCTCGCCGCCCTGTGGCCATCGAGGATCGGCAAAATTGCAACCATGGGACTTCCCTTTCAGCCAAGAGGAGAATTTCCCATACCCTCCTTCCCCCAGGCCCGCCTGTTCTGGTACCAATGGTTCATGTGCACCGACGGCGGCGCGGCAGCAGTAAAAAGAGACCCGGTTGGCTTCTCGAAGATACAATGGGATACCTGGAGTCCCGAAGGCTGGTATATGGAAGAAGAATTTGAGAAGACGGCAGAAAGCTTTAGAAATCCCGACTGGCCCGCCATAACGCTACACGGCTACCGCAGCCGCTTCCTCCACGAACCGGTCGACCACCGGTACGACGAATCTCAAGTCCGCATGAGCGCCATAGCCCAGCTGAGAACACCCACCCTGGTCATCAGCGGCGGATCGGATACCTGCGATCCCCTTTCCTCCTTTGAAGAAATGGACCATAGCTTTACCGGCGGCTACGAATTATTGACGCTCGAAGGCATCGGACATTTCCCGCCGCGCGAAGCCCCCGACAGCGTAGCAAAGGCCCTGGTCCGGCATTTCAACACCTGAGAGCGCTCAGCTGCCTCCCTCCGCATATTCATGCAATATCTCATTCCTGGCAAAAGGTCCCGCAAAGAACAACAGGATGATCATCCCTATAAATACAGATACCCCAAAGCCCAGGAACAAAACATTATACGCAATAGCATACCCCGATACCGCCGAGACCTTCTTCACGACAACACCGGACAATGACTGAAACACGGCTCCCCCAATACCATTGCCGATACAGGCAAGCCCCCACGCAGATGCAGTGGAAGACTGGGGAACCACATCCGCGGTCAATGCCAGCGAATTCGCCGTATAGGATGTATAGCCAAACCCCGCAAGGCCAAATACGATCAGCGCCGACATCGGCGTACTTATCACCCACGGCCCCGACACCAGCGGCAGAACCATCAGCACCCCCGCTGCCGCCAGCGAGACCCGCCTTGCCCTGGGCGTACGAACGCCCCTCCTAATCATCACCTGTGTAAAGTATCCCCCGACAATGTTCCCGACATCGGCCATGATAAAAGGTATCACCGCATACCAGCCGATCTCCTTCAATTTCCAGTGATGCACGTCAGCCAGATAACGGGCGATCCAAAACGTAACAAAATACCATACGGGTTCGATAAATATCTTGGCAAACAATAACCGCGACACATACCTGTTCTTCAACAGCCGCATCGCCGGGACGATCCTTGCCTTTACCTCGCTGCTTTTCCGCGAAGGCGTATAATAGACGAACCAAAAGACGATCACCCATAGATACCCTAATCCTGCAAGAATCACAAATGAGGATCGCCATCCGTAAGCAACAGCGAGCACGGCGATCATCGGGGGAACAATAATGGCCCCGAGCGCCGAACCGCTGTTAAAGATACCGGACGCAGTCGAACGCTCATGGGGCGCAAACCATTCACTGGTCAGCTTTAGCGCTGCCGGCCAGTTGCCAGCCTCCCCGATACCCAGGAAAAATCGGCATACGCCAAACTGAAAAGGGCTACCCGCAAACGCATGTAAAAGGCCGGCGGTAGTCCAAAAGACCATACAAAGCGAATAACCTAATCTTGTCCCGAGCCGGTCGATAACCAGACCAGACAGCGAATTGGATATCATATAAGCAACAAAGAACGCCGCACCTATATAGCCAAAAGCGTCGTCAGGGATCAGTTTCCTCAATTCTCCGTCTGCGCTCAAATAATTGAACGAAAGCCGGTGAACATAATTTAACGTCGTCGCCAGGAAAGCGAGCGCGATCATTACCCACCGCATTCGGAATGATCTGGTCTCAGCGATGCCGGTCATAAGATAGATCTTACTTCAACCAATATTTCCTCGCCCTTTTCGGCAACGATCGTATTGACAAGTGCCCGGCCCATTCCATTCCAGTGAACTTTCATTTCGTCCGCATCTTCCAGCGAGATGCCCGCGCCAAAACTGAAAGCGTCAGCACCAAAAAAATGGACATGCGCCTGCAAAGGAAGCCGGTGCTCTTTATGTTTGAAGTGATGATGTTCAAGATTCGCAAGCGAATGCGCCATATTATTCTCACCCGTATGCACCGGGGCGGACCACATCTCTTTTCCTCGCCGGAAAACACCCACCGTACCTTTCACATCCGTAAACTCCATATCAATGACCAGCTCAGGACCGATCGAACAATTCCGCAATTTGGACGGGGCCAGATAGAGGTAATTCTTCTTCTCCATCACGTGATCCGAAAATTCATTTGCGGTTGTGAATCCGATCCTGAACGGCTGCCCATGCTGATCAACAACGTAAACACCGGCCACTTCCGGCTCTTCTCCGCCGTCATTTGCGTGGACCGGAACCACTAAAGGCTGACCATGTGCTTTTAAGACGTTGCCATTGCCCTTATAAAACCATTCCGGCTGTACTCCAATGGCCCCGCCCGGAACCCGACCGCCCTCTATTCCCCACTGATACATTCGCATACTATCCGTAAGCATTGCGTTCTCCGCCTGATGCATCACCTGCCTGTTGAGCGCGCTGTTCTTATGCGTGAGTCCCGTGCCCGACACCAGGCAATTGAATTGATTCTCCGGGCAGTCAAAAGAAGGCAGCATGCTCCAATCAGCCAGACGATCATAAACCATGCTATAATCCAGCTGGGCTCCGCCAAGATGCCTTTCAATGACCGCCGGCATGCTTACCCGTAGCTCCAATGCTCTTACCGCAAGCTCATAAACCGAACCAACACCTTCCAATAAGACCAATGCCGGCTCCTTCACCAGCGCCACCTTTCTCCCAACAGCAGGATGAATGAGCTGAACAAGTCGTATAGTCTCTTTCATATGGATTTTTTTATATAATGTCAAACCGCAACCCATCCCCCATCAACCGAGATACAGCTGCCGGTCATAAAACTCGAAGCCGGACTCGCGAGATACAAAGCGATCCCTCCGATCTCGTGTAAGTCACCCCAACGGCCCATCGGCACCTTGGAGACAAACGCCCTGTACTTCTCCGGATCATTTAATAAGGGCAGATTGAGCTCCGTCGCAAAAGGTCCGGGCATCAGCGCATTTACGGTGATCCCCTGCGTCGCCAATTCTATAGCCAGCGACCTCGTCAGCTGCAGAATGGCCCCTTTGCTGGTTGCATAGGGCGTTCTTTCGGGAATGGCTGTCACAGAAAGCATCGAGCCGACGTTGATGATCCGGCCATATCCATTCTTCTTCATTATCGGAGTTACTTCACGGCACGCCAGCCAGGTACCCGTTACATTTACCTGTTGCACCTTATTGAACTCTTCCAGGGACAGGTTTTCAATTGCCCCCCGGATATTGATACCCGCGGAGTTGATCAGTATATCGATCTTTCCAAAACGTTCCACCGTTGCCTGAACAGCTGCTTTCACGCTTTCCTCATCGGTAACATCACAGCAATTATGAATACACACCGTTCTAAATTCCGACTCCAGCTCAAACGCGGCTTGCTCATTTATTTTCACATCCCGCGCGGCAATGGAAATAGAAGCCCCGGCCTCGGCAAGCGCTTTAGCCATGGACAGACCCAGCCCCCGGTTGCCGCCAACGATCAATGCGACCTGTCCATCTAACTTAAATAAGTCTAAGATTTTCATTTGCTTTCGTTTGTCACGAGGGTAAATTGATCCAGGTAGTCATTTTTCAGCGTCAGTCCCATACCAGGCTTGCTGTCATCCAGCTGAAGCTGGCCATCCCGGGCAATGACCTCCCCGTCGAAAATATACCAGAATAGCTCGTTGCCTACCTCAATTTCGGTTTGAGGGAAATATTCCGCCATCGGACAGGCAAACGAGCTCATGACTACATGCAAATTATGCATCTGGCCTCCATGAGGGATCACTTCCACCCCATGGACAAGGGCCATGTTACAGATCTTTTGGGCTTCCGTAAACCCCCCGACACGGTTGGTATCGAACTGGAAAATATCCAACGCATTCGCCTGCAATAGATCATGAAAACCATACCGGGTATACTCGTGCTCACCGCCCGACAGCGGGATAGACGTACCTTGTTTTAATTTAGCGAAATTGTGTATCTCATCAGGCAGCAGTAATTCCTCTGCCCATCGGAGATTATAGGGCTCCATCGCCTTCAGCAATTGTCGGGCATAGGGCAGATCGAAGCCCATGTAGGCCTCAAGCATGATGTCGACGTCTTCACCAACCGTCTCCCGCACAACCCTTACCATTTCGACATTCTTCTTCAGGCCTTTCATTCCTTCTGTCATCGGATAGCCGCACCGCATTTTCATTCCTGTAAATCCCTGCTGCTTAAAATCGGCCGCCTCCTGCTGCAACGCATCGAGGTCCCGCGTATACAGCCGGCTGTAATATGCCGGTATCGACGGCTTGGTCCTTCCTCCCAGCAACATAAAAACGGGCTGCGCCATCACCAGCCCCTTGATATCCCACAACGCAATGTCAATGGCGCTGATAGCGGCAAGGACCGCCCCCTTCCTTCCATAGGCGATCGTAGAACGATACATTTTTTCGAAAAGATATTCGGTGTTCAGCGGGTTCTCGTTTAATAACAACGAGGCAAGCTTTGAATCAATGATATGCTGCGTCACATCAGGACATAGACCCGCGTTACCATATCCAATATGACCTTTATCCGTCTCCACTTCAACAACCAGCCAGCTAAAGAACCTAAAAGGGGCCTGCGCATCGCTTTGAAAAGGCAAAGCGCTCAGCGGCGTCGCGAAAATAGTATCGCTTGTTTTTACTCTCCCGCGCCACTGATACAATTTTGTCCGGATCGACTTAATTTTCATTTTGAATTATTTATTTGATCTCCAATCAAGCTTCAACAACGATACCCCTTGCCTGGGCAATACCAGACGGATCACGACCTCTCCGTTGTTTGTTTTGATCCATTCAGGCGGGGTCAGCAGCTCCAGCTGTCCAGCTTTTTCCAGCGCCGCAATTTGCTCCGCGGAGGGGTTTTGAGGCGACCCCATCTTCTTCCACGCTTCATACGAATTGCTATGCTCGTCATCGATCCGGTAGTGATGCAATAACACCTGCTTCCCCGGAAGGCCCTTGACCCTGACCGATACTGATTCAGCATCCGGCTTCACGTCATCATCGTGATAATTCCATACCATCACGGCAGCGCCATCGGCATCCTTACAGGCGGTACCATTGATATCCGAATAGGGTCGCCTAAAGCTTGAATCAATCGCAGTCCTCAGATCATACCCATGGTTCGAACTGACAGCGACACGATTACCCTTCATCATGCCAAACATCCGAAAGACGTTCAACACCGGCTTGTCAACACCATTGGTCGCCAGATCTCTGAATCCATAGAACCAGGGCTGATCCTCAAACTCGAACGCCCATGTAACAGCACCGGCAAAATTCACCTTGTAGAGATCGGCCAGCAAATATTTACGCGCAAAGGAGGCCGCAGTATAGCTCGAGTACATAGTACCGTTGCGATAGGCGTTCTCCGGATTCGTGTGCATGCCACAGGCAGCACATCCTTCAGGGTCTGATTCGCCAATTATTACAGGCAAATTTTTGAATTGAGGGTAGGAAGTGACAAATCGGAACCCGGCTTCAATATCTCTCAATTGCGTGCCCATGTTCATTTGCACATGACCCTCAACCAGCCGCGGAGCACCCTTGGCATGAAAGGTGATCGCATCCACCGGTGTACCGATCTTACCCGTAACATAATTGGTATCGTACAGACAATGTTTCGCCCACGCGTTCAGCCATTTTTGTGCATTTTCACCTCCCGTCCCGGCGATATCGATACCTCCGATCTTTGCAGAGGGCAAAGCCCTCTTCACGCCGTCCGCACTGTAGTCATACAATTTGAAAAATTCATCCATCGTTCCCTTCCAATAGCCATTGGGTTCATTCCAGACTTCCCAGTACCAGCTTTCTACCTCTTTCTTTCCATACCGGTCAACACAGTGCTTCACCCATTGATAAACCAGCTCACCCCATTTTTTGTAGTCTTTTGGGGGATAGGCCCATCCCGTCATAATTTTTCCGTAAGGGTCGCCTGGCTTCCAGTCATGCCTGTAAGGTTCGGGATGTACAGACAATGCTTCGGGCATAAAGCCGATCTGCGCAAGAGGCTTCATGCCCCTTTGTACATAGGTATCAAAAATGCTGTCGACTATGTGCCAGTCGTACACCGGATTCCCGTTCGCATCTTCTGTATAGGCATTGGTAGAGCCCCATTTCAAAGCTGCTTTGCCATCGCCCGTCACCAGCAGGGAATGGCAGCGTACGTACACCGGTACAGGACTGAGCCTGGAAATTTCCGTGAGCAGCTTTTTACCGTCCTTCATATAGGTGTAGTTGGGCTCGTCATAACCAAACCAGGCCCATACAGGCCTCATCGGCGCAATTGGCTGGCCCAGATCGACATTGACCAAAGCCTCATGTACCGGAGGTCTTTGTTGAGAAAATGAATTCGTAGAAAAAAAGTGAATACAAAAAGACAAGACAAGCGTCTTTACCAAGGGAGATTTCATTGCAAACAATTTATTACACCACCTAAACGAAAATATCCAGATACGTCACTTCGTCTGAGACCGGCATGATCCCATGCTTTTGAACCGAATTAAAGTACAGGCTATCCCCTGTCTTCAACAAATACTCCACCTCACCCACCTGGACCTTCATTTGCCCGCTGATCACATACATAAACTCCTCCCCTTCATGCGAAAGCTCGTGCGGCACCACCTCGCCTTTTCTGGCCACAAACAAAAAAGGCTGCATCTTCTTTGCGTGATACTCCGACGCATAGGGATGGATCAAATACCCCTTGTCTGTCGGCGTCAGGTTTTCAAGCGCCTTTTTCTTTGTAACATGGATCGCATTCAAAAAGCCTTCCTGTTCAAGCAAGCCTGAAATGGTCGTGCCGAGCGATCTGGCGATCTTGACAAGCGCCGCAACGGACGGAACAGCCTTGTTGTTCTCGATCTTGGAGATCATGCTTTTTGAGAGCTCGCTCGCTTCGGCAATCTCTTGCATCGTTCGATTTTGGAACAACCGAAGCATTTTGATCCTGTCACCTATGTTCAATTTATTTAGCTGCTCTTCTATCAGTGATTCATTCATGGGAACCTTTGTTTACAAATATTCAACAAAGTTGAATGAAGATAGTATATTTCTTATTTCCAACAAAATTTTCTGAACAACCGTTTTTATCGCTCTTTCATCAGCCGGTTCAGGCTTCTCAACGTAACACCCAGGTAATTAGCCAGATCCTGTTTGGTACAGGGGAGCTTTTCGTGTTCCAACGCCTGCAGCAGCTGCGCAAGGCTATACTCTAGGGGTTTCAGCTGCTGACGGGCCGATCGCTGCGCCGTGTCCGCCAGGCGGGTCGCCATTAGCTGCAGGATCGCGGCATTAAGCCCCGCATGGCGTTGCAGCAGGTGCAAAAAACTCTCCTTGTCAAACATATACACGGAGAGATCGCTGATCGCCCGCACACCAGATATGGCCGGTATCCCGGAGATGGCCTCGATCTCCCCCAGCACCTGCCCTTCTCCCAGGAACTCCAGGATATATTCCTTGTCGCCGTCTTCGGTAAACGAGCATTTGACGATCCCCGACCGGATAAAGAATACGTTGGCAACAGCAGTCCCCTGGCCAATTACCAAATGCCCCTTTGTGAATTTGCGCGGCAATATACCGGCCTGCCCTGCCGCCGCCAGTTCATCGATTATCCGCAGAATAGCAGAGTTCTTCCTTATCATTGGGACAAATGTCCAAAATAAACCCGATCAGCGGTATAAATTTGCGCATGCAAACAAAAACCACCATCCTCTGGACTATCCTCTTCTTTTCCCTGATCACTCACGCCCAAACCCGGTCCGAGATCGCCACCTGGCCTAAAATAGAGCTCCATCTGCATCTGGACTGCGCTCTGAGTTACGATGTCGTCCATCAGCTAAACCCTTCGATCACCCCGCGGGAATACCAGGACCAGTTCATCGCTCCCCCTGTATGCACCAACCTGGCCGACTACATCTCCCGGGCAGACCATTCCGTGGACCTCATGCAGACACAGGCAGCCCTGCGCCTCGTCACCCTGGACATATTCAACCAGCTCAAAAAAGACCACGTCATCTATGCCGAGATACGCTTCGCGCCCCTCAAGCACCTCAACAAGGGCCTCACCGGAGAACAGGTCGTCGCCGCCGTCGATAGCGCCGTAGACGAGGGTATAAAAAAAACCGGCATCCGGGTCGGCGTAATACTCTGCACACTCCGGCATTTCAACAACGCACAAAGCATGGCTACAATAAAATTGGTTGAAAAATTTCGGAACAAACACGTCGTCGGCTTCGACATCGCCGCCAACGAAGCAGGCTATCCCATAACCGAACACATCGCCGCATTCCATTACGCCAACGCCCACGGCATTCCCTGTACGGCCCACGCCGGTGAAGCTGCCGGACCGAAAAGCGTCTGGGAAACGCTGAACAACTTTCATCCCACTCGCATAGGCCACGGCGTCAGAAGCATAGAAGATACCGCCCTGACCCGCCACCTCCGCGAAAAGAACATCCTCCTCGAAGTTTGCCCTACCAGCAACCTCCAGACCAATATGTACCCCGACCTGGCCCACCACCCGGTAGACCGCCTCTACAAAGCCGGAATTCCGCTGAATATCAATACGGACTGCCGCACCATCTCCAATACGACCCTGAACCGGGAATACTTCCGGCTGGTCAGCCAATTCCACTGGAAAAGATCGGATTTCCTTGCCTGTAACCTGGCGGCTGTCGACCATGCCTTCACCACCCCGGCAATAAAAGCGCGCCTGAAAGCCCAGCTTGAGGCCGTATACCACCGATAAGTCAGCCTGGGCCATAGCTCTCCGACCCAACCCCTTCCCGAGGTAAGATCCCCCAATCGCTATGGATAGGTCTTATATTTCGTATCAAATGTCCCATTGGTAACAGTAATACTATCCTGGGCCAGTGTCTGTGCTATTTTACCCGAAAAGCTGCCCGCTATCCTGCCGGCCGTGCGATCCCACGAGGTGACCGTTATCGTGGTAGATGGCGCTTTACAATAATAGGAGGTATAGTTTGCCGATGGGTCGCGGTGGAACAGCTGGAGCATGAACTGCGTCCCATAGGGGTCGTTGAATGGCCTGTTGACGGTCAGCGTGTCAGGGAACGTCATGTCCAGCTGGATGCTGTCCTTCCCGCTAATTGCATACGCCACGATCTCGAATTGCTGATTGGCACGGACTGCAGATTGGCTGACGGAGGAACTGGACTGGAAAGAAGTGCCGAAAAGCGTACCCGCCGATATAGCGGCGCTAACCGTTCCCTTGTCGGCAGGGTCGGTATGTTGATCTTTCTTACAGGAAAAGGCCAGGACAGCAACCGCTATCCACAGAGTAGACGTCATTTTCATTTGAGAAGGGTTTAACGCGTGCGAAGATCGGCAAACAGGCAATGCCCCTGCTCCCCCTTAAGGTTAAGAATTACCTAAAATATCCATGCCCGTTAGTTGTTGCCTATTCCGCGGGCGATATCGGCTCAACCCCTACGATCTCGATCCCATAACCGCTGAGCCCAACCCTCTTCTTGGGGTTATCCGTCAGCAACCGCATCTGGGTGATCCCAAGGCTCCGCAGGATCTGGGCGCCGATACCGTAATCCCGCTGATCCATTTGCTCCTTGCTGCACGTATGCCCGAACTTCTGGTTGGTTTCAGCCGCAAAAAGATACACTACCGCGCCTCGCCCCTCTCTTTCGATGATCTCCATCGACCGATGCAGCAGCTCGTGACAATTGCACAACAAAGAACCAAAAACATCCCCCAGCCCGCAGGCGCGATGCACCCGGACCAGAACAGGCTCCATCGGCGTCCATTCGCCTTTAACGAGCGCAATATGATGAGCCCCGTTATCCATTTGCGTAAAAGTCGTCAATTGAAAATCCCCCCACCTGGTGGGCATATTCACCGTCACGTCTCTCGTTACCAGCGACTCATGACGTATCCTGTATTCGATGAGGTCCTTTATCGAAATGATCTTGATCCCCAGATCCCCGGCGATCCTGAACAGATCGGGAAGCCGGGCCATTGTGCCGTCCTCCTTCATGATCTCCACGATGACTCCCGCAGGCTCGAGCCCGGCCATGACAGCCAGATCGGTCGCCGCCTCCGTATGCCCGGCCCGCCGCAAAACCCCGCCGGCCTTCGACCGCAACGGAAATATATGCCCCGGCCGCCCAAGATCGGTGGCGACGGTCCACGTATCGATCAACGCCTGCACCGTCTTCGACCTGTCCGCAGCAGAAACCCCCGTCGTACATCCTTTTCCTATCAGATCGACACTGACCGTAAAATTGGTCTCATGCGTGGCCGTATTCGTTCCAACCATGAGTTCGAGCTGAAGCTCGTCACACCGCGCCTCGGTCATCGGCACACAGATCAGCCCCCGCCCATGCGTCGCCATGAAATTGATCACCTCAGGGGTCGCAAACCGGGCCGCGATCATAAAATCACCCTCGTTTTCCCGGTCATCGTCGTCCACAATGATCAGTAGCTTACCCTGACGAACGTCATCCAGAGCCTCGGAAATACTATTTAATTCGCTTGCCATGGCTATACCAGATATTTTATCATATTTTATGTAAATTTATTCGATATTTTACAAACCGGCCCTCCGCCAACTTTTCCCGGTTCCCCGCAAACTTTTCGGTGTTGCCCGCAACGCCCGGCGTCAAACCGGCCGGCCCCGCTAGTTTTGGGCTATGAAGAAATTAACAGCCCTCATTTGCACGCTCTTCCTGATCGGCCGGGTACTGGCCCAGCCTCCGGCGGGTGCCCCTCCCGGCGGCCCCGGCAACCGCCCCGCGGCCACAAACTCCGGCCATCTGTACGGGAGAATAGTCGATTCCACCGGCAAAGGCATCAGCCGCGCATCGGTGCTGATCCTCAGGGTCACAAAAGACCCGGCGACTGGCAAGAGCAGGGAAATGCTGCTAAAGGGACTGACAACCCAGGGCAATGGCGATTTCTCTGCGGAAGACCTTCCGATAGCGACGCCTCTTCGTATAAAGGCTTCTGCGGTCGGCTTTACCGACATGAGCCAGGAGATCACCCTTTCCACCCAGGCCGCCGAAAAAGACCTGGGAAAGATGGCGTTGACCATCCAGCCCAAACAGCTCGAGCAGGTAGTGGTCACCGCCTCCAAACCCACCATGACCGTCGACATGGACAAGAAAGTATTCAACGTCGCTAAAGACATCCAGAGCATCGGTGGCACCGGCCTCGACGTCCTCAGGAACGTCCCCGGCATCAACGTCGACATCGACGGCAACGTCACCCTCCGCGGCGGCTCGCCCCAGCTGCTGATAGATGGCAAACCAACAACGCTTACCCTCGACGAGATCCCATCCGATGCCATCGAGAGCGTAGAAGTGATCACCAATCCCTCCGCCAAATACGATGCCTCCGGCGGCGGTGCGGGCATCCTCAATATTGTCCTGAAAAAGAATCGCAAGACGGGCTACAACGGAAGCATCCGCACCGGGATCGACCGGTATGGCGGCACCAACGCCGGTGCCAGCCTCAACCTCCGCGAGAACAAGATCAACTTCTCGGCCGACCTCAACTACCGGCAAATGCGCGACAGGGCCGTCTCTTCTATCCTTCGCGACAACTTCAGCTCTACCCCTGAAACCAACCTCACCCAGCATCAGCTGGATACTACAAAAGGACACATGATCTTCGGCCGCGTCGGGCTCGACTATTTCATAACCAACCGGACGACCCTTTCTCTGACGGGCTTTGCAATGCACCACCAGATGACCAACACCTCGGACATCACGATGAACACCGACAGCCTGTACAACACCGGGAAGCTCAGCCAGTACAGCACGGAAGAGATCGGGATGACGCGTTCCTTCAACGGACGCGGCGCTACCCTCGGCTTCAAGCAGCTGTTCCCAAAAGAGAAGGAAGAGTGGACGGCCGATGCCAGCTATTTCTCCGGCAACGCCTCCAACAGCAGTGACTATACCACCAATTATTTCGGCAGCGGCAATGGCAGCAGCAGCGGATCGGCGGCGACGAGCCAGCAGCTGCAAAAGATCATCGGCGGGGGCAATGACCACAACATCATCTTACAAAGCGATTTTACCGATCCGCTCTCCAAAAAGACTACGCTGGAAGCCGGCGTCCGGGCAGCCCTGCAGAGCCGGCTCAACATCAACAACAATTATAACTTCGATGCGGATTCGGGCTACTATGTGCTGGCGCCCTCCGCTGCCAGCAATTACAAGAGCCGGAGCAATGTCTACGCCGCTTACGCAACTCTGGCCAGCAGCTTCGGCAACTTTACCTACAAGGCAGGGCTGCGGGTGGAGAGTAGCAACTACCAGGGCACGCTGCTCAATTCGGGTCAGACCTTCAGTAATCAGTACCCGCTGAGCCTGTTCCCCTCGCTATTCCTCGGGCAAAAGCTTGGTGATGGACAGGAACTCCAGTTTACCTATACCCGCCGCATCAACCGGCCTAATTTCTTCCAGCTGGTGCCCTACACCGATAGTTCAAACAAGCTGAACATAACCCGCGGCAACCCCGATCTCGTCCCCGAATTTACGCAGTCACTCGAGCTGGGCTGGCTGAAGACCTTCCACGCGAACAGTACGCTGCTGGCTTCGGTATATTATAAGTACACCGACCACCTGATCACGGGATACATTGAAACCGATACCGACGCAGCAGCCGGCGCCACCAACTATATCAATACCTACATCAACGCCGAGAGCAGCACAAGCCTGGGAGCCGAGCTCACCGCTCAGTTTCCCATTACCAAATGGTGGGACTTCACGGCCAACGTCAACCTCTATCATTCGAAGATCGACGTGGCGGGCACTGAGACCTTTCCACAGCAGGCGATGTTTAGCTGGTTCGGGAAGTGGAACACCAGTTTCCGGCTGCCTGAGAGCTGGTCGATACAGCTGTCGGGGATATACCAGTCCAAAACCAATCTTCCCGTGAATACCAACAGCAACCAGCCCGGACCGCCCAATATGCTGACCCAAAGCGCATCCCAGGGATATATAAAACCCTTCTATGAAGCCGACCTCGCGGTGAAAAAGACATTCCTGTCGAACAAGTTATCAGCCTCCCTCAGCTTTAGCGATATCTTCAGGAGCCGCAGGCAGGACCAATACACTTTCAGCACTTATTTTACCCAGGACTACAACCGGCTCCGCAATCCACAGATGCTGCGGCTGAACCTGACCTATAATTTTGGAAAGATCGATGTCAGTCTGTTCAAGCGGAAGAATAATAATGTTCAGACCGAAGAACAATAATACGAGTATATTTACCTCTATGAAACTCCGCTGGAACAGGCGCAATGTCATGAGGGTGCTGGTACACGCCGGCGTCTGGGCCGTCGCTCTTTCGCTCCCCTGGCTGCTGGACACCCGACATGGCATTCATCACAGGGAAAAGGAGACGGTGGCCCGGGGTTTCTTATACCTCAACTTCATCACGAATTTGCTCTGGACGGGTCCGTTCTATCTGAACGCCTTTCTCCTCGTACCAAAGCTGTTCTATCGGCGAAAATACCTGTCCTGGGTAGGCTGCCTGCTGTTGCTGTTTGCCGCGATGATGCTGCTCCATACGCTGATCTTCGACCTGATCTTCGGGTTACAGCACTTCAGCCTGCTCGGCGCGACCGGGTTCCTCCTGCCGGCATTCTTGCTGACCATCGCGATCAGCACCGCCTTCCGCGTGGTTGGCGACAGGATGGAGGCGGACCGAATGGCACAGCAGCGACAGGAAGAGAACCTGAAGACGGAGCTGAGCTTCCTCCGGAGCCAGATAAACCCTCATTTTATCTTTAATATATTGAACAACCTGGTGGCCCTGGACCAGATGAAGTCGCCCGAGCTGGGACCTACGATCCTCAAATTGTCTGGCCTGATGCAGTATATGCTCTATGACACCGACGAGGAAAGGGTTCCTCTGGCGCGGGAAGTGGAATACTTACAGAGCTATATCGATCTCCAGCGCCAGCGTTTTGGCCAGAAAGTGCCCATTATTGTGAAGATGGAAACGCCCCCCGGCAATCATGAAATAGAGCCGATGCTGCTGATCCCCTTCGTGGAGAATGCCTTTAAACATGGCGTGGGGCTCATCACGCAGCCCGGTATCGAGATCTCGCTGCGTGTGAAGGAGACCGTGTTGTATTTCTCTGTGAGAAATCGCTACGATCCCGATTCCACGGAGACCAAAGACAAAGGTTCCGGCATCGGCCTGGGCAACGTCAAGCGCCGGCTCAAGCTGCTATATTCCGGCCAGCATAGCTTGTTTATCGGAACGACCGAAGGCTGGTTCATTGTATCACTCGAACTTAACTTACACTGATGCTTAGATGTATCGCGGTTGACGACGAGCCTCTGGCGCTGCACCTGCTGACGGAATACATCGGCAAGGTCCCCTTTCTCCAACTGATACGGGCCTGCGGGGACGCCCTCGAAGCGACGAAGGCGCTGCAGGAAAACCCAGTGGACCTTATATTCTCGGATATCCAGATGCCGGGCCTTACGGGGCTGCAATTCATTCAAAGCCTGGCGAAGAAGCCCATGTTCATCCTGGTAACGGCGTACAAAAAATTTGCGCCGGAAGGCTTCGACCTCGACGTGGTCGACTATCTGATAAAACCGGTAAGTCTCGACCGGTTTTTGAAGGCCTGTTACAAGGCCCAGGAGCTCCATCAGCTGCGGACAGCCACCGCCTCGGGCGGCGCACCCGGGCCCGCCCCTGATTATATGTTCGTCAATGCGGACTACAGCCTGGTAAAGGTATTGTTCGCAGATATCATCTGGGCCGAAGGCTCCGGCGACTACGTAAAATTCCATCTCCGAAGCACACCCAAACCCCTGCTGGTCCGGATGAGCGCCCGGTCGCTGGAGGCCGGGCTGCCACCAGATAAATTCCTCCGCATCCACAAGTCCTACCTCATTGCCGTCAACAGTATCACTGCGGTGCGAAAGAACAGCATCTTCATCGGTGACCTCGAGCTCCCCGTCGGCGAAACCTACAAAGAAGCCCTGAGGCAGATCACGCGGAAGGATATCTGACCCCCTCCCCATGGCCTGGAAATTGCAAACCTTTTCCTATGGCCGACACATTCCAACACCGGCAGATCGCACTAAACGACCTTGACATCCACCTTGTCGAAGGCGGCCACCCCGATGCGCCGTCGATCCTTTTCCTGCACGGCTATCCTGAAACCTGGCTTGCATTCGAAGACACGTTGCACCGCCTGAAAGAAAAATACCATGTCATGGCCATCGACCTGCCCGGGATCGGGCTGTCCCGCGGCGCTATTCCCGGTGACAAAAAGACGCTCGCCGCCCTGATCGATTCTCTTCTGGAACACCTAAAACCAGTAACACTGGTAGGCCACGACATCGGCGGAATGATCACCTACTCCGTCCTGCGCCATTTCCCGCGGCATATCTCCTCAGCGGTGATAGTCGGTACAGCTATTCCCGGCGTCGATCCATGGGAAGAGGTAAAAAGAAACCCTTATATCTGGCATTTTGCCTTCTATGCCATTCCCCGGCTGCCGGAAATACTGGCTACCGGCCGGACACAGCCGCTTTTTGATTATTTCTTCGACACCCTCTGCTACAACAAGAACGCTATCAGCGAGTCCAGTCGCAACCAATACGTGCAGGCTTACGACCAACCCGGGTCCCTGACCACCGGCTTCAACTGGTACAGGGCCTTCCCACAGGATGAAAGAGACAATAACGGGCTCCCCCCCACCCCCGTTCCCCTATTGTATATCCGGGGAGAAAAAGATACCGGCAGGATCGAAGATTACGCAGCCGGCCTGAAAAAGAACGGAATAAAGAACCTCTCAACATCCCTTATATCCCGCAGCGGCCATTTTGTCCCCGAAGAGAACCCGGCCGCTCTCGCCCAGGCAATTGCCCAATTTATAAAAACTACTTCCACATGAATACCGCCCTCATCGGTCAATGGAAAAACCAATACGGCTCCCAGCTGAACATAGACCAGGTCGAAAATGGCCAGATCGCCGGCAGCTTCAGATATTTTTACCCGGGTCTGAGTCAAACTCCTTCTTTTTCATTTTCAGATCTTGCTTTAGGTAATTTAAACCCCACCAGGATGAGCCAGATGAACGCCGGAAACCGTGTCAGCGGGATGGCAAAAAGCAACCCCGGAAATACCATATACAAGCCGCTCACCTCCCCCACGACCGCGAGCACGATCCCCGTGATCGCAAGCCACCGTGGCAAGGTCTTCATGAACCATGACTGAACCGCAATTCCCGCGATCAATAGCCCCAGGGGAACGGAATAGCCTACCCCACCCGTTATGAACACGACGTAGTACAGGCAACGGATGATGCTTGCATCCGAAGCAATGCCCGGATAAGCCATCACCCACATAATCATCGCCGAGAATGCAAGATTAAAAGCCGTCCAAAATCCCCCGAACAGCGAAATATGATTACCCGCCGCCGTCGATCCCAGAAATTGCATCCGGCTCACGACCGTGGCCGTAAAGATCCCAAGGGGGATCGCCGCCCCGAACTGAAAGAACGCGCACAACAGCACATCCCTTTGCTGGTGCTGAAAATAGCTGACAATGGTGCCGGCAGACTCCCACGGACCCGGAAAGTACACGCCACGACCGGTCAACGAGATCACAAATGACAGCCCGGTATTGAATAACAGGGCGAATACGATCGCCAGATACGGTAGCGATGGTCCCTTATGTTTCCTGACTTGTTCGAACGTTTTCATTTTTCACTATTTTTATTTATTAATCTTGTTTGTATCGCAAACTAAAAGGTCAAAAAAAATCCCCTCACAAATGCAGGTATTTTTTTATGGCTTCCACATAATTTTCAAATGCTTTCCTTCCTTTAGGGGTCAGCGAGCAGACCGTCAGCGGATAGCTCCCCTTAAAAGTCTTTTCAATATTTATGTATCCCTCAGCGCTAAGGCGCTTCAGCTGATGGCTCATGTTTCCCTGGGTCGTCTCCGTTGCCTCCATCAATGTATTAAAATCGGCTTGCTTCACCTTTATAAGTATCGAAACAATGGCAAGCCGCACCGGAGTATTGAGAACAGGGTCCAGGTCTGAGTATTTCTCCGGCATTACGCTTTTGCTTTTTTCAGTAAGTAGCCAGGTATCAGGTAGCCCGCAATGATCGCAACCCCGTGCAACAAAGGCTTGTACTCGTCCGCAATATAAACGCTCCCAATCGACGCCGCAAGCAGCAATATCCCCCCGATCACCAGCGGCCGGAACTTCATCACCCATCCCGAAACCAGCGTGCCGATCCCGGCAATGATCAATGTATAGGTAAAAGGCATCTCCCCATGCGACACATTAATAAATACAACCATTAAAAAGCAAACCCCCAGAACGATCCATAATTTATTCATAAAATAGGTCGTATAGCTAAGGGTGGTCCTCGTAGTTCTCTTGCGCAACCAGATAGCCGTCCAGGCGATCCCTATCGACGAAAGAACAGGAAAGGGTATAAAGTACAGCTGGAAACTGGTATAATGCTTCAAAACGAAAAAAGCGAAACTCGCTGTTGCGATCAGCCAGCCCCAAAGCAAAAAGCCAAAGCCATTTCCCCGGAGGTCCTCCCTCGTCTTCGCAATAGCGTCCGCGATCAGATCCAAACTTTCCCGTGGCGATAGTGTCTGCTCCATGATCTCAAATTTAAACACAAAGCTAATGTAGTTTGCGCCACAAACCAAAAAAAACCACCGTAGAGCGGCTTTTTTCGCCTCAGTTCGAGATCAGAGCCTTCCTTACCTTGCTAAGCGCCGAACCGATCACCTGGTGCATATCATAATATCTGAACTCTCCAAGCCTGCCGCCGAAAATGACATCCGGGTAACCCATCGCCATGTCCTTATACAGATGGTACAGCCGGTTATTGCGCTCGTCGTTGACAGGATAAAAAGGCTCGCCCGTTGTGCCTTCGCCGGAAGGAAATTCCTTTGTGATAATGGTCAGGGGCTGGCTCCCGTACTCAAAATGCTTGTGCTCTATGATCCTCGTATAAGGAATATGGCTTTCAGGATAATTGACTACTGCGTTTCCCTGAAAATCAGGCAAATTAAGCCGCGTATGTTCAAAACGCAGGCTTCTATATTCCAGCCTGCCCAGGGAAAAGCCAAAGAACTCGTCGATCTTTCCCGTATAAACAATTTTATCGGCTAGTTCGTCCAATTCCTTTCTATGCTTATGATAATCCACTTCCAGCCGCACTTCCGTATCCCTGAGCAAGGCATTGATCAGCACATTGTACCCTCCTTTCGGGATACCCTGATACCTGTCGCTGAAATAATTATTGTCGTAGGTAAACCGCAAAGGTATCCGCTTAATAATGAACGCAGGCAGGTCCGTAGCTTTCCTCCCCCATTGCTTTTCAGTGTATTCTTTTACCATTGTATGATAGATATCATCACCAACAAGGGATAATGCCTGTTCTTCCAGGTTGGAAGGCTTGCGGTCTTTATATTTTTTTGTCTGACTTTCGATCATATCCCTGGCTGCCGCTGGTGTCGTTACATTCCACAATTGATAAAAGGTATTCATGTTGAACGGCAGGTTATATATCTTATCTCCATGCCTGATCAACGGTGAGTTTCTGAAGCCGTTGAACTCCACCAATGAATTTACATATTTCCATATCCTTTCATCGTCGGTATGGAATATGTGTGCGCCATAAACGTGTATATTAATATCGTCCACCCGTTTGCAGTATACATTGCCGCCCGCATGTTGCCGTTTGTCGATCACAAAGCACTTCTTTCCCGCCTTTTTCATTTCGGCGGCAAAGACAGCCCCGAACAGGCCGGAACCAACGATCAGGTAATCATATTGCTTTGTCGGCATATAAAATGGATTTCCGTTGCAGATGATGTGGCCTGGTCATGCTCCGGGCGATCACCAGCTTAAAAAAAGAGACCAGGTCCCCTACATAATGATCAAATGAGAATATGTCCCGGTTCATGTAAGCATTCGACCGGATAGTGCCAATAAAGTCTCTGTCCCGGAAGATTGGGCCAAGCTCATTGAAATCGTCGAAATAAATACCCACCCCCCATCTCTTCGTCATCTCTCTCGACGCCACTCTGTGTCCGGCATTTTGCTTTTGCAGCATAGGTATTCCCACCGTTCCCAACGTCGACATCCTTGCCGGATAGTTCAGGTCGTCCCAGGAAGCCTTCATCAACTCTCCGTTGTTCTGACTGTCAAAACAGTGCAGCCAGCCCGCGTCATATTGCGAGAGCTCCGACACCCAATCCGGAGCAGGGCATTGGGGATGGAAATGGACATATCCGCTTTCGGTCAGCTCTACGGCAAGTCCTCCTCTCTGACCCCAGACAGCCTTATAGGAAGTACCGTAAAGATGGATATGTATCTTCTGACCGATCAGCTGCTGTACTTCTTCCAGCCCGATGCCCATGGGCCTTCCCGGCACCACCGTGTGCACCTCTCCGTCCATTTCGGAAAGAAGGGTCCGTCGTGCACCACTTTGCCATCGGCGGCTTGGCAGGTCGCCATCCATGATAAAATAAGGAGTTTCCACAGACAGGAACTGCGAGAACCAATCCTTCGATTCCTGGTTGATATAGATCTGCCCGTCGGAATTGGCGAATAGCTCCATTAATTCACTCCAGATACCGAATTGCCTGCAATAGGTCGGCCCTTCCTTGAAGTGCCATACGAAGGGTATGCCGGGGTTATTCATCAATATGTGGTGGGCTACCGGCACCGCCGCAAAATTGAGCAACGCATAAATTATATCCGGTTTTATTTCCTCCACCCGCTGTTTCCAGCCGGTCAAAGGGATATCCTCTACATGTCCAAAAGGCAGAGGGCCGATGGTGTTAAAAAATGCGGGTGATTCGGTCCAGATGCCATATAGTCTGTGGCCTGCTTCTTCCAGGGCATAGATCCTCTCTGCATTATAAGCAAGCTCACCCACCAGGAGTATCTTCAATCCATCCCGGGCCAATGGCTGCTGCGCCCGGAAGTCCTTATAGTATTCGATCTCATTCAAATAATTACCTACGCTGGACTGGAAAATAACGGGCCGGTCCAGGCGGTACAATTTTCTATACACGTTGAGACCTCCGCCAAGGTTCTCCCTGATCTGCTTGTGGCGCTGCAGGGGATGGCTCACCCACTCACAGGTGATCTCACCGGTAGAGCATGCTTTTCCGGATAGAAGGAGCCTGTTCCACAGCATCCTGTCGAGGTCGTCTGTCACCAGTTCATCGCTTTCTGTCCATAGGACCCCGGTACGTTTGTGCAAAACCTGCACCAGTTGCCAATACCCACTGATCTTCCCTGTCCAGCTGTCATAAAAGCTCCCGCCGGGATCGTCATGGCGATTGTATACGGCTCCCGAATAGGCAAGCACATTCGCCTCGTCTTCACCTAGCTTCCGCACCAATTTTTCCAGATGATCGGAGAAATAGATATCGTCGCAGGGAAGATATCCTATTGTATCGTACCTGGCTTCCCGTAGCCCCCTGTTAAGGCTCTCACCTAACCCCATGTTACAGGCATGCTCGACATAACGGATATTCTTATTGTCCAGGTAGCCTGCGACCACCTCGTCCGTATAATCAGATGATCCGTCGTTGACGATGATAAGTTCCCAGCCGGAAAAGGTCTGAAGCAGCAGGCTGCTGATCGCCCTTGAAATGAAAGCCCCCTGGTTATATGCAGGCATGATAATGGATACGTGTGATTGTTTCTTGTCATTCATATCGATGATTTATAGGAATAATGGCTTCCGTGAAAAGCTTTTTGAATAATTGAGGAAGGTCTTTATTCGACAAGCCGCTGTGCTGTCGGATCATGTGGCCGATCAAACAAAAAGACTCGGCAAATGTGAAAACATTCAGGTGCCTTCTGCAATAGTCCATCCATTCATCCAGCCAGCACATGTCCGGCCGTCGGTAATCACGCTTATCCCATACGTCCCCTATGATCGCCCCTATTCCATTCAGCTTTTCATCCCACTGCAGCTCTCCTGACGAGGGGTCATCACCGCCCTGACGACATTGCAATGCAAGGACAGCCGCAGCAGCGTCAGACAACCGTTCATGCCCCGCCCTGACAAGCCCCGAATACATATACAGGGCAAAAGCACCTGCACAGTCCTCGTCGATCACTTCGTTTGACAAGGCAGCTGTCATTGATACAGACAGCTGATGCCGAAGGCCCCGCTCAACCTCTTCATCGCTGTAAAAGGCTTCCATGCCATCAACATTCAACCTTATCGAATTATTCTGAAAAGGCTTGAACCATGTCCTGACAGGCAGCTCGATCAATGCAGGCGGGGACGGACGTCTGACAAGGTAATCGGCAACATACCCTATGAAAGCAGTTTCAACCTCTTCTCCCGTACGGGCAGGCCAAAGTTGTACAGTGATATGGTCTCCCCGGTGAACCCCCAGGTAGACATGCCAGCTAGCCAGGCTGGCTGCGATGGAGGGATCCAGGAGGTAACGCCTGATGGCCTCCATCAGGTGATGCCAGCCGTCACGGTGATAAAATATAGATATTGTATTATGACCCATATCTACTGCCGCATCATGAAAGTAGGATCGGATGATCATATTCAAAGTTTTTATACACCACTCCTGCCCCATACGCCTCAGGGTTAGTACCGACCTGTCCATCTAACTTATTCTTATCCATAATGATCCTGTTCTCAAGTTGGGAATAGAACATCAGCGATTGGATGATCAGGCCCTCATCTTCCACCTCATAAAAACGGCGCCTGTTCAATCTTTCGATCTTGCTTCCATGATACAGATCGATCTCTCCATTGGTTTCCTTCCACCTGCCCTTAAGCCAACCATCCTCATAAATGGAATATTCATATCTCATCTGCAGTTCCCTTAGCGGGGCCAGAGGCATCTCGAACGGGAATACCCTATTGTCGATCAAAGTGCCCCTCGCAAAGATCCCATCCGAAAAAAGGTAGAGGATCTCCGTGGTGGCAGCCGTCAGGTAAGAAAGATAGACAGAATGTCTCCGTGCAAATAATTCTTCGTTCAGGATACGTCCCCGCTCATCATGCGGAATAGCGCATAAAAAACCCCTGTCCATACAAATGCCTACCCTGGACAGGCCTGATGATTCCAGGCGGTTGGCAATGTCGTAATCCTCAAATCCATATCCAGTCATCCTTTCATCGAAGCCTCTGACCTTTTCCAGGTCCCCTGCCGTCAGGCAGATACGGCCCATGACATCCCTGGGCGCCTTTATGCCAGTGACCCCCATGCCGGTCAAAAATATGCCGTCTTTGCTGCTGAATACCCGACTGACATATGCCGCAAAGCCCTTCCCGGTAAAATTGTCGGCATCGACATTGCAGATAATATCCCCCGTAGCCAACCGGAACATCATGTTCCTGGAATGGCTCCGGTTAAAATAGAGAGGATCAAAAGTCTGGTAATACGTCAGAAGGCCGCTGCGAATGTATTCCTGCAGCGCCTCCCTTACATATCCTGCGACGTCCTCCCTGGAATGGTAATCCAGCAGAACAAACTCCAGCGCGGGATAATCAGCATTAGCAAGGATATTGCATGCCAGCGTCTGCCGGAGGTGCTGCAGACGATCCATGCAGGCCGTGCAAAAAGATATTTTAAGATTTGTCATGTGTTCAAAAGCGGATTTTGTCTGCTAGCTGTCCCAGTAGCCGGTCGGCCAGCTTACGATCGTCCGTAATGACCTCCGCCTGAGCCCGCAGACTGTTCTTGAAAACAATGTGGGCGCCCATATTGGTGTTCAGTCCGCCAGTAAGGTCTACCCTTATAAGAAAACTATCCCGACCCGTGGGTATGCTGGAGATATAGCCGACGGTTCCCCTGAGATAGCCAAATTCATCACTGGGATAGCTCTCCACCCGAATGACCACGGGCTGCCCGCTTTTTATCTTTCCCAGGCCCGTTTGCGCCACTGATAGCTGCCCATAGTAAAGACTCTGTGCAGGCTGGATAAAAAATAGCTCCTCTCCTTTTTCAAGGAATTGATTCTCTTCAGGCAGGGAGATAAATAAGACCTTGCCCTTCTCCGGCGCCACCAGGACATATTGTCTTTTCCATTCTCCAACCCTGCTCTTGAGATTGAACAATTCAGACTTGAACTTTTGCCGCTGGTCGGCCTTAAATTTCAAAAACTCTGCTATTTCCCTTTCCTTATTATGCCGGTCGACACTGCCGGCGATCAGTTGCGCGTCCATCTGCCGCAAGACCTCCTCCTTGCCGATCGCCTTGCTTTTATTACGGTTCAATTCCATCAGGTCTATTACTTTCTCCCTGGAAAGGATTTCGTTGACATCATATTCCGTCTTCTGCAGCTTGTAGTCTTCGTGTAACAATGAGTCCTGCTCCTGCCGGTTGCGCTGGGTCGCGTCAATGAAATCGAGCTCCCTGACTAATGCGTTCTTCCTTTGTTCATAATAACCCAACGGCAATAGTGCCTCTGTTTCCTTAAAAACATTCTGGAACGCCTGGTAAGCAGGCTGCAATTCCCCTAAAGCATTGTAAACGGGCAGGGGATGCGTGGACAAGACACCAAAGGAATCCCGGATGATGTAAGGCTCTATGCACAAGATCCATTTCTCAAGCGCCAGCACTTGCTCATGGCGGCCGGTGCTTTGCAGGTAAGCCAGTACCTGGCCATCCATTACTTCCATTTCGTTTGTTACAAACAGTTTTACCAGCTTGCCATCCGTCGGGGCAACCACCAGTTTGGGGGCGTTCCTTGACAACAGCTTCATCGATCCCCGGATTACATCAGGATACCTGATAAAGAAGGAGCATGCCAGGAAAAGAACGATGATGACAAGGAACATCAGGTTGCCGGTCCTGAGTATCCAATGCGTATCGTCGCTGATAAATTCCTCCGTTCCAATCTCCCGTTTTGCCATATATGACTTCTTTTTAATCCCGTATATCCAGCTGGTTCCTCACAAGCGTGAAATATTCACCTTTTTTGCTCACCAGCTCGGCGTGAGTGCCCTGCTCGGCAACGACGCCCCGGTTTAAAATAACGATCTGGTCCGCATCCTTTACAGTGCTCAGCCGATGGGCTACGATGACCACTGTTTTGCCCTTAAAAAAAACGCCCAGGTTCCTGATGATCGTCGATTCATTATTCGCGTCAAGGCTGTTGGTCGCTTCGTCAAAAAATATAAAGTCCGGATTCCTGTACACCGCCCGGGCTATAAGTATCCGCTGCCTTTGTCCCATGCTGACGCCGGAGCCGTCCGCTCCGATCCTGGTATTGTATCCCATGGGAAGCTCTCTTATGAAATCCTGAGCGTTCGCCACCCCTATCGCGTTCTCAAGTCGGACCAGATCGATCTCTTCCGTGCCCGGTGCTATATTCCGGGCGATGGTATCCGAAAAAATATAACTTTCCTGCATGACGACGCCGCATCGGCCCCTCCAGACGCGGTGGCTGATATGCCTCAAATAGACCCCGTCAAACAGGATATCTCCTTTCTGGGGATCGTAGAACCGCAGCAGCAGCTTGAGCAATGTCGTCTTTCCGCTGCCGCTCAACCCAACGATGGCCGTGATCTTCCCTTCAGGTATGTGCAGGTCGATGCCCTTGATCACGGGCTCCTCACCCGGGTAAGCAAATACAACATTCCTGAACCGGAGACCGTCGCCGCCGGAAAAAGTAGGTGAAGGCAACTCCCAAATAGGTGCTTCATAGGACAACAGCGGCTCTGTGACGCCTCCCCGCCCCCCCGAAAGCCTGCCGGCGAAAGCCGCCGGCAGCTCTTGCAGCAAATTCATGCTTGCGGGTTCCTCGTCTTCCAGCTGATGTATCTCATTCAGCCTCTCCATGCTGATCTTTGCATTTTGCCAGCTTTGAACAAAGGAGATTACCTGGTCCACAGGACTGTTGAGCTGGCCGATGATATATTGGATGGCCAGCATGGTGCCCATAGTGATCTGGCCATCGATAACAGCCTTCGCCGACAGGAAAGTGATAAAAATGTTCTTCCCTTCGTTGATGAAGAAGGCGCCCCCTGTCTGCCATTGGTTCAGCATCAATCCCTGCCTCGTCAGGTTAAATAACCTCGCCTGGATGGCCTCCCATCGCCACCTCATTGATCTTTCAATACCGTTCAGCTTGATCTCCTGCATGCCCTGGATCATCTGTATGGTTGCTCCCTGCTCCTTCGCCCCAACCGTGAACTGCCTGTAATCCAGCCGTCTTCTTTGTCTCATGAACAAGGTTACCCACGCGGAATACAGAGCCGCTGCAACCAGGAAAACAAAGAATATCTGGAAGTTGAAAAGGGCCAACACGATCGAAAAGATAAAAAGGTTGAACAGCGAGAACAGGACATTGATGGAGGAGCCGGTTAGAAAGGACTCTATTCTCCGGTGATCATTCATGCGTTGCAAAATATCTCCCGTCACCTTACTGTCGAAAAAACTGAAAGGCAGCTTCATCAGCTTGATAAGAAAATCGGTAAGGATGGAGATATTGATCCTCGTGCTGATGTGCAGAAGTATCCAGCCCCGCAGAAAGTCCATCGCCAGACGGCCTGCGAACAAAGCCAATTGCCCGAAAAGCACTACATAGATGAAATGGATATTGACAGTATTTATCCCGACGTCGACGATACTTCGTGCGAGGAAAGGGACGACAAGCTGCAATAAGGCGCTTGCACCCAAACCCAAAAGAAGCTGGATGACAAGACGCTTGTAAGGGAAGAGATAGTAAAATATGCTTTTAAATGACATACGGTCCTGCTGGCCTTTTACCAGATCGCCATCTTCTGTCTCGCTGTTGTAAAACCCCGGCGAAGGAGACAGAGCAAGCGCTACCCCTTCTCCCTCCCCTTCGTGCACATCACTGATCCAGCAGGAAAGGAATTGTGCCCTGCTCAGGCGGGAAACACCCACAGCGGGGTCGCCGATATAAAAACCCTCTTTCCTTACTTTATACAGTACGACGAAATGGTTCTGATTCCAGTGAAGGATGCACGGAAAACTGATGTTCCTGGACAGTTGCGATGCAGTAAGCTTTAAAGCCTTCGTTCTGAACCCGATGACTTCGGCTGCCTCGCTGATCCCAAGCAAGCTGACTCCCGTCTTACCTATTCCGGCCTTTTCACGAAGGAATTGCAAAGAAAAGTCGCGGCCATAATATTTAGCAACCATTTTGATGCACGCGGGCCCGCAATCCATGTGATCATTTTGAAAATAAAAAGGCATGCGCATAAACAGCATTTAAAGCAGTTAAACAGATCAATTCGGTGTCCGGTATTCTCCCTCGATCTGCGCAAACTCTTCTTCGTATTCTTTCTTATCCCCTTCCCTGGTACAGGAGGCGATGGTCTTGTCCAGATATTCCTTCGCCTTTTGTCTCTCTCCATTCTTCAACCGCAATATAGAATACATGAAATAGTTCCGCGGATAAGGTCGCGACAACAACACCGTATCCATCATCTCCAGCAGCCTTTTATTTACTTTTTCATTTAATCTGGAAAGGTATGCGTATTGCACAATGGTCTCATCGTCACCCTGGCCGAATCTCCTTTTGACCGTGTCAGCCAGGGCCAGGAACCTGTCCCAATCCATACCCGTATTCCCGAGGAACTTGAGCAGCCGGAAATAGTAGGCATTCCAGGTAGCCCTGTCGCTGTTTTCATTAGGCTGAAGCAACTGGAACGTGATCTTGTCGTAGCCGACGGAATCTTTTCGATCGATGTATTTCTGCGCCATCCGCCTGTACATATCCAGTAGCTTGAAACTGGCTTCCATGCCGTATTTATCGATAAATTTTTGTTTATTGGCGATAGTGTAGAGAAAATAGTCATCCCCGACATTGAAGAGGGATAAAATATCCCAATTGACTTCAGACGTAAGGTCCTTCTGCGTGGCCAGATACCAGGCTACGACCATAGAGTCCGGATGGCCTTTCATATGTCTGTTGAAATAGTCGTTATAGAATGCAGGCCACCCCAAAACAAGTTTGTTGCTTATGCCTTTATACCTTCCAGGCTTCGTCCGCGATGTATCCACCTGCTTTAAAAAGCCGGCCACCGTTGGCTCTATCTCCTCCGTCCTGTTCAACAACCTACCTTCATGGTCCAGGATCAGGAACACGGGAACTGCAGTGATCCGGTATTTTTTTAAGTAAGGAAGGGCTGGTCGCTGGTCGATATCAAAGGAGTAGGAAACGAACGTATCCTTCATGGCCCGTATAACGGAGGGGTCGGTGAACACATTTTTTTTCAGGTTATTACAGGGGCCGCACCAGGTAGCTCCAAAATAAAGGAATATCTTTTTGTTCGTGGCGCCCGACTCCTTTATCATTTGCTCCCAGCCGGCATACGGTCTGAAAAGGAGGTCCTGGGAATGAGCATATCCCGTATACACACAGATAAATGTTAACAAAAGGGCTCGCATCCGGAAAATTATTTAAATAAGTGAGCTTTATAAAATAAAGCTCACTTGGAATATTAAGAGCAGCTCCCGCAATTCATGTGGGTATATCCGGAACCGCAACATGTTGAGATGCTGTCATCGCAGCCACAGGTCTTATCAGTACCCGTTCCCGGATCATCCTTATAGCAATTACATTCCCTTGTCTTGCCGCCATCATAACCGCCTACGATCTTTCTTTGATCAGATTTGCTCAGGATCTTGCCTAAGTTTTGGATCTTTTTCATTGTAAAGTTTTAAATATTTGTACCTGTTGGCCAGGGTTTAAGGTACCTGGCTCATATACCTTATTTGCGCAAATAAATTCGTCATTCACCAGCCCCTGTATCAGTATGGGAAGGTCATCGACAGAGTATTTTTCGGGCAATTCGCAGCCGTTGATAAAAATAGTGGGAGTAAAAGATATGTTGGATGCCTCGGACCACGCCTGGTGCAGCTCAAGCGTCTTTAACAAGGTGTCCTGAAACACAGGCATCGACGAAATACCATATGCTTTGCAAAATTCGCCTGCATTCATACTGCTAAACCAATCGTCCAGCACCTGCATTATATGCTTCGGATCGCCGCCCCCCTGGTCCGGGCCAAACGCTGCCGTCAGAATATGGCCGGCCGCCTGGCATTTCCTGTCATTTTCCGGATTGAGCTTGATATCGAATCTCGTAACGATGCTGACCCGGCCCTCAAACCTCTCTGCCAGTCCATGAAGAACCCTATGCGCCCGCGCACACGGATTACAATAAGGATTGCATCCGACCAGTACCTGGACCTGCGCACCCGGCTTTCCCATCTCCAGCTCATGCATAAAAGGACTGGTATCGACGCGCCTTTGGCGTTCCGCAAGCGGTAAAAAGGTATCGACATCATTTTTAAAACGAAGCTTTTCCGCAATCTTCCGGCGCAGTTCGGTGTTCTCTTTTATCACCGGCCCCGATAAGAGCCAGACAAGCATCACAGTAAAGAAGATACAGAAAGCCGCCATCCCCTCCCTGGTAAACGGGTTCCCCCACATCGCATCCTGACCTGACAGACAGAAGAATTGAAAACACAAAAGGCAGCAGGTTACCAGGCACAGAAAGCACCATTTGCGAAGGACGCGCCATTGGTAATAAATGGAATATACGACAAAGAGCATGGCTCCCACGGCCAACATCCTGCATATGCCGAGGGTCACCGCCGTCGAATAGCCGGCAGCAGGCAGGGTTAACAGGAAAAAATGTCCTGTGAAGAATATAAGTCCGGCATCGCTCCATCTTATCCATGAAGGCAATCCATTGGTCGTAGATCGTATGACTGCATTACAGTCGTCCGGGTCGCCTCCAAAGCAAAATGAACCTTCAGGCCCATCGCTGATGCCCATATCCTTTCGAACGATGAGGACCGCAACGACGACCCCGACGACATCACTAACGATCAGCAATGAATGGATCAGGGAGGCAGCAGATAGGACGATCATGGCGGTAAAGGTTAGAGCCGATGCCAGCAATGCGTAAAAGAAAATTGTCCTCCGCCGCTGTTTGGCAAACGCTTTGCGCCCCGCTTCATTCAGGATACTGGTTGCCTCTGCGGCCAATACTATGCCATCCCACCTTGTATAAAAGTCATCGGCAGACTTGCCGGCGCTCTTTCCTGGCTTGATCAACCGGAACTCGCCTTCCTGCATATGGGCCAGGAGGGGCGTATCTATTTCACCCAGGCTGGCCTTGTCGATCACCGCCGTGATATTCTCGATGCCAAGCCCGTCCAGCACGTCTGTTATGCTTAAAAGAGAAGGATAATCCGGATGTGACGTAAGCAGCTCAAAAAGGTAATTCCTTGAAATTGGTAGCTTTAACGACCGCAACCATTTGTACACGGTCTGTTCCATCGTGACAAGCATAGGAAAAGGTTTAATAAAAAAACGACATAATGCAATGACCATGTGCGTTATGACACGAATGTAAAAAATATATCCAGAAAAAAAATTCCCCGCAACCGTATAAGCCGGTGACACAAGTCCCTTATACAAACGTAAAAATCACCGATAGTATTCAACATGAAGAAGATAAGGGTCGGATACCTTTCAGTCTCTTGCCTTTCGTTGAAACAAAATGAATAGTTTTTGTTCTAAGGCGAATAATTGTTTTCCGCGTCTGTTGATTCCGCACTATAGTACATTCTATCTTCTCCATCCATTTAACGGTCTGATAGACCAGCAAAAGCTCCTTAGTCGTCCCAACCTTCTTGTCACCCACTTTAATAAGCACGTCCAGCCTTGTCGCCATATACCATCATTTTATCCTTCACCCCCAGCTTCTTCTCGATGATCGCGCGGTGCCCCTTCCGACTCATTAGCTGAATAATTTATTTTTTTTATTGAGGCGGCCGGGAAGCCCGGCCACGCTGGAGCAGGACACCTGTTCCATCACCTGCTGCAGCTGTTTCTTTAATATCGTGATCGTGTGCTGGCCGCCCTGCTTGCCCAATGCCGCAACCCCATACATGAAGGACCTGCCCAGGAAGACGAAGCGGGCATTGCTGGCAAGCACCCTCGCTATATCGGCGCCCGAGCGCACCCCGCTGTCCATCATAACGACCGTCCTGTCGCCGCACACCCGATCTACCCGTTCCAATGACCTTATAGCAGACTCTGCCGCGTCCAATTGCCGGCCTCCGTGATTCGATACGATCACCCCGTCAACCCCGAGCCGTATGGCTGACTCTGCATCTTCCTCAGAGGCGACCCCTTTTAATACAAGCTTTCCCTTCCAGCGATCTCTGAGGTAAGCGATAATTTCATTGTTAAGCCTTCCGTTAAAAGTCCGGTTCATGAACAGCCCGAGATGATGCATACTCATGCCTTTCGGCATATACGGCTTCAGCGTGGCAAAGCCCGGTGTCCCATGCAATAATGTCTGCACTGCCCAGCGGGGTCTTTTCATGATCTGAAAGACGTTTCTGGCCGTCATCCTGGCTGGCAAAGAAAGCCCGTTCTTTATCTCTTTATAACGATACCCGAATGACGGCACATCGGCCAGCACGACCAATACGGAATAACCCGCAGCTTCCGCGCGTCTCAGCAGATCGTCGGCCATTTTCTTTTCAACCGGATTATACAGCTGGAACCAGGCCCTGCCCTCGGTGATCTCTCCGATCCGCTCGATGCTGCTGGTGGATACCGTGCTCAGTATAAAGGGGATATTGTTTAGAAACGCAGCCCTGGCGAGTATCTCCGGGGCGCCGGGCCATATGAGGCCTTGCAGTCCCACGGGCGATATGCCGAATGGCAGATCATAGGTGTGCCCGAAAATGGTAGTCTTCATATCCGCAGCCTCATAGCCGCCGATATATTTCGGGATCAGCTCGACCTCCCGTATCTCACGGACGTTCTTATCAAGATTTATCTCTTCATTGCAGCCGCCCTCCAGGTAATCAAATGCAAATCCCGGAATACGCCGTCTTGCCTTTTGCCGCAAAAGATCCACCGAAGGATAACTTGTATTGTATGATCGGTTCATTGGCCAAAATTATCCGACTTCAATACAGACAGCTCCCATCACTTTAACAAAAAACTCAGCTATTCTGGCACATTCTGCAAAGCATTGCTTCCGTTTAGGAATAAATATTATAATTTAACAGAGCGTTTCTGGAAGCCATTGAAATGCGAAGCATTCGCAGAGACAGTTGAAAAAGACATTATGGTCCGAGGCAAAATAATTATGTACGGATGAAACCTCAACTCTTAAAAGTCGCATCAAATCCTTCTTCTTCCTTCAATGTGAGACAAGACCGCTTGCCTTACGTAAACAATCGCTGGCATTATCACCGGGAAATCGAATTGATCTATATTAAAGAGGGCAATGGCACCCAATTCATTGGCGACAATATCAGCATGTTCCATTCGGGGGATGTGGTCCTGGTAGGCAGCGACCTGCCGCACTATTGGAGCTTCGATGACGACTATTTCAGACCGGATAGTATCGAGCCCAACGTCTTCGTCACCCATTTCTGCGACAATTTCTGGGGTCAGCAGTTCTTAGACATTCCCGAAAATCTTCCGATAAAAAACATACTTGAATCGGCCAGGAGGGGCATCCGGGTAGCCGGCCCCGCAAAAGCATCCGTCGGGGCTTTGCTCGAAGAAATGTACCATGCCGATGGTACCGGGAAAATACTGCTCCTGTTGCAGGCGCTGATCGCGATCGCCAATTCCGGAGATCATGAACTATTGTCCTCTCCCGGATTCCGCCCGAAGATCAATGACTCGGATAATAGCCGGCTTAATGCGGTCTACCAATATGTGTTTGACAACTACAAGCGCAAGATCACGATAGAAGAAATGGCTACGGTAGCCCATATGAGCCCCAATTCCTTTTCCCGGTACTTCAGACTGAAAACCGGCAAGACCTATTCTGACTTCCTGATCGAGCTGCGGGTAGGCGTCGCCTGCAAGCTGCTAATCGAGAACCGGCTTAGTATCAAGCAGATCTTCTACGAAAGCGGGTTTAAAAATATCACCTGCTTCCACAAATATTTCAAAATGGTCATGGGTAAGACGCCGCTCGTCTACCAAAAAGAATTCATTTCCCATAATCATTAGATCAGCGTCTTTACCCTCCGCCCGTTATCACCTCAAACTTTTCACCGGATTGGCCCTCGCAGCCCCCATAACCTGGACCCATATCGTCCCGATTGCGATCGCAAATGCGCCAAAGCCCGGAACAATAAACACCCACCACGGGACGGCTGTACGATAAGCAAAGGCCTGCAACCATCTTGTCATTATGAAAAATGCGACGGGGGCCGCGATTGCGAATGATACGCAACCCAGCTTTATATAGTCCTTTGAGAACAACAGCAATATATCCTTCACCGACGCTCCCGCAACTTTCCTGATCCCCACTTCTTTGGTTCGCTGCTGCACCGTCAGGAGCGTCAGACCCGTCAAGCCCATGACGGCAATAAGAATGACCAATACGGTCAGGATAGTCAACATGTTGCTCAATATGGATTCCGTTCTGTACAGGTTGTTCACCGTCTCGTCGAGGAAATGGAATTCAAACGGCGTACCGGGGGCAAAAGACTGCCAGGTTTTTTGTATAAACCCGAGGGTCGAAGCAGCCTCGCCCCCTCTCATTTTCACACATACATAGGTCCCCTGGGCGTTGAGAAAGACGGCAATGGGACGGATAGCCTTATGGAATGACTGAAAGTTGAAATCTTTCGCCACACCGATGACCTCATAGCGGGTGGTTTGTATGTCGAGGGAATTAAGATATTTTGTATTAATAAAGCTTCCTACGGGGTTATTCAAGCCCAATTCTCTCACGGCGGCTTCGCTGAGAATGATCCTTTTCAACGTGTCGTTGTCCATCTGCCTGTCAAAGTCCCTGCCCTGCACCAGCTGAATACCGAAAGTCTTCAGGAAATCATACCCGGCACTAAAATTGGCCAACAGATGATCATGCGCTTGCGCGCCATACTTTGCTGAAATAGGGAAATTGTCATTGCCGCTTTCGGGATAGTCAAGGCAGGCGCTCGCCGACTGGATGTTTGCATTCTTCTTAAGCTCAGCAGTGAATGCACCCGTTTTTTTGCCCAGCATCATAGAAGGGTCGTTGATCACTACGATATTATCTTTGGCAAACCCAGGCGACTTGTAACGAACGTAGTTCAGTTGTCTATAAACCACCAGCAAGCATATGACAAGCCCTATGAATATCCCGAATTGAAGAACGACCAGCGTGCTTCTGAAACCCATCATCTTCTTTCCCGGCTGTATATTGCCTTTTACTGCCTTGACGACATTGACAGAAAGGAGCTGCACGGCAGGGAAAATACCGCCTAAGATGCTTACAACTAAGAACAATAGGATATATGCCAGCCAGTTCAGGCCATTCATAAAGACCCCGGCAGGAAATTGAACCTTCATCAGCTGCTGAAATGGATGGATCAGCAGAACGATCAGCAAGGAAGCAATGATCCAGGCTATTGCCCCTACGATGCCGCTCTCGGTGAAAACAAGACCGGTAATATTCCGTTTGGAAGAGCCAAGCGTTTTCCGGACGCCTATTTCCTTCGAGCGCCTTATAGCGCCGGCTGTCGAAAGATTGGCATAATTGATACAGGCCATAAATAAAAGGAATACGGCCGCGGCCCCCAGCATATATACACTTTCCATGTTTTCCCCGGGCTCGAGCTCCCTCTCGAAGTTTGATCGCAGGTGGATGCTTGTCAGCGGCTGGAGCTTATATTCCCAATAATTCCCTTTTGCCCTTAGCTCCTCATAGCTGGTACCGAAATTCTTTTCCAGTTGGGGATCAAGAAAGGATTTGATCGCAGCCGGTATCTTCCTTTCAATAACTTTCGGGTCGGTCCCATTCCTCAGCAAAATATACGTGTAATAAGTATTGTCTACCCAAACCTGCGATTGATTCCACGGGTCGGATATATTGGAGAAAATGATCTTATAATGAAAGTGCGAATTACTGGGAACATCCTCGGTTATGCCCGTGATTTTACAGGGGAACTTGCCCCAGCCGCCAATTGTCAGCGTAAGCGCTTTTCCAGGGATGTCCCCCTTGCGAAAAGCGGCTTCTCCAAAATATTTTATAGCTGTAGACTTTGTGATGACCACCGTAAATGGCTTGGTCATTGACTGACCCGGGTCACCCTGCAGCATTTTATAATTAAATATCTGAAAGAAAGACGAATCTGCCTGGTATACTTCCTCATTGAATGTCTTATCCTTCCTTCCATTTTCTTCATTGCTTACATTCAGGCTATTGTACTTCCAGATCCTCGTGGCTGCCAGCACTTCCGGAAATTCTTTCCTCAACAGGTCCGCCAACGGCGGGGGCGCCATGGAGGAAGTGAAATTGTTCCCATTCACAAATATCCTCGGATAAACACGATAAATATTGTCGGCGTTCCTTACAGTCCTGTCGAAGCCCAGCTGATAATGGATCCACATAAAAATGAGCATGCATGCGGCAAGGCTCACGGACAATCCTGCCAGATTGATAAATGCCAGTACCCTGTTTTTCGCAAGATTCCGATACGTGGTTTTTAGATAATTTTTAAACATATGGATTTCTTTATTTCGTCAAAAACACCCATTCCACCTCCTTCCCATAACAGAATTAGCGGCTTTCAGCAGGGTGATCGGCCAGGCGTGGCATTCACCCCAATGCCCTGTCCAAATGAACATATCCTCCATCGACATGTAGCAGCTGCCCCGTCATATGGCTCGCCATGCCCGACAACAAATACACCGCCATATTGGCTATTTCCTCCGTCGTCGTCATCCTGTTCCCCAGCGGTATCTTCGATCTTATCTCTTTCAACCTACCCTCCGGGTCCGGCAATGTCCTGATCCACGATTCATACAAGGGCGTCCAACACTCTGCTACTACGATCGCATTAACCCGTATTTTATACTTCAACAGTTCCACCGCCCACTCGCGAGTCAATGCATTCCGCCCGCCATTGGCCGCCGCGTACGCAGATGTCCCGCCTTGCCCCACCTCCGCCGTCTTGCTGCTGATATTGACGATCACCCCCTTCGACGCTTTCAGCGCCGGCAGCGCGTGATGCGCCAGCAGGTAATAGTGCACGAGATTCCTATGCAGGGAAGCCATGAACCCATCGTAGCTCCCATTCTCCAGCCCGACCCCGTCGTTGACCCCTGCATTGTTCACCAGTCCGTCGATACGGCCGCACGTGTTAAGTACTGCCTTCACCGCAGAGGCACATTCCTCAGGCCGGGTCAGCTCAGCCACCATCTGCAATGCTCTCCCGCCGGTTGCTGCTACCACGGCCTTGTTGTCCTCCTCATCTCGTCCGATAATAAAAGGAATAGCACCTTCCAAAGCCAGCAACTTTACAATGCCGCTGCCGATTCCCCTGCCACCGCCTGAGACGACAATAACTTTTTCCTGTAAACCAAGATCCATAATTTTTTATAAACTTCCGAATGTTCACCCATTCTTTTTGCTTCATCTTTATCCTGTTTTTCTTTAATTTTACCTTTTGATGTCGGATGACGGACCGCATGGAAACACCGCCAGGTCGGCAAACCATTATTGAGCAATGCAACCGAATGCGTAATTTTTAGCCGATCCGTAGAAAATCCGCCAATTATTTTTTACTTTGCGACATCGAGTAACAGCTCCCTGCCCCGGCTAGCATTCAAGCAATTGCCATATGAGAGTCATAAGAACCGAGATTACACTTCTGAACAATAGCAGGCTTTCTATCCTGGATAGGAACGAAGACTCCTTTAATCCCTCCTTTCATTTCCATTCCGAGCTCGAGCTGGTGTTGATTAAGGAGGGATATGGCAGGCGAATCATCGGCAACAAGATCGACCCATTCGAAAAAGGAGACATGGTCTTCATCGGATCGAACCTGCCCCATATCTGGCTGAATGATGATACCAGCAGGGACCATCGGGCCCGTTCGGTTGCGGTGCACTTCCGCAAGGAAATATTTAGCGACGAGTTCTACGACATGAAAGAGTCCAAAGAGCTGGCCCGCTTTTTCGAGCTGGCCGCAAGAGGCATACAGGTAACGGGCGCCACACGGGATAAGATTAGCCGTAAGCTAGACATACTCGTCCCCCAGCGGGGATTCCGGCGCATTCTGCTGCTGCTGGAGATCCTGCATACCCTGTCAGTCTCTCCCGACTGCCGGTGCATCACAGACGACATCTATAGCCCGGGCAACACAAAAGAGGCGGTGGACAGGTTGAGTGAAGTCTACAAGTATGTCCTGGATCATTTCCAGAAGAATATTTCCCTTAAAGACATCGCCGGTATCGCCGGACTTACTCCTCAGAGTTTTTGCCGGTGGTTCAAGAAAAAGACCAGCAAACATTTCTTCGACTATCTCAACGAAGTAAGAATTTTCAATGCCTGCGAGATGCTCATCGGTTCCACCGCCCCCGTTGCGGAAATTGCGTACTACTGCGGCTATAATACAGTCTCCAATTTCAACAAGCTTTTCAAAGAGGCCACAGGACTGACGCCGGGCCAGTTTAGGAAAAACAGTGCTACATAACAGCATTTCATAATGGTCGCAATTTAATAGTTCTAATACCCTTTTGTCGCCTGCGCCGCCTTTAGCTGCGCATTCCGGTCAACGGCCGCCTGCGGATACGGCATTTTCATGAAAATGGGTTTCCAGACCCTCGTCTGGGCAATATTGTTGGTGACATCGTATTCCGTCTTCATCACGCTTTGCGCTATATTCCAACGGCGGATATCGAAGTACCGAAGCCCCTCGGCGGCAAGCTCGATCCTCCGTTCGTTGCGGATGAGGTTCCTCAACGTACCACTCGAGCAGCAGCTTCACGAGCGGAGCAGTAAGTAAATAGCGCAATCGTTTGTCCTGGACCTGACCAACGCTTTTCTGTATTTTGTCCACTCAAGCATCTGAAAGCATGAATCAATCCCTGATCACCGGTGCAGCAGCAAGTCGTCGCGGCTCCGGCTCCAACGCCATCGTCATCATCGGAATCCTTTTCTTTATCTTCGGATTCGTCACCTGGCTCAACAGCATCCTGATCCCTTTCCTGAAGCTCACCTGCGAGCTGCGCAGCGATATGCAGGCCTTTCTCGTCACATCCGCATTTTATATGTCCTATTTCTTTCTGGGGTTGCCTTCCTCCTATATCCTCCAAAAGACCGGGTTCAAGAACGGCATGGCGCTCGGACTGCTGGTCATGGCGCTGGGCTCCCTGATCTTCATTCCCGCGGCGCAGTCCAGGAGCTTTCCCCTGTTCCTTGTGGGACTATTTGTCCAGGGGGGAGGCCTTACTTTACTGCAGACCGCCTCCAATCCATACGCCACCGTCCTGGGGCCTATCGAAAGTGCGGCAAAGCGTATAAGCATCCTTGGCGTCTGCAATAAAGTGGCCGGAGCCATCAGCCCGCTGATCCTCGGCGCCATCGTGCTGAAAGGCGCCGGTCAGCAGGAGCTCCGCATCAGGGCAGCAGCCACGGTGGCCGAAAAAGAACAGCTGCTGAATGCAATGGGATCGAAGGTCATTCTGCCCTACGTCATCATGGCGCTGGTGCTGGCAGCTCTGTCCTGGACAATAAAGAGAAGTTCCCTTCCGGAGATCGAACTCGACGGTGAAGACGGGATCCCGACAGAGACAACCACCCGGACCAGCATCTTCCGGTTTCCCCACCTCGTGCTGGGGGCCATTTGCCTGTTCCTGTATGTCGGGGCGGAAGTAATGGCCGGCGATGCCATCGGGATGTATGGCCGGTCCATGGGTATGAGCCTGGACACGACCAAATATTTTACCACCTGTACGATGATTGCAATGCTGGCGGGCTATATAACGGGCATATTCACCATTCCCAAATACCTTTCACAGCAGCAAGGTCTCAGGATATCCGCGATCGCAGGCCTTGTCTTCACCACCTGTGCGCTGCTGACCAGGGGATATATCTCTATTAGCTTCGTCGCGCTGCTCGGCCTGGCCAATGCTCTGATGTGGCCTGCTATCTGGCCCCTGGCCATCGACGGACTGGGCAAATTCACCAAAAAAGGCTCAGGTCTGCTCATCATGGGCATCATCGGCGGCGGTTTGATACCTCCGGTATACGGTGTGCTGAAAGACAATGCCGCCATCGGCAACAGCCTCGCGTTTTTCATCTGCATGCTGCCCTGTTATTTGTATATTCTCTACTATTCTACATTCGGCTATAAAGCTGGGAGGTCTTCATTATAACCCAAAGCCCTGGCCGCAACGGATAAAATTATTAATATGTGACCTCATCGGATGAACAGCTTCTCCTCCTTCTCCGGCAGGATGAGACTAAAAAACAGGCATTCGATGAGATCTATTTTCGATATTTCCCCAGCTTATACAAATATGCGTATAACATTTTGAGAGACGCCGAAGAATGCAATGACGTCCTCCAGGAGATATTCCTCTGGCTTTGGAAGAACAGAAAAACCTTAGAGATCAGCAATTTAAAGTCCTACCTGACTGCGGCAGTAAAATTCAACCTGGCACGAAAGATCAGAACTTCTAAAGATCACGACGAAATAATTTCCCGGATCCCGCCTGTTAACCCACCAACGGATCTCAATTCAGTATTGGAAGTAAAGGAGTTAAGAAAAATTATTAACGATTTTATCGACACGCTCCCTCCCCGAAGCAGGCATATTTTCATCTTAAGCCGGGAAAAGAATATTTCCAACAAGGAGATCGCCAGGGTAATGAATATCTCTGAAAAGACGGTAGAGAACCAGATAACCATCGTCCTCAGATGTAGAACGTCGCCTGGCTGATCCCCATTTTTCGACATACCTCTGCAATCTTTACCCCATTCTCTCCCTGTTTGATAGCACCAACGATCTGTACCTCCGTAGATTTTGTCTTTTTCATGAGAATAAATATTCAAAGATCCTTTCGAATCACATGTGTCCTTTGGAGTTAGTTTCTAAAAATTCTACCGGTGAAGGTACAGCGCATTAACTGCAAAATAAAATCTCCCGATCAATAGGGGAAAAACAGGATCGCTTGTTTTAAGGTCATCTAAAAAAGATAACCATGTCCCGTTCGAACACCCCATCCCGTAGGAAGATGCTGCTCTTTTTTCTGCTCGGAGCCCTGCTGGCCATTCTCCTTATTTATATAGGCAGAAACGCCAGGTGCTGCCTGTTCGTTATGCAATCGGTATAATACGACCCCAAACCAATTTCTTGTCCGCCAAAAACGATATATGCCACGCAAAGCGCAAAAAAAATGTCAAAAAGAAAAGTTGGTAATAGGGGAATTCCGGGATTTCCTGTTTTATAGTTAATTTGATGGCAACAAAAAGGGATATAACTGACCTTATCGATGAGAATGGGATCCAGAGCAAGTTCAAACTCGTATTCGAGGAACTGTATGCACCGCTTTGCCAGTACGCATTCACCTTCGTGAAGGACAAAGACACCTGTGAAGATATAGTGCAGGACATCTTTACCCGCATCTGGGAGAAGAACAGGACCGTGCTGGGGGCATACGGCAATGGCATACGGTATTACCTTTTTACCGCGGTCCGCAACAACTGCATCACCTATCTTAGACGCGAGAAGCGCACGCCTGTTTACACGCTGACGGACAATATGAATGAGAACTCTTCGCATCAATGGATGGAGATAGCGCCCGAGACAGACCTTCGAACAGATTACAAGGCCCGGCTCGCGGAATTAATTGAACAGCTGCCACCCAAATGCAAAGAAGTCTTTTTACTGGCCCGGATGGGTCAGCTCAGCGGCCAGGAGGTGGCTACAGCACTGGGAATATCGGCAAAGACCGTTGAAAACCAACTATGGAAGGCGATGAAGGTGTTGAGATTGCTCGCAAAGAGCAGCAATATGTATTAAAATGATAGAGATACCAGAACATTTAAGAGGGGCATTGGAAAACCACTTCCTTGGCAGAGAGAGCTCTGAGGAAAAAACCCTCCTGGAGACCTGGCGCAGCCTTCATCCGGAATATGATGAAGAAGTCACCCGCCTCATGCAGCTGTGGTCGGACTCGGGTGACGCCCTTGCCCAACCGGAATTTGATACATCGGAGGCTTGGCGGGAAATGGAAAGCCGGCTAGGTAAGAAGAGAACAGGGCTCTGGGTCCGTCTACCGCTGGCCGGCAGAATTGCCATCGCCGCGACAATGATCGGGGCCCTCGTCATGGTGGGTGGCCGGATATTTTCCGACAGGACCTCCGGAGACACCGCGACGGGTTGGAGGACCGTCGTCGCAGTGGGGGGAAATGAAAAAATAACCTTACCGGACGGATCGACTGTATCCTTACGGAATGGAGCTACTTTACAATACCCGTACACTTTTGAAGGCTCCGAAAGGAAGGTGATGCTGGCAGGTGAGGCGTTCTTCGACATTCGTCCCGAAAAGAATCATCCTTTCCGGATCGGAACCGTCCGATCAATAACAGAGGTGTTGGGGACGTCTTTCCTGGTAAACGCCTCATCCCTTTCGGACACGATAATTGTGACAACAGGCAGGGTCCTTTTTGCGGACAAGAGCCAACCTGATCGGAATTGTATCCTTTCTGAGAAGCAGGAAGCCATTCTTTCAGAAAAGGGGCTCGAAAAAAAGCCGGTTACCAGCTCCAACTATTTGTCCTGGGAGACCGGCCGCCTGGTATTCCGGCAAACCCCGCTCGACCAGGTCGCGGCAGATCTCTCGGCCCATTATGGGGTGTTCGTCCAGCTGGCCGATACGCTGGCCCCGAAAGCCGGCATGTACCCGATCAATAGCGAATTCACCTCTCAATCGCTGGAACAGGCCCTGGATGAAATAAGAGTACTCACAGGCTTGCAATACAAAAAGAAGGCCGCAACGTTCATCATATATCAACCAAATTAGTATATAGCCAAAAAGAAAAACCATATAGGATCCCACCCACACGACAGGTTAGTCTCTGGTCAAAAATTGATTACCCGCTTATTCCACCCCCGGCGTCAGCGGGTTGTCGTGTCGTGCGTCCTCCTTCTTTTTTCTTTTACCCTGCCCCAGCGCATACAGGCGCAAAGCCACCTGCTCAGGCAAAAGTTCTGGTGCCCTGCGGCGCGGGCAACAGTATCATCGCTTCTGACAGACCTTTCCCGGTATAGCGGTATAGTCATTGAATTCTCTTCCCATTTTCTATCCGAACGCACGATCTCCATTCCCGAAGGCGAAACCACCCTGGCAGAAGCCCTTCAACGGGTACTGACAGGCCAGCGGGTTACGGTAGTAGAGAAGAACGACAAGCTGCTGATCGCGGCCTCTCCCGTTGCCCTCCCCGAAGGGGCGCTGATCCCGCACCATTCCCTGTATGGATTTGTTCAGGAGGAAGAACGCATGGAACCACTACCGTTTGCCCTCATCCGCGAACTTCCCGACGGGCCCATATGCCAGTCAAACCTGTATGGATACTATAGCCTCAACCTCCCCGAAGGAAGGCATACCTTACAGGTGTCGTATGCAGGCTATATTTCCAGGGATCTGGACGTATTCATTGGACAGCCGGTGAGAATGAACCTTACGATGAAGCCGGTGACGCTGCCCGAGATCACAGTCGGCGCGGCCAACGTCCTTCGCAGGGACGGCGGCGCCAGGATCAATAAGGACCAGGCAGAGGCCTATAACAATATTCTCGGAGAAAGCGATCCCGTCCGGTCACTGTATCTGCTGCCGGGAAATATCGAATCCCGGGAGACGACGGGCGGCTTGCTGGTGAGAGGAGGGGACCCGGATCAAAGCGTATTCCTGCTGGACGGCAACCGGGTCTTCAATCCCAGCCACTTGCTGGGAGAGATATCCATTGCCAATAACACTTCTGTAAGATCCATCCGGCAGTTCAAAGGCGATTTCCCTGCCAGCTTTGGCGGGGACGGCGTCTCTTCCATCATGGAAGTCAATACGAAGGACGGCAATATGGACCGGTGGAGCGGGCAGGCCAGTGCCGGACTCCTGTCCGGGGCATTTACCATTGAAGGCCCGCTCCGGAAAGGGCATACAGCGATGATGGTCTCATTCCGCCACAACTGGAGCAAACCGGTGCTCAATACGCTGGATGACAATTACAATATCCGTTTCTATGACGCCCATTTTAAGATCACCCATCTCTTCAACCCGAATGACAAGCTGATGATCAGCGGTTACCTGGGAAAGGACCGGCTGGACCTGATACAGTCGACCTATCAGAACCTGCAGGTATGGGGGAACAGGCTGGCAACAGTCAACTGGAACCACGTCTTCGGTCCGAAAGCGTTCGTCAATTCCGCGATCAACTTCAGCAATTACAGGAACATGGCGGGCATGAAATTCAACCTTTATGACGATTCCACCGGTGACATCACCGGCACAAAAGCATTTAACAACTATGCTTCCATCAGCCAGTGTGAAGCCAGGACACAGGCAGAGATCATCCCCTCGACGGCGCTGCAGTTCAGGCTGGGAGGAAGACTGACCAATACCGTTATTCATCCTTTCAATTCCAGCATTTCACCGGATCTCCAGCAGGAGATGGACTATTATAAACCCATGCGGGCACTGACATTCAGAGAGCTTGCCCTATTTGGCGAGAGCGAGATCAGGCTGACACGGGACTGGCTGATCAGACCCGGCGTACATTTCACCTCTTACTCGTTCAGAAATTACACCTACAATTCCTTTCAGCCGAGGTTCTTTACCGCCTGCAGGCTCAACAGCCGGCAACAGCTGTTCTTTTCCTGGTCCCGGATGTCGCAGTACCTGCACCAGGTATCCAGTCCTTTCCTCGGCGTCAACAGCCAGTTCTGGGTTCCGAGCACCGGCTTGCTGCGTCCCGTCGAAAGCCATCAGTTCGATCTTGGGTATAGCATTCACCTCAAAAAGAACTTCCATATCACGACAGAGGCCTATTACAAAAGAATGTACAACGTGACGAACTTCACCGAGAACGGGAATATCTTTTACGACGAAGACACCTGGCAGGAAGACATCCTCTCGGGAAAAGGTTCGGGCTATGGAGTAGAGCTGCTGGCGACAAAGAATTCCAGGAAATGGGACTACCAGCTGTCCTATACGCTCTCCAGGAGCTGGCGGCAGTTCGCCGATCTCAATAACGGAGAGAAGTATCCTTTCCGTTATGACAGACGGCACAATCTGAATGTGACCGTAAATTACCGGCCTTCCCCGCACTGGGACATGGATCTTGTCTGGCATTTCAATACGGGCGACTGTCTGCTGCTGCCGCCCGGCGTCTCTCCTCAATATACGGCGGCAACAGACGGCGTTTCCCCGAATGGCCAGGACCCGGAGCTTTTCGACACTGCCTCCTACCGGGTCATGCGGGATCCCAGCTATCATCGCATTAACCTGAATACCAATTTTCGCTTCAATACGCGCCACCTTCTCCAGCACAAAATATCCGCGGGCTTTTATGACATATTCCTGTCGAGCCACAAGACCCTGCCGGATATATGGTCTCTGAACGACGGACTATATAACGTCACGCCGCCGCCGAACAGTCTCTTTACTTTTACCTGGTATCTCTCCTATACCCTCAGCTTTTGAACAGCAATATTTATAAAAAATATTCCCCGGGCATAGGAGTTTTCAGGCGGATCCTGTTTTGTATACAGCGAGATGACAAGGCTACCGGCCATATTATTCCTGATCACACTACCGCTGCTATCCTATAGCCAGCTGCTGCAGGCAGTAGCAGGCGCCACTGCTTCAACGGCGGCAGGCTACAGCGGAAATGAATCCATACCTGGAAATATCTTCGCAGGCTATACGCTGGGGATGTACGGAGATATCCCACTGAAACGCGGCAGCAGTTGTGCGCTCCGTTCAGGCATGGTCTTCACCCGGTGGGGGAGCCGTTTTGCCGCGGGTGCTGCTGATTGTACCGGCTCCAATCGGCCGTTGGGGTTTAGCTATTTGCAGTCACCTGTCCTGTTCGTTCAACGGTTTGCGCTATCGCTAATGACAAATCTATTGATCGGAGCCGGTCCCTATGCAGCGTGGAGGATCAATTCACCATCGCAGGTATTTAAGGTTGAGAGAATGAACAATCACTACTACGGCGCTTTATACCCCGAAAACGGCTCAGACAGGAACTATTACAGCAGTCTGGACTATGGGCTTTCTTTTCATTGCAGCGTGGAGATACATAACCGGCTCTCCGTATGCCTGCAATACGATCATGGCCTGAGAAATATTCTCGGGCACAGCACCGGAACAGGCTTATACAAGCGGGGGACAACCCTCTCCTTTGGATATTATTTGAACATGAGAAAATTTCTGAACCGGCAGTTCCCTTTAACAAAATCAAATTGACAACAAATGAAACAATCTATGAGATCCAAAAAATTACTATTCGCCGCAACAACAACGGTTGCTTTGACTGTATCCATACTGGGCGGCTGCAAAAAACACAAAGATGATCCCACGCCCCCGCCCCCGCCGCCAGTAGTGAAAACGTCTTATGTCGAAGTTGTACACGTATCTCCCCGGACAAAAGATATCGAGGTAAAAATAGACACCGCCAACATGCCTGCAAAGATCAAATACCTGGATAAACCGGCAGGCTATCTCCCTTTTCGGATAAAGGATAGCGTCACTGTGCAGCTGTCGGCAGACGGGGCTATGATCGCCAAAGGAGTACATCGGCTGGTGGACAAATACAAATACACGCTGTTTGTCTTTGATACACTCGACGCGGCTAAAAAGGTAAAATACCTGCTGATACAGGATACGTTCCCTACGCCGGCATCCGGCAAGTGTAACATTCGTTTCCTCCACCTGGCGCCGCAGCTGGCAGCTGTTGATGTAGATATCTTCACAGGCAAGGACAGTGTGCGGCTGGCCAGCGCTTACCCCTATTCCGGCTCCAAAGCGCCGGACGGCAAGTTCAGCCAGATACTGGCCGGCGAGTACCGCGTCAAGGTAAGGTCCAAATCGGGCGCCGTGTCCTCGGTGATACTGGATGTCCCGTCAGTGAAACTCGAAAAGGGAAAGACTTTCTCGCTATACCTGTACGGATTGCTCAAGGGCACGGGCGATACCCGGCTGGGCTTGCAGCTCATGCCACATAAATAGTCTTCTTCGAGAGGTTTAAGGGTTCTTCCTACAATGGAGGCCGTCCGAATGTCTATTTGGACGGCCCATTTTTTTAAGCAAACGTTTGCGCGATCCACGAATATAATATTACCCTAACTTTCTTTCCGACGCCACAGTGATGTCCCTATCAAACCATTTAACCTATGCAACACATAAAGGTAACTATGCGCCAAAGTGCCCTCGCCACCTCAACAGTCACCTCCGTTCCAACCGCCATCCCCGCCCCGAAGAAAGAGCGCCTGATGTCGATTGATGCGCTGCGTGGCTTCGACATGTTGTGGATCGTCGGAGGAGAGAGCGTCGTGCTCGCCCTGACGAAATGGGTCGGAGGACCGTCCGGATTCGTGGGAACACAGCTCGAGCACGTCGACTGGACAGGCTTTCAATTCGAAGACCTGATCATGCCCCTTTTTATGTTCCTCGCGGGAGTCTCTCTGCCATTCTCCCTTGCAAGCCGGCTGACGAAGGACCCCTCCCTGTTGCGGTTATGGGGCCATCTCCTGAAACGCGTAGTCTTGTTGTGGGTCTTTGGAATGGCCGTGCAGGGGAATCTTTTCTCGTGGGATCCGGCGGCATGGCAATATTACAGCAACACCCTCCAGGCGATCGCGGCCGGCTATCTAATTGCCACGGTGCTTTGCATGTATTGTTCCACCCGGGCGCAGTGGATCATCTCGGGCCTTCTCCTGCTGGTGACATGGATAATATTTGCAAAGGTTGCCGCACCCGGCGGAAGGCCGGATGACTACTCTCCAGACGGCAATTTCGGCATCTGGCTCGATAAATTCATTCTGGGCTCCCACCAGGACGGCACGCCCTATGTTTGGATACTGGGCAGCCTCAACTTCGGCGTCACCACGATGATGGGAGTATTCGCGGGCCGCTGTCTCCTCAACAGGAACATGACGGGTCCCCGCAAAGCACGCTGGCTGGCCGGCAGCGGAGCGATAGCCATGGGCCTTGCACTCGCATGGGCGCCTTTTCACCCGATCATCAAGCACCTTTGGACAGGGTCATTCGTCCTGCTATCGGGCGGCCTCTGCCTCCTGCTCCTTGCCTTGTTCTATTATATCATTGACGTGCGCCGATGGAAAAAATGGAGCTACTTCTTCGTCGTCATCGGGTCGAACGCTATTGCGGCCTACCTGCTCTCCCATATCTGGAACATCGGCGGCGTCCTGGGCGGCCGCGTATTTGGACATATCGGCCATTTGCTCCCTCGCGACCTGGCGGACCTCATCAAGGCGGCCGCCAGCTTCGGCGCCTTATGGTTGATCCTCTGGCTTTTTTATCGGCAACGGATATTCCTCAAGGTCTAATAACAATCGAAAGCATTGCACCGGAATGTTTCCACATTCCCTTTTTCTAATTTCACGCAAACGTTTGCTCCCTATTCCGATAAAAAAATAATCCAACTTAGTACCTATGAGAAGCTTGCAACGCATAACCCTACTGGTCATAGCCATCGCCTGCACCCAATATGTGCTGGCCCTCGATATCATTCCCTATCCATTAAAGGTAGAGCCAGCCTCCGGCGCCTTCAACCTGCGCACATCCACCGCTGTTTGGTATAGCAACAATTGCCGCCAGGAAACCGGCTTTCTTCTCGACATATTGAAAAAAGAGCACAACCTGTCAATACCGGCGCGGCCCTATACCTCCCAGCCAGCCACCGGCGCCATCACCCTCACGGTAGAGGCCAGACTAGCCGGCCGCCTCGGCAAAGAAGGCTACGATCTTACCGTCGGGGAAAACAAGATACAGATCCGCGCGGCAACGCCCACCGGCGTATTCTATGCGATACAAACCCTTCGCCAGTTAATCACGGGAGACGGGACCATTCCCTGCTGCCATATTTTCGACAAGCCCCGTTTTGCCTGGCGCTCCTTTATGCTGGATGAGGGCCGCTACTTCAAAGGTGAAAAGATAGTACGCCAGCTGCTGGATGAAATGGCCCTCCTGAAGATGAATGTTTTCCACTGGCACCTGACAGATGACCAGGGATGGCGTATCGAGATAAAGAAATATCCCCTGCTGACCACTGTAGGTTCAAAAAGGGATTCTTCGCAAACAGGTATATGGCCTTCCGGCTGGAACAGCACTACCTATGACGGTGTTCCCCACGAAGGATTTTATACGCAGCAGCAGATAAGGGACATCATAAAATATGCCGGCGAAAGACATATTACGGTCGTCCCGGAGATAGAGATGCCGGGTCATGCCAGCGCCGCCATTGCCTCCTACCCTTTCCTGGACAGCGAAGGCAGTCGGATACGCGTTCCGGTTACGTTTGGCGTGAAATACAATATTTACAATGTGACAGACCCCAAGGTGCTTGCCTTTGTTCACGATGTATTGCAGGAGGTAATGACCCTCTTTCCTTCCCGGGTGATACACATCGGCGGAGATGAAGTAAAATACGACCAGTGGAAGAATTCTCCACCGGTGATGGCCTATATACGGCAGCACGGGCTGACGTCCCCGGCCGACCTGCAGGTCAGCTTTACCAATGGTCTCTCCAATTTCCTCTCGGCTCATCACAGGAGAATGATGGGGTGGAATGAGATATTGGGAGGAAAAGTGCATGACTACAATGACAAGGACGATGCCGCGGCCCGGGAGCAGCTTAACCATGACGCCATCATCCATTTTTGGGCTGGAGATACCAGCCTTCTCATCAAGGCGGCCGAGAAAGGATACGACATTGTCAACTCGCTCTCGGATGATACCTACCTGGACTATGACGACAAAGCCATCAGCCTGGAGAAAGCTTATTCCTTCGAGCCCGTGCCTGCCGGTCTTCCGCAAAAGGATACAGTCCGGATACTGGGATTGGGTTGCCAGATGTGGGGGGAATGGATACCCACGGCAGAAAGTATGGACCGGCACGTCTACCCGCGTCTGGCCGCCTATGCCGAAGTAGGGTGGACGAATAAGTCAAACAAAGATTTCGATCGCTTTACCAGCAGTCTCCCTGCTTTGGAGGCGCGCTGGACCCGTGAAGGCGTTCATTGGTCGATGTCAGCACGATGAAAATTTACATAAGTTCCGGCAAATTCGCTGGCAACTTTCCAGGAGTCAATAATGTTTCATTGATCACCGCAGACGCCATTGCCGGCCATTCTGCGTGGCGGCTTCACTGACACTCAACAGTCAAACACAAACCAACATAGGTGATTCCTTAATCTTTGATCATCAAGTACAAGTTCACGAATATCGGTCGGAAGTCTTTCTCGCTGCCAATGACACTCTTTTTGTCCCATTTCATCCATTTCACTTTTGTCTACTGACGCTTTAACAGCCTTTATCGCATACGCGGCTGCACCTAGTTCATGTGCGGCGACATGCGCAACAACAGCTGCCTGACCCGCAGCATATGCAGCAAATCGGGCGGCGCCATTCAAATCTCTCGCCGCAGCCATGGCATGACCGCCAGCTGCGCGGCACTCCATCATTTTAATCTCTCCCCGAGCCCATGTACGGATCTGCTCGATCGCCCGGCGTGGACGCAAGTCGGATGGCTTGACCGCCTCGAAAAAATGCAAAACGTGTTCTGCACAATCAGCGGCCCATAAACCAAGTAAACGATGATCAGTATCGGTCAGGTATCCACCCCGCCTTACGGTTATAAATCTTGGATCTCTATCTCTAGGCAGTATCATGACTATTAATTTTTAATCACTTCAAAAGCCTCAATTCCCCCATCCGTCCCCGTAACTTTCACCACATATACCCCACTGGTCCACTTACCAATGTTGATGATCTCCTTCGTCCCCGTACCTGTCGCTCTGTAGACCTGCTGACCGGCGCCGTTGTAAATAGCCACCTTCATCCCCTTCTTCATTCCCGCAATCGTCAGCGTGCTATTCGCGGGATTGGGATAGACGGACAACGCTGAGAGCCCCGTCGCAGAACCGCCCCTAACGTTGCCATTACTCGCAGCCCCACCCGTAATTGTCAGCGTAACCACGTCGGAAACGAAATTGCTGCAATTGCCATTGGTCACCCGCAGGCGCCATTGCCGGCCATTCTGCGTCGAGGCATTCACGGTCTTCACCAGCGTTGGCGTAGTAGATCCGGCCACCGCTCCATCGGACCAGTTGCCGTCGGCTTCTGTAAACCATCCGGCCCCCTTGTTGCTTTCCCATTGATAGCTATTTCCCGTCCCCGTGACCGTAGCGCTAAAAGTCGCGTTGCTGCCAATGCCTGCCGTGGCCGATAAAGGCTGCGCAGTGATGGCTGCGCCGCCGACGGTCAGCGTCGCGGGATTGGAAACGATCGTGGGGCAAGCGCCCTTCGTCACCTGCAGGCGCCATTGCCGGCCATTCTGCGTCGAGGCATTCACGGCTTTTGCAAGAGTCGCCGTAGTCGCTCCCGTGACAGTCCCATCTGACCAGCTACCATCGGCATCCGCAAACCATCCACCGCCCATATTAGTTTGCCATTGATAGTCGTTACCGTTGCCCGTGACCGCTGCGCTAAATGTAGCGGTACTGCCGATACAAGTGATCCCGGAGACCGGCTGCACAGTGAATGCCGGACAGGGAGACGAAAGCCGGACGTTGTCAAACACCGCCGTCGTCAGCTGGCTGTTGTCATGACTGGTCACCGCCAGACCGATCCGCACAGGTCCGCTCATGGTCATGCTGACACTGTCCACGCTGGTCCAGGTGACACCATCGGGTGAACAGTAGCCCGTATACTTATTGCCGCCGCGTGCCAGCTTTACCCAATATGGAGCAGCAGCAGACGCGGCGCCCGCAGCCTGGGTATTGGCCGTGCCGCCTCCCGTAGACGTTCTGTAGTGCATATTGACCCCATTGCCCGGGGTCACCATGACGAACGCATGTTTGCTGCCGGCGTCTGTCGTTTCGCGTATCATCACCCCGGCCTTGGCCCACGAGCCGGGGCCGCTCAGACCGGTGACCCTTGCAACGATCTCCCCGTTGCCGTTCAATACGGTGTCGTTATATCTGAATTGGTCGGAATTGTCCCAGACATCGGCGCCCGACGCCTGCACTGTAAACCGCCGCAGGTCCGGCTGGTAGCAGGTTGTCCCTGCGATCGACGGATGGCCGATGTCTTCCGCCGACCAGCCGGACGCGACGTCTGTGCAGCAATGCACCGGGCTATAGCCGATAAAATTGGACAGGGTCTGGGTATTGGTCCCGTACTGGTCGGAGACCGTCAGCGTAACATCATAGCTGCCGGCCGCGGCCCCCAGATAGCTCACCAGCGGAGTCTCGGACGTAGAAGTGGACGGACTGCCACCGGGGAACTGCCAGGAATACGTAGCTCCGCTGCCGCCGTTGCTCACGACGCTAAAGTCCCGGAATCGTACCGTCGGGTACTGACAGTCCGGCGTCCGCGTACTGGCGGATATCTGCGCCAGGGTCGCCGAATGCTCATACAGTTCATGATCCCAGGCCCCGCGACTGGTCCCGATCAGCAATCTACCCTTGAAATAATTGATGAACATATTGCGTACCTCCAGCATCGGCAGGCCGCTGCCGACCGGCTGCCAGTCGCTCATCGAATTATTCCGGTAAAAAACACCCGACCGGTTGCCCACATAGACGCCGCCGTTGGTACCGCGTTGAAACACTATCTTCCGCAGGGGATCCAGGCCTAGAACAGCCGTCGTCAGGTTGGAATAAGTGCCGCCTCCGTCTGTCGAATGCAACACTTTACAGGTGTTCTGCACTCCCGAATAGGTCACCCAGATCTCATCCGGATTCACATCGCTCACCGCCACATCGCTGATATTTCGGACACCCGTTCCCGTGACCAGGTTGCCGGGCGTGATCTCCGCCCATGTCACTCCGCCATCAGCCGTCTTCCACAAATGATTATTGGACGGGGACACGATACAATAAATGCGGTTGGTATCCCGCATGCAGATCTTTTCGCTCATCAGCCTGTCGCTGAATGTGTGGACCAGATAGCTGATGGTCAGACCATTGTCATCGCTCCGCAGCAGGGAATTCCTCCAGGTCAGCCTTTCACCAGTGGGATTGGCCTGGTAAGGCTGAGGGAAATTGCCGGCCGTATGACTCTGGATCGTATTGTATAAATTGGGATGATAACTAAGGTTATTGAACCAGTCTTCCCTGCCCGGGTCCACCTGTGCGGAGCCTGAAGTATAGGTCCCGACGCCGGTCCGGGTGACGAAATAAGCGTCATAACCCCTTGAAATAATATGCACACTATCCAGCGGATTGACATCGGTATTCTGCTGATCGGCGCCGAGGACCCGATACCAGCCGCCAGGCGCCGCAAAGTCCCGGATCATCAACGGTCCGTGATTGCAGCCCGCCGCAAGTATATCGGATTTAAAAGAAGACCCAAAACCCCAGAGCTCGATATTGGAAATTCCCGCCGTGACATTCGAGAACGTAGCGCCATTATTGGTCGAGATCACTGTCTCCCCGTCATTGCCAACCATCACTTTGCCTCCCACGATATGTATCGACCGGATATCATAGTGCATATTGCTGGAAGCCGCAAAACTTTGCCCGTTATTCGTCGAATAATGAACAACGGTTTCCCCATAGGAGCCATATACGATATTATTGGAATTCTTACTGTCCATGGCAAATGCGTCGCAGCCGCTGTTGTTGACCATATTTTTACGGACGAGCGTCACCGTTCCGGTGCCGACATCAACCCCATACAGCTGCAAATAACCCCAGCCCGAGTTTAAAAGCGCAAACACTACAGACGGCTGATCCGTCGCAGTCACGACCCTGAATACCCGCAGGTCCCGCTTCGGGATATCCGCCGGAAGTGTGATCGCCGCCAGGGAAGAAAAGGTACCACCCTGGTCGGAAGACGAATAGACAGTAGCCGCCGGTCCACCCAGAGCCGCGTCGATCAAAAAGACCCTATTGGGATCATTGTTGCTCCATTCCAGTAGACCTCCCGTATTGTTGAGATAGCCATCGGTATAAATGCCGTTTAATGACCCTAAAACTGAAGCCCATGTGGCACCCCCATCTGTCGTCCGGTAGAGGCTATTCCCCCATCGCGCCACGACAACATCGGGACTGGAAGGCGACACCGCCAGGTCATATCCCTGACCGGAAGTAAAGCCGGCAGAAGAACTGTTCATCCCTGTCACCGCCCAGGTATAACCACCGTCTACAGACTTGATCACCGCAGACTGCGAGATCGCATACACCACGTTCGAATTCGCGGCGCAAACCTCGATATCGAAATAATGGTTGTCCGGCATATTACCGTCGGTCAAATGCCAATCAGTCCCGCCATCTGAGGAAACCCAAAGCCCACCCGTCTCAAAGCTGATGAATAACTTTTGGACATTGGTAGGGTCCATCCGGACACAGTAAGAGAACCCACCCCTGGTATTATCGCCGGGCAGGACCAGGTTGCGCGGACCGGTCATATGCCAGTCCCCCGCCATGGTGTCCGTAGCGCTGCCAGCCGGGAACACGCCCCGGCGAAGGTGCAGGTAGTCAAACGCCGGCGGCTCCTGTACCCTGCCCTTACTATCCAGGTAATAAATATTTCGCCTGAACCATTCCTCCCCGGTCTCTACAGGGCCATCGCCCGTGGGGTGCCGCCGCATGTACCGGTCAAACTTCTTTTTAATGCTGAAATAGTCGGCGTTTGGCCGTTGCATTAATTTAAACCAGCGCGTGTTCTTGAACTCCTGGCCCGCTTCTTCGTTTTCTTCCTGGGCCTGGGCGCTTGCCCGGATACTGGCTGTCTGGATCACGCCCAGGCAGAATACCATCAGGATAAGGTTCTTTATCATAGAAAGGTTTTTTATATTTTACAGACCGCGAAAGGCATACTTCACCTTCCATTTGCCGGCTTCGCCATGAGGCTATCGAGGATGGGTAATTCGAGCCCCTGCAGGCTATTCTTTGCCGGACCGGCATAGTCCAGGACGACCACTTCATTCCGTCCTTTCTTCAACCAGGGTCCCGGCAGATGCATGGTCTGCGTCGGACCGATATCCCAGAACCTTCCCAGGCAATGGCCATTGACCCATACCAATCCCTTGCCCCAGGTGCGCACATCGAGGAACGTGTCGCCGGTGCTGTCCAGTTGGAAACTTCCCCTGTGAAATGCCGGCATCTTCGTCTGGCCTGGGCGAAACTTCAGGTAGGAAGGAGCGCCATCATTACTCAGCGATATCGGGTAAACCTGCCATCCCGTGAGCTCCAGATCCTTACCACCCGCGCCGCTCAACAGCACCCTGTCAGTAATGCCCTTGCGGTCATGCATCGCCCCGCCATAGTTCACCCTCCCCATGGCCTCGATCAAAATATCCAATACCGCTCCTTTTTTTGTCGCCGGGACAGCGCAGCTGTTCTCCTTCCTCCTGCGATCCAGTGTCGCGATCTTCCTGCCGTCCAGGAACACCAACGCATAGTCATGGACGTCATTGATATGCAGGGTGGCAGCAGCCCCTCCCGACAATTTCGTCCGGTAGAGGATAGCCCCATATCCCTCGTGGTACTCTTCCATATTCCGCACGTGCTCATCTTTGACGAATGCCGGCAGGTTAGCGAACACCGGCGCTATCTCCTTAGTGGTGAAAGGAGGTATCTTTATGACAGGGTTTCGCGCAGGCACCTCGGGCAGCGTTTCGCCCTCCTGCAGGTACGCCGAAAACAGCTTGCGCAACGCATTGAACTTTTCCGTGTCCCAGCCGGCCTCGCTGATGGGGGCATCATAATCATAGCTGGAGGTCTGCGGCAGATACGGAGGGGCATTCGCGCCCGACCATTGCCCGAAAGACGTTCCGCCATGAACCATATAAATGCTGAACGACTCCTTATGATCAAGCATATACCGGACATCCTTAACTACATTATCGACAGCCCCCACATGATGCCGGATCCCCCAGGAATCAAACCAACCGGGATAAAACTCCCCGCACATCAGGGGACCCTTGCTCCGGACCTCCCGCAATGCCTTAAAAGAAGCCTCCGGGTTGTCGCCAAAATTCACCACGCTGAAGATATCGGGGCACACATCCGCCTTCAGCTCTTCGGCGCCGTCACAGGTGAACAATGGCACATTGAACCCCGCATGCACCAGCATGTCACGGAGAGCGCCGATATACTCCCGGTCATTGCCGTACGAACCATATTCATTTTCGACCTGTACCATGATGATCGGGCCGCCGTGCGATACCTGCAGCGGACCCAATACCTTCCCCACCTGATTCAGGTAAATGCCACAGCGTTCCAGGTAATAGGGGTCCCGCGTGCGCAATTTGATATCCTTTTTCTCCAGCAGCCACCAGGGCAAGCCACCAAACTCCCATTCCGCGCAGGAATAAGGCCCCGGACGTAAGATCACGTAAAGTCCTTCCCTTTGAGCCAGTCGGCAGAATTCGGCCACGTCCGCCCCACCCGACCAGTTGAACTCCCCCGGCCGGGGCTCATGCACGTTCCAGAAAAGATAGGCGCAGACAGCGTTCAGCCCCATGGCTTTGGCCATCCTGAGCCGGTGTTCCCAATATTCCCTCGGGATGCGCGCAAAATGCATTTCCCCGCACCGGATCACAAAAGGCCGGCCATTTAATAAAAAACTTTCCTCGCCAATGGAGAACGCAGACGGAGAAGCTTCCCCCTGGCCAAATGAGCATATAGCGTTCAACAGGACCAAACAAATAAATAAAGACCGTTTCATTTCATATCGATTAGGTATACCCGATGCGAAAATTATCGCTTGCCGAAAATGAAATTAGAAAATTATCAGCATTCGTTCCGACTTAGGGGCAAAATGGCGCAATCGTTTGTGCAAGCGAAATTCCCGAAGCTACCGATTGTATTTGTGGTATCAGCCACAAGAGTCTGCCAGATCCCTTCATTTTCTATTTATCCGGTAACGCCGCCAGATCGATCGCCGGCGGGACGCCTCCCGGAGTACGCGATACATAGCTGCCGGGAGCCAGATTATTGACCTCGCGAAACCCGCCACTGAACATATAGAACCAGTCCTGCGTCTTCCCTGCGGCATCCATCGGCGTGACGCCTGCACCATAGTCATACCGGGGATGTTTAACCCGGTCAGCTGTCGTAGAGAACCGCGCCCTCGTCAATTCGATCCAGTTGCCTGACGGAGTGCAGATCCATTGATTGCCGTACCGTGCTGTAAAATAGTCCTCACCGTTGTCCCCAAAATTTTCCACAAAGGAATACAGTCCCGATAGCAGCTTGCCGCCCGTCTTCGCCTTGTCCCACTGAGCAACCAGCTTCCATTCCCCGTTCTCCGGCGCATAATACCAGGCCGTGTAGATCGTATGATCCCCCGCCGGTTTCGCCCCTACCAGTAATTTATAGATCACCCCGGGCTTCCACATAAAAACAAGATGACTATGTCCGCCTGAACCCTCATTGCCGAATTCCCCGGTAAAAACTCCTTTCCCTTTCCGGAGCAGCTTCACCGCATACTCAGCAGGTATCTCCTTTGGATCGTCCGTCCTGTAGTTGCTCCATACGGAAAAAATAACCCGGCGTTCCCTGGCAGAATTCAGCTGAATACCCATATAGCCGCCGGAGAACCCATTCGTCTCATAATAAGCATTGAGGCTATGGTCCGCCTCACGTGGCACCGTGACCTCGCTGTAGAACCATGCCGCAACACTGTCGCCGGGGACAGGATACGTCAGATGCGTGGAAGGGGCTCCTCTGTATCGACTGTTATTGCACAGCACACCTTCGGCCCCTTCCCCCGACAGGATCATATCTGTAATATCCGGCAAAGACCGGCTCCCGGCCGCCGGCCTGAGCGATATGAAATGATATCCCGCCCCACCCATTTCAAAACTGCCCGCATCGATCATAACATAACCGCCAGAGCCGTGCAGCCGGAGAGTTGTGTCCTTCGGGGCTCCATCCAGCTTCACCAGGATGGCCGACGCATGCGACCACCGGGTTCGCAACTGTACCCGTAGCCGGCCCCCGTGTGCAGCAAGAAAATAGACGTTGGTCCCTCCACCCGGCTGCGCATAGGCGCTTCCCGATAAAGGAATATTGACGTTGTACGAACTATCCCGGTCATGGCTAATATCCGGGGAAAGAAAAGACAGCAGCAAACAATAAAGAACTGTATTCATCGGTGTGTCGTATTTAGAATTTTTATGGCAATCTCGTACGCGCCCGGCACCTGCACC
>Ga0105239_10000250_pt1 | contig 80439 bp, 73 predicted proteins | sample KBSC44metaG_FD_92761 | JGI IMG/M metagenome (GOLD analysis project Ga0105239, IMG submission 92761) | Corn rhizosphere microbial communities from Kellogg Biological Station, Michigan, USA - KBS C4-4 metaG | ecosystem: Host-associated > Plants > Roots > Rhizosphere > Soil | place: Michigan, USA...
CAGCAGGCCATCGGCACCGGCGTGCTCGGCGGCATCATCACCGCGACCGGCTTGGCGGTGTTCTTCGTGCCGGTTTTCTTCGTCGTGGTGCGCGGCATCTTCAGAGGCAGCGAGCGCCAGCGCAAGAAGTACGCCCACGAGCCCGAGCCGGACGCGCCGCCGCGGCCGCCGACCGACACCGCGGAAGGAGCGGCATGATGAAGACGCGCCTGGATCGTCTCGCGCTGGCGGCGACCGCTGCCGTGTTGGCGGGCTGCGGCTCGCTCGCCCCGACCTACGAGCGCCCGGCCGCGCCGGTCGCCGCGGTCTACCCCGGCGATACCGGCGTGGCGGTGGCGCCGGGCAGCCGTGCGGCCGACATCGAATGGCAGCGTTTTTTCGGCGATGCGCGCCTGAAGCGCCTGATTGAGCTCGCGTTGCAGAACAACCGCGATCTGCGCGTCGCGGTGCTGAACGTCGACCGGGTGCGGGCGCAGTACCAGATCCAGCGCGCGGATCGTTTCCCGAGCCTGAACGGCGTCGTCGCCGCCTCGCGCCAGCCGAACACCGGCGGCTCGGGCAACATCACGACCTATCAGGTCGGTCTCTCGGTGACTTCGTACGAGCTCGATTTTTTCGGCCGAGTGAAGAACCTGAGCGACGCCGCGCTGGCGACCTATCTGTCGACCGCGGAGGCGCGCAAGACGGCGCAGATCAGCCTGATCTCCAGCGTCGCCAACAGCTACCTCGCGACCCTGGCCGACGATGAACTGCTGGCCTTGACGCGCGACACGCTGCGCACGCGCGAGGATTCGTTCAAGCTCAGCAAGCTGATGTTCGACAACGGCGTGGCCTCCGAGCTCGATTTGCGCGAGGCGGAGTCGCTGGTGGAAAGCGGGCGCGCCACGCTGGCCCAGCTGCTGCGGCAGCGTGCCGTCGATCAGAACGCCCTGACCTTGCTGGTCGGACAGCCGATGCCGGCCGACCTGCCCGCCTCGAGCACGCTGGCGGCGACTGCGCTCGGCCCCGAGCTTCCCGCCGGGCTGCCCTCGGATCTGCTGACGACGCGGCCCGACATCCGCTCGGCCGAACAAACGCTGCTGGCGGCGAATGCCGACATCGGCGCCGCCCGCGCGGCCTTCTTCCCGCGCATCACGCTGACCGGCACCGCCGGAACCGCGAGCACCCAGCTGTCCGGCCTGTTCGAGGGCGGCTCCTATGGCTGGACCTTCGCGCCGCAGCTCGTGCTGCCGATCTTCGACGGCGGCCGCAACCAGGCCAACCTGGAGGTGGCGCAGGCGAGCCGCGACATCGCGGTCGCCCAGTACGAAAAGGCGATCCAGTCGGCCTTCAGCGAAGTTGCGGACGCCTTGGCCGGCCGCGCCAACCTGGGTGAACAACTGCGCGCGCTGCGAGCGCAGGCCGATGCTGAAGCGGCGCGCTTCAAGCTGTCGGACCTGCTCTTCAGGAACGGTGCGGCAAGCTATCTCGCTTTGCTGGATGCCCAGCGCGCGCTCTTCGCAGCCCAGCAGGCGGCGATCCAGGTGCAGCTGACGCAGCTGCAGAACCAGGTGACGCTGTACCAGGCGCTCGGCGGCGGCTGGACCGATCCGCCGGCAGTCGCGACGACACAGTAAGGAAGCGTCGTCTTGCAGATCACTGCCAACCGGCTGACGCTCGAGGTCGAAGACCACGGCCCGAAGAGCGGCGAGCCCTTGCTGCTCGTGATGGGTCTGGGCATGCAACTCACCGGCTGGCCCGATGAGTTCGTGCAGCTGCTGGTGGCGAAGGGTTTTCGCGTGATCCGCTTCGACAACCGCGACATCGGGCTGTCGCAGGGCTTCGATCATCTCGGGGCACCGAACCTGATCGTCGCGTCGCTGCGCTATGCATTGCGTCTGCCGGTGAGCTCGCCCTACACGCTGGACGACATGGCGCGCGATGCCGTCGGCGTGCTGGACGCCCTCGGCATCGCCCGGGCCCACGTGTGCGGTGCGTCGATGGGCGGCATGATCGCGCAGCTGATGGCCATCCATCATCCGGAGCGCCTGAAAAGCCTGACCTTGATGATGACGACCTCCGGCTCGCGCCGCCTGCCGCAGCCTTCGGCCCGCGTGCGGCAGGCGTTGCTGGCGCGGCCGGCGAACCGCAGCGAAGCCGCGATCGTCGACAACCTCATCCGCTTGATCGGCGTGATCGGCAGCCCGGGATATCCGCCGGACGCGCAACGGCTGCGGGAGCGCGTCCTCGCCTCTGTCCGCCGTTCCGAGCGGCCCGCCGGCATGGCGCGCCAGTTGACGGCCGTCGTCGCCAATGGCGATAGAACCGGCTTGCTGGCGCGGATCAAGGCGCCGAGCCACGTGATTCACGGGTTGGCCGATCCGCTGGTGCCGGTGGCTGCGGGGCACGACCTGAAGTCACGCATCAGCGGCGCCAGCGGCGATTTCATCGACGGCATGGGGCATGACTTGCCGACGGCCTTGCTGCCTCGATTCGCCGACGGCATCGCCGGCGTGGCCGCACGCGTCTGAATCGGCGGAGTGCGCCGATGCGGCGCTCAGCCGCGAGCGACGACGCGATCCAGCGCGGACATGCCGCTGTCCCAGGCCTCGGCCATCTCTGCCAGCATCGCGACCGGATCGAAGGCTTTGCGCGAGCTGGCTGCCCGGGCTGCCTTCAGGATCAGGGTCTTGTTGCCCGAGGCGATGTGCTCGAAGGACTCGATCGCCGGCCCGAAATCACCTCCGCCGTGGGTTGACAGCCAGCGCAGATGCAGCGCCGCCAGTTCGAACGCCGCGCCCAGCTGCCGGATCGTGCCGAACGCCCAGGCGTGGTAGTAGGCGAGGCCCTTGTCCTGCAGCATCGGCAGGTCGGCGGCGAAACGCTCGGCGAATCGGCGCACCGGGTTGCTTCGCGGGCGCCGCCCCAGGTGCTTGCGCAGCAGCTCGAACGACATCGCCGCCAGTTCCGGCATCGGGCGCCGAAGCATGCGATCGAAGCGCACCGTCTCGGCGAAAAGCGGCAGGAAGACCTCGTCCGGCGGAGCGTCCAGGCGGAACGTCCGGCGGAAGTCTTCTCCGGTCAAACGGTAGAACCCGGCGTTGTGGAAGTAACCCGCCGAGGCGCCGTCGAGGTCGATTTCGGTCAGCACGATGGTCGTCTTCGCGTGCTGGCGCCGGTAGTCGGTGCCGGCGGTATCGGGCAGCCAGAATGCGTCCGCCTCGGTGCTGATCAGCTTGCCGGCCGAGAGGTGCTCGGCCGCATGCTCGATCAGCGGGCGCCAGACATTCAGTTCCTGGACGTCGACGCCATAGAGCGAGCGCAGCTCGTCATGCGGCGGCTTGAAGAAGGTCCATTGGTCGCCTTCGAAGTCCAGCCCGAGCACCACCGGCACGACCGCGAGCGGCTCGAGCTTCAGCGCGTGCAGCACCTCGATCCAGATGTCGATGTAGCAGTTCTTCTCGACCCAGATGCGCTCGTCCGCGTGCAGCAGATGCCGTGCGTGGTTTTCCGGGGTCAGCCCCGGCAGCACATGCCAGTGCTTCACTGCGCCCACAGCCTGGTGCGTACCGATGCGGGCCAGGCCTTCGGATCGAAGCCGTGGGTCTTGAACAGCGCCATCACGATGCGCTCGAGGCCGAAGCCGAGGCAGGCAGTGTTGGCCACGTTGCCGTCCGGCGTCTTGATGTCGAAGGTCGAGCCGAAGTGATCCTGATGGAAGTTGAAGGAGCACACCGCGGTCGGTTTGGTCAGCGAGATCACCGGCACCAGCACCTCGAACTTGAGCTTCTGCATCTTCTGACCCGCGGCGAGCATGCGGCCGCCGCGGCCGAAGAACGGGTCGGAGGCGACATCGGCGTTCGCCGGCAGTTCGAGCGAGTGCAGCAGATCCAGGCCACGCTGCAGCCACATGTCGCGCCATTCCACCACCTGCTCCGGCGTGCCGACCCGCACGAACTCGCGCACGCGGAAGGACTGCATGCGCGTCGGCTCCATCGACGGCTCATGGCGATACACCCAGTTCAGCATCGTCACGAGGCGGCCTTCAGCGGGGACGGTGCCGGCGAAGCTCGGATAGACCGGGTAGCAGGCGGCAGGGTTCAGCGTCACGCCGGTCTGGCCCAGCAGATCGCCCCAGGGCTGACCCGAGTTCACACGCTCGGCCAACGCCAGCGCCTGCAACTCGTTGCCGAAGAAGCTGTGGATCGCGCCGCAGAGGTGCGGGAACGAATCGAGGTAGTGAACCCGCTCCAGCAGGCTGCGGTCGATCACCGGCGGGAAGGTGAAGATCTGCGCGCCGTCATCGCGAGAAATGTCGGTCACCAGCGCGTTGAAGCGCTCCAGAACGTCCTCGAACACCGCGCCGCGGCCAAAGGCGCCCGGCACGCCGACGGGAACGATCAAGCCATGCTCGACCAGGCCGTCGTAAAAGCTCTTCGAGTCGTAAGCGTCTTCGGTGAGTGGGAGGGCCACGGCACTGCTTTCCATAGTTGAATTCATTCGTCCTTGAAGACCAGCAGCATCGAAGCGCTCTTCGCTACGATGCGGTCGTTGGAGATCATCAATGCGCCGGAGAGCGCGTCGCGATAGTGGCGGCCCATGCTGAAAGGGCTGTCGTTCTTGTAGCCGAGGATGCCGACGATCTGCAGCGCGCGATGGACGATTTGCGGCGCCATCTCCGAGGCGTTGATCTTCAGATTGTTCAGGCGCAATGCCCAGCCGATGTTCGACAGTTCCTCGGCGCCGTTGTCTCGCCGGCAGGTGGCGTCGAAATCGTCGGCCATGGTCTGCCAGTTGTGGCGCATCGATTGCAGCTGCACCGAGAGATCGGCGAGCTTGGTCGCCGTCGGCGGCACGGTGCCAGGCGTCTTGCGCGCCTGGCCGCGCACGAAGGTCGCTGCGCGGGCGGTGGCGTCGGCAGCAATGCCCCACCACAGCGCCGCCCACAGGATGTGGGAGTAGGGCACCATGGTTTGGGCCGATGAATCGGCAAACGAGCCGGGGAGGATCTGCGCCGCGTCACCGCTCGATTCGAGCCTGAAGCCCGGGCTGCAGGTGCCGCGCATGCCGAGCGTATCCCAGCTCGTGGTCTGCTTCAGTGTGCAGTCGGCCTTGCGCACGAGGACCAGCACCTGATCGCTCGGCGCCGCGTCCGGTGCGCGCCGGCAGGTCACGAGGATCGCATCGGCGTGAGCGCAGTAGGAGCCGGTGGTGGCGTCCTTGTCGAGCTTGAAGCGGCCGTTCGACACGTCGACCGCGCAGACGCTCGAGCGCGTGTCGCCGAACACGCCGACCTCCGACGTCATTGAAGCCAGCACGTACTGGCGCTCGACGATGTCGCGCATGTACTGCTGAAAGAACGCACTCTCCACACCATGGCGAGCGATGCAGGCGACCTGGATGTAGTGCATCGCCAAGACCATGCCGCTGGATGCGCAGGCCTGGGACAGCGTCGAGCACAGCAGCGCGAGTTCCCTCATGCTGCATCCGCCGCCGCCGAGCGCCTTTGGCACCGGCGCCGAGAGGATGCCGGCCGCGCGCAAGGCATCGATGCTTTCGCGCGGGAAGCGGGCCTGGGTGTCGACGTCAGCGGCATGTTTGGCGGCGACGTCCGCTGCCACGGCGCGGGCAGCGACAAGCAGGGACTCGAAGTTCGAGGAAGTTGTCATGAGTGGGGGGCGCCTTGGCAAATGCGGGTCACGAGCCGTGTTGCTCGCAGCTCCGTCGGCGCGAAAAGGTAATGCAAGAATGCCGGCTCGATGGTTGTGAATCATCCATACCGGGAGCCATCGAGAAGTATGTTGCGATTTCTTAGCTTGCTTATGTCCTGCGATGGTTGAAATCGGGAGCGTACCGACACTGCAGCGCGGCTCCTTCGATGATGCGCGGGTGTGTGTTGTGCTGTTGCACGGCTATGGCATGCAAGCTTCGGATCTGGCTCCATTTGCCGATTCGCTCGGTGTACCGGCGGTGTTCCTGTTTCCGCAAGGGCCTTGGGCTTGCCCCGGCGGCGGCCGCAGCTGGTGGCGCCGGGATGAACTCGCTGCCGCGGCAGCCCAAGCGGTCGGGCCGCGCGACTTGGCGAATCTCTATCCGGAAGGGCGACTGGAAGCTCGCGCGCTGCTGTCGAGGTACCTGAATGCGATCGCGCCGATGCAAGGTTCGCGACCGCTTCTGCTCGCGGGCTTCTCGCAAGGCGGCATGTTGGCGTGTGATCTCTTGTTGCATGAGGAAACGAAGGTCGATGCGCTTGCGTTATTCTCCTCGTCGCGAATCGCGTTCGAGGACTGGCGGCCCAGGTTGCCGCGCCTGAAGGATCTGCCGGCCTTGGTCAGCCATGGCCGCGATGACGCGGATCTTGCTTTCGCAGCCGGTGAAGCATTGCGTGATGCGCTCGTAGAGGGCGGTGCTTCGGTCGATTGGGTGGCGTTCGATGGGGGGCACGAGATCCAGTTGCCGGTATGGCGGGCTTTGCGCAGATTGATCCGTCGCTTGGCAGCAGCGTCGCCAGGAGGCTAGATACCCCCCTCAATCGGTGTGTGCCATGGCGCAACGCCTTTGCTGGATAGCCGCTGTTCGCGTGATAAAACTGCTTGTTGGGATATTGATCCGCATAGAACAATTCGACCGGTGATTTCCGATTCCGCACTTCCATCGCTGCCAGGGTCGTTGCTGTCCGATGTCGGCGCGGGTCGTCTTCGTGTCGGGATCGATATCGTGCAGATCAGCCAGATCCGCGCTTCACTCGATCAATTCGGCGACCGGTTCGCCAGGCGCTTGTTCACTGCCGACGAGATTTCCTATGCCGCTTCTTCTCCGGCGCTCGAAGCCGAACGCTTCGCTGCGAGATTCGCAGCCAAGGAAGCGGCCATCAAGGCGTTTGGTCTGTCCGAAGCCGGTCTCGATTGGCGAGATCTCGAAGTGATCCGACGAGACGATGGTTCCTGCCGATTGGCATTGCACCGCGGCTTGGCCGAGAAGGTCGGCGCGGCTGCCTCGCAAAGCGTTTCACTCAGCTCGAGTCACGATGGCGACTATGCGACCGCCATCGTCATTGCACTTGTTTCTCCCTCTCATACATGCCAACCATGAACACCATGACCGCTATCGACAACGAGACCCTCGACGCACGCATTCGAGAGGTTCTCGGGGAGCACGCTCGTTTGACTGGCGACGTGCAGTCGATGGATCCTCAGGCCGACCTCTATCAGGCCGGCATGACATCGCACGCAAGCGTCAACGTGATGCTCGCGCTCGAAGGGGCATTCGACATCGAGTTCCCGGATCACATGCTCAAACGCAGCGTTTTCGGCAGCATCGCGGCGATTCGCTCTGCCGTGGCCGAGCTTCTGGTCAGCTGACAGCCCGCGATGGCGGGGCGGATCCGGAGCGTCTCCAGTCATCAGCGTCTGATCCTGGCTGATGATTGGGCCGTCTGCTCGACGGCTGCGGGACAAGCGAGCGATTCCTCGCAGATGTCGGACCTGCCTGCCTCGGCTTGGGTTGGAGGTCTGAAGCTCGGCACCGCCGCGGCGATGCTCAGGCAATCCGGCGCCTGGTCGCTCGACGGCGAAGCGCGACGCTTCGACAGTGAAGACTGGTGGTTTCGTCGAGAGTTCAGTTCCTCGGACTGGTCCGGCGAGGGCGCGCTGATTCTTGGACTCGACGGCCTTGCGACGATTGCCGAGGTTTGGCTGAACGGTGAGCTTGTTCTGCGCAGCAGCAACATGTTCATCGGGCACGAGGTCGACATTCGTTCGCGGCTGCAGCCCACCAACGAACTGCTCATCTGCTGCCGCTCGCTCGATCGAGTGCTTGCGCAGCGGCGAGCCCGGCCTCGCTGGCGTGCGCCGATGGTCGAGCATCAACAGCTGCGATGGATTCGCACGACGCTGCTTGGCCGGACTCCCGGCTGGTCGCCGCCGGCCGTCGCGGTGGGGCCGTGGGGAGCGGTATGGATCGAGCGCCGCGATGCGATCCGGGTGAAGTCCGTTCAACTCCGTAGCAGCGTGTCCGGGCGCCATGGCCAGGTGGACGTGTCCTGCGAACTGGATGATCTCGGAGCGCCTTTCGATTCGGTGGACCTGGTGCTGAACCATCGTGGGCGCGACCACTCGGTGGCGCTTGCAAAAGGGGAAGAGGGTTCGTCGTATCGCGGATCGCTGCTCATCGACGAGGTCGCACTCTGGTGGCCCCACACGCATGGCGAACCGGTCTTGTACGACGCGCGGCTCGAAGTCAAGCGCATCGATCAAGCGAAGATCGATGTCGATCTCGGCCCGATCGGCTTCAGGACCATCGTGCTGGACACCGAGGGAGGCCGTTTTTCGTTCATCGTGAACGGCGTGTCGGTGTTCTGTCGGGGAGCGTGCTGGACGCCGCCGGACATCGTTGCCCTGCGCGGTACGCACGAGGCATACGAGCAGGCAGTCCGCGCGGTTCGCGAAGCCGGGATGAACATGCTGCGCGTCGGCGGCACGATGGTCTACGAAGACTTCGCCTTCCTCGAGTGCTGCGATCGATATGGCGTGCTCGTCTGGCAGGACCTGATGTTTGCCAACATGGACTATCCGCTGGGCGACGAAGCATTCGCATCGTCGGTGGAAGTCGAGGCCGCGCAGCAATTGAGGCGTTTGCAAGCCCATCCTTGTGTCGCGCTGATTTGCGGCAACAGCGAGGTCGAGCAGCAGGCGGCGATGTGGGGCACGGCGCGCCAGTCGTGGGAGCCGAAGCTGTTCCACGAGGACCTGCGTCGCTGGACTCAGCTGCATTGCCCGGGCGTCGCGTACTGGCCGTCCAGTGCGCATGGAGGCAGCATCCCGCATCAGATCGACGTGGGCAGCACATCCTATTTCGGCGTTGGCGCGTATCTCCGGCCCCTGGACGACGCTCGCCGCTCCAACCTGCAGTTCGCAAGCGAATCATTGGCGTTCGCCAACGTGCCGGAAGAGTCCACGATGGCACGGATGCCGGGCGGGCTCGGTGTTCGCGTCCACCATCCGACCTGGAAGATGCGGTCGCCACGCGACTTGGGCGCGGGTTGGGATTTCGACGACGTGCGCGATTTCTACTTCGCGAAGCTGTTCGGCGTCGAGCCGCTAACGCTGCGGTACTCGAATCACGATCGTTACCTGAAGCTCAGCCGCATCCTGACCGGCGAGATCATGAACGCGACGTTGTCCGAGTGGCGCCGTTCGGCCTCGTCCTGCAACGGTGCGCTGATCTGGTTCCTGCGCGATCTGTGGGCCGGTGCAGGCTGGGGGCTGTTGGATGACCGCGGGGCGCCGAAAGCCTGCTACCACTACGTCAAACGAGCCTGCCAGCCGATCGCCGTTTCGATATCGGACGAGGGCTGCAACGGCCTGCATGTCCATGTGTGGAACGATCCGGGCGCAGCGCTGTCGGCCTCGCTCGACATCGCGCTGTATCGCTTGGACGGCGTGTGTTTGGGGCGGAGTGTCGAGTCTCTGGCACTCGGCCCGCATTCGTCGCAAACCATCGTCGCCGGCAGTACTTTCGACACGGCATTGGATCTCTCCGCCGCCTTCCGCTTTTCCGAATCGGAATATGCAACCGTCGTCGCCAATCTGCGCGGCGCTGGCGATGAACTGCTTGCCCAGGCCTTTCATTCGCCTGCCGGCTTCGGCACGTTCCAGCATGCCGACGTCGGCCTGACGGCCAAGGCATACCCCGAATCGGGTGGTCGATACGAACTTACCCTCACCAGTCGACTTTGTGCGCAGGCCGTACATTTCGACATCAGCGGCTACCGTGCCGGTGACGAGTACTTTCATATGGCACCGCAGAGCGAGCGGCGGGTCGTGCTGGAGCCGATCACTTCATCCGCAGCGAGTGATAAGTCAGGGCAGGTGTCGGCGATGAATTCCCGTCAGGCTGTAAATATAGAGTGGTTATCTTGAGCAAATCCTTGACAGAGGCGGTGTTTCTCGGTGGCAAGGGGAGCGAGGTATTCGCTTGGATTCATCGCGTCAGCCCCTCCGCGCGCCGAGATATCGGCGTCGTCGTTTGCAGTTCCTTCGGCCGGGAAGAACTCTGCGCACACCGCACCGTCATGCACCTGGCCGATGCTGCCGCCGCGGAGGGTCTGCCGGCGATCCGCTTCGACTATCACGGGACCGGCGACTCCGCCGGCAACGATCTCGAGCCCGATCGCGTTCGGGCATGGGTACGCTCAGTCGGTGATGCGATCGATGCCCTGAAGGCTTCGGAAGGGGTGTCGCAGGTCTGTCTGGTTGGCCTGCGCTTGGGTACGCCACTGGCCGTGTTGGCTGCCGAAGGCCGCAATGATGTGGCCGGCATCGTGTGCCTGGCGCCTGTCGTGTCCGGCAAGGCGTTCATGCGGGAATTGCGCTTGCTGGCGGGAACGAGCGCCGGGCCCTCCACGACGGGCGCGGCCGCCGGCTATATGGAAACCGGCGGGTTTGCCCTGAGTGACCAAACTCAGGCGGATATTGCGGCGATCGACTTGATGAAATCCCGGGTCGCGCCCGCCGTGCGCCTGTTGGTGATGGATCGGGAAGAAGCGCCGGTCGCGAAGCGCTGGGCAGAAACCTGCGCCGGGCAAGGCGTGCATCTGGACTATGAGTTGATGTCCGGATATGCCGCGATGATGGAAGGTACGAATTACAACATCATTCCGCACGAATTGATTCTGCAGGTCAAAAGGTGGCTGCACGGCCTGGCAAGTTTGTTTGCGCCGATTCCCGGAGTGCAAGCTGGAATGCGGGATACCCCGCAAAAGACCGCGCCTGGTACTCCGTTTGCGGTTCCTCTTCGATCGGTCCACGAGGCCGCCGTGGCAATCGATGGAGCGGTTTCACTGGCCGGCATCGCAAGTATCGGAGATCACCCCCCGTCGCCGAGCGGTACGCAGGAATCGCACGGGGTGATCCTGCTCAGCGCCGGGATCGCGCGCCGCATCGGGCCGAGCCGTCTCTATGTGGACCTGGCGCGGCGCTGGGCGGCCGATGGCCACACCGTCCTGAGGCTCGATCTTTCGGGAATCGGCGACAGCCCTGTTCACCCTGATCATCCCGAACAGACGGTCTATGCGCCGACTGCGGCCGGCGAGGTCCTTGCGGCGGTCAATTACCTTTTCGCCCGCGGCGGCGTCACGCGCTGCCATATCGTCGGCATGTGCTCGGGCTCTTATCACGGCTTGAAAGCCGCGCTCGCAGGGGCCAATCTCAGCTCCTTGGTGATGATCAACCCTCTGACCTTTCGTTGGCGGGCGGACGATGTACTGACGTCGCAGTATGCCGAGCACGAGGTTGCGTTTGCGGCCAAGACCTATACGCGTCTATGGCGCGAGCCGGAAAAGTGGATGCGCATCGTCCGTGGCGATTTCAATCCGCGGCAAGTCGCTCGAACCCTGATGCAGCGTTTCGGCATGGGGATTCGCTCGACAGCCTTCGATCTGGCGCGCCTGCTGAAGATCCGTGTCGCTGGCGACCTGGGCGCGGAGCTCGAGAGCCTCGCCGAGCGCGGTATTCGGCTGCGTTTCGTTTTCTCGACCAACGAGCCGGGCATTTCCCTGCTGGCGACGCAGGCCGGTCGTAGCGTGGGTCGGCTGCAGCGACGGGGGATGTTGCGGCAGGTCACGATCCCGGCTTCCGACCACATCTTCACGACGATCGATGCGCGCGACCGACTCACCGGCGTGTTGACCGAGTTGCTGTTCGGCGCCGAGCCGGCCCCTCAGAGCCGGGCCGGTGCGCAGCCTATCGTCCGGCCTGTGCCCGCGAAGCCTGCCGCGTGACGGCAGGCACCTGCCTGTAAGCGGCCCAAGCCATCCGGCCAAACCCGTCTGCCGCGCACCGGGAGGCTCCGGCCGGGATAATGCGTCCACTGACGTTTGCCGCGTTCCGAGCGGCGCACCCTCTCACGAGTTCTTGAGCAACTTGGAAACATCGACAGCCATCAACCCGTGGCGCCTGTCCGTCGCGCCGATGATGGATTGGACCGACCGGCACTGCCGCCATCTGCATCGCCTGCTGACCCGCCACACCCGGCTCTACACCGAGATGGTGACCACCGGCGCGCTGCTGCATGGCGACCAGCGTCGGCACCTCGATTTCGAGGCCTTCGAACATCCGGTCGCGCTGCAGCTCGGCGGCAGCGAGCCGGCCGACTTGGCCGCCTGTGCGAAGCTGGCCGAGGACTGGGGTTACGACGAGGTCAACCTGAACTGCGGCTGCCCGAGTGAGCGGGTGCAGCGTGGCGCCTTCGGCGCCTGCCTGATGCGCGAGGCGCCGCTGGTGGCCGACAGCGTCAAGGCGATGCGCGATGCGGTCAGCCTGCCGGTGACGGTCAAGCACCGCATCGGCATCGACCGCATCGAGAGCTACGAGTTCATGCGCGACTTCGTCGGCACCGTCGCCGCGGCCGGCTGCCAGGTCTTCATCGTGCATGCGCGCAACGCCTGGCTGAAGGGCCTGAGCCCGAAAGAAAACCGCGAGGTGCCGCCGCTGCGCTACGCCTGGGTGTACCGCCTGAAGCAGGAGTTTCCCGAGCTGACCATCGTGCTCAACGGCGGGGTCTCGGGCGAAGAGCAGATCGCCGAACAGCTGCAGCACGTCGACGGCGTGATGGTCGGCCGGCACGCCTATCACGAGCCCTGGGCGATGGCTTCGTGGGACCGCCGATTTTTCGGCGTCGACGGGCCGGCGGATTCGCGTGAAGCGGTCGAAGCGGCCTGGCTCGACTATCTCGACCGCCAGGTGGCACAGGGCATTCCCTGGTCCCATGCGATGCGCCATGCGCTCGGCCTGTGGAACGGCGTGCCGGGCGCGCGCCTCTGGCGCCAGCGCTGGTCGGACCATCGCCTGAAGGCCGAAGCACCGCGCACCGTGGCGGCGCTGGCGGCGCTTTCGCTGCGGCCGCCGATGGTCTGTCCTGGGGCATTTCAAGCCACGGCTGTGACAGGCTAAGACAGTCGGGGCTGAACCCGTATGAAAAACTAGGGTTTCGCCTAAATTTCAGCGCCCATTGAGTTTCCACACTATTCGTCCCGTCAGCTTTGGAGGCCCGGGATGAACGCAGCAGCTGAAAAGCCGATGCCGAGTTTCAGGCCCCGAATGTTTTCGGACCCTGTGGGCCGCAACGGGGTTGTTCAAGATTCCCTGCGGCAGGCTCGACTTCTTCAAATAAGGAGACATCAATGACATTGACCAGGCATTCAAATCGACGCGCTGCGCGTCATTTGGGGGCGACGCTTCTGTGCGCACTGCCGGTATTGGCCATGGCCAATGCCGACGTCGAAAAGAACATCGCCAACAACAAGAACTGGGCGATGCAGGCGGGGGACATGTTCAACCACCGCTACACCACCCTGAAGCAGATCAACACCGGCAACGTCGGCAAGATGCAGGTGGCGTGGACGTTCTCCACCGGCGTGCTGCGCGGCCATGAAGGTTCTCCGCTGGTGATCGACGGCACGATGTACCTGCATTCGCCGTTCCCGAACAAAGTCTTCGCGATCGATCTGGAAACCCAGAAGATCCTCTGGAAGTACGAGCCGAAGCAGGATCCGGCGGTGATCCCGCAGATGTGCTGCGACACGGTGAACCGCGGCCTGGCCTATGCCGAAGGAAAGGTCATCCTGCAGCAGGCCGATTCGACCCTGGTCGCGCTCGACGCGAAGACCGGCAAGCCGGTCTGGAGCGTGAAGAACGGCGACCCGAAGCTGGGTGCGGTCAACACCAATGCCCCGCACATCTTCAAGGACAAGGTCATCACCGGCATCAGCGGCGGCGAATGGGGCGTGCGCGGCTTCCTCGCGGCCTACAACCTGAAGGACGGCACGCCGGCCTGGAAGGGCTACAGCGTCGGCCCCGACGCCGAAATGCTGATCGACCCGGCCAAGACCACCACCTGGATCGACGGCAAGGTCGCGCCGGTCGGCCCGGACTCCTCGGTGAAGACCTGGAAGGGCGATCAGTGGAAGATCGGCGGCGGCACCACCTGGGGCTGGTACAGCTATGACAAGGCGCTGAACGCGGTGTTCTACGGGACCGGCAACCCGTCGACCTGGAACCCGTCGCAGCGTCCGGGCGACAACAAGTGGTCGATGAGCATCTGGTCGCGTGACGTCGATACCGGCAAGGTCAACTGGGTCTATCAAATGACCCCGTACGACGAGTGGGACTTCGACGGCATCAACGAGATGATCCTGGCCGACATCGACGTGAAGGGCAAGCCGACCAAGGCGCTGGTGCACTTCGACCGCAACGGTTTCGCCTACACGCTCGACCGCACCAACGGCGCGCTGCTGGTGGCCGAGAAGTACGACCCGCAGGTCAACTGGGCGACCGGTGTCGACATGAAGAGCGGCCGCCCGCAAGTCGTCTCGAAGTACTCCACCGCGCAGAACGGTCCTGACGTCAACACCAAGGGCGTCTGCCCGGCGGCGTTGGGTTCGAAGGACCAGCAGCCGGCGGCGTATGACCCGGAAACCAAGCTCTTCTACGTGCCGACGAACCACGTCTGCATGGACTACGAGCCGTTCAAGGTCGAGTACACCGCGGGTCAGCCGTACGTCGGTGCCACGCTCTCGATGTTCCCCGCGCCGGGCAGCCATGGCGGCATGGGCAACTACATCACCTGGGACGCGGGCAACGGCAAGATCGTGCAAAGCCATCCGGAGAAGTTCTCGGTCTGGAGCGGTGCACTGAACACGGCCGGCGGTCTGTCCTGCTACGGCACGCTCGAGGGCTACCTCAAGTGCGTGGACAAGAAGGACATCAACAAGGAGCTGTTCAAGTTCAAGACCCCGTCCGGGATCATCGGCAACGTGTTCTCGTACGAGTTCAAGGGCAAGCAGTACATCGGCGTGTTCTCGGGCATCGGCGGCTGGGCCGGCATCGGCATGGCGGCCGGCCTCGAGAAGGACCAGGACGGCCTGGGCGCGGTCGGCGGCTACAAGGAGCTGTCGCAATACACCGAACTCGGCGGCTCGCTGACGGTGTTCGCACTGCCGAACTGAGGACGGCGACAGCCGTGTCCCGTCGCGGCTGATTCGAGAGGCGTGGGGGAGGGCGACTGCAAGGCCGCCGTCCCCCGTTTTATTTCAGGCATTCGTTAGCGATTTTCCCCTCATGAAGTTTCACAAGACACTGTTCTTCTTCGCCGTGCTGGCCTGCGCCAGCTCCGCCTTCGCCGAAGATGCGCCCGCCGGCGGTGCGCCGGTCAAGACCGATCTCTACACCGTGGTCGACGGCGTCAAGGTAGACCCCAAGACGATGGAAGGCTTTCGCACCTGGCGTGCAGCCGCCTGCGATCGCTGCCATGGTGCGAACCAGGAAGGCATGGTCGGCCCGTCGCTGATCAACAGCCTGAAGACGATGTCCAAGGACGACTTCAAGAAAACCGTGACCGAAGGGCGGCTGGAAAAGGGCATGGTCAGTTTCAAGACCAGCCCGCAAGTGATGGACAACCTCGACAACCTCTATGCCTACCTGAAGGGCCGCTCTGATGGAGCGATCACCAAGGCCAAGGTGGAACCGATGAAATGAAGCTTCAATCGATCGTCGCCCGGGCTGGATCGGCGGCGCTGGCCGTGCTGATGGCGGTGACGGTTCCGTTCGCCCAGGCTCAGGACAAACCCGCAGCCCGCCAGGCCTTGCGGGTCTGCCAGGACCCGAACAACCTGCCTTTCTCGAACACCAAGGGCGAGGGCATCGAGAACAAGATCGCCGACGTCTTCGGCAAGGCGCTCGGCCTGCCGGTGACGTATTACTCCTTCCCGCAGCGGCTCGCTTTCTTCCGCAACACCTTGCGCTACAAGGTGCCGGGGCAGGACTACCCCTGCGACATCGTGATGGGCGTGCCGGTCGGCCTGGACGAGGTCTCGGTCACGAAGCCCTATTACCGCTCGACCTATGCGCTGGTGCTGGCCAAGGGCAAGGGGCTGGATGGCGTGACGACGAGCGAGCAATTCCTCGCGCTCGATCCGGCGGTGCTCTCGAAGCTGCGCATCGGCATCTACGACCGGTCTCCCGCCTCCGATTGGCTGGACAAGCATCACCTCGTCGACCAGGGCGTGCCGTACCAGATCATGAATGCCGATCCGGACCAGTATCCGGGCGAGATCATCGAGAAGGACCTGGCCGCCGGCAAGATCGACGCGGCCATCGTCTGGGGCCCGATCGCCGGCTACTTCGCGAAGCGCGTCGCGACGCCGAGCCTGACGGTGATCCCGCTGAAGTCCGAACACGGTGTCAAGTTCGACTACGAGATGGCAATGGGCGTACGCTATGGCGAACGCGAATGGAAACAACAGGTCGAAGGCCTGATCGTTTCGCAGGCGCCGCAGATCCAGGCGATCCTGAAGGAGTACGGCGTGCCGGTGGTGGATACCTCCTATTCGGAGCAGAAGAACTGACGGTCGCGCAGCGGCAGGCAGCCTCGTCCCGGATGAAGATTTCCTGCCTGCTGCTGGGCCTCGCCGCGTTCGTACCCGCCCATGCGGAGATGGATCGAGCGGCCCTGGTGCAGCTCGCCGGCAGCGTCGTGCAAGTCGAGGTGGTCCGCGCACAAGGCGGCCTCTCGCTCGGCTCCGGCGTCGTCGTCGCGGCCGGCAAGGTGATCACGAATTGCCACGTCACGCACGATGCCGAGCAGATCAGCGTGCTGCGCGGCGCTGCCCGACGCCCGGTGCGCAGTCAGCTGGCGGATACCGAACACGATCTCTGCCTGCTGCAGGTGCCCGGGCTCGAAGCGAGCGTGGCCCCGCTCGGCCGCGCGCGCGACCTGAAGCTGCGCCAGCCGGTGACCGCGCTCGGCTACACCGGCGGCATGGGCCTGCAGATCAGCCCCGGCGGCGTGGTCGGCCTGCATCGGCTCGACGGCAGCTCGGTGATCCAGAGCAGCAACTTCTTCAATTCGGGGGCAAGCGGCGGTGGCCTGTTCGACGATGCGAAGCAACTCGTCGGCATCCTCACGTTCCGGCTGCGCGGCGGCGAGTCGCACTATTTCTCGGCGCCTGCGGAGTGGGTGCGCGAACTGCTCGATCGCCATGACGATGGCGGCCCGGTGGCGCCGCTCGACCCTTCGGCGCTCGCCTACTGGCAGCGTGATGCCGAGACACAGCCCGACTTCCTCAAGGTCGCGATGCTCGAGCGCCAGCGCCGCTGGATCGAGCTGGAAGCGGTGACCGCGCGATGGTCCCGGTTCGACGTGGGCGACGCCGAAGCCTGGTTCACCCGAGGCATCGCGCTGTCGCAGCTCGAGCGCTGGCCGGCGGCGCGCTCGGCGCTCGAGCGCGCGGTGGCGCTGGAGCCCGAATCCGGTTTGGCCTGGTTCCGGCTCGGAGCGGTCTGCACGAGCATGAGGCAGCTCGAATGCGCGCGCGACGCGCTGGCGAAGCTGGCCAATCTGGACGCCGCGCTGGCGGAGGATCTGAAGCAACTGATCGACAAGGCAAAGGCCTGATGCGCATGGCAAGACTTCATCATTCCCTCGCCCGATGGGCCCTCGGCGGGCTCTGCCTTGCCGCGCTTTGCTCCGGAGCCGGCGCGGCCGGCGAGCCCGACTATTCGCCCGCCGAGCGCCTGGTCTTCATGGACGATCATCTGCATCGCGTCAAGCCGCCGGCGACCCTGCACTACGGCTTCAGGAAGTCGGGATCGCTGGAAGAGGGCTTCACCGACGGCGTCTCGGTGAGGCTGAGCGCACAGCCCGACGGCAGCTGCTGCGCCGGCCGCGGCGAATTCCTCAGCGGGACGCACCAGTTCAACGTCGCGGAGGTGGAGAACGCGCACGCCAATCCGGTCATCCTCTACTTCCTGGAGCGAGACATCGCCGAGATGCACCGCCTTGCGAAGGGCCAGCAGAACTACTTCCGCAAGCGCATTCGCATGGCGATCTACGACGGCGCGGCGGTGCGCGACCTGAACCTGCGCTACCGGGGCCAGGACGTCAGCGCGCACGAGGTGGCGATCTCGCCCTACCTCGACGATCCGATGAAGCCGCGCTATGAAAAATTCGCCCGCAAGCGCTATACCTTCTGGCTGTCCGATGCGGTGCCGGGCGGCGTCTACGGCATCCGCACCGTGATGAGCGACGAGCGCGTCGATGCGCCCCCGCTGATGACCGAGGAGCTGTTCGTCGACGGCGCGGAGCCGCCGCCCGCACGCTCCACCCCCTGATCCTCGACCCTTTGCCCCCGCAAGACATCATGAAGCTGAAACTCCGTGTCGCGCTGCACCTGCTGCCGCCGCTGCTGCTGAGCCTGCCGGCCGCGGCCCAGGCCGGCCCCGAAGCCAACGATTTCCCCACGGTCGACCGCGTGCTGTATGTGCAGGAATGCATGCGCGCCCATCCCGGCCCGTTCTACGAGATGGTCAACAAGTGTTCGTGCGCGGTGGATGCGTTCGCTTCCGAAGTCAAGTACGACGAGTACGTGACGATGCAGACCATCTCCAACGGCATGACCATCGGCGGCGAACGCGGCGGCGCGATCCGCGACGTGCCGACGCTCGCGCCGGAGCTGAAGAAGTACCGGGCGCTCCAGGCGAAGGTGCAGCAGTCTTGTTTCATCAAGAGCGAGCCGGCGAAATAGCCCGGCCGTTCCGCGCATGAGCCCGCTGACGGGGAGTCTGGCGCGTGCCGGCGGCGGTTGGCTGGTGACGATGCTGCGGTCATTGCTGCTGGTGGCGGCGTGTGCCGCGCCGGCCGTGGCCGTCGATGCCGAGCCGCTGAAGATGGTGCAGGTGGCGCCAGGGGTCTACGTGCAGTTCGGGCTGCAGGAGGATTGGCTGCCGGGCAACGCCGGCAACATCGCCAACATCGGTTTTGTCGTCGGCGAGCGCTGCGTCGCGGTGATCGACACCGGCGGAACGCCGGAGATCGGCCGGCGGCTGCGCGAGAGCATCGCCCGGACCACGCCGCTGCCGGTCTGCTACGTGATCAACACGCACATGCACCCGGACCACGTGCTCGGCAACGAAGCCTTCGTGCAGCAGGGCGGCGGCCCGCAGTTCGTCGCCAGCAGCAAGCTGCCGCAAGCCCTCGCGGCGCGCGAGCCGTACATCACCAACTCGCTGCATCGCGACTTCAAGCTGCCGCTCGGCCACGAAGCCTTCGTCTACCCGGGCATCACGGTCGAGCAGACGCTCGACCTGGATCTCGGCGGACGCAGCCTGCACCTGCAGGCCTGGCCCACCGCGCACACCGACAACGACTTGACCGTCCTCGACACGCAGACCAAGGCGATGTTCTTCGGCGACCTGCTCTTCGTCGGCCATCTGCCGGTGGTCGACGGCAGCCTGAAGGGCTGGGTCGCGCTCGAGCCGGAGCTGCGCCGGCTCGACGTCGCGGTCGTGATCCCGGGCCACGGACCGTCGAGCACCGACTGGCCGGCGGCACTGGCCGCGCAGCAGGCCTATCTCGAAGCGCTGCTGCGCGAGACACGCGCCTCGATCAAGTCCAGAATGACGATCCAGCAGGCCGTCGACACCGTGGGCCGGGACGCCGTGCGCCGATGGCTGCTGGTGGATGAATTCCACAAGCGCAACGTGACTGCTGCGTATGCCGAGCTGGAGTGGGAAGATTGAGTCGGACGAGAAGGCCGGCCTGCGCCGGGCTTTTCGCCTACGAAAGCCCGAATCCTCTGCGGTTCGGGCAGAGCTGTCCCACAGGATTGGAGACACCATGCGGTACCGCCCAAGGCTCTTGTTCGCGCTGATCGCCGCCGTGTTGCTGATGGCGGTCGCCGGCCCGGCTGCAGCGCAGATCAAGTCGCCCGACGATCCGGCTTCGAACGCGATCTGGGCCAAGGTGCGCGCCAGCCTGTTCGCCGAGCGGCCGATCATCGACAACGCCGGCGACGTGCTCGAGCTCGATGCGCCGCTGCGCGCCGAGGATGCGGCCATCGTGCCGGTCGCGATCCGCACGCGCATCACGCAAAGCCCGCAGCGCTACATCGATGCGGTCTACCTGGTGATCGACAACAACCCGTCGCCGATCTCGGCGATCTTCCGTTTCACGCCGCAGAGCGGACGCGCCGACATCGAGACCCGGGTGCGCGTCGATGAATACACCCATGTGCGCGCGATCGCCGAGATGAACGACGGCAAGCTCTACATGACGACGAAGTGGGTGAAGGCCTCGGGCGGCTGTTCGGCGCCGCCGGGCAAGGATCAGGCGGCCGCGCTCGCGACCCTGGGCAAGATGAAGTTCCGGGTCGACGGCACGATCAGCGAAGGCAAACCGGTGCTGGCCCAGCTGATGATCAGCCATCCGAACAACTCGGGCCTGGCGATGGACCAGGCGACACGGCAGTTCACGCCGCCGCACTTTGTCCGCAAGGTCGACGTGAGTTACGGCGGGCAGCTGGTGATGTCGGCCGATGTCGATTTTTCGATCAGTGAGAACCCGAATTTCCGCTTCTATTTCGTGCCGCGCGGCGATGGCGAGCTGAAGGCCGAGGTGGTCGACTCGCACGACTTGCGCTTCGAGTCGAAGCTGAAGCTGCAAGTGCCGAGTTGAGCCGACGGCTGAGGAGCGCGCCGGCTGTCGCGCGCCCGGCATGGCAGGTCGTGACGGGCGTGGTGCTGGGCTGGCTGCTCGCCGCCTGCACGGCCGTGCCGGACAGCGAGTCCGAACTGCCGGCGACCCGCGTGGCCGACGGCGTCTATGCCTTCCTCGGCAGCTCCGGCGAGGCGAACCCGGTCAACGGCGGCGAGGTCGGCAACGGCGGTTTCATCGTCGGCGAGACCGGCACCGTGATGATCAACACCGGCAGCTCGTACCGCCACGGCCGCCGCATGATCGCGGCGGCCGAGCAGATCGGCGGCCGGCCGGTGGTGCTCGCCGTCATCACCCAGCCCTTGCAGGAATTCGTGATGGGCAGCGCCGCGTTCGAGGAGCGCGGCATTCCACTGATGGCGCAGGCTGCGAGTGCCACGCTGATCGGCCAGCGCTGCGAGCGCTGTCTGCACAACCTGACGCAGCTGCTCGGCTTAGAGGCGATGCAGGGCACCCAAGTGATCGTGCCGGAGCGACGGCTCTCGGGATCGACGAGCTTGAACCCGGGCGGCCGGCCGCTGCGCCTGCTCGACTTCGGCCGGGCCCAGACGCCCGGCGACCTCGCGGTGCTGGACGAGCGCAGCCATGTGCTTTTCGCCGGCGGGCTGGTCTCGATCGGGCGGCTGCCGGATGTGCGAGACGCCGATCCGCCGCACTGGATCGCCGCGCTCGCCGAACTGCAGGCGTTGCCCGTCGAGCGCCTGGTGCCTGGGTACGGGCCGATCGGCACGAAGGCCGCGCTGGCCGAAGTGGCGGGTTATCTCGAGGCGCTGGAGCGCAGCGTGCGTGCGTTGCTGCGCAGCGGCGCGAGCCTTTCCGAGGCGGTTCCGGCCGGCGTGCTGCCCGACTATGCCGGCTGGTCGCTGTACGGGCTGCTGCAGCCGCGCAACGTGCAGCAGACCTATCTGCGGCTCGAAGCCGAGGAGTTCGATCGCTAGTGTCCTGAATTGGAAGTTCGTTGGAGAATCCTGTCGAGAAACACCCGGATCCGTCGTTGCGGTGCTCGCCGACCGCCGCGCTCAAGCCGGTGGCGCGATGCTGCTGCCGCCCGGCCAGGTGGCCAGCACGAGGCCGAGCACCGCGAGGCCGAACGCGCCGGCCTGGGCGCCGCTGAACGGCTCGCCGAGCAGCAGCACGCCGACGGCGGCGGCGCTGATCGGCAGCATCACCGTGAACACGCCGGCCGAGGCCGCGGGCACGTGCTTGAGCCCGGTCATCCACAGCCAGACGGTGATCATGCTGGCTGCGATCGCATAGAAGACCAGCAGGCCCCAGGTCGGCGCGCCGACCGTCGCGAACGGGAAGGACCACGCCGTCCACAGCCCGAACGGCGTCACCAGCACCAGCCCCCAGAGGTTGATCAACGCGCTGATGCGCTTGGCCGAGACCTGCCCGGTCAGCTGCTTGCCGATGACGACGTAGCTCGCCTCGCACAGCACCGCCGCCACCAGCAGCAGATGCCCGTACACGGCCTGCGGCCCCTCTTCCGCGCCCGAGGCCTTGGAGAGCGACAGCCAGCCGATGCCGCCCACCGCGCAGGCGATGCCGGCTGCCACGCGGCGGCTCACCCGTTCGCCGAGGAAGATGCGCGAGAGCACCGCCACCGCGGCCGGGATGCCCGCCATCACGACACCGGCCGCGACCGCCGAGCTGAGCGCCACGCCGAACAGCATGCAGACCGAGAACATGAAGTTGCCGAGAAAGCTCTCCCAGAACAGCAGCCGCCGGTCGCGCGGCGACAGCGGCGCCTCGCCGGCCGGCCGCTTCAGCCATGGCGCCATCGCCAGCGCGGCAATGCCGAAGCGCAGCCAGGCCAGCAGGAACACCGGGAACACCGCCACCAGCAGCTTCGACAGGCCGACGTAGCTGCCAACCAAGGCCATGCTGGCGGCCAGCGCAGTGTAGGAAAGCCAGGGGGCGTGCGGCGCATCGGTGGACGGCTGGGTCATGGCGGCGCGGTGCGGTGACGGCGGGAAGAGGTCCGGGGAGGGCGATCATGCCCGAGCGAGGCGCGCCGGCCGGTCGAGGCATGCCGGCGGCCGCGGAACATGGTTCGCTTCGCGGAGTCCAACCAGCCCCAACGGCTCACCCGAAAGGAGTGACACCATGAAACGAGTCAAGCACTGGCAAGACCCGGTCAACGCCGTTCTCGGCGCCTGGGTGGTGTTGTCGCCGTGGATCCTCGGCTTCCAGGGGAATCAGGCGGTGATGGCGAACGCGGTGATCGTCGGCCTGGCGCTGATCGCGGTCGCGATGGGTGCGGTGATCGTCCCGCGGGCCTGGGAAGAATGGACCGAGAGCGCGCTCGCGCTATGGCTGGTCCTGTCGCCTTGGGTGCTGGGCTACGCGACGATGCACACCGTCACGCTGGCGATGGTGATCACCGGCCTCGTCATCCTGGCCCTGGCGCTCTGGACGCTCGCGATCGACAAGGACTACCGCAGCGCGCTGCACCACGGCGCGACGCCATAGGCGACGCGATCGGTCCGGCAATGTCTGCCGCGCCTCAGCGGGCGCGGTAGAAGCGGTTTTCGCGCAGCGCCGAGCGCACCAGCCTGGGTTCGGCGGGCCTGCCGGCCAGCGCCTGTGCCGATTCCCTGCTCGACGCGTGCGCCGGGCAGGACCCGCTGACCTGGTAGCTCAGGGCCGTGCTCAGGCGCGCCTCGGCCGGGTCGCCGAGAGCGTGGTCGAAGTCGTCGCTGACCACGCATCCGGGCACGCCGCTGCCGCCGCTGCCGTTCGGCACGAAGCCGTCGGCATAGTCGCCGAAGCCGGCGTTGTTGACCCCCTTGAACTGGATCGCGAAATAGGTCGTGCCGCAGTTGTCGGCCGGCAGGAAGCCATAGGGCTTGCCGCAGGTGGTCTCGCCGATCTGGATCACCTGCACGCCGGCGCCGCGCAGCCCGTTCATGATCGCTTCGCTGGCCGAGCAGGTGCCGGCGCCGGTCAGCACGAAGACGCGTCCCAGGCCGAGCGAGGGCAGCGCGTTGCCGATCGTGGCGGAGAAGCCCTGGGCGGTGGCGTAGAAGGGTGTCGTGCGTTCGTCGAGCGACAGGCCGAAGGGATTTTTCGAGTTGAAGTCGAGGCGCTCGAAGGTCTTGCCGGCGGTGCGCGCGTTGCCGGCCACCATGTAGGCCAGCTCGCTGGCGATGCCGAGCAGGCCGCCGCCGTTGTAGCGGATGTCCAGCACCAGGTCGGCGATCGGGCCGGCCGCGTTCAGCTGCCGGATCGCGGCGATCAGCTGCGCCTCGGAGGTCGCGATGTGGTCGTTGAACTGCAGGTAGCCGACCTTGCCCGCGGCGGTGCCGATCGTCTTCACGTTCTGCACCGGCGTCTTGGCGATCTGCGCTGATCGAAGGCTGACGCTGCGTGGCGTGGCCGCGCCCGGATCGAGCACGCCGAAGGTATGCAGCTGGCCGGTATCGCTGGGGAAGAGGCCGGCGTTCAGCGCATCCACGTCGCTGCCGTTGGCGACGTCGACCCCGTCGACCGTGACGATGCGGGCGCCGCGCCGCATGCCGCCGTCGGTGGCCGGGGTGCCCGGATCGGTGTAGGCCACCACCGCGCTGCGCGGAGGCACTTCCGACAGCAAGGCGATCTCCATGCCGTAGCCGGCTTCGATGCCGGCGTTCGACAGGTTGGTCCAGACCAGCGTGTTGTAGGTGAAATGGAACTGGTCCTTCGGCTTGCCCGAAGCGGTGATCGCAGGCGTCTTCAAGTCGTTGAAGTACGAGACCGCGTCAACATAGTTCGCCGGTTTCAGCGCCGGCACTTCGTCGAACCAGAGATAGGTCTCGTCGATCCAGGCGCGCACCCAGTTCTTCTCGGCGAGGCCGTTGCCCAACTGATCGCCATAAGGCGCCCCGGTGTTCGGGTCGATCGTGGCGGCGGGGCGCGGCGTGACGCAATGGCGCGCATAGGTCGACGAGGCCGCGAGCGGCTGCGAAGGGCCCGGCGCCGCAGCGGGCGAGGGCGCCGGCGCATCCGCAGCCGGGGCTGGAAATGGGCTGACGCCGGCATAACCGCCGCCTCCGCCGCAGCCGGCCAGGCCGCCAGCGATGCCGGCTACCGTCAGCATGCCGACGGACAACCACAAGCCGCGCAAGCGCGGCGTCACCAAACTCTTCGACATGCGTTTTTCCTCCCTCGATACCGCGGCGCCGCTCACCCTCGACGCCTCGCGGGCGCGAGTCTAGCGAAGCTATCGGCCGCGCGCGGCCGGTCTAAAGCGAAGCGGCGTATCGATCGAGTTCCCACGCGCTCACATGGCGTGAATACTCGATCCATTCGGCGCGCTTCAGGCGGCTGAACTCCGCGGCGAGGGCGCCGCCCAGCGCGGCGCACAGCACTTGGTCGCGGTTCAGCGCATCGATGGCTTCGCCCAGGTGCTGCGGCAGCAGCGGGATGCCGCGGGCGCGGATCTCGGCCAGCGGCAGCTCGAACAGGTCGTCGCTGCAGGCGGGCCCGGGATCGAGCTCGCGGTCGATGCCGTCGAGGCCGGCCGCAATCAGCGCGGCGGTGGCGAGATAGGGGTTGGCGGAGGCATCGGGTACGCGCCATTCGAAGCGGCCGGGCAGGGTGCGGACCATTGCGGTGCGGTTGTTCTCGCCGTGCGCGACGTAGGCCGGCGCCCAGCTCGTGCCGGAGAGCGATTCGCCGACCACCAGCCGCTTGTACGAGTTCACCGTCGGCGCCGCCAGCGCGCACAGCGCCGAGGCATGGTGCAGCACGCCGCCGATGAAATGCCGCGCCAGGTTCGACAAGCCGGCGCCCGGCGCGTCGAACAGGCAGCGTTCGCCCTGCCACAGCGAAACGTGGAAATGCAGGCCGCTGCCGGGCTGGTTCGCGAACGGCTTGGGCATCATCGAGAAGATGCTGCCATGGCGCTCGGCGATCGCCTGCGCGGCGAGCTTGAAGAGCATCAGGTTGTCGGCGCTCGCCAGCGCACCGGCATGCAGGAAGTTGACCTCGTACTGGCCGTGTGCGTCTTCGTGATCGAGCTGCAGCACGTCGAGGCCGCAGGCTTCGAGCGCCAGGTGCAGCTCGCGCAGGAAGGGCGCCTGGCGAGGCAGGCTCTTCAGGTCGTAGCTGGGTTTGGCCAGCCGGTCGTCGCCATCGGCGGGCAGCCAGCGATCGCCGTCGCGCTTCAGCAGGAAGAATTCGGGCTCGATGCCGGTCTGCAGCTGCCAGCCGCGTTCGGCCAGCAGTGCCAGCTGGCGTTTCAGCACCTGCCGTGGGCAGCCCTCGAACGGCTGGCCGTCGACGAAGCCGTCGCCGACGATGCGCGCATAACCCGGCATCCACGGCATCGGCCGGGCGGTCGCGGCGTCGCCGCGGGCGTAGTACTCGGCGCGCGGCCCGGTGCGCGGCAAGCCGGTGCCCCAGATCGACGGGCCGGCGAAACCGGCGCCGGTGCGCAGCACGCCGCCGAGGTGGGCGAGCGGCACGTACTTGCCCTTGGCCACGCCGTGCACGTCGCTGAACTGCACCAGCAAGGTGTGCACGCCGGCATCGGCGAGCCGCTCGCGCAGCTCGTCGGTCGTCTGCTGCAACGGCATCGGCTCAGGCACCGTCGACGAGAGATGTCGACCCCGCGTCCGGCGCTCGGCCCGCACCGCTCATCGATCGATCCTCACCCATGTGGTCTTCAATTCGGTGTACTTGTCGAAGGCGTGAAGGGACTTGTCGCGGCCGTTGCCCGACTGCTTGTAGCCGCCGAAGGGCACGGTGATGTCGTCCTCGTCGTACTGGTTGACGTGCACGGTACCGGCGCGCAGGGCCCGCGCGACGCGGTGCGCGCGATTGATGTTGCTGCTCCAGACGCTGGCCTGCAGGCCGTAGGCGCTGTCGTTCGCGAGCGCGACCGCTTCCTCCTCGGTCTTGAAGCGGATCACGCTCATCACCGGGCCGAAGATCTCTTCGCGCGCGATCTTCATCGTGTTGCTGACGCCGTCGAACAAGGTCGGCTCGACGAAGAAGCCGCCGCTCTCGACCCGTGCGCGCTTGCCGCCGGCCGCGACCTTCGCGCCCTCACTGGAGCCGGCCTCGATGTAGCCGAGCACGGTGCGCAGCTGGGTTTCGTCGACGATCGCGCCCATCTGCGTCGCGGCATCGAGCGGGTCGCCCGGCTGGTAGTTCGGCGCTTCGGCGGCGACACGCTGCACGAATTCGTCGGCCACGCTCTCGTGCACGAAGACGCGCGACGGCGCATTGCAGCTCTCGCCCTGGTTGAAGTACATCGAGCCGGCCGCAGTGCTCGCGGCGCGGGCGAGGTCGTCGAAATCGGGGAAGACGACGAAGGCGCTCTTGCCGCCGAGTTCGTTGTAGACCCGCTTCAGGTTGCTGCGGCCGGCGTATTCGAGCATCTTGCGGCCGACACGCGTCGAGCCGGTGAAGCCGATCGCATCGACCTGTTCGTGCAAGGCCAGCGCCTCGCCGGCCTCGTGGCCGAAGCCGGGCACGACGTTGAAGACACCCGGCGGCAGCCCGGCATCCAGCGCCAGCTCGGCCAGGCGCATCGCCGTCAGAGGGCTCTTCTCGCTCGGCTTCAGCACCACGCTGTTGCCGGCCGCGAGCGCCGGCCCGAGCTTCCACGCCGACATGATCATCGGGTAGTTCCAGGGCACGATTGCACCGATTACCCCCATCGGCTCGCGCGTGATCAGGGCCAGCGCCGAATCGGCGGTGGGCGCGATCTCGTCGTAGATCTTGTCGACCGCCTCGCCATACCAGGCGATGCAGCGCGCGGCCGAGGCCACGTCGACCGCGAGCGAATAGCGGATCGGCTTGCCCATGTCCAGCGTCTCGAGCAAGGCGAGCTCTTCCTTCGCGGCGAGGATCTTCTCGGCCCAGCGCAGCAGCACCTTCTTGCGCTGCGTGGGCGCCTGGCCGGCCCAGCGCCGGTCGCCGAACGCGGCGCGTGCGCTCGCCACCGCCGCGTCGATCTCCGGCGCGCGGCCGCGCACGATCGCGCCGAGGCACCGGCCGTCGATCGGCGAATGTTTGTCGAAGGTCTCGCCGCTGACGCCGCCGTGGCGTTCGCCGTTGATGAAGGCCCGCCCGTCGATGCGCAGTGCGGTGGCGCGTGCGCGCCAGTCGATCGTCGTCATGTCTCTCTCTCCTAGACCGCTGAACGGTCAGTATCGTGCGGCGAAGCAAGCGAGCCAAGTCCCCGCCGCCAGTGTCTTCGTCCCCAGGGGGACAGGTCGCCGCAGGCGACCAGGGGAGCGCGGTGCCACTCGAGCGCCCCCAGCCCGATCCGGGTCTCCCGGTCGGCCTTGGTCAGCCCCTCGGGGGCGGCCGCCAGGCGGCCGGGGTCAAAACGATACGACGACCGACGTGCCCAGCAGGTGATTGTTCTTGCGGTAGCTGCCGTCGTGATGGTCGAAGAACACCGCTTCGGTGGCGCCGTCGAAGCGGTACTCGGTCTTGATCGTCACGTTCTCGTTGAACAGGTAGTTGACGCCGATGGCCAGCGCATAGCGGTTGGCGCCCTTGTCCGGATTGGTGAAGTCCCAGGTGCCGGTGTCGGCATTGAAGCTGCGGCCCGGTCCGATGCCGTTGCGACCGTCGGCGATCGAATACTGCAGCAGGCCGCCGCCGTTGGCGCTGTTGTCGATGTAGTCGGCGCGCGCCACCGCTTCCCAGCGCGGGATGAACTTGTAGGCGGCGAGCGCCGAGACGCCCCACCAGCGCGCGTCGCGCAGCGAGCCGTCGGCGGCCGGCGTGATCGACGCGTATTTCTGGCGGCCGGCGCCGACCTGGCCCTGGAAGGTCCAGTCGCCGCGGATGAAGTAGCCGTCGACCTCGAACAGGTCGAGCCTCGAGTCCGACTGCGCCACCGGATTGCCGTCGGCATCGACGATGCCTTCGCTGAAGTTGGCCGCCTTGCCGTGCACGCCGGCGAAGCCGAAGCCGCTGAACTCGCCCTTCGAGTAGTCGGCGCGATAGGCCAGCACCGGGCTCTGGCGGCCGGCCGGGTTCTTGGTCACGTTGTAGTTCGCGATCAAGGCCTTGACGTCCCATTTGCCGCTCAGGTACTCGATGCCGGCGCCGGTGTAGGCGGTCGGTTCGGTGAAGTCGAGCAGCAGTCCGCGCGTGACCAGCTTGGTCTGCGTCGCCTGGATGTACTCGTAGCCCGACCAGTCGGGGATCTGGCCGGCGAGCAGCTTGAGGTTCTGGCCGGTGATCGGCACCGACATCGAGGCCTCGTGCACGATCGAGTTGCCTTCGGCGTCGGCGATCGAACCGGCGCCGCGGTTCGGCATCAAGGTCAGCCGGAACTTGGTGCCGTTGTCCATCTCCTTCTGGATGTCGAGGCTGGCGGTGCCGAAGTAGCCGTTGTCGTAGTTGTAGCCGTCGTCCGAGACGCGGTTCAGGAACTGGAAGCCGGCGCGGTGCTGGTCCTTGTTCCAGATATAGACCGGATCGAGGTAGCCGCTGATCTTCAGGCCCTTGAAGCCCATGGTCTCCGTGTTGTCGGTGATCGCATCGGTCTTCACGACCAGCGCGTTCAAGGTCTGCACCTGCTCGGGGGTTGCACCCCATTGCGGCGCCGGTGCGGCGGCCGCCGCGGCGTCCTTGTCGGCCAGCTTCTTCTCGAGCTCGCCGACCCTGTCCTTCAGCGCCTTCAGCTCCTTCAGCAGATCCGCGTTCGATTGCGCCGAGGCGGCCATCGGGTAGGCAGCGGCGAGCGCCAAGGCCAGAACGGCGGGTTTCCAGGAAGACATGTAGGACTCCTCTCTCTTGCAGTGGTATGTATTGGGGGGCAGCGAGCGCTCAGCCGTCGGCGCGCTGCGCCTGGGCGATCGCCTTGGCACGTTCGCGTTCGGCTCGCGCAATCAGGTAGCTGGCAACGATCACGCCGATCGACACCAGGGCGATGATCAGGGTCGCGATCGCATTGACCGTCGGGTTCAGGCCGAGGCGGGCGCGCGAGAAGATCACCAGCGGCATCGTCGTCGAACCGGGGCCCGAAAGGAAGGCGGCGAGCACGACGTCGTCGAGCGAGATCGTGAAGGTCAGCAGCCAGGCCGACAGCAGGGCCTGCGTGATCATCGGCAGCGTGACGAGGCGAAACACCTGGCTCGGCCGGGCGCCGAGATCCATCGCCGCCTCCTCGAGCTGCGGGTTGAGGCCCTGCAGGCGCGCCTGCACCACGACCGTCGCATAGGCCATGCCGGTGAGCACGTGGCCGAGCCAGATCGTCAGCATGCCGCGCTCCGGGTGGCCGAAGGCGCGCTGTATCGAAACCAGCATCAGCAGCAGCGAGATGCCGATCACGACGTCGGGCATCACCAGCGGCGCGTTGACCATGCCGGAGAACAGCGTGCGGCCGGTGAAGCGCCGGTACTTGGTCAGCGCGACGGCGGCCAGCGTGCCGAGCACGACCGCGCCGGTGGCGCTGCAGAAGGCGATCTTCAGGCTGAGCCAGAGGCCCGACAGCATCTCGTTGTCGTTCGCCAGCTTGACGTACCAGTTGAGCGTGAAGCCGGACCAGACGTTCGCGATCGGCGAGTCGTTGAACGAATAGATGACGAGCGAGACGATCGGCAGGTAGAGGAACAAGTAGCCGGCGCCGAGCCAGCTCTTGCCGAACAGGCCGCCCTTCATTTGCGCGCCTCCTGCACCTCGGCCTGATAGCGGTTGAAGATCGCCAGCGGCACGACGATCAGCAGCACCATCACGACGGCGACGCTGGCGGCCATCGGCCAGTCGTTGTTGCTGAAGAACTCGTCGGACAGCACGCGGCCGATCATCAGGGTCTCGGGGCCGCCGAGGATCTCCGGGATCACGTACTCGCCGACGCAGGGAATGAAGACCAGCATCGAGCCGGCGATGATGCCGGCCATCGAGGTCGGCACCGTGATCTTCCAGAAGGCGACCAGCGGCCGGGCGCCGAGATCGGCGGCCGCTTCCAGAAGCCGCAGATCCATCTTCGAGAGGTTCGAATACAGCGGCAGGATCATGAACGGCAGGTAGGTGTAGACCATGCCGATGGTCAGCGAGAACGGCGAGTTCATGAACTTGCCGAGCGAGGGGATCAGCCCGAGCGCATGCAGCGGGACGTCGAGGTGCGCGCTGATCAGGATGTCGGAGACCAGGCCGTTTTCGCCCAGCAGGCCCTTCCAGGCGTAGACGCGCAGCAGGAAGGACGTCCAGAACGGCAGCATCACCAGCATCAGCAGGGTCGGCTGGATCGTCGGCTTGGCGCGGGCCATGAAGTACGCGAAGGGGTAGCCGATCAGCAGGCAGAAGACGGTGGTGATGAAGGCGTAGCCGAGGCTCGAGACGTAGGTCTTGAAGTAGAGGTCGTCCTGCGTGATGAAGACGTAGGTGGTGGCGCGCAGGGTCAGCTGGGCGACGCCGTCCTTGATCGCCAGGATGTCCTTGACGCTGACCTCGCCCATCTCGGAGAAGCTGATCTTCAGCACCACCAGGAAGGGCACGAGGAAGAAGACCACCAGCCACAGGTAGGGCACGCCGATGACGGCGAGCCGGCCCGTATTGAGCTTGCCCGCGAGCTTTTTCATTGCGTCAGCACCACCTGCGCCGACGGGCTCCACGAAGCCCACACCGCATCGCCCCAGGTCAGCGCTTCATCGCGGTGGCGCGAGACGTTGCTCTCGCTGACCTTGATGATGTTGCCGCTCGGCAAGCTCAGGTGATAGACGGTGAAGCTGCCGAAGTAGGAGAGGTCCTTCACCGTGCCCTTGACCTTGTTGAAGGGCCCGTAGGCGTGCTGCGGCTCCTCGCGCTGCAGCTGGATCTTCTCCGGCCGCACCGCGACGCTCAGGCTCATGCCCTCGGTGCCGGTGATGCCGTGGCCGACGTAGTGGTTCACGTCCTTGCAGTCGATGATGCAATGGTCCGCATGGTCCTGCACCAGCGTGCCGTCCATCATGTTGACGTTGCCGATGAAGTCAGCGACGAATCGGGTCGCGGGGGTCTCGTAGATGTCGCTCGGCGCGCCGACCTGCAGGATGCGGCCCTCGCTCATCACCGCGATGCGCGAGGCCATCGTCATCGCCTCTTCCTGGTCGTGCGTCACCATCACGCAGGTCACGCCGACGCTCTCGATGATGTTGACCAGCTCGATCTGCGTCTCCTCGCGCAGCTTCTTGTCGAGCGCGCCGAGCGGCTCGTCGAGCAGCATCAGCTGCGGTTGCTTGGCCAGGCTGCGCGCCAAGGCCACACGCTGCTGCTGGCCGCCGGAGAGCTGATGCGGCTTGCGCTTGGCGAACTTGCCCAGCTGCACCAGCTTCAGCATCGACTCGACCCGTTCGGCGACCTTGTCCTTGGCCATGCCGTCGCGCCGCAGCCCGAACGCGATGTTGTCCCACACCGTCAGGTGCGGGAACAAGGCGTAGGACTGGAACATCATGTTGATGGGGCGCTCGTACGGCGGCATGCCGGCGAGGTCCTGCCCGTTCAGGCGGATGCTGCCGGAGGTCGGCGTCTCGAAGCCGGCAAGCATGCGCAGCAGGGTCGACTTGCCGCAGCCCGACGAGCCGAGCAAGGCGAAGATCTCGCCCTTCGCGATGTCGAGGCTGACGTTGTTGACCGCCTTGTAGCCGCTGAAGTCTTTGACCACGTCCTTGATCTGCAGGAACGTACTCGCTGCCTTCGCGCTGCCGTTGGCGGTGGCCGCCGGGTTCGTCTTGTTGTTGTCCGCCATCGCGCCCTCCTTGCCGCGGCGCCGGGCTCAGAGCCCGGTCTTGAACGAGGTATAGAGCCGCGTCATCGTGCGCCGGGTTTCGTTCGTCAGCGAGTCCGGGTCCGCCATCTTCTTCATGTCCTCCGGGCTCGGGAACACCGTCGGGTTGTTCGCGACCTCGGGCTTGATGAACTTCTTCGATTCCTTGTTCGGGTTGGCGTAGAAGACCTTGTTGGTCAGGCTCGCATCGACCTCCGGGCGGGCGATGTAGTTGATCCACTTCAGTGCATTGTTCGGGTGCGGCGCATCGGCGGGGATCGCCATCGTGTCGAAGAACAGCACGCCGCCGGTCGAGGGGATCAGCGCCTGGATGTTCTGGCCGGTCTTGCCGTCGATCGCGCGCTGCTTGGCGATGTTGATGTCGCCCGACCATCCGAGCGCGACGCAGATCGAGCCGCTTGCCATGTCGTTGATGTAGCCCGACGAGCTGAACAGGGTGACGTAGGGGCGGATCGACTTCAGCAGCGGAGCGATCGGGCCGTAGTCGCTCTGGTTGCGGCTGAACGGCGGCTTGCCCATGTAGTGCAGCGCGGCCGGGACGATGTCGGTCGGCGAGTCGAGGAAGGAAACGCCGCAGCTCTTCAGCTTCGACATGTACTCCGGCTTGAACACCAGGTCCCAGGCGTTGGCCGGCATCGGCGTGCTGCCGAGCGCGGCCTTGACCTTGTCGACGTTGATGCCGACGGTGGTGTAGCCCCACAGCCAGTTGACCAGGTACTGGTTGCCCGGATCGAGCGCGGCCAGGTGCGCCTGGATCTCCGGGTCCATGTTCTTCAGGTTCGGAATCTGGGACTTGTCGAGCTTCTTCAGCAGGCCGCCGTCCATCTGGATCTTCGCCCAGTACGACGATGGCACGACGATGTCATAACCGGTCTTGCCCGCGACCAGCTTGGCGTGCAGGATCTCGTTGGTGTCGAAGACGTCGTAGCGGACCTTGATGCCGGTCTCTTTCTCGAAGTTGGCGATCGTGTCGTCGGCGATGTAGTCGGACCAGTTGTAGATGTTCAACACCTTTTCTTCTTCTTGCGCCATCGCTTGCGGGCCGAGCAGGGCGGCGCAGGCCGTGATGACCGCTGCGGCCAGGCCCTTCAGGCGGGAAGGGGCCACAACATCCATCGACAACAGTTTCATGAATCAACCTCCGGGGGTGGTACGGGATAGGGTTATTGCGTGAGGGCTACAGCCAGCCGTTGCGCTGCACGTCGGCCCAGGTGAGATCGAGGCAGTGGCGGATCAGCACCATCATCTCGTCGATCTGCGCCTTGGTCATCACCAGCGGCGGCGCGATGATCATGCGGTTGCCGACGGCGCGCATGATCAGGCCGTTGCCGAAACAATGGCCGCGGCAGACCATGCCGATGTCGACTTCCTCGGGGAAGGCTTCACCGGTCTCCTTGTTCTTCACCAGCAGCAGGGCGCCCATCAAGCCGAGGCTTTCCGCGTCGCCCACCAGCGGGTGATCCTTCAACGATTCGAAATGCTTTGCAAGATGCGGGCCGGTGCAGGTCTGCACCTTATCGACCAGGCCGAGCTGCTGCACCAGGTGGATGTTCGCGAGCGCCACCGCGCAGGCCACCGGATGGCCGCTGTAGGTATAGCCGTGATTGAATTCGCCGCCCTTGTCGATCAGCACCTTGGCGACCCGGTCGCCGACCATCACGCCGCCGAGCGGGATGTAGCCCGAGGTCACGCCTTTGGCGAAGGTCATCAGGTCGGGATGCACGCCCATCGTCTCGCAGCCCCACCAGTGGCCGGTGCGGCCGAAACCGCAGATGACCTCGTCGCTGACCATCAGCACGTCGTACTTGCGGCAGATGCGCTGCACTTCGGGCCAGTAGGTCTTCGGCGGGATGATCACGCCGCCTGCGCCCTGCACCGGCTCGCCGATGAAGGCACCGACCTTGTCCGCGCCGATCTCGAGGATCTTCTGCTCGACCCAGCCGGCGGCCACGATGCCGAACTCGTCGCGGCTCAGGCCCTTCGGGCGGCCGTGCTCCCACCAGTAGGGCTGCTCGCAGTGCGCGATGCCGGGGATCGGCAGGCCGCCCTGCTCGTGCATGCCGCTCATGCCGCCGAGCGAGGCGCCGGCCATCGTCGAGCCGTGGTAGGCGTTGTTGCGGCTGATGATGAAGGACTTCTGCGGCTGGCCCATCAGGTCCCAGTAGCGCCGCACCATGCGCACGATGGTGTCGTTGCCCTCGGAGCCCGAGCCTGAGAAGAAGACACGCTGGAACTGCGGCGGCGTCACCTCGGCGAGCAGTTCGGCGAGCTCGATCGCCGGCGGGGTCGCGGTCTGGAAGAAGGCGTTGTAGAAGGGCAGCTCCTTCAGCTGCTTCGTCGCCGCATCGATCAGCGCCTGCTGGCCGTAGCCGACGTTGACGCACCACAGACCGCTCATCGCATCGAGGATCTTCTTGCCGTCGCTGTCCCAGAGGTAGATGTTGTCGGCCTTCGTGATGATGCGCGAGCCCTTCTTGGCGAGCGCTTCGAAATCGGTGAAGGGGTGGAGGAAGTGGGCCGCATCGGCGGCTTGCCACTGCTTGGTGCCGCGCTCCGGGATGCGGTGGGTGGGTGCTGCGCTCATGGGAAGCTCCATCGATTCGGTCAGGTCAGACATGCAACAACAGGTGTTCCCGTTCCCACGGCGAGATCACCTTCATGAACTCGGCATATTCGATCTCCTTGATCTCGGTGTAGACCGTGACGAAGGAGGCGCCGAGCACCTCGGCCAGTTCGCGCTCGTCGCGCAACAGGGCCAGTGCTTCGCCGAGGCTGCGCGGCAGCGCGAAGTCGCCGAGGTAGGCGTCGCCCTTGCACTCGGGTGTCGGCTCGATCTTGTTCTTGATGCCGAGGTAGCCGCAGGCCAAGGTCGCGGCGAGCGCCGCATACGGATTGGCGTCGGCGCCGATCACGCGGTTCTCGATGCGGCGCGCCGCCGGTGTCGCCACCGGCGAGCGGATGCCGACGGTGCGGTTGTCGGTGCCCCACTGGATGTTGATCGGCGCGGCGTTCGAGCGCACCAGGCGGCGGTAGCTGTTGACATAGGGCGCGAACAAGGCCATCGCGGCTGGGGTGTATTTCTGCAGCCCGCCGATGTACCAGAAGAACTCCGGCGTGGGCGTGCCGTCTTCATTGCTGAAGATGTTGCGCCCGGTCTTCTTGCTGACCACGCTCTGGTGGATGTGCATCGCGCTGCCCGGCTCGCCGGCGATCGGCTTGGCCATGAAGGTGGCGAACATGTCGTGCCGCATCGCGGCCTCGCGCACCGTGCGCTTGAAGAAGAAGACCTCGTCCGCCAGGCCGAGCGGATGGGCATGGAAGAAGTTGATCTCCATCTGCCCGGCGCCGACTTCGTGGATCAGCGTGTCCACGTTCAGCTCCATCTTCTCGCAGTAGTCGTAGACGTCTTCGAACAGCGGGTCGAACTCGTTGACCGCGTCGATCGAATAGGCCTGGCGCGAAGTCTCGCTGCGGCCGCTGCGGCCGACCGGCGGCTTCAGCGGCATGTCCGGATCGGTGTTGCGCGCGACCAGGTAGAACTCCAGCTCGGGCGCGACCACCGGGTCCCAGCCTTCGGCGTCGTACAGGTCGCAGACGCGGCGCAGCACCGAGCGCGGCGCGAACGGCACGATGTGGCCATCGCGGTCGAAGCAGTCGTGGATCACCTGTGCGGTCGGGTCGGTCGCCCACGGCACGATGCGCACCGTCGACGGGTCGGGCCGCAGATGCATGTCGCGATCGGTCGGGCTGATCACGTCGTAGTACGGGCCTTCTTCGGGGAACTCGCCGGTCACGCCCATCGCGACCACGGCTTCCGGGAGCCGCATGCCGCGGTCCTCGGTGAACTTCTCTCGGGGAAGGATCTTGCCGCGCGCGACGCCGGTCAAGTCAGGGACGAGGCACTCGACCTCGGTCACTCTTCGTTCGTCGAGCCACTGCTCCAGATCACTGAATGTGTATTTGTCTCGGGCCACCATGGGGAATCACCTGTTCGTTGCGGCGCGGCCCGCGGCCGCGCTCGTGACTGCTTTGCATGCCGGAGCACGCGGAGGCGCTAGGTGTCCGGGTCGCGCTCCCGCCTCGCGGTCATGTAGTCGCGGCAGGCGCGGCCGAAGGCCTGCAGCAAGCGCATCGAGATCGGGTTCTCGGCCGCCTTCCATTCGGGGTGCCACTGCACGCCGAGGTTGAAGCCGCGCGCGTCGGGCTTCGAGAAGGCTTCGACCAGGCCATCGGGCGCATGCGCTTCGGCGCGCAGGCCGGTCGCCAGGTGCTTGATGCCCTGGCCATGGACCGAATTGACCTGCACGCGAGGCTGTTCGAGCAAGGCATCGAGCACGCCGCCGGCGACGATGTCGATCGGGTGGGCGAAGCCGTACTGCAGCTCGACGTCTTCGCTGTCGGCGCCGCGATGATCGGCATGGCCGGGTTGCTCCTGCACCGCCTGGTGCAAGCTGCCGCCGAGCGCGACGTTGGTCTCCTGGAAGCCGCGGCAGATCGCGAACAGCGGGATGCCGCGCGCCAGCACCTTCGGGATCAGCGGCAGGGTCCAGGCGTCGCGTGCCGCATCGAGCGGCAGCGTGGTGTCGTACACCTCTTCACCGAAGTGGCGGGGGTGCACGTTCGACGGCGAGCCGGTGAGGAAGACACCATCGGCCAGGTCGAGCAGGGCATCGAGCTCGCCGGGTTCGGCCGACGGAATAACCAGCGGCAGGCCGCCCGCCAGGCGCACGGCATCGATGTACTTCTTGCCGGCGACGTGGAAGGGATGCTGGCCCAGCACGCGGTTGCATGCGGGGACGAGGATCAGGGGCGGCCTCTCGGTCATCGGCTTCTTGGTCATGGGGCTGTCAGCGCCAGCTTGTCGCCGGCATCGCATGCATGCAATCGGTGCAAGCCCCGTGCCATAACGGCGTCCCCAGGCCGCCGCGATGCGGCGTCCGCCCCCCGAGCAACTGTCGCCCGGCCGCTCCGAAGACAGTTGCTCGCCCCCGCGGGGGGCGGACGCGGTATTCCGCGGCCGGGGGCCGACATACAAGGGGAGCGAGGAAACTTGGGGCGGCCCGGCGTTTCCTCGAGCGCTTGCGATTGAAAAAGGGTGGAGGACGCGATCACAACACGTCCTTCAAACGGTGGTAGGCCATGCCGAGCACCAGCGAAGGCGTGCGCAGCCAGCGGCCGCCCGGGAACTTGCGATGGCGCAGCCGCGCGAAGGTATCGAAGCGCGAGGCATCGCCGTTCATTGCTTCGGCCACCAGCTTGCCGGCCAGGCCGGTCAGCGCCAGCCCATGGCCGGAGAAGCCTTGCAGGTAGTACACGTTGGCGTGCGAGGCCGCACCAACAGCAGGCAGACGCCCGAAATCGGGCGCACGGTTCATCGAGATGTCGACGAAGCCGCCCCAGGCGTATTCGACCTTCACGTCGTCGAGCTGCGGGAAGGTGTGGACCATGCGCTTCCTCATGCTCTCGGCGAGGTTCGGCGGGGTCACGGTGCTGTAGCTGACGCGGCCGCCGTAGAGCAGGCGATCGTCGACCGTCGGGCGGAAGTAGTCGAGCACGAAGTTGGTATCGCAGACGGCCGAGCGCGACGGGATCAAGGCCGCCGCGGCCTCGGCAGGCAGCCGCTCGGAGCAGACGATGTAGGTGCCGACCGGCATGATGCGCTGCTCCAGCAGTGGCGCCAGGTCCTGCAGGTAGACATTGCCGGCGAGCAGCACCTGCCGTGCGCTCAGCTCGCCTCGCTCGGTGCGCAGCCGGCAGGTCTCGCCTTGCAGCAGCGAAGTCACCGGTGAGTTCTCGTAGACGCGCACCCCGAGCTGGCGCGCCGCACGCGCCAGGCCGAGGCTGTACTTCAGCGGATGCAGATGGCCGGAGCGCGGGTCGTGGATGCCGCTGTGATAACGCGGGCTGGCAATCCACTGCTGCATATCCTCGGGCGGGATCCACTCGGTCGCGAAGCCGTATTGCGATTGCAGGTGCTCGGCGGACTCGCGCAGCTCTTTCGCCTTGCGCGCGTTCGTCGCCAGGCCGAGGTAGCCGTCCTGCCAGTCGCAATCGATCGCGAAGCGCTGCATGCGGGCGCGGATCAGATCGAGCGCTTCGAGCGTCATCGACCAGATGCGCCGTGCGTCCTCGATGCCGAGCTGCGATTCGATCTCGGCCTGGTCGCAAGCCAGGCCATGGATCGCCTGCCCGCCGTTGCGGCCCGAGGCGCCCCAGCCGACCTGTTTGGCTTCGAGCAGCGAGACGCTGAAGCCGCGATCCGCCAGCTCGATCGCGGCGGAGAGCCCGGCCAAGCCGCCGCCGACGATCGCCACGTCCGCACGCGCTGAACCTTCGAGTGCAGGAAACTCCATCTCACGCGGCGCGGTGGCGGCGTAGTAGGAGTTGCGGGTGAGCTCGCGGTCTGCACTCAGAAAATTCATACGGTATGCGCTAGGCAATCCTTGGTTGGAGTGAACGTGATGATCGCTGAATCAGGCGGCGCGCTTGATGCAGTCCGACAGGGTGCCGATCAGCTGGTCGACGTGTTTCTTCTCGATGATCAGCGGCGGCGAGAGCGCGATCGTATCGCCCGTCGTGCGCAGCAGCAGGCCATGCTCCCAGGCATCGAGGAAGACCGAGAAGCCGCGCTTGCCGATCTCGCCGGCGATCGGCGCCAGTTCGATGCCGCCGACCAGCCCGCAGTCGCGGATGTCGATCACGTTCGGCAAGCCCTTCAGCGAATGCACCGCGGCGGCGAAGTAGGCCTCCATCTCGGCCGCGCGGGTCAGCAGGCCTTCTTCGGCATAGGTGTCGAGCGTCGCGAGCGACGCCGCGCAGGCCAGCGGATGCGCCGAGTAGGTGTAGCCGTGGAAGAACTCGATCAGGTGCTCCGGGCCGTTCATGAACGCGTCGTAGATGAACTGCTTCGCGAACACCGCACCCATCGGCACCGCGCCGTTGGTCAGGCCCTTCGCGGCGGTCATCAGGTCCGGCGTGACGCCGAAGCGTTGCGATGCGAACGGCATGCCGGTGCGGCCGAAGCCGGTGATGACCTCGTCGAAGATCAGCAGGATGCCGTGTCTGTCGCAGATGGCGCGCAGTCGCTCGAGGTAGCCCTTGGGCGGCACCAGCACGCCGGTGGAGCCGGCGATCGGCTCGACGATGACGGCGGCGATGGTCGAGGCGTCATGCAAGGCGACCAGGCGTTCGAGGTCGTCGGCCAGTTCGGCGCCATGCTCGGGCTGGCCGACCGAGAAGGCGTTGCGCGCCGGGTCGTGCGTATGGCGGATGTGGTCGACGCCGGTCAGCAGCGAGCCGAACATCTTGCGGTTCGCGACCATGCCGCCGACCGAGATGCCGCCGAAATTGACGCCGTGGTAGCCGCGCTCGCGGCCGATCAGCCGGGTGCGCGAGCCTTCGCCGCGGGCGCGGTGATAGGCGATCGCCATCTTCAGCGCGGTCTCGACCGACTCGGAACCGGAGTTCGTATAGAAGACCTTGTTCAGGCCCGCGGGCGTCAGCTGCACCAGGCGTTCCGCCAGCTCGAAGGCCTTCGGATGGCCCATGTTGAACGGCGGCGCGAAATCCATCTCCGCGGCCTGCTGCTGGATCGCCTGCACGATCTTCGAGCGGCCATGGCCGGCGTTGACGCACCAGAGGCCGGCCACGCCGTCGAGGATCTCGCGGCCTTCGGGCGTCCAGTAGTGCATGCCGGACGACTTGCCGAGCAGGCGGGGCTTCTGCTTGAACTGGCGGTTCGCGGTGAACGGCATCCAGAACGCGTCCATCGCCTTCGTGTCGCTGCCGGTCGCGGCGGCGATTGCCTTCAGGTCGGTGGTTGAAGGATCGAGTTCTTTCAACATGGCGCGCTCCGGGCTTCAGTCATTGCCGCAAGTCTAGCCAAGCGAGCACGCAATGTGCATTCGCATTGGCTGGCGGTTTGCCCCCGCCGCTGCAATATCATGCGGCCCATCCATTGATCGGCAACATAAAATGCGAACGACGGCGCCTGACTTGCAACTCGACTCCATCGATCGCGAGATCCTGATGCAGCTGCAACGCGATGGCCGGCTCTCGAACGTCGAGCTCGCCGAGCGTGTGCACCTGTCGCCTTCGGCTTGCCTGCGCAGGGTCAAGGCGCTGGAAGACGGCGGCGTGATCGCGCAGTACGTGGCGCTGGTGAATCCGCGCCAAGTGGGCCAGCCGGGCACCAGCTTCACGATCGTCAATCTCGAACGGCTGACGCAGCCGACGATCGAAGCCTTCGAGTCCGCGGTGCGCGAGCACCCGGAGATCCTCGATTGTTATTACGTCGCCGGCACCAACGACTACCTGATCCGCTTTGCCTACCGCGACGCGGACGCGCTGGAGCGTTTCCATGCCGAGGTGCTGGCGCGGCTGCCGGGCGTGATGCGGATGAATTCGATGCTGGTGCTGCGCACGGTGAAGAAGACGACGGCGCTGCAGATCGAGGGATGATTTTGTCCTGTATTCTGGACATTCTGGTTGTTATGGCGCAAGATGTCCGGAATAATGGACAGTGATCTGCCACTCAACACCCCGCTGCGCACGCTCGAAGATGTCGGCCGGCGTGTCGCCCGGCTGCGCAAATCCGATCGGCTCGCCGCCACCGGGATCTCGCGCAAATCCGGCCGCAGCCGCGACATCCTGAACCGTCTGGAGCGCGGCGAAGACGTCTCGCTCAGCTCGCTGGTCGACATCCTGCACGCGATGGGCTACGTGCTCGACATCCGCCGTGCCGGCCCGCCGACGCTCGAAGAAGTGCGCGAACGGTTCGCGCCGGACGACGAGGCCTGATCCCTTGCTGCCCGAGCGCATCAAGCAACTCGAAGTCGGCATCGGCCCGGCGCTCGCCGGCTCGCTGCTGCGCGAGTCGCAGTACATCTTCAGCTATGCGGCGGATGATCCCGGCCAGCCCGCGATCAGCCTGCTGATGCCGCCGAGCCGGATGCTGTACCAGGACGGCGACCTGTTCCCGTCGATGGACATGAATCTGCCAGAGGGCTTCCTTTTCCAGCGCATCCTCGAACTGCATCCGAAGCGCACGCTGAACAAGATGCATCTGCTGGCGCTCGCCGGCCACAATGCGATCGGGAGAGTCGGCTTCAGCCTGCCGGGTGCGTCGCCTGCCGCGCCGAGCGCGACGATCAGCAAGCAAAGCCTGCTGCGCTCGACCCAAGGTCCGGACCTGTTCGACCAGCTCGTGGCCGCCTATCTGTCGACCGGTACCGGCATCTCCGGCGTGCAGCCGAAGGTGATGGTGCCGGGCCGCGCCTCACTGCCGGTCCCGAACCTGATCGTCAAGACCGCGGCCGCGGCCTACCCGGGCCTCGCCGCGAACGAGTACCTGTGCCTCAGCGCCGCGCGCGCCGCCGGCCTCGCGCTGCCGCCCTTCGATCTCTCCGACGACGGCAGCCTGCTCGTCGTCGATCGTTTCGACCTGACCGAAGACGGCGGCCGCCTCGGCTTCGAAGACGTGGCCGCGCTGATGGGCCGCCGCGTGCACGATCGTTTTTCCAATCGCAAGTACGAAGGCAGCTACGAGGCGATGGCCGAGGCGGTCGGGCTCTTCAGCGCGGACCGGCGGGCCGACCTCGCGCGCCTGTTCGAGCAGATCGCGCTGTCGATCATGGTGCGCAACGGCGATGCGCATCTGAAGAACTTCGGCCTGCTCTACAGCTCGGCGGATGACGCACGGGTATCGCCGCTGTTCGATGTCGTCACCACCACGGTCTACCGCTATGAACGTTCGCCCGGCTTCGAGGATGTCGATCGCACCTTGGCGCTGCGCCTGCGCAAGGGCCGCCATGCGTCGCGTGCCTATCCCGATACCGCCGAGCTGCATGCCTTCGCGCGCGAGATCTGCGGCGTCGCGGAACCGGCCCGCGTGCTCGAGCGCATCGCGCAAGGCATGAGCGAGGCCTTGTCGGTTGCGGCACGTGACGAACGCATGCCGCCCGCGCTGCTCGCGCAGATGCGCGAGCAATGGGCGCTTGGCATGGCGCACGCGACGCAGCAGGCGGTCGTGCCGCGCCGCCGCCGATCGCGCCGGCCGCCGACTGCTGCATCCGGCAACACACCCTAGCGCTGACCCTGACTTGACGCTGCTGCCCCCCGCCGCAAGGATGCGCCCGCCAGCCGGCAGAGCAGGAGACAGCAATGGCGTGGATCGAGATGGGGTCGCGGCTTCCAGGGCCGAGTGCCGGCGGCAGGCTCGGGCCTTGCGGAGGCTGAGCGCCGATGGATCGCAACGATGCCTTGCTGGCCGACAGCCGCACCCGTGCCCTCGCGCTGGAGAAAGAAGTCAGCCGTGCCGTGATCGGCCAGCAGCGCGTCGTGCGCCTGGTGACGACGGCCGTCTTCGCGCGCGGCCACGTGCTGCTGCAGGGCGACGTCGGCGTCGGCAAGACCACCTTGCTGCGCGCCTTCGCGCAAGTGCTGGGCGGCGACTTCGCGCGCACCGAGGGCACGATCGACCTGATGCCCAACGACCTGATCTACTACACCTACATCAGCGCCGAAGGCCGGCCCGCGGTCGAGCATGGGCCCTTGATCAAGCACGGCGAGGACCTCGCGATCTTCTTCTTCAACGAGATCAACCGCGCCCGGCCGCAGGTGCATTCGCTGCTGCTGCGCGTGATGGCCGAGCGCAGCGTGTCGGCCTTCAACCGCGAGTTCCGCTTCCCGCATCTGCTGGTCTTCGCCGACCGCAACCGGGTCGAGCGCGAAGAGACCTTCGAGATCTCGTCGGCCGCGCGCGACCGCTTCATGATGGAGATCACCATCGACGCGCCGGCCACCGATGAAGACCGTGCGCGGCTGATGTTCGATGCACGCTTCCACGATACCGACCGGCTGATCGGCGAGCTGCAGCCGGCGATGGTGGCCTATCGCGAACTGAACACCGTGGCGGAGGAGATCCAGCGCACGGTACAGGCCTCGGACACCTTGCAGCGCTACGCGCTGAACCTCTGGCGCGCGACCGCGGTGCCGGCGGAGTACGGCGTCACGCTGTCCGACGTCGACACCACGCAGCTGATGCTCGCCGGCGCCAGCCCGCGCGGCATGAGCATGCTGCTGCGCGCCGCGCGCGTCGCCGCCTGGCTCGACGCACGCAGCTTCGTCACGCCGGAGGACGTGCAGAGCGTCTTCGTCGAGACGATCGCGCACCGGCTCGTGTTCCAGCCGGTGTACGAGCTGCGCCGGCCGGAGATCTCGGCGCGATTGATGTCGGGCATCCTCGAACACGTCGCCGCGCCGTGACGATTCAGGAGTTCCATTACCGCGTCGCTGCGCCGGCGCTCGGCCACTTCCCCGGCCACCACCGCAGCAAGCGCGGCGAAAGCGGCTTCGAGTTCCGCGGCCATGCCGCGCTGCTCGACGCGCCGGACCCGCGCCGGCTCGATCTTCACGCCAGCCTGCGCGATCCGTTCGGCAACTGGATGGTGCGTGTCTACAGCCAGCGCAAGGCGGTGGCGGTGGTGATGGTCTGCGACGTGTCGGCATCGATGGGCTTCGAAGGCCTGCGCCGCAAGCTCGACGTGGTGGCCGACTTCGCCGAGAGCCTGGCCTGGTCGGCCTCGCGCACCGGCGACAGCTTCGGCTTCATCGGCTGCGATACCGCGGTGCGCGCCGACCTGCTGCTGACGCAGACCCGGGTGCGCGGCGCCGGCACCGAGCTCGCCATGCGCCTGCGGGCGATGCATCCGGCCGGGCGCTCGTCTCGAGGTCTGCGCGAGGCGCATCGCTATCTCGGCCGCCAGCGTTCGCTGGTCTTCCTCGTCTCCGATTTCCATTGGCCCTTGCCGGAGCTGAACGCGGTGCTGACGAGCTTCGCGCAGCATGAGCTGGTGCCGGTCGTGATCTGGGATCCGCGCGAGTTCGAGCTGACCGCGGCTCACGGCCTGGCCCAGGTGGTCGACCCGGAGTCGGGCCAGCGCCGGGTGATCTGGTGGCGCCCGGCGCTGCGCGAGAAATGGACTGCCCACCATGCCGAGCGGCGCGAGGCCTTGCAGCAAGCCTTCCGGGCGCGTCGCCTGGAGCCCTTGATGATCGAGGACGGCTTCAAGGCGGACGACGTGACGCGGCACTTCCACGCATGAAACAGGCGGCGCGGCGGATCGTCACGGTGCTCGTCGCCGCCCTGGCGGTTTCGTTGAGCGCGAGCGCGGCGCTGGACCATATCGTCGTGCAGGCGAGCGAACCGCGTGCCTTCGGCTACAGCATCGGCGACGTGGTTTCGCGCCATGTCGTGATCGATGCGCCGCCCGGCCTGGCGCTCGATGCGGGCTCGCTGCCTTCGATCGGCCGGCGCGGCAAGGCGCTGGAGCTGCGCCAGGTTGCCTGGCGCCAACGCGGCGAGCACTATGAGATCGAATTCGAATACCAGGTCTTCCTCGCGCCCCGCGAAGTGCGCACGCTCGAGATGCCGACGGTCATGCTGCGTTTCCTCGGCAGCCCGCGTGCGCAGGACGTGCGCATCGAAGCCTGGCCGGTGACCGTCGCGCCGCTGGTGCCCGTGGAGGTCTCGCCGCGCCACGGCCTCGGCGAGCTGCAGCCCGATCGTCCGACGCCGTTGATCGACACGCATGCCGTGCGCCAGCGCATGGCGCTCTATGGCGCCGTGATCCTCGTGCTGCTGGCCTACCTGGCGGGGGTGTACTGGGGCTTGCCGTGGTGGTCGTCGCGGCACCGGCCCTTCAGCCGCGCCTGGGCTGCGCTGCGCACGATGCACGCCGGCGCGCCGGGCCAGGCCCAGGCGGCGGTGCAGCATCTGCACGAGGCGCTGAATCTCACCGCGGGCCAGGTGCTGTTCGAGCCGGGCCTCGATCGTTTCCTCGCCGCGCAGCCGCGCTTCGAGCCGGTGCGCTTCGAGCTGGCGCGCTTCTTCGGCTACTCGCGCGGCCTCTTCTTCGGCAACGCTGCCGACGACGGCCAGGACCTGCGCTGGCTGATCGACTTCTGCCGCCGCTGCCGTGACCTGGAGCGGGGCGCCGCATGAACTTTGCGCACCCTTGGGCGTTGCTGCTGTTGCCGATCGCGCTGGCACCACTGCTGGCCCAGCCGGGCGGTGCGCTGAGTTATTCGTGGATCGCGCTGATGCCGCGCGACCGCGCCTCCGAAACCTTGCGCTGGGCCTTGCGCATCGCCGTGTCGCTGGCGCTGGCGGCCTTGATCCTCGGCCTGGCCGGCCCCTATCGGCCCGAGTATCAGGTCGCGCGTTCCGGCAAGGGCGCCGAGATCGTGCTCGTGCTCGACCGCAGCCGCAGCATGGATCAGGGCTTCGCCGGCAGCCGGCCCAAGGGCAGCAAGGCCATCACCGGCACCGGCCCGGAAGCGCTGGACTACTACTCGCGCCTCAACAAGTCGCTCTCCGCCGATTCGAAGGGCAAGGTCGCGCGGCAGATGCTTGCCGAATTCACGAGCAAGCGGCCCGACGATCGTTTCGGCATGGTGGTCTTCAGCACCTTGCCGATCCGGGTGCTCGAGTTCACGCAGAAGAGCGAGGTCATCCAGGCGGCGATCGCGGCCGGCAACATCGGCCGCGGCCTCTCGGAGACCGATATCGGCCTGGCGCTGCAATCCGGCTTGTCCTACTTCGAGAACCGACCCTACACCGGCTCGCGCATCCTGATGCTGGTCTCCGACGGCGGCGACCATATCGATCCGGATGCGCGCGAAGCGATCACCAAGCAGGCACGCCAGCTGCGTGTCGCGATCTACTGGATCTACCTGCGTTCGGCCAACAGCCCGGGCCTGATGGCCGACAGCGGCGAAACCCCGGCCGATGCCGACACCGTGCCCGAATACTTCCTGCATCGCTTCTTCCAGACCCTGGGTACGCCGTACAAGGCCTATGAAGCGGAGAACCCCGAGGCGCTGCAGGCCGCGATCGACGACGTGAACCGGCTGGAGAACCTGCCGATCACCTATGCCGACACGATCCCGCGGCGCGAGCTGGCCAGTGGCTTCTTCGAAGCAGCGCTGGCCTGCGTGCTGCTGCTTCTCGGCGCCAACCTGGTGGAGATTCGGCGGTGGGCATGAACCTCCGGCTGGCCACGCGCAGGCGTACCCGCATCGTGCTCGGGGTGCTCGCCGCATTGCTGATCGTCGCCGCCGTCGATGGCGCGCACTGGTGGCGCCAGCAGCGCTGGAACCGTCTGATCGAATCGGGGAGGCTGGGCAGCGCGAGCCCGGCCGAAGCGAAAGACCTGCCGCCCGAAGCACGCTTCGCCCGCGCCGCGGCGCAGGCGGCCAGCGGCAGCGACGACGTCGCCCTCGAAAGCTACCGCTTGCTGCAGGGCGATACGCCGCTCGGCCAGTCCGCGCGCGTCAACAGCGGCAATGCGCTGCTGCGCCAGGCCATCAAGATCCGCGCCGGCAACCAGCCGGGCCAGGCCATTCCGTTGATCGAGCTGGCCAAGGAAACCTATCGCGAAGTCCTGCGCGACGACCCGATGCAATGGGACGCGCGCTACAACCTCGAACGCGCCCAGCGCCTGCTGCCCGATCCCGACGAATCGGATGCCGCGGCCGCCGAAGCGCCGCGCAATGCGGAGCGCGCCGCGACCACGATGCGCGGCGTCTCGCCGGGCCTGCCGTGAAGCGGCTCGTCTCGGCGCTGCGGCGCTCTTGGCGCAACGACAAGGACCGCTGGCTGCTCGCCGCCGCCGCGCTGTCGCTGGCCGCGAGCCTGCTGCATCCGGGCTGGCCGATGCGGCAAGCGCTCTTCGACCAGATCGTGATCCTCGACGTGACGCAGAGCATGAACGTCGAAGACCAGCAGCTCGACGGCAAGCCGGTCTCGCGGCTGCTGCATGCGAAGCACGCGCTGCGCCAGGCGCTGGTCGAGATGCCCTGCGGCTCGCGCATCGGCTGGGGCATCTTCACCGAGTACCGCTCGTTCCTGCTGTTCGCGCCTGTCGAGGTCTGCGCCAACCTGAACGAGCTGCGCTCGACCCTCGATCGCATCGATGGCCGCATGGCCTGGACCGGCAACAGCGAGATCGCCAAGGGCCTGTACTCCGGCATCGGCATCGCCAGGCAATTGCCCGAAGCGCCGTCGCTGCTCTTCATCACCGACGGGCAGGAGGCGCCGCCGATCAACCCGCAGCATCGGCCGCCGTTCAGCGGCAAGCAGGGCGAGGTGCAGGGGCTGCTGGTGGGCGTCGGCGACCTGAAGGCCTCGCGCATTCCGAAGACCGATCCGCTCGGCCGGCCGCTCGGTTTCTGGGCCGCCGATGAAGTCGCCCAGGTGGATCCGCGCAGCCAGGGCCGCGGCGCGAGCGTCGGCGGCGAGAAGCTGGTCGAAGACGGCAGCGATGCGCAGCAGCCGGCGCTGCCAGGCGCGACGCCGGGCAGCGAGCATCTGTCGTCGCTGCGCGAGGCCTACCTGCAGATCCTCGCTTCCGAAACCGGGCTGCGCTATGTGCGGCTGCAGGCCGACGGGAGCTTCGTTTCGGCGATGACCTCACCGGCCTTGTCCCGGCCGGTGGTGGCGCAGGCCGACTTCGCTCCGGCCTTCGCCGGGCTGGCCTTCCTGCTGCTGCTGGCGCGTCATGCGAGCCAGCTGCGCGAGGTCTGGCGCAGGCGTTTCAAACCCTCTTTGCGCACGGGTCGAATCACCTGAAGACGGGAATGTGCCAATCCGCATACAATGCTAGTTGTAGGCAAATGCAAGACCGTGATTCATTGAGGTCTTTTTCCCGTACTGCCCTGTCAACAGGGTTGTTGAGGTTTGAACTTCCCGGGTTGACGTTTCTTGACTGTCTGCACAGCGTGGGTGTTTTGCCTGCGCTTTTTCAACTTCAAGGAAATTACTGCATGACCACCCAGACCGGCATTGTCAAATGGTTCGACGAAGGCAAGGGCTTCGGCTTCATTACCCCCGACGCGGGCGGTAAGGATCTGTTCGCTCACTTCAGCGAAATCCAAGGCACCGGCTTCAAGTCGTTGACCGAAAACCAGAAGGTCGAGTTCGAAGTCAAGCAAGGCCAGAAGGGCCCGCAAGCTTCGGCGATCAAGGTTCTGTAAGAGCCCTCGATCGATCGATAAAAAAGCCGCGGCGCGCCGCGGCTTTTTTTCGTCCGTACGTCGTCGTCACGTGCTGCGGCTCATTTGCCCGCAAAGATAGGTCCAGACGAAGTTGGCGGCCGCGTTGCTCGTCAGTTCGGCGTGGTCATAAGAGGGCGCCACTTCCACGCAATCCATGCCGACGCAGGGGAGGGTGGACAGGTCCTCCAGCAGGCCGAGCACCTGGTTCGTCGTCATGCCGCCCGGCTCGGGCGTGCCGGTGCCGGGCGCGAAGGCCGGGTCGAGGCAATCGATGTCCAGGCTGATGTAGAGCGGAGGGTGGCCATGCGCCGCAAGCCGCCCGCGAATCGCGGCGAGCACGGGCGCGAGTTGCGCAGCGCTCTCCAGCCCGCGCAGCGCGCGCGCCGTGAAGATCAAACCGCCCTGGTCCTGCACGTAGTCCCGCGCCTCGCGCACCCCGGCCGAGCGGATGCCGATCTGCACGAAACACTCCTTTTGCACCAGCCCTTCCTGGATCGCTTCGTAGACCCAGGTGCCGTGGCCGCTGGGTTCGCCGAAGTGGTCGCTCCAGGTATCGCAGTGCGCGTCGAAATGGATCACCGCCAACGGACGGCCGAGCCAGCCGCGGTAGGCGCGCAGCAGGGGCAGCGTGATCGAGTGATCGCCGCCGATCCAGGCCATGTGATGCTGGCGTAGCAGCTCGCCGGCCAGCGGCATCATCGTTTCGCGCATCGCCTGCAGGCTGGTGTTCGGCAGCGCCAGGTCGCCGCGATCGGTCAATCGATCCTCGGGCGACAGATCGAACAGCGGGTGCGTGCCGTCGCACAGCATGTGGCTGGCCTCGCGGATCGCACGCGGGCCGAAGCGGGCTCCGGGCCGATTCGTCACTGCGCCGTCCCAGGCGATGCCGGCGACCGCGAAGGGCCGGGCCCGATCGTTCGGCGGCAGCTTCATGAAGCTGGCGTTGGAGTGAAAGGCGAAAGAACTCATGGCCGATGCGAGGAGCGAAGGTCCTGCGATTGAAGCACGGCGCATTTCGCCGATGAGAAAGCTCTTTTCATGATGTGGGAAGTGGCCTTGCTGCGCTGCCGCAAAATTTTTCATTGTGGAAAATAGATTTCCGCATTGAGAAATTAAGATCGTAAGTCATTGATTTTTAAGAGAATGAAATCGCGTCTTATATAAGACATAAGTCTGGTCATCGGCATCGCAGGCGACTATCCTCAATGGGTCCAAACGTTTTCCTTCCACTCTTCACGGAGCACCCGATGACACAAGCCACTCGCGAACAACAAGCCGCCGCCCTCGAAAAGGACTGGGCCGAAAACCCCCGATGGAAGGGCATCAAGCGCGGCTACAGCGCGGCCGACGTGGTGCGCCTGCGCGGCTCGCTGCAGGTCGAGCACACGCTGGCCAAGCGCGGCGCCGAGAAGCTCTGGAACCTGGTCAACACCGAGCCCTTCGTCAACACGCTCGGCGCGCTGACCGGCAACCAGGCGATGCAGCAGGTCAAGGCCGGGCTGAAGGCGATCTATCTGTCCGGCTGGCAAGTCGCCGGCGACGCCAACCTGGCCGGCGAGATGTACCCCGACCAGTCGCTGTACCCGGCCAACTCGGTGCCGATGGTCGTGCGCCGCATCAACAACACCTTCACCCGCGCCGACCAGATCCAGTGGTCCGAAGGCAAGGACGAGATCGACTTCTTCGCACCGATCGTGGCCGATGCGGAAGCCGGCTTCGGCGGCGTGCTCAACGCCTTCGAGCTGATGAAGTCGATGATCGAGGCGGGCGCTGCCGGCGTGCACTTCGAAGACCAGCTGGCTTCGGTCAAGAAGTGCGGCCACATGGGCGGCAAGGTGCTGGTGCCGACGCGTGAAGCCGTTGCCAAGCTGGTCGCGGCGCGCCTCGCGGCCGATGTCTGCGGCACGCCGACCGTGCTGCTCGCCCGTACCGATGCCGAGGCTGCCGACCTGGTGACCAGCGATGTCGACGACAACGATAAGCCCTTCACCACCGGCGAGCGCACCGTCGAAGGTTTCTACCGCACCCGCAACGGCCTCGAGCAATCGATCAGCCGCGGCCTGGCCTATGCCGAGTACGCCGACATGATCTGGTGCGAAACCGGCAAGCCCGACCTGGCTTTCGCGAAGGCCTTCGCCGATGCGATCCACGCCAAGTTCCCGGGCAAGCTGCTGGCCTACAACTGCTCGCCGTCCTTCAACTGGAAGAAGAACCTCGACGACGCGACGATCGCCAAGTTCCAGCGCGAGCTGGGCGCGATGGGCTACAAGTTCCAGTTCATCACCTTGGCCGGCTTCCACAGCCTGAACTACTCGATGTTCAACCTGGCGCACGGCTACGCGCGCAACCAGATGAGCGCCTTCGTCGAGCTGCAGGAAGCCGAGTTCGCTGCGGCCGAGAAGGGCTTCACCGCGGTCAAGCACCAGCGTGAAGTCGGCACCGGCTACTTCGATGCGGTGACCACGACGATCGAGCGCGAAGCCTCGACCGCCGCGCTGAAGGGCTCGACCGAAGACGAGCAGTTCTTCGACAAGAAACACGCCTGATCCTCGATCGAGGCGATGTGAGGAACGGCCCGGCAGCATCGCGCTGCCGGGCCGTTTTGCGTCGGGGTGGGTATGCTCGCGGCTCCCGGACTTTGCCAATCCCGTGAGCGACTCCCTCCTGACCCCGAAGATGCGCGGCGTGCTCGATCGCATCGAGCGTGCGCATCGCCCCGCGTTCCACACGATGACGCCGCGGCTCGCCAAGTTCGCGTACGAGGCGGCTTCCGAAGTGCTCGAATTCCCGCGCGCGCCGCTGGCACGTATCGAGGATCTGACGATCCCCGCGGTCGATGGCACGGCGCTGCAGGCGCGCCTCTACGCTCCCCGCGAAGGCCGCCTTCCCGTGATGCTCTATCTCCACGGCGGCGGCTTCACGATCGGCAGCCTGGAGACGCACGACAGCCTGTGCCGCCAGCTCGCGCTGCGCAGCGATGCGGCGGTCGTCGCGCTGGCTTACCGCCTGGCACCGGAGCATCGCTTCCCGGTCGCGGTCGAGGACAGCTGGGCCGCGATGCGCTGGCTCGCCGAGCATGCGTCGAGCTGGGGCCTGGACTCGTCGCGCCTGGCCGTCGGCGGCGACAGCGCCGGCGGCACGCTGGCGACCGTGTGTGCGCTGCATGCGCGCGACATCGGCCTGACGCTCGCGCTGCAGCTGCTGATCACGCCCGGCACCGCGGCCACCGCGAGCTTCCCTTCGCGAGCCCGATTCGCCCGGGGCTTTCTGCTCGACGCGGTCACCATCGACTGGTTCTTCGAGCAGTACCTCGTCGTCGAAGGCCGCCACGACTGGCGCTTCGCGCCGCTCGAAGCGCCCGACCTCGAGGGTGTTGCGGCCACCTGCCTGGTGCTCGCCGAATGCGACGGCCTGGTCGACGAAGGCCTGGCCTACGGCGACCGGTTGAGGGCCGCCGGCGTGCCGGTGCAGCTCGAGCTGCTGCGCGGCGTGACCCACGATTTCATCAAAATGGGCCGTGTGCTGCCCGAGGCCGATGCGGCGCAGGCAGCGATCGGCCACGCCCTGAAGGAGGCCTTCTCGACATGAGACGCAGCGAGTTCCGTTTCTTTGATCGCCTGCGCGTGCGCTGGGCCGAGATTGATGCCCAGAAGATCGTCTTCAACGGGCATTACCTGATGTACGTCGATACCGCGATGACCGGCTACTGGCGCGCCCTGGCGCTGCCCTATGCGATGACGATGGAGCAGTCGGGCGGCGACCTGTACGTGCGCAAGGCGACGCTCGAGTATCTCGCGTCGGCGCGCCAGGACGACCTGCTCGATATCGGCATCCGCTGCCAGCGGGTCGGCAATTCGTCGCTGCTCTTCGTCGCCGGCGTGTTCCGCGGCGAGCAACTGCTGGTCGGCGGCGAGCTGGTCTACGTCTTCGCCGATCCGCTGACGCAGACATCGAAGCCGGTGCCGCAGGCCTTGCGCGGCGTGCTCGAAGCCTTCGAGGCCGGCGAGCCGGTGATCGAGGTGCGCACCGGCCGCTGGGCCGATCTCGAAGCGCATGCCCATCCGATCCGGCTCGATGTCTTCGTGCGCGAGCAGGGCGTTCCGGCCGATCTCGAATGGGATGCCGCGGATGCGACTGCCGTGCATGCAGTGGCCTACAACCGGCTCGGGCTGCCGCTCGCGACCGGCCGCCTGATCGAACACGCCGAAGGCACCGCAAAGATCGGCCGCATGGCGGTGATCGGCGCGATGCGCAACAGCGGCGTCGGCCGCCATGTGCTGCAGGCCTTGATGGATGCCGCCAAGGCCGCGGGCTGTCGGGAGGTGCTGCTGCACGCGCAGACCTCGGCGGCCAGCTTCTATCGGCGCGCCGGCTTCAGCGAGCGCGGCGATGTCTACGACGAGGTCGGCATTCCGCACATCGACATGGTGCGCGCGCTCTGACTCGACTCATCCGACGCGTCAGCCCGGCTTGCGCCGGCGCCGCGCCGGCTCGGGCTTGAGCAGGCTGCGCACGCGCTTGCGCACCGGCGGCTCGGTCAGCGCCGCGGCATCGATGGCAACCGAGGACTCCGAGACCTGCTGCTGCGTCGTCACCGGCCCGCCCGTGCTGCCGTTCGCGGCGTACTTGGGCGGCCAGTCGTCGAGCACCGAATGGCGCACCAGCGCCAGGTTCGAGTCCACGCTGAAGCTGCGCTCGAACACATGCGTGATCAGCCGCCGCTTCGTGCGCTCGGTGATCATCACGGTCGAGCAGCGCGTGCCGTAGGCCTGGTGGGGCGTGCGGATCATCGCCGGTGCGAGCAGGCGCTCCCAGGCCAGCGGCACGCCGGTCGCGGGGAGTTGCTCATCCGGCGGGATCTCGCGGTCGGCGAGCGCGGCGAAGAGGCTTTCGCACAGCGAGCCGACCGTGTCCGCCTCGCCGAGCGCAGCGCGCAAACGAAGCTTCAGACGGTCCACCTTCGGCCATGGCGTGTCCAGCGCAGCGTTCGACAAGCCGTACAGGCCGCGTTCCAGCCGTTGCGGGTAGTCGCCGCGATTCGACAGGTAGAAACATTCGCCCATCCGGAAATCAGCGGCGATGAGGTTGAAGCCGTTGTGGCCGGCGATGACCGCGCGCGGCCAGTAGCGGTCGCTGGACATCTCGCCGGCAAGCCACAGCGGGACCAGGCTGCCACGCGACGGCGCGTCAGGCTGGTTGCGGCCGGGTTCGCGCACGTTCGTCAGCAAGGCCATGCGGCCCGCGGCCGTGATGCCGAACCAGGTACCGCCGGCTTCGAGATCCCGGCCGGACAGGATGTCGGGCAAGCCGTCGCCGGGTGACCACCACGCGAGCCGCGCAGTCGGGCGCTTGAAGTATTCGTCGCGATTTGCCGCCACGACCAGCGGGAAGCGCTGCGCCTGGTCGATCGCCAGAGCTACCAGGCACATGGCACGAAGGCTTCGACGTGACGCTCGGTGCCGGCGGCGTACAGGGGCGGCCCTTCAACAAGTTCGGCCTGCAGCTCGGCGACCAGGTCCGGGCCGTCGTGCCGCGCCGCGTAGATTTCCATCCAGGTCTCGACGCCGGCTTCGCCGGCAGGATGCTTCTTCAGCAAGCGGGCCTGCAGGCCGGGGTGGCGCAAGCGCAAGGCGGCCTGCCAGCCCTGCACGATGGCCAGCGCCTGCGGGGCTTCGGCCGCAGCGACGCGGTAGTAGATGAACAGCTCCAGCATGGCTGCCGCGGCGCTGCGGGTCAGAGTGTGTCGTCGTATTGCAAGGCGTAGGGCAGGGTGCCGGGCTTCAGCCGCGGGCCGGTGGCGCTGCCGAGATGCAGGTGGCCGGCCGCCAGCGCCGTGAGCTTCACCTCGGCCAGCGCGCTGGCGCCGCCGCTCGGTGCCGACGCGGTGTTGACGATCATGCCGGCGGGTTGTCCGGCGTCCCCATCGTGGAAGACTTCCTGGCCCGCATGCGCCGCCGCATCGACGTCGAACAGCGCCATGCGCCGCTTCAGCGTGCCGCGGTACTGGCTGCGCGCCACGACCTCCTGCCCGGGATAGCAGCCCTTGCTGAAGCTCACGCCGCCGACCAGCTCGAGGTTCACCATCTGCGGCACGAACTGTTCGACTGTCGCCGCTTCGATCAAGGGCACGCCGCTCTGCACTTCGAGCCAGCGCCAGGTGTCGAGCGCGAGCGCGGGCCCTTCCGGCGGAGGCGAATCGATCGGCGCGATGCGCAGATGGCGCAGCACGCCCGCAGCGTCGGGCAAGCGCAGCCATTGCAGCGCATCGGCCTGCGACCGGCCCCACACCGCGAGGGGCTGCGGCCGGCCCGGCAGCGCGCCGGCGATGCCGTGCAAGCTGAACGCGGCTGTGGCATCGTCGAGCTTGCACTTGGCACGCAGCACGAACATCGAGAGCCGCTTCATGGTCGGCGCCAGCAGGTCGGCGCTGCAGGCCAGCATGAATTCATCCGGCGCGCTGCGCCAGGCGATGAAGCTGGCGAGCAGCCGGCCTTTCGCGGAACAGTAGCCGGCGAGGCCGGCCGTGCCCGCATCGAGCTGGGCGATGTCGCTGGTCAATTGGCTTTGCAGGAACGAGGCGGCATCCGCGCCGCGCGCGCGGATCAGGCCGAGGTGGGAGAGCGCCGCGGCGCCCTGGAGCGAATCGGTGTCAGGCATGCGCGCATTATCATCAGCCCCCATGAAAACTGTCTGTCAGGGGCTTGTGCGCGCCTGGTGTCGATGAAGCTGTGGCGCTCCTTGTTCCTGGTGATGGTATTGCTCGCGGCGGCTGCGGCGGCGGGTGTCTGGTGGTGGCTGAACCATCCGCTGCAGCTCGTCCGCGATTCGGTCGAGATCTCGATCGAGCCGGGCACCTCGCCGCGCGAGGTCGCACTGGCCTGGGTGCAGGCCGGCGTCGCGACCTCGCCGCAATGGCTTTACGAATGGTTCCGCTGGTCCGGCAAGTCGCGCAACATCCGCGCCGGCAGCTACGAGATCGAGCGCGGCGTGACGCCGCAGCAGTTGCTCGACAAGATGGTGCGCGGCGACGAAGTCCTGTCCACGGTGCGGCTGATCGATGGCTGGACCTTCCGCCAATGGCGCGCCGAACTCGCCCGCTCGCCCGACATGAAACACACGCTGGAAGGCCTGACCGATGCGGAGTTGATGACCGCGATCGGCGCACCCGGCGTGCTGCCCGAGGGCCGCTTCTTTCCCGATACCTATGCCTACAGCAAAGGCGCGAGCGACCGTGTCGTGCTGCAGCGTGCCTTTGCCGCGATGAAGCGCAAGCTCGACGCGGCCTGGGCCGAGCGCGCTCCCGATCTGCCGCTGAAGACGGCCGACGAGGCACTGACCTTGGCGTCGATCATCGAGAAGGAGACCGGCGTCGCATCGGATCGCGCCAAGGTCGCTGCCGTGTTCATCAACCGGCTGCGCGCCGGCATGCCGCTGCAGACCGATCCGAGCGTGATCTACGGCCTCGGCACGGCCTTCGACGGCAACCTGCGCAAGCACGATCTGCAGGCCGACGGCCCGTACAACACCTATCTGCGCACCGGCCTGCCGCCGACCCCGATCGCGATGCCGGGGCGGGCCTCGCTGCTGGCCGCGGTGCGACCGGAGGCCAGCCGCGCGCTCTATTTCGTTTCGCGCGGTGACGGCAGCAGCGAGTTCAGCGAAACCCTGGCCCAGCACAAACGGGCCGTCGATCGATACCAGCGGGGCAAATGAGCAAACTCTCTTGCGCAGGCGCCGCGGCCGCCCGCTTCATCACGCTCGAAGGCATCGACGGGGCCGGCAAGTCCAGCCACATCGCGGCGCTCGCCGCGCATCTCGGACGAGGTGGCGCCGAGGTGGTGAGCACGCGCGAGCCCGGCGGCACGCCGCTCGCTGAGCAGTTGCGCGGGCTGGTGCTGCAGACGCCGATGGATGCCTTGACCGAGGCGCTGCTGGTCTTCGCTGCGCGCCGCGATCACCTGCAGCAGGTCGTCGAGCCGGCGCTCGCGCGCGGCGCCACGGTGCTGTGCGATCGTTTCACCGATGCCAGCTTCGCCTACCAGGGCGGCGGCCGGCAGCTCGACGGGGCGGTGCTGGCGCAGCTCGAAGCCTGGGTACAGGCAGGCCGGCAGCCGGACCTCACGCTCTGGTTCGACCTGCCGGCCGAGGTGGCCGCCGCGCGCCGTGCCGAAGCGCGCAGCCCGGACCGCTTCGAGCGCCAGGACGCCGGCTTCTTCGAACGGGTGCGCGACGGCTATGCGCGGCGCCGCGAAGCCGCGCCCCAGCGCTTCGCGGTGATCGATGCGCAGCAGCCGCGCGAGCAGGTCTGGTCGCAGATCGTGTCCTTGCTGGCGGCGCGCGGATGGTAGGCGCCGACGGTCGGCTGCCGCTGCCCTGGCTGCAGCCGGCGCTGCAAGCCGTGCTCGGCAGCGCGCGTCCGCACCATGCCTTGCTGGTGCATGGCGCCGAAGGCGTCGGCCAGTTCGAGCTGGCGCTGACCTTGGCGCAGGCCTGGCTCTGCGAAGCGGCGATCGACCTCCGCTCGCGTCCTTGCGGCAACTGCCCCGGCTGCCGGCTGGTGCTGTCGCACAACCATCCCGATCTGCTGGTGCTGCTGCCGGAAGCCCTGCAGGAGCCGCTCGGCTGGGCACGCGAGGACGAAACAGCGGGCGGCACGGCCAAGTCGGAGCGCAAGCCGAGCAAGGAACTGAAGGTCGACGTCGTGCGGCAGGCGGTGGCCTTCGCGCAGCTGACCGCGTCGCGCGGGCGCGCGAAGGTCGTCGTGTTCTATCCGGCCGAGCGGCTCAACATGGTCGCGGCCAATACCTTGCTGAAAACCTTGGAGGAGCCGCCCGGCGACGTGCGCTTCATCCTGGCTTGCGGCGCGCCGGCGGCGCTGCCGCCTACCGTGCGCAGCCGTTGCCAGGGCGTGCACCTGGCGCTGCCCGATCCCACGCTCGCGGCGCGCTGGCTGGCGGAGCAGGGCGTCGCCGATGCCGAGGTGCTGCTCGCGGCCGCCGGCGGCCAGCCGCTGCAGGCCAAGGCCTGGTCCGATGACGGCATCGATGCCGCAGGCTGGAGCCGACTGCCCGGGGACGTGGCTGCGGGCCGTGTCGGCGGGCTCGCCGCCTGGCCCGTGCCGCGCATGATCGATGCCTTGCAGAAGCTCTGCCACGATGCCTTGCTGGGCGCCGTCGGCGTGGCGCCGCGCTACTTTCCAGCGGTGCCGAGGGCGACGGATTCGTCCGCGCTGCACGCCTGGTCGCGCGTGCTGGCGCGCGCGGCACGGCATGCCGAGCATCCGGTGAACGCCGGCCTGCTCGTGGAATCCTTGGTGTCGCAAGGGCGCGCTGCGTGGCTCGCGAAACATCGCGCGCGGGGCACTTCTGTAGACTATTCCGCATGAGCGACCTCTCCGGCAAGTCTGCAGTCCCCGTCGCCGCGGCGGCTTCGCGGCCGAGCGTGATCCAACTCGTGTTCCGCGAGAAGGGTGCGCTGTACGCCGCCTACATGCCGATGCTCTCCGAGGGCGGCCTCTTCGTGCCGACCTCGCGTGAATACCGGCTCGGCGACGATATCTACCTGCTGCTCTCGCTGCCCGAGGACCCGCAGCGTTATCCGGTGGCCGGCAAGGTCGCCTGGATCACGCCGGCGAATGCGTCCGGCGGGCGCACGCAGGGTGTCGGCGTGCGTTTCCCGAACGACGAAAAAACGCGCGTGCTGAAGCTGCGCATCGAGGAAATCCTCGGCACCACGCTGCAATCGGCCAAGCCGACGCAGACCATCTGAGCACCCCGAGGACTCGGCGAGCCGAGTCCGCCCTCCGAGGGGTCAAGGAACCTCGGGAGCGGCCCTTCGATTCCTTGAGCCATCGTTCCCCGCTCGGGTCCGCCCGACCACTGCCGCCATGTTCGTCGATTCGCACTGCCATCTCGTCTTTCCGGAACTCGCCGAGCGCATCGACCAGATCCGCGAAGAGATGCAGGCTGCGGAAGTCGATCGCGCGCTGTGCATCTGCACCACGCTCGAAGAATTCCCCGGCGTGCGGGCGCTGGCCGAGCGCTACGACAACTTCTGGGCGAGCGTCGGCGTGCATCCGGACAACGAAGACGTGCTCGTGCCGAGCGTCGCGACCCTGGTCGAACTCGCCGCCACGCCGCGCGTGGTGGCGATCGGCGAAACCGGCCTCGACTACTACCGGCTGAACGGCCGCAGCATCGCCGAGATGGAATGGCAGCGCGAGCGCTTTCGCGTGCACATCCGCGCCGCGCGCTCGACCGCGCTGCCGTTGATCATCCACACCCGCAGCGCCTCGGAAGACACGCTGGCCGTGCTGCGCGACGAAGGCGGCGCCGAAGCCGGCGGCGTCTTCCACTGCTTCACCGAGACGATGGACGTGGCGCGCGCCGCGCTCGACCTCGGCTTCTTCATTTCCTTCTCCGGCATCCTGACCTTCCGCAACGCGGCCGATCTGCGCGAGGTGGCGCGATTCGTGCCGCTCGACCGCTGCCTGATCGAGACCGACAGCCCCTATCTCGCGCCGATGCCTTACCGCGGCAAGACGAACAACCCGTCCTACGTCCGCTTCGTCGCGAAGCAGCTGGCCGAGATCAAGGGTTTGACGATTGAAGAGGTCGCGCACGCCACGAGTGCCAACTTTGAACGGCTTTTTTCGCGTGCGAGCCTCGATGCACAACCGGGGCCGCGGTGAGAAAGAACTTCAATGAGCAGTCCTAGCTCATTGAAAATAAAAGAGAAAATTCTCTCGAAGAAAATGCTTTACGCGGTGTGTCAGGGTTCTTCTGACGCTGTGTTTGGGGGAGTGCCCACTGGGTCCGGCGTTGCGTAATGCCTAAAGTTCATGCCATCGACACTCCTTCAGGAGAGATGACATGACCCACCTCCAGCCGGCTGCAAACCCGTTCGCGTTGATGATGGATCCGGAATCGATCCTGCGTGCCGTCGAATCGTCGGAGCGCCTCGCGCGCCTGAAGAGCCACATCTGCCGTCCGTTGGACAAGCCCTTGATTCCGAAGGTCGGTGCCGTTCACACTGCCTTCGACCAGGCGGTCGATGCCGAAGCGGAAGTCGACGTGGAAGATCAAGCCGACCTCTGAACCCTCGAAGACCCGGCGCCGAGCGGCGCCGCCCGGCTCACAACAGGCTGACGCCGGGCAGGTTGACGAGCGAGGTCTCGCGCATGATGCGCACGAAGTCCGCCACATAAGGCCGGCCCTGCAAACGGGCCGGCGTGGCGGCATAAAGCCTGCCGGTGAGCCCGTTCTTGCCGACGCGCTGGCTGGCCACGTAGCCCCGATCCAGATAGCCTTTCACCGCCCATAGCGGTAACGCGGCCACGCCGCGCCCGCTGGCCACCAGTTGCAGGATCGCGACCGTCAGCTCGGTCGTGCGGCGCGGCGGATCGATGCCTGCCGGAACCAGCACCAGCCGCAACAGGTCGAGCATCTCGTCCGGCACCGGGTAGGTGATCAAGGTCTGAGCGGCGAAGTCGGCGGCCTCCAGCCAGGGCTTGGCCAGCAGCGCATGCCCCTGCGGCAGCAAAGCCACCATCTCGAACGCGAACAGCGGATGCACCGCCACGCTGGCGCCTTCGTCCGCCGGGCTCTCGGAGACGATCGCCAGCTCGGCGCGATCCTGGTGCAGCAGGCCGACCGGATCGGCATGGAAACCGGAGACGATGTCGAGTTCGACCTCCGGCCAGCGCGCGCGAAAGGCATCCATCGCCGGCATCAGCCAGTCGAAGCAGGTATGGCATTCGACTGCGATGCGCAGCGCGCCGGCCGCGCCTTCGACCAGCCGCGCCACGTCGCGCTCCGCTTCGTCGACCAGCGGCAGCAGCAGCGCCGCCAGCTTCAGCAGCCGCTGGCCCGGCGCGCTGAAAGCGACCGGGCTGGACTTGCGCTCGAACAGCGCCGTGCCGTAGTGATCCTCCAGTCCCTTGAGCTGATGCGACAGCGCCGACTGCGTCAGGTTCAGCAGCTGCGCCGCGCGCGACAGGTTGCCGGCCTCGCGCAGCGCGAGCAAGGTCTTCAGGTGACGCAGTTCCAGCAGCGAAGCCATGTTGAGCGTTATTCAGGATGAGCAAGAGAAACTTTCGTTTGAATCATAGTGCCAAGCGATTCAAGATGGCAATCCATTCAACATCGATAGCCGGCAACATGATTCGTACTCATACACTTGGCGTTCCGCGCATCGGCTCGCAGCGCGAGCTGAAGAGCGCGCTGGAGCGGCACTGGCGCGGCGAGATCGACGCCGATGCGCTCGAGGCGGTGGGTGCCAAGCTGCGCGCCCGCGACTGGGCGGCGCAGCTCGAGGCCGGGCTGGACTTGATCACTGTCGGCGATTTCGCCTACTACGATCACGTCGCCAACCACATTCAACTGCTCGGCTGCGAGCCGGCGCGCTTCGGCTTCAGCGGCGACGAGCCGGAACTGGCGCGTTACTTCACGCTCGCGCGCGGCGTCGCGGCCGAAGCGGATCACGCGCACGGAGACCACTGCTGCGACGCCGCGCACGCCGGCCGGCCGGCGCTGGAGATGACCAAGTGGTTCGACACCAACTACCACTACCTGGTCCCCGAGTTCTCGCCGCAGACGACGTTCCGCCTGGCTTCCGAGCGCCTTTTCGCCGAGGTCGACGAGGCGCTCGCTGTCGGCCATCCGGTGAAGGCGGTGCTGCTCGGCCCGCTGAGCTTTCTCTGGCTGGGCAAATCCCGCGCCGCCGGATTCGACCGGCTGGACTTGCTGGAGAGCCTGCTGCCCGTCTACGTGCAGCTCCTGGCGCGCCTGAAAGCCAGCGGCGTGGCCTGGGTGCAGCTGGACGAACCCATCCTCGGGCTCGATCTGCCGGGCGCCTGGGCGCTGGCTTTCGAACGCGCCTATCACGCGCTGCAGGCGGCTGGTGCGCAGATCCTGCTGGCGACGTATTTTTCGCCGCTGGAAGACCATCTCAGCCTCGCCTGCCGGCTCCCGGTGGCCGGCTTGCACGTCGACGCGGTGCGTGCCGGCCACGAGTTGATGGCGGTGCTCGACTGGCTGCCGCCGCAGCGGCTGCTCTCGGTCGGCGTCGTCGACGGCCGCAACGTCTGGCGCTGCGATCTGGATCACGCCCTCGCCCAACTGCGGCGGGTGCGCGAGCGGCGTGGCGACGAATTCTGGATCGCCCCGTCGTGCTCGCTGCTGCACGTGCCGGCCAGCCTGGCAGACGATGCCGCGCTCGATGCGGAACTGCGCGGCTGGCTTGCCGGCGCCGCCGAAAAGCTGGGCGAACTGGCGGTGCTGAAACGCGCGCTGACCGAAGGCGCCGAGGCCGAGCTGCTGGCCGCACGCAGCGCACTCGCCGCACGCGCCGGCAGCCCTCGGGTGAAGCGTGCCGCGGTCGATGAACGCATCGCCGCGTTGCCGGCCGAGGCCGACCGTCGCGGCAGCCCGTTCGCGCAGCGCCAGGACTTGCAGGCACGACGCTTCAAGCTGCCCGACTTCCCGACCACGACGATCGGCTCGTTTCCGCAGACTCCGGCCATCCGCCAGGCTCGCGCCGCCTTCAAGCGCGGCGAACTCGCGGACGAGGCGTATCGCCAGGCGATGCGCCAGGAGATCGCCGATGCGGTGGCCGAACAGGAAAGCCTCGGCCTCGATGTGCTGGTGCATGGCGAAGCGGAGCGCAACGACATGGTCGAGTACTTCGGCGAGCAGCTCGACGGCTTCGCCTTCACCGCCAACGGCTGGGTGCAGTCCTACGGCTCGCGCTGCGTCAAGCCGCCGATCCTCTATGGCGACGTGGCGCGCCCGCGGCCGATGACGGTCGACTGGACGGCCTATGCGCAAAGCCTCACCGCCAAGCCGATGAAGGGCATGCTGACCGGGCCGGTGACTATCCTGCAATGGTCCTTCGTGCGCGACGACCAGCCGCGCGCCCGCACCGCGCTGCAGATCGCGCTGGCGATCCGCGACGAGGTGCTGGATCTCGAACAGGCCGGCATCGGCATCATCCAGATCGACGAACCGGCGCTGCGCGAAGGCCTGCCGCTGCGCCGCGCGCTGTGGGGCGGCTACCTGCAATGGGCGGCCCGCGCCTTCCGCATCGCGGCCAGCGGCGTGGCCGACGTGACGCAGATCCACACCCACATGTGCTACGCGGAGTTCAACGACATCCTGCCCGAGATCGCGGCGCTCGATGCCGACGTGATCACGATCGAGACCAGCCGCTCCGACATGGAGCTGCTGCGCGGCTTCGGCGACTTTGCCTACCCGAACCAGATCGGTCCGGGCGTCTACGACATCCACTCGCCACGCGTCCCCGAGACCGAGGCGATGCTGCGCCTGCTGCGCAAGGCGGCGGCGGTGATCCCGCCGGCGCAGCTTTGGGTCAACCCGGATTGCGGACTGAAAACCCGCGGCTGGCCCGAGACAAGAGCGGCCCTGCGCAACATGGTCGAAGCGGCGCATCGCATGCGCGCCGCGGCCTGAAAGTCCCCAGCGCCGAACCGGCCATGTCGATCGAGTACAAGAACTGCCCCTCGCATTCCAGGAGCAGATCGAGATGGCAGACGAGTCGGACAAGAACCAGCCGATGGCCCGGGCCGGCGACTTCGATCCCGAGGTGCTGCGCCTCTTCGACAAGTACGTGCACGGCGGCATCGACCGGCGCGGTTTCCTCGACGGCTCGGCGAAGTTCGCCACCGCCGGCGGCGTCACCGCGGTCGGGCTGCTCGAGGCCTTGAGCCCGCGTTTCGCGCAGGCGCAGAAGGTGCCGCCGACCGATCCGCGCATCAAGGTCGAGACGCTGGAGTTCGATTCGCCGCAGGGCTACGGCAAGGCGCGCGGCTACCTCGCGAAGCCGGCCCATGCCGCCGGCAAGCTGCCGACGGTGCTGGTGGTGCACGAGAACCGCGGCCTGAATCCGCACATCGAAGACATCGCGCGCCGTCTCGCGCTCGACGACTTCGTCGCCTTTGCACCCGATGCGCTGTTCCCGCTGGGCGGCTATCCGGGCGATGAAGACAAGGCCCGTGACCTGTTCGCCCAGCTCGACGAGGCGAAGACGATCGAAGACTTCGTCGCAGCGGCCCGGTTCCTGCGCGCGCGGCCCGAGGGCAACGGCAAGCTCGGCGTGGTCGGCTTCTGCTATGGCGGCGGGGTGGTCAATGTGCTGGCCGAGCGCCTGCCCGACCTGAACGCCGGCGTGCCGTTCTACGGCATGGCGCCGCCGCTCGACAAGGTCGCGTCGATCAAGGCGCCGCTGCTGCTGTTCTTCGCCGAGAACGACGATCGCATCAACGGCGCATGGCCGCCGTACGAAGCGGCATTGAAGGCCGGCAAGGTCAAGTACGAAGCCTTCAAGTACCCGGGCACGCAGCACGGCTTCAACAACGACACCACGCCGCGCTACGACGAGGCTGCCGCCAGGCAGGCCTGGCAGCGCACGGTCGCGATGTTCAACGCCAACCTGCGCGGCTGAAACAGGGCGGTCAGTGGCCCATGTCCGCCGCCATCCCGGGCGCCGGTGCACGGGCCGGCTTGCGGATCAGCAGCAGCAGCGGGATCGCCACCAAGGTCACCATCATCATGATGCGGAAGTCGTCGATGTAGCCGATCATCGCGGCCTGCCGCGTGATCTCCACGTTCAGCGCCGCGAGGCCGGTCTGGGTGTTCGGGCTCAGCACTTGCGGCAGCTGCATCGCCAGCGGGTTGTACAGCGTGATGTTCTCGACCAGCCGTGCATGCGCGCCGGCCGAGCGCTCGGTCAGCAGCGCCTGCACCGCCGAGATGCCGACGCTGCCGCCGATGTTGCGCAGCAGGCTGAAGATCGGTGTGCCCTGGTTGCGCAGATGCGGCGCCAGGGTGGCGAAGGCGGCGGTGCTGAGCGGCACGAAGGTGAAGCCGATGCCCAGGCCCTGGATGAAGCCCGAGACGATGATCAGCCGGCTGCCCATCTCGAGATTCATGCCCGACATCTGCCATAACGCGATGCTGATCAACGCGAAGCCGCAGGCCATGATCAGGCGCACGTCGACCTTCGCGATCAGCCGGCCGACGAGCATCATCGCCAGCATCGTGCCGATGCCGCGCGGCGCGGTCACCTCGCCGGTGTAGACCACCGGGTAGTCCATCAAGGTCTGCAGGAAGGTCGGGAGCAGCGCCATCGTGCCGTAGAGGATCACGCCGATCAGGAAGGCGAACAGCAGCCCGGTGACGAAGTTGCGGTCCTTCAGCAGGCGCCGGTCGAAGAAGGAAGCGCCGGGCGCGGTCCAGGTGTGGGCGACGAAGAAGGCGAAGGCGATCAGCGCCGCCGCGGCCTCGATCTGGATCTCGCCCGAGTTGAACCAGTCGAGCTGCTCGCCGCGGTCGAGGAAGAGCTGCAGCATGCCGATCGCGAGGCTCAGGGTGGCGAAGCCGAAGATGTCGAGCCGCTCGCCTTGCGGCCGGCTCTCGGGCAGGTAGCGCGCGATGCCGTAGAGCGCCAGCGCACCGACCGGCAGGTTGATGTAGAAGACCCAGCGCCAGTCGTAGTTGTCGGTCAGCCAGCCGCCGAGCATCGGCCCGAGGATCGGCCCGACCATGATGCCGGCTCCCCAGATCGCCATCGCCTGGCCGACCTTTTCCTTCGGGTTGATGTCGAGCAGCACGGCCTGCGAGAGCGGCACCAGCGCCGCGCCGAAGAGGCCTTGCAGCAGCCGCGCGCCGACGATGGCTTCCAGGTTGCCGGCCATGCCGCACAGTGCCGAAGCGATCGTGAAGCCGACGACGGAGACCAGGAATACCTTGCGCCGGCCGTATTGCCCGCACAGCCAGCCGGTCAGCGGCGTGGCGATCGCGGCGGCGACGATGTAGCTGGTCAGCACCCAGGTGATCTGGTCCTGCGAGGCCTGCAGGCTGCCTTGCATGTGCGGCAGCGCGACGTTGGCGATCGTCGTGTCCAGCGCCTGCATCACCGTGGCCAGCATGATCGAGATCGTGATCAGGCCGCGGTGCTGGATGTTCGCGTGCGTCGGCGCGGGCGGTGCGACAGGCGCGACAGGCGCGACAGGCGCGTCGGCGTCGGGCGGCGTGGCCGCGATCACCGCGCTCACGCTTGCACCTGCGCGACGTCCATCGACTTGAGGCTGCCTTGCAGCTTGGTCAGCAACTCGGTCAACTGTCTGCGCTCGGCGGGGCTGAGCACCGACAAGGCCGTGGCCTGCAGCGTGTCGCCGATGCCGAGCGCGGCATGCAGCGCTTCCTCGGCCGTCGGCTCCAGGTGGATCAGCTTGGCACGGCGATCGGTCGCGCTGGTCTCGCGGCGGATCCAGCCGGTGGCTTCCATGCGGTCGCACAGGCTGGTGACGCCCATCGTGCTCAGGCCCATCTGCGCGGCCAGCTCGACCTGGGTCAGCGGCTCGCCTTCGTTCATCGCCAGCACGCCGAGCAGCCGGCATTGCGCGCGCGACAGGCCGATCTGCTCGCGCGCCAGCAGGTCGAAACGCTCGCCGTAGCGCTTCGCGACATCGTTCAACAGGAAGCCGAAGCGCCGGCTCAGGTCGATCTTCATCAGTAGATTGATAATAAACGTGTTTATGAGTTTAGCACCTTGTCTCGAAACGAGGGGTAAATGACATTCGAGACGCTGCAGGCCGTGACAACCTTCCACGTCCGTCACAGCCATCCTGGATCGCCATGTCACAACAGCTGAAAGTCAACGGCAGCCTGCGGTCGGTCGACGTCGATGCCGATACGCCGGTCCTCTGGGTCATCCGCGACGTGCTCGGGATGACCGGCACGAAGTTCGGCTGCGGCGCCGCGCTCTGCGGGGCCTGCACGGTCCATGTCGATGGCGTCGCCACGCGTTCGTGCATTACGCCGGTCGCTGCCGTGGCCAACGCCGACATCAGTACGGTCGAGTCGCTGGCCGGCACGCGCGTCGGCAGCGCGCTGCAGAAAGCCTGGCTCGATCTCGAGGTGGTGCAGTGCGGCTACTGTCAATCGGGCCAGCTGATGTCGGCGGCCGGGCTGCTCGCGAAGAACGGCGCGCCCAGCGATGCCGACATCGATGCCGCGATGTCCGGCAACATCTGCCGCTGCGGCACCTATCACCGGATACGGGCCGGCATCAAGGAAGCGGCGCGCCAGCTCTCCGCCAGCACCGCGAGGGCCTGAACCATGATCAGCGATCGATTGGCCGAACTGGTTTCCGGCGTTGCCGACACTCCCGCGGGCGTATCGCGCCGCGGCTTCCTCAGCGCCGGCCTGGCGGTCGGCGGCGGCTTGCTGATCGGCGTCGGCTTTGGCGCCGCGCCGGCTGCAGCCATGGCTGCCGACGGTCCCGCCGCGGCGGCCTTCGCGCCCAACGCCTTCGTGCGCATCGACCCCGACGGCCAGGTCACGGTGACGATGGCCGCGATCGAGATGGGGCAGGGCACCTACACCTCGATCCCGATGCTGGTGGCCGAGGAACTGGAGGTCGATCTCGCGTCGGTGCGTGTCGAACACGCGCCGCCGAACGACAAGCTCTACGCCAACCCGCTGCTCGGCTTCCAGGCGACCGGCGGCTCGACGACGATCCGCGGCTCGTTTGAGCCGATGCGCCGCGCTGGCGCGAGCGCGAGAGTGATGCTGGTGCAGGCCGCGGCGCAGCGCTGGAACGTCGATGCGGCCACCTGCCGTGCCGAGAAGGGCCAGGTCGTGCACACCGCCACCGGCCGCCGCCTGGCCTATGGCGCCTTGACCGCCGACGCGGCCCGCCTGCCGCTGCCGGACAAGGACAAGCTCACGCTGAAGCCGCAGGCGGATTTCAAGCTGATCGGCACGTCGGCCAAGCGCCTGGATACGCCGGCCAAGGTCAACGGCACGGCGATGTACGGCATCGACGCCCAGGTGCCCGGCATGAAGATCGCCACCTTGATCCAGTCGCCCGCGTACGGCGGCCGAGTGCGCAAGCTGGACGACAGCCAGGCCAAGGCGGTGCGCGGCGTGCGCCAGATCGTGCGGCTGGACGATTGCGTGGCCGTCGTCGCCGACCACATGGGCGCCGCGAAAAAAGGCTTGGCCGCGCTCGTCATCGAATGGGACGACGGGCCGAACGCCAAGCTCGGCAGCGCCGACATCGTCGCCGCGATGGACAAGGCCTCGCAGCAGCCCGGCGCCACGGTACGCGCCGAAGGCGACAACACGGCGGCGATGGCGAGCGCGGCGACGCGGCTGGAAGCGGTGTACCAGGTGCCCTTCCTCGCGCACACCGCGATGGAGCCGATGAACTGTACGGTGCACGTGCGCAAGGACGGCTGCGAGATCTGGACCGGCACGCAGGTGGCGACGCGCGCTCAGGCGACGGCCGCGGCAGTGACCGGCCTGCCTCTCGACAAGGTGATCGTGCACAACCACCTGCTCGGCGGCGGATTCGGCCGGCGGCTGGAAATCGACGGCGTCACGCGCGCGGTGCAGATCGCACGTCAGGTCGACGGGCCGGTGAAGGTGATCTGGTCGCGCGAGGAAGACATCCGGCGCGACATGTACCGGCCCTATTTCTACGACCGCGTCGCGGCCGGGCTCGACCCGAACGGCAAGCCGGTCGCCTGGAGCCATCGCATCACCGGTTCGTCGATCATCAAGCGCTGGCTGCCGCCGGCCTATGACGTCGCCAAGGGTTACGACTTCGAGACGGTGGACGGCGCCGAGAAGCCGCCTTACGCGCTGCCGAACATCCTCATCCAGTACGTCAACCACGAGCCGCCGCAGATCCCGACCGCCTTCTGGCGCGGCGTGGGCCCGACGCACAACATCTTCGTGGTCGAGAGTTTCATCGACGAGATGGCGGCCGCGGCGAAGCAGGACCCGGTGGCCTATCGGCTGGCACTGCTCGACAAGAACCCGCGCGCCAAGGCGGTGCTGCAGCTGGCCGCCGAAAAGAGCGGCTGGGGCCAGCCGCTGCCCAAGGGCCAGGGCCGCGGCGTCTCGCTGCAGTTCGCGTTCGGCTCGTTCATGGCGCAGGTGGTCAACGCGACCGTGTCGGCGGAAGGCGAGGTGACGGTGCAGCGTGTCGTCTGCGCGGTCGATTGCGGCGTGGTGGTCAACCCCGACACCGTGCGCGCGCAGGTGCAGAGCGCGGTGATCTACGGCCTCAGCAGCGCGCTGTACGGCGAGATCACGTTCAAGGACGGGCGGGTCGAACAATCCAATTTCCACGACTATCGCGCGCTGCGCATGAACGAAGTGCCGGCCATCGACGTGCACATCGTCAAGAGCAGCGAAGCCCCCGGCGGCATGGGCGAGCCGGGCACGTCCGCGCTCGCGCCGGCGCTGACCAACGCGCTGTTCGCGGCGAGCGGGCAACGGGTGCGCAAGCTGCCGATCGATGCGGCGCAGTTGAAGAAGGCCTAGACTGCCGGCGATGAACCTTCGTGCCCTCCGGCTGCTGCTGCTGTGCTGCATCGCCTGGCTCGCCGCTGCCTGCAGCAGCGCGCCGCCGCCACGGCAGCCGCCATCCGGCGTGCAGCGCCTCTACGTGCTGTACTGCGGCGAGCTGCACATCCCCGACGTGTCGCCGTGGACGCCGGGGGCGCACGCCGGCGAGCCGGCCGTGTTCAGCGACAACTGCTACCTGATCCGCCATGCCAAGGGCTGGATGCTGTGGGACTCGGGCCTCACCGATTCGCTGATCGACAAGCCGGAGGGCGTGCAGGGCGCCCGCGGCATGCGCATGATGCGCAGCCAGACGCTGCTGGCGCAGCTCGAGCAGATCGGCGTGACGCCGGCGCAGATCGGCACCGTCGCGTTCTCGCATACGCATCCGGACCACGTCGGCAACGCCAACCTGTTCGCTGGCGCCACGCTCTACATCCAGCAAGCCGAATACGACGCCGCGTTCGGCCCCGAGCCGGCGAAATACGGCTTCGCGCCCGCGGTCTACGAGAAGCTGCGCGATACGCCCGCGGTCAAGCTGAACGGCGACTACGACGTCTTCGGCGACGGCTCGGTGACCATCCTGTCGACGCCGGGCCACACGCCCGGCCATCAATCCCTGCTGGTGCGCCTGCCGAAGACCGGTGCGGTGGTCTTGAGCGGCGATGTGGCCCATCTCGAGGAGAACTTCGATCTGCGCCGCGCACCGGCCTTTAACTTCAATGCGGAGCAGTCACGCCAGTCGATGGACAAGGTCGCGCGCATCGTGAAGGCCGAACACGCGCAGCTGTGGATCAATCACGACGCCAAGGAAAACGCGGCCATCGCGCACGCGCCGCAGTTCTACGAATGAGGCCGCTCAGGGCTGGCGCCGCACCATGCGCGCCATCAGCGACTGCAGCGCGAAATCCCTGTCGTCGCAGCGTCCGGTGTGCACCGCCGAAGTCTGGATGCTGGTGCTGCGCGGCGCGACCAGCCAGTGGAAGCGCTCGCGCATCGAGAGCCGCCCGAGCGCACCGGCGGCCGCACCGCCCTCGCAGATCAGCGGGATCGTCGCCAAGGTCGCGCGGATGCCGGACAGGTCGATGCCCGGCGCCATCGCCTGCAGCAGCGTTTCGTCCAGCTCGATGCGCGCCTGCAGGTAGCCGGTCCTGTGGCAGGACAGGATCACGCCCGCATTGACGAACTCGCCGCGCTCGACCCGCGGCACGACGCGCACGATCGCGTAGTCATACGTGCAGAGATCGGGCACGGATCGCCTCCTCGAGGAATGCGCGCGGCGCTTCGAGCCGGCTGCGGAAGTAGGCGACGTAGGCCGCGCGGCGCTCGGCCGGGCTCGCCGAGCCGGCATCGGCGGCGAGCCAGGCGTCGGGGATCAGCTCGACGATGGCCGCGATGTGCTCGATCGGCAGCGCCGCGCTCATCGCCTCGTCGGCCTGCTGCAGTCGGCTCGCGAAGGGCAGCAGCACATGGTCCTTGATCAGCGCGAAGGGGCTCTTGCTGCGCGCCAGGAAGTCGCCGCCGTCGTGATGGAAATAAAGCGCCGCGCCATGGTCGATCAGCCACAGCCGGCGATGCCACGTCAGCATGTTGGTATTGCGCGGCGTGCGGTCGAGGTTGGTGACGAAGGCATCGAACCAGACGATGCGCGACGCGAGATCCGCATCGGTCTGCTCGGCCAAAGGGTCGAAGGTGACCGAGCCGGGCAGGTAGTCGAGCGCCAGATTCAGGCCGGCACTGGCGCGGATCAGGTCCTGGATTTCCGGGTCGGGTTCGGTGCGGGCGAGTTCGGGGTCGAGTTCGGCCAGCACGATCTCCGGCACCGGCAGGCCGGCGGCGCGCGCGATCTCGCCGGCGACGAGTTCCGCGATCAAGGCCCGCGGGCCCTGGCCGGCGCCGCGGAACTTCAGCACGTAGAGCCCGTCGTCATCCGCTTCGACGATGGCCGGCAGCGAACCGCCCTCGCGCAGCGGCGTGAGATAGCGGGTGGCGTGCAGCGTGCGAAGGGCGTTCATGGCGGAACGCATTGTTCCCGAAAGGCGCATCGAGACCCCATTCCCGAAATGACTTTTTTCTGACGCGAGCGCCGCGTATCTTCGACCTCCCTCCCACCACGAAAGGAACACCGTCATGGAAAAGAAAGCCAGCGTCCACTGGGAAGGCCAGGGCAAGAAGGGCAAGGGCCAGATCAGCACCGAGACAGACGCGCTGAAGGCCTATCCCTATGGCTTCGCGAGCCGCTTCGGAGATGACCGCAAGGGCACGAATCCGGAGGAGTTGATTGCCGCCGCGCACGCGGGCTGCTTCACGATGGCCTTCTCCTTCGCCTGCGATGCGGCCGGCTTCTCGACCGATTCGGTCGACACGAAGGCGGCGGTGCGCCTCGTGCCCGATGGCGGCGGCTTCAAGATCGACCGCATCGCGCTGACGCTGGAAGCCAGCGTGCCCGGCATCGACGAGGCGACGTTCCAGGAACTCGTGCAAGGCGCCAAGAAGGGCTGCCCGGTCTCGAAAGCCCTGGCCGGCGTACCGGAAATCACCCTGGTCGCCACGTTGAAAAAGTGAAACCGATGGCAAGGAGTGCGTCATGGAGACGAGCATCCGCCCCCTGACCTCGCTGCGCGGCAAGACCGTGCGCTGGACCTTCGAGGACGGCCCGCTCGAAGGCAAGACCTTCGAGCACAGCTTTGCCGACGACGGCAGTGTCAACTGGTGTTCCGTTTCCGGCGGGTCCTGCGGCCAGCCGCACATCGAGAAGCAGGCGTCGACGGTGGCGCTGACGGACGACGTCGCGCTGCTGTCCTATCGATCGTCGGCAGGCAACACGCTGACGGTCGCGCTGAACTTCATCGACATGAAGCTGGTCGCCTACGGCTCGAACGGCGAGACGTGGTCGGAGCAGCGCGGGCGCTTCAAGCTCGTCAGCGGTTGATCGGTCACGCCGGCATCACAATGCCGGCGTGAATGCACTCCAGATCCCTGCCCGCGTCGCTGTCATCGGCGCCGGGCCGGCCGGGCTGATGGCGGCCGAGGTGCTGTCCCAAGCCGGCATCCCCGCCGATGTCTACGACACGATGCCTTCGGTCGGCCGCAAGCTGCTGCTGGCCGGCAAAGGCGGGCTGAACCTGACGCACTCGGAGCCGATCGAGGCTTTCCTCTCGCGCTATGGCGCGCGGCGCGCGGCGCTCGAACCGATGGTCGCCGCGTTCGGGCCGGCCGCACTGCGCGACTGGGCCTTGTCGCTGGGTGTCGAGACCTTCATCGGCACCTCGGGCCGCGTCTTTCCGCAGGACATGAAGGCCGCGCCGCTGCTGCGCGCCTGGCTGCAGCGGCTGCGCGCGCACGGCGTGCGTTTCCATATGCGGCACCGCTGGCTGGGCTGGGCCGATGACGGGGCGGCGCTGCGCTTCGCGACGCCCGAGGGCGAAGCCACGTTGCAGCCCGATGCGGTGCTGCTCGCGCTCGGCGGCGCCAGCTGGCCGCGCCTCGGCTCCGATGGCGCCTGGCTGCCGTGGCTGGCCGCCCGCGGCGTGGAGATCGCGCCGCTGAAGCCGGCGAACTGCGGCTTCGACGTCGGCCATCCCGGCGCCGCGGCGATCGGCTGGAGCGAGCATTTCCGCGCGCGCCATGCGGGCGAGCCGGTCAAGCCGGTGGTGCTCGGCATCGAGCCCGACGGCTTCTGGCGCCAGGGCGAATTCATCATCACCGAGCAGGGGGTCGAAGGCAGCCTGATCTATGCCGCGGCGCATCTGCTGCGCGAGCACATCGAGCGCAGCGGCGAGGCCATCGTGCATCTCGACCTGCTGCCCGACCGGCCGGCCGGCTTTGTCGCCGACGAGGTCGCGCGGCCACGCGGCAAGCGCTCGCTGGCGACGCACCTGAAGAGCCGGCTCGGCATCGGCGGCGTCAAGGCCGGCCTGTTGCACGAGGTGCTGCTGCGCGATGCGATCAGCGACCCGGCGCAGCTGGCCGCGGCGATCAAGCGCCTGCCGCTGAGGCTGGTCGCCGCGCGGCCGATCGCCGAGGCGATCAGCACCGCGGGCGGCGTGCGCTTCGAGGCGCTGGACGAGCGGCTGATGCTGCACGCGCTGCCGGGCGTCTTCTGCGCCGGTGAAATGCTGGACTGGGAAGCGCCCACCGGCGGCTATCTGCTGACCGCCTGTTTCGCCAGCGGGCGTGCCGCGGGGCAGGGCATGCTGAGGTGGCTGGCAGCTCGCCGGTAGGGTCATGGGGGCATGGCAAACTGCGCGGCTTTCTCATTGCCGCCCCTGATCGATGCCCGAGCTGAACATCGCCACTTCGACGATCCAGAAGATCGTGACGCAAATCGCCGCCGAACTGAAGGTGCGGCCGGCGCAGGTTGCCACCACCGTCGAGCTGCTCGACGGCGGCAACACCGTGCCCTTCATCGCGCGCTATCGCAAGGAAGCCACCGAGGGCCTGGACGACACGCAGCTGCGTGAACTGGAAACGCGCCTCGCCTATCTGCGCGAGCTCGAAGAGCGCCGCGCCGCGGTGCTGAAGAGCATCGAGGAACAAGGCAAGCTGACCCCGGAGCTGGCCGCCGCGATCGGCGCTGCGCCGACCAAGCAGGAGCTCGAAGACCTCTACCTGCCCTACAAGCAGAAGCGCCGCACCAAGGGGATGATCGCCCGCGAGGCCGGCATCGAGCCGCTGGCCGACAAGCTCTTCGCCGACCCCTCGCTCGACCCGCTGGCCGAGGCCGCCGCCTTCCTCAACCCCGATGCCGGATTCGCCGATGCGCATGCGGTGCTCGACGGCGTGCGCGACATCCTTGCCGAGCGCTGGGCCGAAGATGCCGCGCTGGTCGGCCTGCTGCGCGAATGGCTGTGGGCCGAAGGCCTGTTCACTTCGAAGCTGATGGCCGGCAAAGACGAGAACAACGCCGAGGTCTCGAAGTTCCGCGACTACTTCGACTACGCCGAGCCGATCCGCAGCGTGCCTTCGCACCGCGCATTGGCCGTGTTCCGCGGGCGCACGTTGGAGCTGCTGGACGGCAAGCTGCAGCTCGATGAAGAGGTCGTGGCGGGTCAGCCCACTCTGGCCGAAGGCCGCATCGCCCGGCATCTCGGCTGGAGCCACTCGAAGCGCCAATGCGACGACCTGATCCGCAAGGCCATCGCCTGGACCTGGAAGGTCAAGCTCAGCCTGAGCCTGGAGCGCGACCTGTTCAACCGCCTGCGCGAGAGCGCCGAGGCGACCGCGATCAAGGTCTTCGCCGAGAACCTGCGCGACCTGCTGCTCGCCGCCCCGGCCGGCAAGCGCGTCGTGATGGGGCTGGACCCGGGCATCCGCACCGGCGTCAAGGTGGCAGTCGTCAGCGACACCGGCAAGGTGCTGGCGACCTCGACCGTCTACCCGCACGAGCCGCGCAAGGACTGGGAAGGCTCGATCCACACGCTGGCCAAGCTCTGCGCGACGCACGGCGTGAACCTGATCGCGATCGGCAACGGCACCGCGAGCCGCGAGACCGACAAGCTCGGCGCCGATCTGATCAAGAGAATTCAGCAGCTTGCTCCCGGCACGACGCTCGACAAGGTCGTCGTCAGCGAAGCCGGCGCCTCGGTGTATTCGGCGAGCGAGTTCGCCAGCAAGGAATTGCCTGACCTCGACGTCAGCTTGCGCGGCGCGGTGAGCATCGCGCGCCGCCTGCAGGATCCGCTCGCCGAGCTGGTGAAGATCGACCCGAAGAGCATCGGCGTCGGCCAATACCAGCACGACGTGAACCAGAGCGAGCTGGCGCGCACCCTGGTCACCGTCGTTGAAGACTGCGTCAACGCGGTCGGCGTCGACCTGAACACCGCGAGCGCGCCGCTGCTGTCGCGCGTGTCGGGCCTGTCGAATTCGGTCGCCGCGAGCATCGTGCGCTGGCGCGACGCACACGGCGCCTTCCGCAATCGCCGCCAGCTGCGCGAAGTGGCGGGGCTGGGCGAGAAGACCTTCGAGCAGTCGGCCGGCTTCTTGCGCATCCGTGACGGCGACAATCCGCTCGACCAATCCGGCGTGCATCCGGAAACCTACCCGCTGGTAGAAAAGCTGCTGGCCCAGGTGCAGCGCCCGGCCGGCGAGGTGATGGGTCGCAGCGAAGTCCTGCGCGCCTTGAAGCCTGAATCGCTGGCCGACGAGCGCTTCGGCCTGATCACCGTGAAGGACGTGCTGGCCGAGCTGGAGAAGCCGGGTCGCGACCCGCGTCCGGACTTCAGGGTGGCACGCTTCAACGACGGCGTCGAGGACATCAAGGATCTCGAAGCCGGCATGACGCTGGAAGGCACCGTCAGCAACGTCGCGCAGTTCGGTGCCTTCGTCGATCTGGGCGTGCACCAGGACGGGCTGGTGCACGTCAGCCAGCTCGCGAACAAGTTCGTCAACGATGCGCGCGAGGTGGTCAAGACCGGCGACATCGTCAAGGTCAAGGTGCTCGAGGTCGATCTGGCGCGCGGTCGCATCTCGCTGACGATGAAGCTCGATGCCAAGCCGGTGGCCAAGGGCAGCGGCAGCGACAACAGCTATCGCGCCGCGGGCCGCGGCGAGCGGCCGGCACGTGGCGGCGGCGGAGCGCCGCAACCGGCCGCGGGCGGGGCGATGGCCGCGGCTTTCGCGAAGCTGCAGCGGCGCTGAAACGTCCACAGCATCGTGGATGCGGTGATGCGGCCGGCTGCCTAGGATCGCGCGCTTGCGGAGCGACGATCGGTGGCTGCCGTCGGCATCCCGCTGTCGATTCGAGTCCCGAGGGAGAAACATCATGCAAATGCCGAACCGCTGGGGTCTTCGGGCGATTCTGCTGGCCGCCCTGTCGATGGGCGCCGTCTGCGCGCGGGCCGACGAGCCGCCGCTGCGCGACACGCCCTACATCGGCCCGCTGCGCCTGCAGGTCGATGCCACCGATCTGGAGCGCCACATCTTCCGCATGCGGCAGACGCTGCCGGTGCGGCCGGGCCGCACGCGCCTCTACTTCGCGCGTTTCCTGCCCGGCAACCATGGGCCCTATGGCGAGATCGAGCGGCTCGCCGGGCTCGGCATTTCCGCCGCCGGCAAGCCCTTGGCTTGGCAGCGCGACACGATCGATCCGTATGCCTTCGTCGTCGACGTGCCTGCGGGCACGAGCACGCTGGACTTGCAGTTCCAGTACCTGTCCGCGGTCGGCAAGGACAGCGGCCGCGTCGTGATGACGCCGGCGATGATGAACGTGCAATGGAACAGCCTGGTGCTCTATCCGGCCGGCTATACCAGCCGCGCCGTCACCGTCGAAGCCAGCCTGCGCCTGCCCGAGGGCTGGCGCCAGGCGAGCGCGCTGCCGGTGGCGGCGACGCACGGCCAGCAGATCGACTACCGGCCGGTGACGCTCGAGACCCTGGTCGATTCGCCGGTCTTCGCCGGCGCCCACCTGCGCCGGGTCGAGCTCGATGCGCCCGGCACGCCGCATCCGGTGGCGCTGAACATCGTTGCCGACGAGGCCGCCCAGCTCGAAGCCACCGAAGAGCAGCTGCAGGCGCATCGCGAACTGGTCAAGCAGGCGGACAAGCTCTTCGGCGCGCGCCACTTCAATCAATACGACTTCCTGCTGGCCTTGAGCGACCGCCTGGGCTTCATCGGCCTGGAGCATCACGAGAGCAGCGAAAACGGCGTGACGCCGAGCTACTTCAAGGACTGGGCCAAACGGCCGGGCGGCCGCGACCTGCTGCCGCACGAGTTCGTGCATTCCTGGAACGGCAAATTCCGCCGCCCGGCCGACCTGTGGACACCGAGCTACCAGCTGCCGATGCAGAACAGCCTGCTGTGGGTCTACGAAGGCCAGACCCAGTTCTGGGGCAGGGTGCTCGCGGCACGCAGCGGCCTGGTCAGCATCGAGCAGACACGCGACACGCTCGCCAACATCGCCGCGGTCTTCGAGGCGCGCGCCGGCCGCGCCTGGCGCAATCTGCAGGACACCACCAACGAAGGCACGATCGGCCCGCATCGCAGCAAGGACTGGCGCAACTGGCAGCGCGGCACCGACTACTACGACGAAGCCACGCTGATCTGGCTCGATGCCGACAGCCTGGTGCGCGAGAAGAGCGGCGGCACGAAGTCGCTGGACGACTTCGCGCGCGCCTTCTTTGGCGTGCAGGACGGCCGCATCCAGCCCTTGCTCTACACCTTCGACGACGTGGTCGCCGGCTTGAACCAGGTGCTGCCGTACGACTGGCGCGGCTTCCTGCGCGAGCGGCTCGACAGCAACCGCCCCGGCGCGCCGCTCGACGGGCTGGCGCGCTCGGGCTGGAAGCTGGCCTGGGCCGAGACGCCGAGCGAGTTCGAGAAGAACGACGACTCCGAATGGCGCACCGACAACTTCGTCTATTCGCTCGGCCTGACGCTGAAGCGCGAAGGCGCGGTCGACAGCGTGGCCTGGGAGAGCCCGGCCTTTCGCGCCGGCGTGACCAAGTCCAACCAGCTGGTGGCGGTGAACGGCATGGCCTACAAGGCCGAGCGCCTGTCGGATGCGATCACCGCCAACAAGGGCGGCCAGGCGCCGATCGAGCTGCTGCTGAAGGATGGCGACAGCTACCGGACGGTGCGCATCGACTATCGCGGCGGCCTGCGTTATCCGCGGCTGGAGCGCATCGACGGCACGCCCGAGCGGCTCGACGCCGGCCTGCTCGCGGCACGGCGCTGAGGGCCGGGGCCAGCGTCACCGATGACCGCCACAACGTCGCGCGATGGCATCGCCTCGTTGGCCGAGCTCTATCGCCACATGTGGCGGCACGCCCGAGGCGCGCGCCTGCGCTTCGCCGCGGCGCTGTCGATGCTCGGCAGCTCGCAGTTGCTCAGGCTCGCCATGCCCTGGGTCACGGCGCAAGCGATCAACACCATCCAGACCTCGGGCCGCGCCGGTCTGCCACGCGCCGGCGCCTGGATCGTGGCGATCCTCGCCCTCAGCGTCTGCGGCTGGCTGCTGCATGGTCCGGGCCGCGTGATGGAGCGGGAGGTCGCGGTGCGCGTGCGGCGCAGCCTTGCGGATGCGCTCTATGCAAGGCTCGCCCGGACGCCGCTCGCCTGGCACGAGCGCCACCATTCGGGCGACATCCAGCACCGCGTTTCGCAGGCCAGCGCGGCGCTGTTCCAGTTCACGCAAAGCCAGTTCATCTACCTGCAGAACGGCATCAACCTGGTCGGGCCCTTGCTCGCGCTCGCGCTGCTGTCGGTCTCCACCGGCGCGGTCGCGCTGATCGGCTACGTCGCGATCGCGCTGGTGGTGATGCGTTTCGACAGCGTGCTGATGCGCCTCGCGGTGCAGGAGAACGCGGCCGAGCGACGCTACGTGGCGCGCCTGCTGGACTTCGTCGGCAATGTCTCGTCGGTGATGAGCCTGCGCCTGCAGGAAGCGACGCGGCGCCTGCTCGATCGGCGCCTGCTCGCGGTGTTCGTGCCGCTCGGCCGCAGCATCGTGCTGAACGAGCTGAAGTGGTGCTCGGTGGACCTGCTGACCTTGGCGCTGTCCTGGGGCCTGGTGGTCAGCTATGCGCTCGGGCCCGGCTCGTCATCGGCCGCGGCGGCCGGCGCCGGCGGCGTGCTGATCGGCAGCCTGTTCATGGTCTACCAGTACGCGCAGCAGGCCGCCGGTGTGCTGTCGTCGATGGCCGGCAACTACCAGAGCCTGGTGCGCGCGCGCACCGATTTCGCCAGCGCCGATCCGATCCGCCAGGCGCCGGAGCGCAGCGGCCGCGGCGTCGCGGTGGCCGCGGGCTGGCGCAGCATCGAGCTGCATGGCATCGGCTTCGAGCGCGACCTGCCGCCCGGCGGGGAAGCGGAAGAAGCGGCGCGCGGCGGCCTGGCCGATGTCTCGCTGGCGCTGCGCCGCGGCGAGCGGCTGGCGCTGGTGGGGCCCAGCGGTGCCGGCAAGAGCACCTTGCTGCGCGTGCTGGCCGGCCTCTATGACGCCCAGGGCGGGCACATCAGCGTCGACGGCCTGCCCCAGCCCGGCCTGCGCCATCTGGGCGAGGCCGCCACGCTGATCCCGCAGGAAGCGGAGATCTTCGAGGCCAGCGTGCGCGAGAACATCGCCTTCGACCTCGAGGTCACGCCGCAGCAGCTCGACACCGCGGTCCAGGCGAGCTGCTTCGACGAGGTGCTGGCGCAGTTGCCGGCCGGGCTGGAGACGCCGATGGCCGAGCGCGGCTCGACGCTCTCCGGCGGCCAGCGCCAGCGCCTCGCGCTGGCGCGCGGCCTGCTGGCGGCACGTGGCAGTTCCTTGCTGCTGCTCGACGAGCCGACCAGTGCGCTCGACGCGCTGACCGAGCTGCGGGTGCATGCCCGGCTCGACCAGGCGTTTGCCGGCGCCTGCATCGTTGCCTCGGTGCATCGGCTCAGCCTGCTGGCGCATTTCGACCGCGTCGTCTTCATGGCCGCGGGGCGCGTCGTCGATGTCGGCACGCTCGACGAACTCGCTCGGCGCCAGCCGGTCTTCGCGGGGATGCTGGCCGGCAAGCAGGACGACAAGCCCGCCAGGCCTGCATCCGGCGAACCGGCGCCCGCGCTGCCGTAGCGCGAGGCGCATGCCTGCAGCCCGCGCCGCGAAGGGTGCGCGCTGTCTGTTCCGCCTCAGTCAGCCAGCCGCAGCCAGGCGGCCGCATCCACCGGCAGCCCGGCGCCCGCCGCCAGCGGCTCGCTCGCAAGCAGCAGCGTGGCGCCGGCGGGCAAGGGCAGCGGCGCGGCCGACGAGATGTTGACCATGCAGACGAAGCGCGGCCCGCGCGTGAAGACCAGCGCGCCCTCCGGCGCGTCGAGCCAGCGCATCGGGCCGTCGCCCAGGCCCGGCTCGCTGCGGCGGATCTTCAGCGCGTTCTTGTAGAGCTCGAAGGTCGACGAAGGCACGCCGCGCTGCGCTTCGACGCTCGATGCCTTCCACGCGGCGGGCTGCGGCAGCCAGGGCGCCTTCATCGCCCCCGGCGGGCTGAAGCCGAACGGCGCACTGTCGCCCGACCAGGGAATCGGCACGCGGCAGCCGTCGCGCCCGCGGCTGGTGCGGCCGGTCTGCTCGAAGATCGGGTCCTGCATCGCCTCGTCCGGCAGGTCCTCGACTTCGGCCAGCCCGAGCTCCTCGCCCTGGTAGATGTACGCCCCGCCGGGCAGTGCCAGCATCAGCAGCGCGGCGGCGCGGGCGCGGCGCAGGCCGAGCGTGAAATCGGCCGGGTAGGGCAGCAGGTCGTCGAGCTGGCGCAGCGTCGCGTCGGGCTGCTCGCGGGCATAGCGCGAGACCTCGCGCGCCACGTCGTGGTTCGACAGCACCCAGGTCGGCGGCGCGCCGACCAGCGCATGCGCCTCGACCGTGCGGTCGATGGTCTCGCGCAGCCAGCTCGCGCGCCAGGGCGAGACCAGGAAGTCGAAGTTGAAGGCGGTGTGCAGCTCGTCAGACCGCACGTAGCGCACCAGCCGTTCCGGCGGATTGACCCAGGCCTCGGCGACGAAGATGCGCGGCGCGGCATAGGTATCGGCGATCGTGCGCCATTCGCGGAAGATCTCGTGCACGCCGTCCACGTCCCAGTGCGGATGCGCCGAGGTCGGCGGCTCGGGCAGCGCATGGCCGACATCGGGCAGCCCTTCGGCCTTGACCATGCCGTGCGCCACGTCGATGCGGAAGCCGTCGACGCCACGATCGAACCAGAAGCGCAGCGTGGTCTCGAAATCGGCGTGCACCTCGGGGTTGTTCCAGTTCAGGTCCGGTTGCTCGGGTGCGAAGAGCCGCAGGTACCACTGCCCGGGTTGGCC
>Ga0105239_10000251_pt1 | contig 80070 bp, 79 predicted proteins | sample KBSC44metaG_FD_92761 | JGI IMG/M metagenome (GOLD analysis project Ga0105239, IMG submission 92761) | Corn rhizosphere microbial communities from Kellogg Biological Station, Michigan, USA - KBS C4-4 metaG | ecosystem: Host-associated > Plants > Roots > Rhizosphere > Soil | place: Michigan, USA...
CCAGCTGTTAGGGACGGATGGGCGGGAGGGTCTAAAAGACTATCCGAAGGGTTTCTACCTAACTACAGAGGTAGGTAATGGCGACAGTGAATCGAAGCGCAAGGAGTTAGAAGACCTCCGTACGCCTCGCGCGCGATTACACACTCTAGTCACGTGAGCCTTGGGCACGTCTTGTCATAGTCGTTCATGCCAATATTATTTGCACTTAGTACAGTCTAAATAATTACATCAGATTGTTAAACTCTCATGCAAGAATCAAGGATACCTGCATACGGATGTAAAAATATCAGCAATCCAGCAGTATGTTTAATAGTGCACTTTGTGCTATTGGAAACTAGTAATGCATGGAGACAGAGTGCCTGCATCTCTCCTCCTTATGAATAATGAAACCGTAAAAAGACGAATCAGACTTGTGTCTCGTGAGTAGCAACTTTACTTGGACGTAGACATTCAAGGGTATGCTCGATGGTTGACTATTGGGCTCTGTGTGTACCTCGACTTTACGCGCTGGCTATACCCGCTGATGTCTTCTCCTCCGTCTCTTGCCCCGTGTTGGTAGATCCTATAGCGAGAATCGCGAGAAATTGGTTTGGCGGGTCCACGTGTGCCTGTATGAGATGTTAGCAAACGCCCTTAAGGGTGCGAGAGCAACAAATTACCTTTGGTTAGCAGTCCCCACTTCTGGAGTCGACAATGAATTCGCGACATTGTACATGGCGCACTCCTCAGCTATGATTCGCTCATCTGGTTGTGGGTTGTCGTCCACAGGAAACTGTCCGGGGATAGCTCCTGGAATGGCATAGAGAACCTCAGGGGTGGTGGGAGGTGTTATAGACATATAATTGATTGCACGCTCGGTCGTCCCTTGTTTGTGAGCAGTCTCTTGAAGCTTCTTGCATTCCAGTTGCGCTTTAAGTAGCAACTCCCCATAGTTGCTCAGTTGATCCCTCAACTGTGTGTTGCTAGCTTCGAGGCCCTTACTTCGACGACTTAACAGAGTTTTGTCGGCTTCGAGGCCCTTATTTCGACGACTTAACCGAGTTTTATCGGCTTCGAGGCCCTTATTTCGACGACTTAACTGCGTGTTGTCTGCCTTAAGGTTCGAGATCATTGTGTCTAGCTCGGTGTCGACGTCATATATAGCTTGCTTCGCTTCATATAATTGTGGCTGCAACCTTTCAATTTTGGACTGTAGAATAGCCCTCGCATTTTGCAACTCCTCGAGTTGTTTACAAAGTGCAAGCCGCTCGTTTTGGTTCTCTATGGCCGCTGTTTGAGCGTTATTAAGGTGTTCTGTGAGCGTGGTGAGTTGACGGTTTGCAGCGGTGCGTTCCGTTGTTAGTGTATCGTTCCGCTCCCGCAGATTGGCAAGTTCCGCCATCAGAACAGCATCACGTTGTGCGGGCCGCTCGACATTCCCGTCGTAATTGACGCCGTTACCACGGATTCCGCGATGATGGCGCCCGTGGCGCCGTCCGCCGTTTACTTCGGTTCTCTCTGATGGTCTGGTTCGGGAGGACATGATTTCAACTGCGAGAACGACTCGTATCAACGACGCGGAAGGGTTTGAGTGGCCTAGAATCCGCACCTGTGTTAGTGATCTATCAAGGTGTAGTTATATCAGAGCTATTCAATGACAGTGAAGACAGCAAAAACCCTCTGAATGGAGTTGGTAAGGCTTGAGGCCCGCGGCTACAGGCCGATTGTAGGAACTTATGCAGCAAGAAATCTGTGGGGGGGGAGGTGACCGTTCCGTACACCGACCGCTCGCCTTGTGTAACCCGACCATATTGTTTACGACAGGCAACACGAGAGCATGTGATAACCGGTGTCGAGTCCTCCAATGAGCAAGAGGACGACATGCTGAGAGGAAATACGCTATCCCTCTACCAAATAGTTTTACTGATGATTGCATGGGCACGTACAATTTCTAGTAGCTGGTATGAATTGCACTTCGTGTAATCGCCCAATAAATCGCCCCAGACGTGGTGAAACGGCTTCTTGGTGTGGCTCCTTGGAGTGCGAGAAGTGCCGTGATTGAGCGATATGTATCAGTGTGTTGGCAGACTGACCAGGGTATAGGCCAACCCCTCCTCCCTTTCCTGAGGAAAATGGTAATGGATGAAACAGTGTTCGGGGCATATATAATGTATATACATAAATGGACAAGGTATGTATGTATACAATTCCATCATTGGTCGTCATCGTCATCACAGAGCGTAGAGAAGGGAAAAAAACAAGCCCGGCTAACTCTAAACTCACTCACTCACTAACTGGTCATCATCCAATTGATATATTATAACAATGGTGCCAGAATACCAGGTTTGGGTTTTTTGATTCAAACCCTGGGTATCCAAAACAATTTCCAAGCGGCCACCAGCTATTATTTAATCAGCCGAGGATGACGCGCCCGGCTCGGCTGAGTACGACTTCCTCTTCCCTTTTAGTTTCCTTTCCGTTATTCGCTTCGACATTCCCATCCGTGTCGCCGTTCTTGGTGGGAGTGGGAGTGGAAGGGGAAGGGCAAGGGGGAATAGAAGGATAGCGCTTGATGACGTCGATGCCCTCGAGCCCGAGATTGCGCGCCGCCTGGTTCCAGATGATTTGCTTGATGCGGCCCTTTGGGATCGGGGCAGGGGTGGGGGTTGGATTGGGAGTGGAAGTGGGAGTGGGACTTGATGCTGAAGAGATGTGGAAATGCTCGAGGTCGGTCTCGATGTTGATTTCCTCGTCTGCGTATGCGTATGCGTCTGCGACGGGTTCTCCATGTTGGTGAATCTCCCTTGCCTGCTCTTCCTCGATTTGGGCTTCTGCTTCTGCTTCTTCTCCGTTCTGCCCGCTGTTGGGAATCGTGTGTGCCGTCGTTGCACCCTTGATCTCAGCAGCAGTCTCGCCATTTCCTCTGGATAGTCCGGTCCCGGTCCCGGTCCCGCTGCCGTTCCCTTTGACGGGGGGGACTTCTTCTTCAAGCATGATCCAGACTAAGCCCCTGTTCGACCGCCGCAGACTTTCGATCACACCTTTCGTCGCGGGCCGGGTGCCGACTAGCACGCCGATTGCTGGTCTGCTGTTGGTGGTGGTACTGCTGGTATTGTTGTAGTCGCCATCATATCGCTCGGAGCTGGTATGTGCCTCGATGGATGTTTCTTCATCTGCGTTCGTAGCAGTGTTCTCGGCCTCCACGCGCCCTGAAGTCGTAATGACGTTCGTCGTAGAGGGAGTAGTGTAACCGCCGATGGGATAATGAGGACCTAGAGAATCAAACAAGAACCCCAACCGAGCGCTTCTTACCGCACCGTCCAACTCACGAACGAGATTCGGGCCTATCTTCGCGCTCTTCCCGACCAGCCGCTTACACTGGACCAGGACCCTGAGAATCTCGTGGCTGGCACCACCACCACCTCCTCTGCGGTTGCCAGATCCAGCAGCATGAACCTGTCCTCGGTCGTCATTCTGTTTCGGAATCGCCCACACGCCGACAAGATCAACTCCCCGGTCCCCGCGTCCCCCAACGCGCTGCAACTCGAAGCCGTACCGCCTCAGCGTCTCCTGCGCTAGGTACTCGTAGACCGTGCCGTTGTAGACGGTGCTGGAGGCCGAGAGACCCGTGCGCTGCGCGTGTGCTAGGAAGGTCGGCAGGTCGTGGTGTGCTGCGGTGGGATTGATGGGGAGGAGGGTGCTGGGAGGGGTAGGTGGTTGTGGAGAGGATGGAGAGGGAGGGGAGGACGTGGAGTAGGGCATCCTTGCTGATGTCGTGGACTTGGTGGTTGGGCTGCTGTAGATGCTGCTTTCGCACCCAGGCGAGATGTTCCTTCGGTCAGCTGACCGAAGCGTGCCGATTCTCCTGCTTGCAGGCCACGACGGTAGTGACGAGAGGAACGGCAAGTCACTGCTGACTAGCCGGTACGTGGCACAATCATGGTGATAACAACAACTACGCCTCGTAAACGACATGGCAGTCGTGGCGCTTCGCCGTCGTGCTACTGAGCCGATAACATGCTTGTTGATCAAGGCATCCTTGCGCAGGGAGACGCCATGGATGCCGCGCATCCAGCTTTCGTCAATAGCGTCTTTGTCAGTTTGTCCCTGGGTGTGTGTGGATATATTCAAGTGCCTTTGGTGCGGAAATAGTTAAATCCCTGGATCGAGAATTTCGGGGGAGAGTGAATGAATGACAAGGCTGAGGTCGGCTGTGGCTAAACCTCGGATGGTCCAATCAATCTAGAAATTCAGGACAAGGCTTCGAAACGAAGACTGGGAAGCAAGATGACATTCCCCAAATTCCATAAAGTGTGGCTGTTGTACATAGCCACGAAGTTCGTTGTCGAAAAGCGTCATTATCTTCAGATCTGTGGCTGGTGAGCACGCGTCCTTGAGAGGTGTCCAGGGTTACGCAAGCGGGTCACCCATGCGGTCGGATCTCATGCAGGCGACGGGTTGTGCCTGGCGTAGTGACATGTCGTTACAGCCCCCAATACGCTCTCGTGCCCTCCCTAAGGCTGGGCTGGGTTGTCGATGGGCATCCAAGGCTGAAACACATCTTATTGCTTTCAAGGTCGAACAAATTTAATGTAGTGCGTGGGATGGCACTTTCCGCTAGTAGTGCGGTTGTGATATATTTGAGATGATGGTTTCGTTTTTGGTTGCATTTTGTACATTTCACACTCTCGCTTCCCCTGCCAACGTACAGCACTAGGTATGCTTTTAACTTGTAGCATAAATATACATAGCCAAAAAAAAGAAGAGGCAAGGCGGTTTTGTTTTCCACCTGTCGAATGACAGACTATAGGACTTTTTATTTCCTTCTCCTCCTCCCCTGCATCTGCCGAACATTCGCTCTGGCCGAGATACCTAGTTTGTGGACCATGATCCTGCGGTCCCAGGCACCGCTGCGACCCTCGGCGACATTGATCAACTCCTTGGCCACTCGCTCGGCCAGTTTTGTCTCCTTGCGATTATCCGCCGAGGCAAGGATCCACTTGATCGCCGTCCGTCGTCGCTGTTTGACGCTGAGCGGCACTGGCACGGGCAGGTTGGCTCCACCACCCAGAACACCTCTCTGCTGTCGGATTTTAACGAGCGGAGCAACTGAGTCGATCGCTGCGGTGATGTACTGGATCGGAGAGAGCGGGAGGGCTTCGTGTGGCACATTAGCGACCATGCTTCGGTCACCGGCGAGTACGTTGCCTGTTGGCTTTGGAGCCGTCCGTAGGATGGTTAGAACGTCGTCCATGGTCTATGAAGGTGCATCCTCGTCAGTTGAACTACCAGTCAAAACAGGAGGAAAACCGAAGGATCTCATACCGATTGGGCTCTGCTCAATTTCCCATGTCGCATTAACATCTTAGTGAGCTGCTCCAACACAGGATCATACCGGCGTTTGAAATTGTTCGTTTTGTTCCACTTCGTCGTGTCCGGCAGAGGGAATTTATGCCCAACTCCAGCGTCAGGGTACTCCAACCCCAGGGCTTGAGTCTCGACGAAATCGACCGTGGCGACTTCTGCAGGTCGGCGGGCGGTCGTCGAATATGATCGTGTTCCGGATGGATTTCCAGTCTGTTTGTTCCGCAGAGCCTGCTTCATTACCTCAGGCGCCTTGTCGAAGGCGTCTTTGTCACGTTTGAGAATCTAACACCGAGCGCTAGGTGTCAGACATGGGCATACAATCTGCGAGATCCGCGATCCCAACTCACCTCTTCCACAGGTGTGCCCTGCTCGAGATCCGGAGGGGTCTCTCCCATAGATTTATCCAAGGCAGCCTGTTCCTCGCTCACATGGGGGATGTGATGGGTGTTGGGGCCCTTGAAATCGGGGTCGACGGGTGTCGTAGCCGGTTTCTTCGAGGACGCATTATCGCTCGCTGCTCGATGCTGCAGAAGTCCAGGGGCGAATCTTTTCTGCGGGATGGAAGGCTTCGTTCGAAATGCCACAGATCGGGCGGTAAAGAGATGTAACCGGGGCGGCATTGTGGTTGTGTGTCCTGAACAATAAAGTCAACTCCTCTGGTCGCAGGTCGGCATGAAAGAGAAGCTGCACTAAACGCCAAGCTATTGTCACGTGATAGAGCTGGAATGGAGCACGATGACGTCTAGAGATTTTGAGACTCTGGAGTATCGTGGTGCGAGGACGGTTCATTGAGACTCCGTACACACAGAAGCCGAACAAATTCTTAAAGCGGGAAAATACGTGCTCGGTGAAAGCGAGTTATAACCCTCCCGATATTCTTTCTGGGGTATCTAAGGAAGACTATTGGTAACAAGGTAAACATAAAAAGGACCCGATGAGAAAATCTTCCAGCTCCAAACACCAGATTGAAGTTGATGATGATAAAACATGTCTCCACTGTGATTTTTGTCCGCCAGGCTCTCTGACCCAAAAGAACTCCCCAAGACTTAAGTTTCCACCCAAGACAATATGAGTATGAGGTTGAGAGCAACATACAAATGAAAACTTTCTGTGTTTTGTGTGTCTGGCACTCTGTATGCCGTTCCGACAAATTTCCATCAATCCATTGCCTGATTTCTCCTCCATTCCAACTGCTCAGCTTGCCACAACCCCCCGAAATAGTTTCTTCCCGAGATCCAAATCCGTTCCCACGTCGTCTGGCAAAACGTAGAAGGCTAGAGCAATGATGATGTACATGCCCAAGCAGAGGAGGCCTTCCAGGTAATTGGATTTGCCGTCCTGGATTAGGAGGACAACGACCAGAGATGCCAAGAAGAAAGAGACGGTTTCGAAGGTCTCAAAGTGCAAGCTCATTGGCTTGTCCATGATCCAACCGAGCACAACCAGAAATGGAGTGACGAACAAGGCAATCTGAAGGCTTGAGCCAATAGCGACACCAATTGCCAAATCCATCTTGTTCTTCCATGCGACAATCACAGCAGTGACATGCTCGGCAGCATTTCCAACAATGGGGATTAGGATCAAACCAATGAAGGTCTTGCTGATATGTGCTTCCTCCACAATCGCCGGGATGCTATCAACCAAATACTCGGCGCAGAGAGCAACCAGAAGGGTGACAATAACCAGCGCGGCGCCAGCAGCCCAGGGGCCTAGGAGTTCGGGCTCATTGCCAGCATGTTCTTGAGATTCGGGATCGTCAAAAAGCTGGGCGTGAGACTTCAATTGGAAGTAAAGGTATGCGATGTAGATGAGCAGAAGGATGATAGCGGTGCCGCGTGAGAGAATCATGATATTATCTTGTTGGGACTTGTTCTCGGACATGACGGCGTAAAGTGTTGCGGGGATGATCAAGGACGAGGTTGCCACGGTCATGAGCGAGGACATGGTGGAGGCCACGGTAGAGTTGAAGGATTGTTCGGGATATCTGATGCCGCCTGCCAAAAAGCAGCACCCTAGGACCAGGAGAATGTTGGACAAAATGCTACCCAGCATACTGGATTGAACGATACGGATTTCATTGGCGCGAAGGGCGATAATGCTCACCTGGAGGGCCGCAGTTAGCTGAATTCGCACATGCAAACGAGTGTATATTTTGAGTGGGGTGTCATACAATCAGTTCCACAGCATTGCCAAAGGTCGCATTCAACAATCCTCCCAAGGTTTGGCCAAGTGGCACGGCAAGCTCTTCGGTAGCAAAGGCGAGAAGCGAAGCGAGAGGAACAATGGCGATGAAGTTCAATATAAACTGGGCAACAGGGTTCCACTCCAGCATCCCGGAGACGATGCCGATGGGGACGAAGACCAGTAGTACATTGACGTAGTTGGTCTTCAAGACTTCCCAAGTGGTATGTAGGACGAGGAAAGGGTATTTTACGGCGGGATTATCGTGCCGGTAGTAAGGAGTGCCACTGTCGGTTGAGGCATATCTGGAGAGGAGATTTGTTCGTTCATTGGGTTCGGCTTCGCCATTGAGGCCAGTCTGCTCGGTAGGCATGCTGTTGGTCGCAGTCAGGGTAAATTTCTTGTGAATTTTACTAGCAGCTGTATCGTCGGTCGTCGCCGGCATGGCGACCGTTCAGTTAGCGCAAAGATGCTAGGCTTTCTTCTTGAGAGACTCTTGAAGCTGTGGCAAAGGGGTGTGACAAAGACCGGGAAGAAGGCGGATTACAGAAGAGAAGCGAAGCGGTGCAGAGACACTCCCCGGAAGAGGCGTGTGTTTGGGTGAGTAGAGGACAAAGGGAAAAGAGAGATGAAATAGTATACATACCCATATGTTTCGGACCAAATGATGGGCCCCGAGAGAAAAAGGGAAAGAAAAGTAAGAAAGAGTGAGTGATGATGTCTGGTTGATGTCGAGACGAGACGAATACTCCGGAGGGACTGGAGAGGAGCCCAATGCGGATTGATACCAGCGCAGGTTGGTTGTGGGTTGAGTTGAGTTTCTGCTGGAGAACTTGAAGCTCAGGTGCCCTGGTTGCCCATCAGGCCTTAGCAACAAGCGAACGGGGAGGGGAGGCTAAACGACCAGTGCAGCTTGTGCTAGTCACCCAACCAGACTGACCAGTTGGTTGCCAAGGCGCTTGGCGAGGAGTTTGGAGGAGCTTCACTAGGAACGAACACAAGGGACGATAAGCGTGGAAAGCGTCTGTATCTCCGTCAGAGCAGGTCAAGGTTTTGGGGGACGAGGCGCAGCAAGCAAGGCATCAACTGCACCAATTGCACTGGGGGTGGGACGGAGCACCTGGTGTGGTGATGTGACAGGGTGCCAGACTTGATCAGACCTGATACGCAAACCACTTGTGGCCTGCGGGAGTTCTGGAAGCAGGAATTGCCCTACAGACGCCCGTCCAGGTTCAAGGGTTAGGGGTAATTATCTGCTCTGGAGTGCTCACTATCTAATAATTACGGATATCTGTGAGCTGGATGAGGCGGATGAGTGCCATTGATGAGGATGTGGGCGGCAGCCGAGGTGGACTGCTTCAAATCAGATCAAGCTTGTTTTGGGGCAATCAGCCTCTCTCACACCTGCGTTGCCTATGACCCTAGGGGTGTTTAAGGGCGAATGGGCACCCTTGATGGGCACCCGATGGGCACTGGATGGGCACTGGATGGGCACTGGATGGGCACTCGGTAGTCCCCATTCCCATTCCCAGACCCCCCATTCCCATCCGGGAAGCTTCCAAAGCGCCGCTAATGCAGCACTGCCACAATTGAATCTGCTTGGCGCCTGTCCCTGTCCCTGTCCCACTCCTCCAATGGTTATCTCCATCATGTCACTCATCCAGCCATCCAGCCATCCATACATTCATTTTCTCATCTCGCATCGCCATCCCACTGCCATCCATCAACAATAATACTCGCACCTGGAACTCCCAAAGATCAAGAAAACGGGAGCATCAGAACAAGCTTACCTAGCGACCCAGGTCAGATCCCCCCAGTCAAATACGAGTTACTCTGTGGCTATTGAATCCACGTGTTCGTATTCCCACTCCACCACCCACCTCTGCTGGGATTCTGTATCTATCCGCGGAGCACAGTCACTGACTCCAAACTCCCATGATCTGTATTATGTATGGACTGACTATTGCTCACTAAGGATTAGAACTAATGACTGTACTCCGTCCTCCGTAATCCGCATCATGGTAAGGCTTTTCCCTGTCTCTTCACACACAAGCCACCGCTTACCGAGTACTCCGTCCAGTGCAAGATTTAAAATTATTTTGCCACCACGGACCACTCTAACTGAGCGCAACTCCTTCCTTCTTTGATCCGCGAATCCTTGGGTGATCCTCCTTCGGGGATTTAATGACGTCGCTGGCTTTCGAATGGTAGGGTTGTTACTATTTTGTAACTAGTGCAGGGGTTGGGGATTGAGACCTGGCGTCGCTGGATCAACCGCAACTGGTTTGGTGTAATTCCTCGTACCTGAACGAGTTGTATAATAATTGCTTGCCCGGATTTTACCCCTTCCAGACCCTAGTTACAAGCTCAGAATGACACATTCATCTTATTGTTTATTATTGCTGTTGTTGTTGTTGTTATAGTTACGAGTATCAGGATCAATGCGCAATGATCGCACTCCGTGGTCCGAGTGAGCACACCAGCAGAACCATTTAAGCTGTGGCACGGAACAGCCTCCCTCGTACTCGTAAGGCCGACACTCTTACGTGCATGAGCCCGCTGCCCAATTCCTACATACCATGTAAAGCTGCTTGTAAATACTTACCTAGGTACATAGTAAGTAGCAGCCACAGAAGAGATGCCAACCACCGACTCTATCTGACATACATACATACATACATACATACATACATACATACATACATACATACATACAGCACGGAGTACGGAGTACTACATACCTCGTACACACAGTAGCGCTGCTATCTTCTATCTTCATCCCTTCGTCACGATTATAATAGTACAAAATGATGACGATGACGACGATGATGATGTTAGTGATGCTGCATATTACGCCCCCCCCAAGTGAGTTGCTATCTTCGGCAAAGGTATACCGTATGATCCCTACCCACCCCACGAATTCCTATGTATACACTTAGTACTATACTCCGTATACATAGCCTGTCTCGTTGCGACCCCCGGATGGAAAAAGGCGTCCTGCCCCCCCGACCGACCGACCGACCGACTACTCGTACGCTGTCCATGCAGTATGATATGGCTATGGCCATACAGTACGCAGGGCCAAGGGGCCCTTGGGCCTCCCAGGAACCAGCTAACCAGGGTTTTCGATCACTAAGAATATCACATCCATGCCCTCACAGCAGAAAGCCGCCCAGGTCGAGTTTTCTCTGGATTACCAGGCTGCGGCGCCTTGCTGGGCGTTGCATTGTTGCATTAATTATTTAGTTTTCTCAATGCCGCACTCCAACGCCTGACTGGTCTGGTGACTCTGGTCGAGAGCGAGACTCGGCATATGAAAGAGAAGGCTGTGCCTTGGGCCTTGGGTGCCCGGCATATACCAAAGTAGATTGAGCAGAGGGCTATAGTCAAACAAGCCCAGGCGAGATCGCTCTGGAATCTCCATCTATTGGGACAAGGACAGGCAAAGCCTCTGTCCTCTCTCTACTGACAACCAAGAGGATTATTCGTTGCTGGTTCAAGTTCACAAAATGGCCTTGCTGGTCACATTCTACCCAAGTGGAAGCCTCAAGCCTTGTCTTGAGGCCTGAAAATCCCTCACAGAAGCCTCCTCAGGCAACGAAGTAGGTTTCCTGGGTATAATACTATGGACAAATTCGGTCGATCCGACTCCGTACAAGAAAGCAGATCCACGAAACCCAAAAAATTAATGCTTGACAATGCGCACCCCATTACCTGCGGACTCAGTCTCCATATCAATATCTTCCAATATGGGTAGCGGCTTTGTCAACGGTAATCCTATACCAAGTGTCCGTCCCGCTAAGTCACGTTCCCTGGATGACCACCTTATCATTCTTGCGCGCTTCACCACATCTGTTCGTTCTTGATTCCACCGCTCAAGATCTTCTTTTTGCCGTAGTATTTGATAAAGCGTGGTATCCGACTCCGGTCTCCACGAAGACATGTGTCCATTCGCTTCCAAAGCGTAGATAGATCTCGCCTTCAATTTTACGGGTTTGGCCTGTTTCGCCATGTGAATCAGCTCCGTGAAGAGGTCCTTCGAATCCGATCGGATCTGTTGAACTTGGCTCGTGTCCTTGGCTGGCTTGAGCTTTTCTGCATCAAGCCATGAAGAACTCATCGCAGTCACGTCTGTCTCGGTAATTGGGAGTCGTAATCGCTGATTCTCAGCCTTCAGGAACCGGACGGCTGCCTCTAGACTGGTGAGTTCGACCCTCAAGAGATCTGCTTCAGCCTTCAGCCGAAGCGACAAGGATTCATCTGCCACTCCGAGTGGAAGACTCTGCCCATCAGAGGCCTTGGTTTGTTTGATGGCTTCCAACTCGACTTTGGAATCTTGCTGAGTCTTCAACAAGGTATTATATGCTTCCTCCAGCTTCTGCAGACTCTCACTAGCTTGCTGTTTTTCCAGCTGAAGGTTTTCAATTTCAGCCTTCATTGCTTTGACTCCATTATCCTTGGCCTTCGTTTCTTTGGCTCTTGACTCCAGAAGCTCAATCTTGACCTGCTGCTCCTCGAGTTGCCTATCTCTCTCGCTCACTCGAATGGTCTGCTCTTGAATTCTTGATTTCATACGCGCCATCTCTTCCTGGAGATCTTGTGACACAATCTTTTGGGCCTTCACTTCTTTGGCCCGAGCAATCCATGGCGCAGGGAGTTTCTCAAATTCAACAGCGTTGTTAACGTCCGTCGATCTGCTATTCAAGTCATCTACCTTGGTTTGGAGGACCTGCAGTTGCTTGCCCAGAATGCTGAAGATGTCTTCCGAGGTAGTGGATTGGGATTCATCCTTTTGAAGTAGTGACATTCCTGCTGTCGTCATTATTTCTAGAACAGCAGAATAGGAAAGCTCCTCTTCGTGGTCAGGTTTGTTCAGGTCCTCAATAACTGACTGGCTAATTCCTCGGACTAGTTGAGATAGATTCTCAGAAAGTTGCTCGGCTTCAGAAAACAAGTTCCAGCTAGCTTCACCAGGTGACATTGACCTTGCTCGAAGGTCGCCGAGTGACTGAACGATTTTGCTGGACACATACTTCATGGTTCTAGCTTTAATACCGAGTTGGTCCATCTTCTTCTCAAACACAACAGAAGTGTCGTCTTCACTTTCAGATGAGCCTAATCTTGTCTGTACAGCTTTGCTCAACAATTGAGTTTGGCTGCCTATTGTGTCAGTGTAACACTCGATCATAGACATAGAAGCCAACAGCTCGGTGGATTTGGACTCCTGGGTTTCGTGGATGAGTTTTTCTGCCATGTCAACAAGGATGCCCGCCATGCGATGAAGGTGTTCGGCCCCATCATGGGCGAGCTCGTCGCGGCGCAATGCTTCGACCCAGCTTGTCATTGCTTGTTCAACAGGCTCCAACTCGAAAGGAGCTCCACCAAATTTCATGAAATTCTCAGAGGAGCAGGATGACATATGCTGGACAAACCGGTCACAGACATTCGCAATGTAATTCATCTGTTCCATGGCCGCGAAAACCGCCGAAAGACCGTCCTGGACAAGCTCAGGCCTCTCTCGGATCCTCTCACCTAGAATATTCTTGCTGAGTAGCGCCTTAGCTCTGATTCTCTTAAAGCACAGCAGGGCAACGATAGGTTGTTTATCCATTTCAAATGCATCGGGGATGAAGAGCTGAACAATCTCCAAATGCAAGCTTGCCTGCTCTGCGCGCATCTTTCCAAGCTCCAAGTCAATCGCTTTCAGTTGGGTTTTGGCGGCAGAGTTCTGGAGTTTGAGGTTGAGGTCCATCATTGCTCTCGACTTGCTGCTCATCTCATGAGCTTCGAGCTCACTAATCTCACGAGACCGGCGAAGTTCATCGATATCGCTCTGTAATCCTTGCACCACATCTCTGAATTTGTTGAGAGTATATTCAAGATCTTCGATGGTCTTGTCCTGCTCTGCTGTTCGCCTTATTCTCTCATTCAGTAAGGCTTCGCTTTCATCCAACTGGTAGTGAAGTCGCTTCTCCTCCTCAACATGGAACGCCTCGAGCTCATCCGTAACTTGAATGTGTTCCTCGAGGTCCTGAATCTGACGTTTGAGATTTTCAATTGCGTTTCGATTCTGGTCTCTTTCGGCTCCCATGACTTCCAGGATCTCATCGTTGGCCTCAAGTGCGTCTAGCTGCTCTCTTAGGTGCGCGTTAGTCTCTTCGGCGTGGCCGAGTTTGGTTGCAGTGTCCTCGTATTTGGAGGCCACCTGTTCCAAGTCGTCCAAAGTCTCCTGCAATTCTTTGATCTCACTTTTCAAATCGTTTTCGTTTTGGTGGGACATGTCCCTTAGCATGACCAAAGCCTGCCTCAACCGTTCTGTCTCGCGTTCCATTTGCAGCCATCCCGAACCAGCTCTTTCCTCCGGGGTCATGACAGACGTCAACTCACGATTTTCTTCCCGGAGAATGTCAGCTTCAAGCTCTAGCTCTTCATGCTTTGATTTTAATGCATCTAGCTCGGTCTCGAACATAATGGCACGCTCCTCGGCCATTTCTTTGTCAAGTGTTGCAAGCTCAAGCTCGGATTCATGTTCAGCACTTGGCTCTGCAAGTTTAGAAGCACGGTCCTCAGCATCCTCATACTTGGCCTTCAGTTCAGTGATTTCTTGTTGATTTGTCTTCAATTTCTTCTGCAGAGTCTGTATGATACCTTCGTATCTTGTTGTCTGGTTCTGAAGATCCTGAATATTCTCAAGTTGGCTTTGGTCCTCTTGTCTCTGCTTTTGCAATGCGCGAATCTTGGTCTCCAGCTGCTTGATTACTTGTGCTTGCCGTGCCCGGTCTTCATGAGTGGCGCTTGGTGGAGCAGCTCGAGGAGCAGCGATTGAGTGTGGGCGGGAAGCCAGAGCAGGGGAGGCCGCGTCATCTCCAATTGGTTCTTCCAGATGTGGATCGTCTGGGGCGTGGTGAATTTCACGTGTCACAGGTTCCTCTTCTTCAATAGATGGAGAGCGAGGGTCGCTAGCGACAGAAGACCGTTGATCATTTCTTTCAGGTCTAGCCAAAGCTTTGGATGACATCGATAATCTCGTCCCAGTTATCGATTGTCGGGGTGCAACAGCTGTCGGCCTGGTCAATGCTGGCTTAACTGCACCACCAAGTGACTGTCTGTTTGGAGCTGTAGTGGTGGTCCTAGAGGTTGACGCAGGAGGCCCCATTAGAGGTCTGCTAGTTGTACTAGAGCGAGACTTGGTGCTGGAATCGGACGTTCGCGCGGTGGTTGCAGGAGTGCCAGTTCGTGGTGTCGACGTAGATGAGCTGGCAGCAGATTGTGTGGGCTTTGTTGGAGATTTTGTAGGAGACTAATGGCTCAGGTGTAAGTATGATGGAAGTCAAAGCCAACAAAGGAAGACATACCCTGAGAGATAACCTTGACCCAACTGTCGTCCCGGAGCCTGCGCTCATCAGGCTCTGCCTCTTTCTTGCTACATCGGCAGGAACTACACTGGAGGGTCGCGATTTGGTTGTGGTGCCATTTGACAGGGACGATGCTGGCGGCTTGGAGGCCTGTGGTTGTTGCTTCACGATCCTGGCTGCGGACTCCTTTCGTACAAAGATACCATAGCCAGGAGTGCACTGAAAGTAGCGCTCTCCTTTCACCGATCCATCATTCTTTCCAGAGTTCTCTGGTAGCTCAAGTCCGAGCCATTCTCCCGCAGCGATGTGCAACGGGCCTATGTACCGAATGATTCCTTGCTTTTTATCTTGAGTCTCGATGGTTTGCCCAATCTTGACATTGAGATCGGGCATGTTGAATGAGGGCGATTTCGGCGTAGACGACCATGACAGAGCAAGAGGGTTTGGATGGGACACTACAGGGGCAATCGTTATCTGAAAAAAAGCCAAAGGGCTGTGAACGAGTCGATGTGGTTGATGTGAGCAAGTGGTGCAAAGTAGATTTGTTGTTTGCTGAGGGACGAGGAAGGCACCCACAGGGCCACGGCCAGAAACGCGCCTGCCGTCGCGCCCCGTTTCCTTGTTGGTCCACAAATCAAGCCGAATTCAACTGACGGCGGAAGCCACTGGATGTCAGCCACATGGCCCCCCGGTTGTGGCGCAGGCACCCACTCGAAATCATGCACATCAGTTTGAAGAAATCGAGCTTCAATGAGGATCTTCAGGGAGAGTTGCTCTTCAGAAAGGTACGTTATGGAAAGATAACGCGTATGCCATTGCTCTAAATATCATCCTTGGGGTATATCTCATATTCTTTTCAATAAATCCATCCACAAAATCCATGGCTTTTTCCAGAGTAGTGAAAAAACAAAGGAACGCACCCCACCCTGCAGTGCAGCTGTTTTGCATTCAGAGTGATGTGATGCTGGGTATCTTCCAAAAAGACCAGAGCGCATACAAAAATTGACAAAAGGAGTGGAAGTATCATTCAACGTGTATGAAGCAATCATCGTGCACCCTCATTCCAAACAACCAAGCCAACAGAAAATCGTTGCTTCAATCCCACCACACACCCAACACAGAAACTGCTGAAGCCCCCACGTTCTTTTCTTATACTTTTCGTTTTAGCATCAAAAGGGTATCTTGCAGGACATAAGAGCAGTCGGTAATCATGACTTCCATATCGGTATCAGGGTATCATTCGGTCGTTTCCAGCAAACACAGACCCTACCAAAAGTTCTAGCGTAAAGGAAGGTTCAAATTGTTGACAGATCCATTGCCGTTATTGTGGATCTGGGTATGGTGGTGTGGCCCAATTGGAGCCGGATAGGAAGAGAAGGAATGCGACGTAGGTGGACGTCCAGAGTCGAAACTTGCCCTGGGTTCATGCTTGGGTGTCCTGTCTCCAGAAGCACTAATGCTGTTGTTAGTGCCAAATGGGAACTTGTCAAATCGTGATGGCCAGCCACCACTGGCAGAGGAACCTGCAACCTCATCTTCGGGGAGGTTTACACCACTATCGTTCCAGAAATTCCGGTAGCCACTCTCGCGACTCTCCATAGAGATAAGGGATGCTTTGCTAGCATTCGACGAAGCGTGCTTGAAGAAGGTTCCAGGTGAGTTGTTCTGATTCTTCCGACTCATGAAAGAGGAAAAGGACGAAATACTTCCAGGTTTGCGAAGCCTATCGAATAGGGATGCTCGTTCAGAGACGGGGGTCTCGCCATCTGCAAAGCTGGCCCGTGTTGGAGAATCTGAATGCAATGAAGGGGCATTCTGTAACAGCTTGGAGTCGAAGAAAGGTAGCGAGTCCTCGAAAGAATCCGACTTTGGTCGCGGGATTGCTCCCTTCACAGTTATAGCGTCAAGTCCATGTGGAACAAGCTGTGAAATGAGATAATCAATGGCATCTTTCAGTCCACCTGCGTTATTCCGCGTGTAAGTAAGAACTAGTCGTCCTTCTGAAGGGCCCACAATGCGCTCAACCGAAGCCGTGGCGGATTTAGGCAAGCTGCTCAGTTGAGGATTAGCGTGCACGTCCACCTCGTACTGACTTCTCAGCTTCTGCCGCAAGTCGTTGAAGAATTCGGGGGCGGTGAAGAAGGTCTCCAACTCATTGGATTTCTGGAAAGCAATTTCGTGGCTTTCAGGAACCATCCCCAAGAAAGCGTCAACAGCCTGAGGGACTTGGTATTCTGGGCCTGAAATTGTGACGACATCGCTCGCTTGTTCCGTATTTGGAAAGTCAATCTTGCAGTTCCACTGTTTCTCTAGATCTTCAATCTCGGACAATCTGGCGATCAATTCACGATGGTATAGTCTATTGATGACGACGGTTTCAGAAACGAACTCGGCATCCTAAGGTGCACGAAATAATCAGCACATCAGCGTACCAGCCAGGGGTTGAGGGTTGCTTACGACTTTCTCCACCATATCCATAATCTCTTGCTTGACCAGGTCTAAGCTTTGCGCATTACGGGCAGGCGTACGGCAAATGACATTATCAACCTTGATATCATCATCTTCCTTGCCCATACCCCCTCGGTCCATGGCGTTGGAGAACTTCACGAAGACTGAGTATTTCTTCATGATACGTTGAATATGCTGCCCGCCAATTCCAATGATGCGTTTGTGATATTGATCCGGGACGTGAAATGAAATTGATGCTGGCATTTCCTGCTCAACCAGATCAAGGCCATTCTTCGTAGCCTCGTATTGGCTGCCCACCACATCAATGTAGAAGTTATACTCATTGAAACCATCGAAGATGATCTGCACGTTGCCTGCTCGAGTATTAGCGTCTGCTCCAGAATATTATCAATGCTAGCCATACTTTGACCCATGATTTTATTGATCTTTCCGTTCTTCTTGCCACTGACAAATTCTTTGTGTTCATTAGCAAGTTCAATTTTTACACGCATTTGATACGGCGATTGTTTGACAAAGGGTATTTGATTGATGACCATCATTGCAGCTTTGACGGCATCGTCGGATCCGTTGAGAGTAAAGGTGAATTTCTCGAAGCTCAAATCAGCACCGGAGTTGGTACAGATGTCGCTAAGCATAACTCGAATATCCTCAGGCGAGGGTCCTCGAAATGGAGTGCCCTGGGACGGATCAGGGGTCATGATCCACCAAGAAGCACTGAAGAATTGTCCTGCCTAGAGAGCCGTGAACGTCAGTATTGTTCTCAATGTATGAAGGGATACGCGACGCACAAGAGCCATGATCTCCTTGACGGTTCGCTCGACATGGAGGACCTCGGTGCCTTGAACGCGAACAAGGCCTCGCTGACTGCCAAGCTGAGGAAAGAGAACATGGGAGCCATTTGTCTCCATGATTTTCCGAACCTTATCCAATCGATCGAAAAGAATATTGTCAATTTTGCTTGCTGACACCACGGCATCTTTCGAGTATAGCTTGATACCCATGACCAGTTCTTTTAGCTTTTGCTTAGCTTGATTAATACGTTCTTGTGTTTCGCCGGTAATAAATATTTCGTCGGCTGCTCGGCGGGTCGCGTGTGGCGGTACGTAGCCAAATACTCCGGGGAAGGGAGGTGGAAAATAGATGGCGGTCTTGGTCGCTGATTCGATCTGCTTGATGTTCTTTCCAGTGCGGCCAGAGACCAAGGTATGCATGGTCACTTCTAGCTTTATCACGTCGATCTTGTGTTTGAGCTGGGGGGGATTTAGTACTCATACCATGGAGATTCGAGTTCACGTACAATTTGATCGATCATCATCAGAGCCCGGGTTTTAGCATGTTCAACACTTTCCATATCTCCAAATATGTTGACACGGAAACGCTGATCTAGACCACTATCTATGGCACTGCCATAAGAGGCCCCACTGGAGAGCGGTTCGGCGTTGCGGGGTTTGAGAAGGAAGATATCTGTGCCTGTATACTTCGCACATAGGTCAATATGGCTGAGAACACTGGATCGAATATTCGTTTCAGCGCCGTCGAGGATCAAGTCTGGATCGATGTCCACGATAGCAGAGCGCTGGTTCTTGTCAGCAGATGACGGGGTGACAAGGGAAGGGATCTCACCATCATTATCGGAGTCTCATTCAAGACTTTGGCGCGCATCTTGTAGACCAGATCCGCATCGCCGGAGATACAGACATTGGTTACCAGTCCCTGAGATCTCCTGTGCAGCACAGGGCCTGCCTTGGGTTCCGAAGAGGTGACAGTTGCTTGAATGTGGCCAGCACTCTGATCACTAATGTAAGAACACAGAGATCGGAGTCGTTCCTCGTTCTGGACGTGGACGGGGAGCTTGTGAATAGGCGTTCCTTCTTCGGTACCCGATGGAAAGGTCCATCGTTGGAAGGCACCAGGACTCGAGTGAAGGACGTCGTCAGGCTCGGGACCGGCAAGGTTGGAGGCGAAGGGCACATTGAAGGAGAGGTTAACGGGGGTAGCATCGGCTGAAGATGGTGGCCCGACTCCGGGAGAACCTTGAGGACGTCTCAATGGTTGCGGCGTGGACATATCTTGATTGAATCTCGACATGCCAAACGCTGCTGGAGTCATCCGTTCCCAGCCATGACGGGCCTGGCCAGTGAAGTTGCTGATCTTGTGCATCTTCGAGGCGGACGACTCCCCAGGTCATCGACGTGGGGGATGGAGACAGAGGAGCAAGATAGCTCTATGATTGTAGCATCGAGAGAGGCGTGGGGTCGAAGAGAGAATTCTCAACGAAAGAGAAGGTCGAAGGGGGAATGTGTATGGAGGAGTTGCAATTCAAGACTCGAGACGTGAGAATAGGATGCGTCTGGAGAAAAGAGATGTGAGTTGGGTGCGCAGTCAACGCAGTCAAGTGGATCGACAGGCTGAGGTTGTGGTGTTAGTGTGGGTTGCTCTGGCGGGCAGTGTTTGGTGCAGCAGGCAGGCCTGGACCGGATGGTGGTGGTGTAGGGGTCACGGTCTGTACCTCGAAGTCTACTTATTAGGTAGTCTAAGTACTCCGTATCGCGCTATCTAACCTACGAAAACTGGTCTGGTGTCTCTGGGCCCGACCTCAGATATGCTGTGCCCTGCTTACTGTACGGAGAACGGAGTGCAGCAGGAAAGCAGCAAGTGGCACTAAGTACTCCGTAGAAGCCTGAAGAATTCAACGCGCCGAGGGAGGAGATCTGTACCAACTCATCAAGCACCTACATAGAGTGCTGATAGCACGGAGTAGTAGAGATACTTAGGTATCTACAGGGCACAGGCTAAGCGGGACTATAGGTTGGTCGAGGCACCTAGAGACCAAGGTAACTTTAAGCTGCCATGCAATGTGAGGACGCACCTGGAGCGAGGAGTTACTGGTGGTCTTACTGGAAGCCCACTGGTAGGGCCCAGCGGCTTGGAGGGGACGGACGCGTATACTGGCCCCGGAACGTTGGCTTCTGGGGTGCCGCTTCAACTAGTTGGCGCTCCTAACAAGTTTGGGCGGCTTGCTAAGCCCGAAGCGTCCAGGCGTCGGCTGTGCATGAGACCAGATGACGGCACCACCTGGCCAAATGATGAACGACCCTGGGATCCCCACTGCCCAGACCGAGGGGTCTTCCAGCCAATGAATACCTGTTCACTCTCGCAATAGTGTGTTATCCTCCTCCTGCTGGGAAGCTGACAAGGGCACGAGGACAGCTCGATACGCATGTGTCTTACAATAGGCTCTCGCAACAACAGGGAAGACGACACCAGAGTCTCAAAGACATCGCTGTTGCTTCATTGCTCGTGTCGCGGATAAACTCGATAAATGCCCCTGTAGGATACTGACACAGTTCACCTTCGTTACATCTTCGGCTCCGAATTTTCACGTTTGTGGGACGCCTCACCATGTCTAGAGTAGACGCTTGACAATTCGACCTAAATCTTACATACGAAATAGAGTGGATACGATAATCATTCAGATACAGTCTGCCCACAAAAGCCGATCCTATGCGGAGTACAGATAGGATATCACCGTACTATCAATCTACTTAGATAGGACGTCCCGAAAAAGTCCCCCCAACCAAAACTTCTCGTCACCGTTGTGATTGGCCGTTAAGCTCTCGCAGTTTGCGAGATATCAGACCATCTCCAGCCTCAACCATGGTTGATGTCCGTGATGCCGCCCAAGGAACTGGAGAATTTCGAGACGATGTTGAAGGTAAAAAGCCAGGTATGGGAGACGCTGTCCGATGGGTTCCAGTTGCAAGTTCTTCAGATGTCCTTGGATCTTGGTGGTCCGTCAGAGTTTCTGTAGATGGATGGAATTCAAGACGAGGCTTCCGGTCGCAGGTCGATGGCTGTCCTTCCAAATTCTCCACCACAGCATGGTTTGGTTGAGACATTATTGCCTCACTGATACTCGGGCTTGGCGAACAACTCTCGAGAGGCGCTTTGTAAATGCTGAACTTGGGTTCTGGAAGTTGCACTTCATTCCGCAACTTCTCCTTGTCGTCAGGCACTCGATGGGCGAAGACTACACGAATATTCTCATAGAGATAGAAACGGCCCTTCGAAGTGCAACAGAATTTTAGATGGATCAGATAGCGAAGAATATCCTTCCCATTGGATGTGTCATGCACCGTGGAGGCAGGCTGCTTGTCCGGTTGCGTCGTTTCTAGTATTGGGCCAGAGGAAAAGCTGCGCTGCCGAACAAACGTTTTGGTTCCAGGTAGCATACCCTCAAGATCGTAAGGCACGAGGAAGAGTTTCACCGCCGTCTTATTCGGGTTCTTGATGATAATTTGCAGTTGTCCTGCTTGAGGCACCCGGTAAACTCCTCCATGAGGGACCTTCACCGGAGACGCAGAACTAGGCCTGTCCTTTACCTCACGAGCCAAAGCCCGGCCGATAGGTGTGTTCTCCGGGCTGGTGAGCTCAGCTGCCAACACCTCCGTGTCGAGGCTCGCCTTGGCTCGGCGTGAGCGTCGGGTTGGCAGTTCAGCGGGTTTCAAGGTGTGTTCCAAATCTATAGTACCCACATATGGACTCGGATTATCTTCATAAACAGATCTGGACTGATTTGTGGCAGGATAGTTGTAGAAGACTGCCGGGAACTGAACCGTGACGTGAGCAGGACATTTTAGGCTCGATGGACAATTGCCTTTTCCAACCACTCCAATCTGAGCGACAAAGTCCAGAGGCTTGGATGGTGGGGTTGACATACGTCCACGGAGAATCGATTCCTCAAAAGATCCTACCATTGGGGCCCTTTGCCGTGGAGAAAGCTCCGAGGCTAAGGAAGGTCGCCGTGATCGGGCTGAAACTGAGGTGAGAGGAGAGGTGGCGGGCTGGTATGTGAAAGAGCTCAAGGAACGGCGTGGTTTATGGCGATGAAAAGAGCTTGAAGTACTATTCGGGGGCTGTGTGTGAGGCGATATATGAGGTAGATCAGGCATTACGTCTTCTATTGGAGACATGCGGTAGGCGTCAAAAGCGTTCGGTGGCATTGTTCGTCTCCGAACATTCTTGTTGACATCAGGAGATCTGTCTCTTGGGGAAAAGTCTAGTGACGGATTGTTCGTAGCATGTACGAGAGGGCTGGTGGGAACTCTCATGACGAAGCTTGAAGACAAGCTGCTGCCTACAGATGGCGCACGCGGACGTCTAAGGGGATCAGTGAGTAAAGGCCTGGTGGCAGGAGGGCTGGAAGAGTGAAGGTATGTTGGTGACCAAGCGGAGGAAGGTGAAGATTGATAGTCCGAGTGATAGAAGTCTCTTTCGATTGGGGAGACGCTTGATGGGTGGAGATCTTTGGCGAGATGATGGTTATGGAAATCACCAGTATGCAATGCCGAAAGTGAGCGACGCAAAGCATCTGTGGCAGAGATGGCTGAAGGGGGCGGGAGCGGGATCTTCCCTGGAGTCTGAGGAACACCCCTTTCAGAAGCAGCGGCAGGGACAAAGGCCCTGGGGTTGTGTTCTGCATTTGTTTCGGCACATAATGCTTCGAGACCGGGCTTAGGCACCCAAGTTGGCCTCTGGCCACGTTTGATGCATTGGATGAGTTCCTCCCGATCGCTAGTCCTTATATCAAGGTCGAGGTCGTAATCTGGCTGAGAATCCTGTCCTTCCTTCGAGATATAGCCCGCAGGAGGCAGGGGTCTCTGATCCCGGGTCATGTCTGGTAGATGTGAGAGTTTACGGCGTTTGGTGGGATGAATGGGGAGGCTATCGAAGCCCAGAGCAAAGGGCATGCTCCTGAGGCTTGACCAGTCGCTCGTTGGAAGACTGAACAAGCAGTGAAGAGTGGTACAGAGGTAGTTGTAAGAAGAGAGACATGGCCGGATAGCGGGACAAAGCGGAGGAATGAGGCGGGTATGACTACCGGAGCATGACTGATTGGCGGGCGTTCAGCTTCGGAGGTGAGGAGGGAGAACAATGGATGATAGCGATTTAGTTAGTGGTGGTCTCAAGCAAGCTGCTGGGTGGTGAACAAAGAGGACTGAGTTGTTCAGGTGGTGTAGCGGTGGTTAAGGATGAGGGTCAGGTTTGTGGTTGGGATACGGTTTGGGCAAGAATGACTCAAATGCTCCAACGGGTTCCAGTCGGATCACTGGTAATGATGATGCAGCTGGTGGGTCCTCCCTCCTTCCTTGCTTCTTCCCTCCACACACCACCCTCATGTATGCGCCGCAAATCTAGCACTCAGACACTTACATCCACTGCGGACAACTGCCAGTGCTACCATAAGACGCACGCTGCTCTTTGTCCAACGACCTCCTCACGATGACTCCAAAGCGACCTCGAGATGATTCCACGGCTGAAGAGAAGCCCGCAAAGAAACAAAGATCCGCCGGCTTTTCTGTTGGTCCTGCAAATCTTCCAGATGGCACCTACAGAAGGAAAAGTACAACTTTCCTTGCCTCACTGTCCCATGGTACTACATACTGACACCCTTCCTAGCACAAAAAATAAAAAAGGATCTCATTGCAAAAGCAAAGGTGAAGAAAGCCTATGCAAAAGTCAAAGCCCGGGAAAAAGCAAGCGAAGAAGTACACCACCTGACGAATGCCGACTCGTCCAACGATCCAATTGATCCCGCCCCAGCCAGTCTCGAACTTCATCCAGATCGCCAGGCCATGGTTGATGCAAGTCACGCACGACAATCCCATTCCTTCTCCCGGCGAGAGCCCTCCCTTGACAAACCACGCTCTCGGGTCCGCCAGCCGAAACAGTCGCCTTACCAGAGAGAACTAGAGCTAGGTGCACAAAGAAGGGCTCAAATAGAATCAAAAAAGAACGCTACCGAAGCACGCCACAAGGATCGCAGAGCCATGGCCAAAGCAAAGCGCCCTGGCAAAGATGGTAAAATGAAACTTGGTCGACAGGGCACTGTTCTGTTAAGCCGTATCAAAAGAATGGCCAGTGAGGGTGGCATATGATGGGGTTTTCCTGCTCCAACGGCACTTCCAGAGACGCACTGGATTGGCTATCACGGCCTGAGACCACATGTATCATGGGATGAGCGGCCGATACAGTTCTCCTCGCCCCTCCGCATGTCAAAGAAGGAACCAACAATGAACTTGATCGCGGTCAACCCGAATGGCTCCAACATTCGTCCTTCTCGACCTTTCTGCTCTCCATATACAAAGGTTCGAGCCGCAATCATCCATTGTTCAACGCTTTCAAACAACAGATCCAACCACATTGACCTTTGTCGCGGCTCAATGACACTTGTTCTCCCGTGGATACCACTCGCCCGGTATAAGGGTAACCGCTTCCTGTCTGAATTTGCTCCTTACCAATCGCAATATACCACTTGATCGTTTTCACTGCACACATTTCTTAGAAGTTAGAACTTTCCAATTACTCCTATTTCTCATCCGATCCTTACAATACAATTTCATTCAGTGTGTTAAAATGGCCAGAGGCGGAAGGCGTGGGAATGGCCGCGGTGGCTGGAATGGTCGCAACGATCAAAACCGCCGAAATCATCAAGACCCCAGAGGTCATCATGATAATCAAGGTTCGTTTAATAACCAAAAAAATCACCAGAACAATGAAGGCAACCAAAGTCAACCCTATCAAAAGACTAGCAATAGACACCGAAAGGGCCGTAACAACATGAATAATCAATCAAACGATGACTGGAACCATAATGGCAACCACTTCAACAGCAATGTGCCCAAAAATAATGACTACCCTCACAAGCACAAGAACAGCCACAGCTACAACCCTCACAATCCTAGTGGGAATGACAGGCGAGATAGTAATGGTTACACATTTAACTTCAATCAGCCAAGCGGGCCCGGGCAGTACATGTGGGTTCCACACGACACTGTCGATACTCAAATGACAGAGACACAGAATGCCTTTAACTTTAACGAGCAAGCCGCTCCCACAATTGTATCAGCACCAAACGCGTCCATTGGAATGGAGCCAAAGTCTCCCATCGATATGATCATGTTAGATGCATCACCCATGGAAGTAAAGACATCCTGGCGGCAGAGAAATGATGATATGATCACACTACTCCACGAAAAGAAGCCTCCCGGCTTGAATGGTGACCTGACCGTCATCAGACATGCGCTAGACAATATGGACAAGGATTTTAGTACTTTCGTTCGCACTTCCATGAGAGACGACGTGAATGGGGACGAGCTGGGTGTCAATCTTCAAGTTCTTCAGCTCCATTTATCATTATGGGTTCACTACTTCGAAAGTGATTCTGCAGAAATCTATGCTCTCCGGAATGGCTTTAATCCAAGCTGTCTTGGCCAAGTTAACCTTCAGCAGGTACCCATGATCGTCGGTTGGTTCGCTTCGGATACCATTCATGCTGACGAAGCCTATCGTGGGTTTATCTTGCTCTGGAGCAAATCGGGTGCCAAAAGGAGTCGTCAGCTAGGGCTGGCAACTGTTTGTCAGCTCTTTATCCAATCTCTCAGTCGACCTGAGCTGCTTGTTCCCAGATACCATGACCCTATTTCCCCAGTACCCAGTCAACAATTCTTGTTTGAAAGGCCATTCAAGACGGTAGGTTCGATTATAAATCAAGGCCCAAGGTAAAACATTCGATGGAACAGGGGAAGCTTTAGAAAGGTAGGTAAGATGCTATTCAAGTAATTGTATAAGTTTGGGTTGCTTCGCTTCACTGAGACATGATACCTGACTCTGAAACCTCGGTAACCTTGGAATTAAATATGTGCTTCACTTAATACTTCCGTAGTCCACCACTGATTTCCCCACCATCCCAGCAAGCTCAACTCGGTCCATCTCTCTCTCACTCACTCACTCACTCAATCTCATACTTGATTGATAGCAATTAGAACCGTTGAAAAGTTGTAAGGGCGGCGTATCTTTTCACCTGTCCTGACACACAATCACAGAATAATGTTCGCTGTAGATTTCGCCCTCATAATGTACGAGGTTCTAACGCAACAATCTGCGTCACATAGATGACTTGAGAGACACCTTACCTACGAACAGCGACTAGGAATAGTCGCGGGTACCGCAACAAAACTTTGCCATCATGCGACGTTGGATACAGCTCCTTCACGCGCTTCAGGTATTGCTCCAGGAACTGTGCTCTCTGCTCCGGAGCAAGAGGATCGACAAAAGGTCTCAAGCCCGTGCCCTTAACCCACTCGACAACAGCTTCATGGCTCTCCAGCACATGCTGGTAGTACGTATGCCAGATGTTGACACTGGACGCCAGAGGAGCCAGTTCATCGTATAGCTCCTGGGGCGACTGGAATACATCTCGCGCAGGCTGGAGGCGCTGCAACATCTCCGCCCACGGCCCAGACGCCGCAACGGCCCTCATGGCCTCATGCGATGGCTCATTAAAATTGTCCGGGACCTGGAACGCAAACACGCCTCCCGAAGCCTGCGTCTCAAACAGATTCTTGATAACCCCCAGCCGCTCGCCCGCCGACAGCCACTGGAACACCGCGTTGCTGAAGAAGAGGTCCACTGGCCCGTCTGGTTTGTAGGTTGCCAAGTCCGCGATCGTGAATTCTATGTTGGGCAGTGTCGCCTTCGCTTTCGCAATCATGTCGGGCGACGAGTCCATGCCGACGACCGTGGCCTCGGGATAGTGCGACACCAGCACCTCCGTCGAGTTCCCTGGTCCGCAGCCCAGGTCGACGACCTGCTTCGGTGCCGCCAGTGGAACCTGCCCAAGCAGATCGCGCGACGGTCGCGTCCGCTCCGCGTTGAACTTCAGGTATTGCGCTGCGCTCCAGTCTTTCTGCTGTGCTGCTGCCATTGCCGCTGCGCAGGTTCTGAATGTTCGAACCGTAGGTACCGTCAATCGGACTTGTTGTTGCTGACGATGTTGTTGTCTCAATACAGTTTGTTTTGTGGCCGTGTTCAGTTGAGCTCCCCAGTGGTTACGGCACACGAACTTCATTACTTGCATTCTCTGCGTGTGTATTTATATTTTTGTGACCACGTTGAACTTTGTTGTTTTTGTGATAAGAGTGCTCGTAGTTACGGACCCTCTCAATGTTCGGGACTCGATTGTCTTCACGGCCCGATCATATCTTTGAGCATTTAAATGTCGAGGAGCTGAATACCTAGGTAGCCAGCGTGAAGTGTGTACTGGCCGATATCGCACCGATGCATTGCTTCATCAAGGCTGAAACGGATGCGACGTGAGCTGGCGTGAATACGGAGAACGTCGATATTACCAGGGTTTAAGGAGGTGCCCCAGTGGTGAGGGGTTAAATATTTAGATTGAGCTTTGACTCATCCTACCACGAGTACTAATGTGAGAGATTTAAGCACCAGTCGATGAGGCTTCTTTGACTGTAGAAGGGTTCCACTCTACTTACTTAATCCCCGCCCTGTTGCAAGTCCCTGGGACGTAGGCGGCGCTACTTGTATTCCCGCAACCGGACTCTTTCCGAGCGAGTTTTGTCTCGACTGGTCACACGAGGTTATTCACACGCGTGTGAGCCAAATGAGCTCTAAGGAGTGTCGATCTAGATGTTACAATCGGTCGCTATCTATCACTAGAGAAACAGCAGAAAAATAGTCGAACTATTCTCTCATCCTCTGGCAGTTGTTTGCTGCGTCCATTCCACGAGGACCCGCCAGTAAGAGTGTGTGTCGTGAACGGCTGGGAGATGTTGGTAGGGCGTTCTGCGTTGTTGCGATGACTCCTGCGGCTCACAGAGGTGCGCCTCGCAGGAGACATGCATCATGTCTCCCGTCTATTCAGCCTGCAGATGAGATTCGTTTGTTTCACAAACCAATGATCCGTCAAGACCCATTCAGCCTTGGGATCAGATAGCTCGAGTTTATATTTCCGAACGACTTGCGGAACCAACTTCGACATCTCCAGCAGGGAGATGTTTTTCCCTAGGCAGGTTCTCGCCCCGGCACCGAACTGCTCTTACATGTTAGCTCCCAGACACAGGAGAAGGAACCAGAGTGAATGTCTTACCGCCAAGAAGTTTCTATCCATCAATTTGAGTGTCTCCTCACATGCCTCCAGCCACCGCTCCGGTCTGAAAGCCTCGGCATCTGCACCGTAGACTGACTTATCTCTGCTGGGAATCCACGGATTTATACCGACAGTTGTGCCTGCTGGGAGGTGGACGCCTGGGGCGATCTCAAAGCCTTCGGCAGGAACGACTCGCTCGAGCAATTGCCCTACTGCTGGATGCAACCGCATGGCCTCCTTCATACACGCTTGCAGGTAGGGCATGCGATTCGCTTCCGCAAATGTCACAATCGTGGATAACTCGCCCGCCTGGTCCATTTGATCGATCTCGTCCCGGAGGAGATTGTAACATCGTGGGTTTTTGCATAAGTAGTAGAACATCGATCTGAGCGAGATCGCTGTGGTATCACTCCCCGCCAGACTAAAGTAATCTCATTAGTGTTAATCTTCCAGTCGTCCAAGCACAAACTCACATATTGCTAGCGGCATGGCTCAGCAAGTCATCATTGGACATGATTTCCTCACCATCTCTCGACCGGCGGAACCTCGCTAACATATCCCGTAGCAAATCCAGGGACTTGTCCCGAGTATTGTAACGCTCGAGCTGCTTAGCCGCGAAACGGAGAATATGTGAAGTAGAGTTCAGCCACGCCAGGATGGGGACCCGACCGACCATGGATGCAACTAGACGGTTGCCCAAAAGGAATTTGTGAAGATAGGGAGCCTCGCCAACCACAGAGTTGTAGGCTAGTCGACCTTCAATCGCTTCGATGATGCCCTGGATGTCCTTTTCCTGCTCCATGAAACCCATGCAATTGGAGAATGTCACAGACGTGATGACATCGAAGGAGTACCATTGAAGCCACTCTCCAAGGTCAAAGTCCTTGCCTTGCATAACGTCAAACTTTCTCTGCAGTATCTCGATGCAGTCGTCAGTCATCGGCTCGAGTTCCACGAGAGTACTCATTGAGTATGCATTTGCTACGGGCCTCTTGAGACCCTTGTGTCGCTTTTCGTCTCGCACGGAGAAAACAGTTGGGATTGCCTTGCCTTGCTTTGATCTCACGTCGAACATCGAGTAGAAATCGCTCTAGACCGATGATGTGTTAGAAAGCCAAGCCAATCAATCCTCTTATGTGTGACAGGACGAACCTTGAGGAATCGGCTGGTAATCCCATAGACGTGTGGGATCAGATCCGAATTCGAGAAAGACACTTGGTTGGGTCCAACCCGGACCAGCGGTCCATACCTTTCATGATACTCAAGATGTCTCCTGAATTGCTGGCCTGAAACGGCTGTGATTATTCGATCAAGAGGAGATATACTGGCCAAGAAGGGACCTGGCAATTGTTTGAGCCCTCGGCGATATCTAGTCCTCACTGCTAGAACTATCCCCAACAGGACAATCCCGCCGAGGACCACCGAAAGTTGCATAATGAGAGATAGACTCGCCGTCAATTTCGGCGACGATATCATGACCAGACGCATTATCAGTCGTTTTTAGACGATATTCTCCCTACATGTCCAACCTAGTCTGGAGTAAATGGCTTTCATCCTTCTTATGTAGAAGTTGTCCTTGGGGTGGGGTTGTGCGTAATAGTTCGGCATGGAAGCCGCTACAGCCCCTCGAAGGTGATCTGGGGGTGTTGCGGGCGCTCTCGACATCATCTGCCGTTGGTCATCAAAGGAAGCAAGATATGTTTCTCGGTTCGCTTCCGCTCAATCCCCGGAAGATATTCGATGTTCAAGAATCGCAAATCGCTTTTCTTTCTGGTTGGTGTCCTTCGGGGCCAAGGTTTGGTGCGATTCCACGCGATCGCTTTACCCCGCGTGATGATCCCTTTTCATTGCAGGCACACTTGGTACCTACTTTGCCTTCCTTCATCAGGGCAACCTCATACGGGCGAAAGGGTATGATGGGCTGAGAAGTAGCGCGTAGTGTTTTGTTCATCTTGTGCATCAAGAGACGTGAGCAACTTTACAGAGCAACCTTGGAATGAGGCTGAGTGACAAGGCTGATATTTAGTGGCTGAAAGTGGCTTGATCTTGCCACTAGGGACGCTCTAGAAGACCAAGAGCGTCAAAGTTCCTCCATCACTCAATCAATCGACATCTGAGAGACATCTCAAGGTCGTTCTGGCTGTCAAGACAGATATAGCAGATTCTGAACCTTTGCCCCCTCTTACAGGCCAGTTCTTTGGGTCGACAAGACTGAACCACTCAAATCATGATCAGCCGCTTGTTAGTCATCAGCCTTGCGTAATCTAAATTTAGCGGGTTACACCTGCCAGAGATTGCCACATGCTAATTAGATTAGCCTGGCAGCCTATTTGATCAGCATAGGCCCCGTACTCTACAGATTCCACAATTTTGTCTATCTCGTTCTCGTTCAGTAAAGAGTTTGGCAGCCAGTAACGCTGGGCACAACCAACTGACTATGCAGCAAAAGCAGGGCCATCAACCTGGGCTGACGGCAGAGGAGAGGGCAGCCATTCGACGTGAGAAAGTCAGACTAAACGTCAAGGCTTATCGGCAGCGCAAGAAGCTGATGCAGCAGGGACAATGCAATTCTACCGAGCGGGAAGCCAAATCTAGCTCAGTTGTGGAACTGCGTTGGATTCCAGAAAGCACTTTGGAATCACTCTGCGTCGACAACCACAGGAACAAACCCCTTGAGAAGAGCTTGAAGGTTCGGAAGTCTACTGAGGTGATCGAGCGGGAAGCCGACCAAATTCCAACGACGAAGCTCTACTCACTACGTGAACTAGATCTAGAAAAGGAGTATACGACTGCTTTGATCGATGATTTTCGATTGAGATTTCTTCCTTGCGACCAGTTCATGCCGCCACGCGCACGCGCGCTGGAACGATTAGCAGCCCCTTGTGCATCTTGGATCACACGGGCGTTCAATCTTGCATTCTACAGGGAGAGGGCCGCAGTTAGAGCAATGATGCGTTCCATTGCACTTGGGTTGATCGCGATAGAGGATTGCAGAGAAGACGTTAGGAGGAAGGCACTGAATTCCTACCAAACGAGTCTTGTAGCCGTCAGGCGATACATCGTCTATGTTGGGGAACGCAGGCTGGACCCAGCCGATCTCCTAGCTCTGCTCTTATCCTGTCATGTTGCTGCTATGTACGAACTAGCCGTCAATGTTTCACTTGTGGACATGATTCGCCATGTCGAAGGCATCACGGCCTTGATCTTGCATCAAATATCGGGCAACAGCCAACTCCCAGAAAGCTTCTACGATCTGATAGACGAGTTTCGTGTGATGGAAATGTGTTTCTGTCTCCCAATGCGACGAGTCTCTCTATTAATGAACTTCAGGAACCGAACAAGCCGAAACCGTGTTGGAGCTGACGATGATTCCCTCAGGACCAATGAGAACAACAATTCCTATATGGGCGGATTGATAGAGATTGCTGACCAGATTTGTATGGCCATGGTGAAGCTGGATGGTCTGAAACCCTTTCGGACAACGGATCATGCAGCCGATACCCTGCCGGGAGTAATAGGAGATTCATATGGTATCCTGGACACGCTGAGGGCATGGAAGGAGAATTTCCTCGCCTTTTACGGCTCCTCTATCTGTAATCTGGGATCCCACCATTCATTCGCTAAGAGCTTGGAATTCTTCTCTTTACCTATTGCTGCAACCTGGGCATACGGCCTTGCATATAGGTTGTTCGCCTTGGATACTCTCATCTCCGCGATGTTGGCGCTGTCTCAAATCAGACACCCTAACGATTCACTGAGCCATATTAGCTGGATTCCTGACCAGGAAAGCATAGCACATGCGGCAGTGGATATGCTCGAGACTGCGCGTCTTCTGTTAAGATCTCTGCCGTGGTTCTATCAACAAGACATAGGAATCACCGGCCGGACACTTTCGATTCTCCCTTTGGGAGCAGTCAGCCACGCATTTGCTAATGCCGTCTGGCAAGACTCAGTGAAAGCCAATGTCAATTCCGGATGCAAAGATTTCCCAATGGCAAACGCCGTTCCAGTACTGCTGAGTAGAGACTTGGCCATGTATGAGGAAATGGCGCTGAGAGCAAAGGCTTGTGGGCTTCCAGTTGTGTCCGAGCAATTATTGAGGGCACTTGAGACATCGTCTACACCAGCGTAACCGGGGTCAGACTCGGTTCCCGTGCAAACGAGTACTCCTTCTCACAGTGGACATTCGAAGGAAGCGAAATGGCCCCAGAACATTGGGTATGCTGTGGAGCACCGTCCCAAAACTACCAACACAGCAATTGATCATCACCATCGCATTCGGTGCTGATCTCACTCGCTGCTCGCTGGTAACAAACGTTTATCAAAAACGGGAGTTATCAAAGTTGCAACCCATTCATATGTTGTGAATAGAATGCCTCCTGCGAGTACCGTTCTCCCGAGCCTCATCGTACTTCCTCTCCACAACCCCTTCACACCATAGTCCGCGATGACGCTTTTGAATGCTTCTACGACACCTGCGCCATGCACACTTTGCGCGCGAGTCTTCAGTGTGTCGAAGGGTTGGGTTGCAAATACGACTATTGTCCCGGCCACCGCACCATTCGCAAATGTTGTCGCTGTAGTCTGTGGAATATTGCGAAGTCGTTCGAAGTCCTTGAGGATATTGTATGTCCCTAGGCGCACGGAAGTAGTCGAGGCCTGTTTCAAGGTTGTTGTGATATAACCACGATACAATGCGCGAAGGACACCATGCTCCGCGATAAGAGTACGGGTAGCATGCCATGTCGATGTAAAGCGTTTGCTATACCTTGCATCGTCGATAATGGCTGTTTTTATTCGTTCCGTCGGTGTCACGGCGAATGTACTGGCTACCACACCAGAAGCGATGCCTGCTAGGAGATTTCGAGCTGGTGATAAGGTACCAGTTTCCGGGTCCTTAAATGCGAGTTTGATGCTATCAAACGATATGAAGCGAATAGCATCCTTGGCCACTGTTCCAACGACAAGGGCTTCACAACCCTTGTACAGGGCTCTAGCACCTTCCGTCTGGATGACATTTCGGATCACGCGAAAAGGATTCTTTGTCGGACTGTCTTCATGTAATTGAACTCTTGTCTTTGCAAACTCGAATGCTGTACGATGGAACTGAATTAGATGTGAATGTTAGTGGGGGTTCGACCTGAGTGACGTACGATATGTAACTGTCGCTTCAACGCCACCAGCTGTTCCTCCCGCGATTAAAGAAACAAGTAGTGACTTGTTCGAACCCTGTGTAAGAAGAATGGGGTCAGTTGTATGCTATCAGTCAATGTGAACCCTTTTTGAATAAGGTGCAACTTTTAGGCAAGTTTGTCCTGGTGGTTCCACAGGAGAGACACTTACATCGTCGACAACCATTTTGCCCTTGTTCTCCTTGAATTCCCAAGTTCCCAACCAAACGTGACCAAGTCTGTGAATTGAGAAGGGTACAACTAAACTTTCTAGACAAAGCAAAAGTCTAAAGGTCTAAAGGTCTATGGCATGGAAAAAAGAGAATGACTAGGTGTATACAGAGAGAGAGAGACGCTTTGTAGAGGAAAGTCGCAAATGAAAGTACTTCAGTCTCTTCAAAAATGAGAGGTTCAAGCGAGTTCTTGATGGCAAAAGGACAAGGAAGCGGTGCAGCGGCCCGATTTCGCTGGCACGGTTTACCTCGGGTAATCTCGGCTTTTGAGGAGAATTGCTCACCGAATGTTTTTGGGGCCCCAGCCTTGTCCTCCGAACTTCAGCCTCAACTTGTTCAGCCTTGCTCGAGTGAACGGGTTAAAACCGAAGGAGATGATAAACGGGCACAACGGGCGGTGCTTCTACTGAGCGGAAATGTTTTCTAAATAGAATCACTACTGAGTTAAGTCCGGATGATTTTGTTACATCATTCGCGGTATGTATCTGAGGACGTGCACTATACCGCCGTTGTTTGGAACAATCAGACCCTGGTGACGGGTGCCCAAGTGAATTAGTTTTATATCAAGAGTACACTGTGCGCTGCAATTGCTGTCGATAAGGGCCTACTGTCGAAGGATATTGCTGAGTTAGTGTTTTCACATCTGCGGACTTTTACGTCCCTTTCATCAAGAATGCAGGGCGGTTACCTTACATTCAGCTCAACAAACTGGTCAGGGGGAGTACATTCCGTTGTATCACTTCTTTCCAATGTACTTTGATAAAACGTTCCAGTTGTGGATTGCCAAATAGAGAGCCGTAATTCCTTTCCCTTCTCTAGTGAATGATAGGGTTACCACGTTTGGGTTACCACGACATGATGAATACATTGCGCATTTCGCCGTATCTCACATTCTTCACCAAAGTTGGTGCTTACCTTAGATCGGCCATGACTTCCCAACAAAGTGGGGTATCTCGGACGTGGTCGTTTTTTCCTTTCGGGGAGGAGGACGAAGATGGCCGTCCCCCACGTCCTCGTCCATCGTTATTGCAGTCCAGAACGTGGACAATTGACGTGCACAGGGCAGTCAATATGCGCCAGAGGATGGCAAGCATTCCCACAAACGCGGGCAGCCCGCATACAAGTATCTCCATCGCTCCGATTCGACCAGAGCCAGACGATCCAGACACGGCGCATGGGAAAAGAAGGCATGCTCTCATTGCGAAGTTGGCAAGCCTCGCAAGCTCGTGTCAAGACCTGTATTCAGAGATCCACGAGACTTCCCAATACATCGACACACCTGCGTTCCAAGAAACTCGAAGCTTTTGGATCTCCATCATGATAATATACGCCCGAGCCACTTTAGAGGCTATCAATTTGCGCATATCCGCAGAATATCTCGAAATCCATCGACTATCCAGTTTCTGGGTCCGAGCTTGGCAAGCGGTTCATGAGCAGTATGAAAGCATTCGGATGACTCGAGAAGCCATAAAGGACATGAACATGGACTATGAACATAGAAAAAAGGTTGTTGCCTGGTCACAGGATCTGATCGATGGATTCCAGATACAGTTTTTCCAAGCCAAAATCCAACGCTTGCTGGAGCCTTGCAGTCACTCCGCAGAGAGAATTCGATCAGTCAATCGGTTTGCTTCGAGGGAACACAAACGACCGGTTCGGGTGACTCAGTGGGTGGATGGCGAAGATGAACGGCTTCCGGAAACTGTGGAAAGGATGGCTATGCGACGATTGGTGCCTCCTAGCCTGCAGGAAGAAATCCAGTAGGCAAGTGGTGATACACCCACCCCTTTTGCATACACCTAGGGACATGAAAAAAAGAGACCACGAATTCGCCGTCAGTCTCATCCCTCGATGAGCCATAGCAGCCTTTTCCTCAGGTAGACCCAGGAGTTCCAAAGTTGACAACCCCGGAAGCGCCGTAAAGGAGGCCACTAGTCCTAGGAGTCCCCGTTACTTGGAGGCGTTAGGAAGGTCCCTAGGTATAGGGGTTTGCCAATTTGAGAGGTTCAACTCGCAACGTGTCAGTATTGTGTGAAATCTCGGTCCTGCTCGGACATATTCCTCGCCGAAAACACGCAATATCACGTTCTGCCCTTGCCGCAGGCGCTCCGGCTTATTGTAAGGATGAACCGAAGTTCCTCATGTCCTTCATGTACTGCCATCAGTTATTGACTGTATTCCACCCAGTCAACGTGGATTTGATGCAAAATTCTGGCGAAGCAGTTTAATTATTCCTAAATCGAAACAAAATATGGATAAAAACAGAGGTCAGCTATAATATGAAATGAGTGGAAGAGACAAGTTCGGTTTCCATCCCTCTGTCTTGGCAAGCACGTGGCCCGAGAGATGATTTTGTGGCTGTTCGGCAAACCCATCCGGGCGCTGGGCACGCGATCCTCGTCCTCAGGCCCTCGCTACCCGTGCAGCTGAGAACCCTCATATCCCCAGATGGCTATCCCCGCTTTCTCCTCGGATCTTGGATGACTGTTTTCGTTTTGAACATCAGGTGAAGGTTGGTTTAGCTGCTCGTAAGCGACCGCCTGATCGCATCAACTAGCACCACCCAGATATCCTAGAACACGGCCTCCCCCAATGAACATTACGTGTTTCCGGGCGATAGCCCATGTCCCGTAGCCCTGATCTTTACAACATGTCGCCCAACGAGGCTACAAATTTAGGTACGGAACAAGAGGGAGTTGCAGATTCACAGCCACCTCGTCAAAAGCGCCGCCGCATCCCGATTGCCTGCAATGCATGCAGGGCGAGAAAATCACGTGTGAGTTGACGGATCCCATGAAATCAACACTTCCTAATACCGGACCGCAAGTGCGATGGGGAGCATCCTAGCTGTGGGGCCTGTAAGGAATCAGGAAGACAGTGTGTCTATCTCCATGCACCACCCCCAAAGGCATCCGAAGATAATAGGTAATGAACAACTCTTCTCACTTGACGTTGGGAAAGCACATCGTGCTGAGCAGTGCTTAGTGAATACCTGGAGCTCAACGTGCGATTACAGGCCCTGGAAGAGCTTGTTGCGTCGTCCGTGAATGGGCATGGACAATTGGGCAATGGTCAATCAGCAATGGGTCCGCCGTCAATCAAGGAACGTGCTCCTTCAATTGCGAATGACACCAGCCCACTAGGCCTAACAGCATCGGTCAATGATGATGTTTCCAGCATTATCACACCAAACGCACCAGTGGATGGGATGGGAGCTATTCTCCTTGAGAATGAAGAGATCCTGACGTTCTTTGGTAAGATTGCCTTCAGATCGGAATCTTTCATGCTCAATACTTTCGTTCGCAGGACCATCTTCAAATATCTCGTTCACCAGACATATTACCCAAATGGTTGCTCGTCTGAATCACATCTCGAATCCATGGGGAGCGTCCTTGGATGCTGCTGGAATGGCGTTCTTGAACATAGCACACTCACCGCTAGATCTCCAAAACTTGCAAAGAACCCAAGCAACGAATGCTATGGATAAATTTGGGCTTCCAACAGAGGGAAAGATTGAAACTCTTATTGATAACTACTTTTCCGATGTTGGTCTACTTTTTCCAAACCTGCATAAGCCCACTTTTCTTGAGTGTTATGCACAAATGAAGAGAGATGGACCTCTAAATACAAGGAAGATTTGGCTTGGCATTTTCAACATGGTTCTTGCTGTGGGTGCTTTGACAGTCATAAGAAGCGACTCAATGCCTCAGAACCGTGGGGAAGCACAACAATACTACGAAAGTGCTGTTAGTCTTTGCGATCCGATTGTCTTGAGCGGAACAAGTTTAGAAGTGGGCAAGTAGCTTAACATATGCTTGATACCTTAACATGATCGCCAGGCTTACAATCTTCAGTTCAATATCTCTTGCTTGTCACCCACTATCTCCAGGCAACCCGCACCTCAGTACAGACCAGTAACGCCTTGGCAATGGCAATCAGCACCGCATTTCGCATTGGATTGCACTCACGACAAGCCTCCCTGACATTCCCTCGCCTCGAAAGAGAGATGCGCAATCGCACATGGTATGTCTGCATAATTCTTGACAGGTGAGCCATTCCATTGAGCTGAATCTGTCGTCTCTAAGACTACTCCAGAACGCTGAGTATGACTCTTGGTCGCCCATCATCAATTCCATACAACTACGTTAAGACAGATCTGCCTATGGACATTGATGCTATCGACCAGCGTGCTAGCGACGAAAGAACCACCTATAGCCTGGGCGTCTTTAATGCTACGATGTAAGTTGTAAGTACAATCCAAGGATCTGGACTGACTTGGTTTTAGAAAGCTTTACCAGATCATGTGGAAGGTTATTGACCAACAGTATGGTCAGAACCTGGGGTTCGATTCTCCACCGAATGTAGTGGACGTTCTTGCTCCTCTTTCAAGCATTGATGCAGAGCTTCGAGAATGGGACAGGTCTCTTCCTCTGTGGCTAAAAACCATCAAGTCGAAGGAGTTACCAAACCTTATATCAACATATGACACACTGGCGCCTTCTGGTAAATCCAAGCGTTTCCAAGTTGTCCTCACTTTACGCTCTTTGAACATCACGATCTTGCTCCATCGACCAGTCTTGGTAAAATACTTTGAGATTTCAAGCAATCCGACCTCGGACATGACAGAGACGACTCTCCTAAGTCGACTTGGTCGCAACAGCATCGATGTCTGTCTAAGGTCGTCCATTGAAATCATCTCAATTGTGCATAGACTTGTTCACAATTCAGGACCCGCCAGGAGGTTGCTCAATGTTTGGTGGTATACATTGTATTATAGTAAGTCGCGGCCACAATCTAACCCGAAACTAACTTATAACTCTCTCATCAGCTTTCAACGCCGCTCTAGTCTTATCCGGTATCATATTGATCCTGCAAGAGGGCTTTCATGAAATTCCTGATCCTCCTTCAGAGGAAGAATGCAAGAGATATCTCGAAAAAGGCATTTCGGCCTTGGCTCTGCTTGACCAAGGCAATAAAATTGTGGAAAGATGCCACGACTATCTAAAACGACTAATGTCCGCACTTGATAGCTTGAGTATGGCACTTTCTTGTTCTTGGGATCGCCAAGTGGCTAATGTTGCGTAGTTTCGAAAAACTCAGAGTTTCCAATGCCTGACCTGCGAGGTTCTTCCGCCTTGGGAGCTACGGCGAATATTATTTCGACCGCATCCAATTCAGCTCCAGTCCAGTCACCTCTAAATGGTTATAATATCTCTGGTAGGAACGTTGGGGATCTTATGACTGGAGATGACCTAAATTTTCTGAATTTTTATTTTGCTCCGTCACCAGGGCCGTCATGAATGGAGGAATCCGCGATTTTGCAGTTGTTGCTCGCAAGGGTACACTGCACCGGACATATAATGAATCTTGGAATATATTCGATCCTCCTAGCTTAATTGCGAATATACTATACATTTTGGAAGGTCAAGTTTAAACCCCATAGCCATGTGCCCGAGCAACTAGGGCAAGCCTTGAAAGCAGTGAGGCTCTCCAGATTCAGTGCAAGGCTGCAGCCTTGAATGTGATAAGTTATTGATGATTGGAGGCTTGGTACAGTCACGTGAATAAATAGCGGCTTGGCAAAATGCAGGAGGGCAATGTTCGTGTTGGGGTGCGTGTCTTCTCTGCATCGCGCAGTTCAAGTGTCGCGACAAGATTTGCTTCTAGTGCTGGTTTCCCCCAATCCATTGTCGCAAGGGCGAATCTCGATCTCTTTCGCTTTCTTCATGTATTTTATCCACCGATAATTCTTTCAGTTTGATCAAATCACAGTTTTACTTCTTGCGCCAGGCGCTGTTCTCGACAGGGCCGAACCAGAGACTTCTCTAATTGTTGGACATCATCAAAGATGGATGAGACTCAGACCCCCACGGAGATGAAGCAAGAGGCTTCTGATACTGCCACACTCCCTCCAGCCAGCAGTGATACACCGGCAGTTGCCTCAGAGTCCCAGCCACCGGTCTCTCAGGGTGCGCATTACAACCTTTCTTTCGTTCCGATCAATTTTCAACAAGTGGTAGCATCTAAACTATCTCGAACACTAACATGATTGAGCAAATACAGATACCCCTACCGAAACTAGTACTTCTATCTCTGCGAATCCCTTGGATGCGCCTAAATCACCTCCCGCCCAAGACGATCCAGATGCCGAACAGGAGGATGCCGAGATGGGTGGTGTGGAGGAAGATGCGAAGGTCGAGGATGCAGACGTAGAGAAGGACGCTGCTGGAGAATCCCAAGAAACACCTGCCGCTACAAATGGTGCAGATGGCCAGGCCACACAATCGAAGTCAGCCCTTGAAGCTTCGGCCAACTCGCACCTCATCGCGCAAACACACCAGATCATCCTCCCCAGCTACAGCACATGGTTTGATATGCATACAATCCACGCCTTGGAGAAGAAATCTTTACCCGAGTTTTTCAATAGTCGAAACCGCAGCAAAACCCCCGCGGTCTACAAAGACTATCGCGATTTTATGATCAATACCTATCGTCTCAATCCTGTCGAGTACCTCACAGTCACAGCCTGTCGGCGGAATTTGGCAGGCGATGTCTGTGCCATCATGCGTGTCCACGCATTCTTGGAGCAATGGGGTCTTATCAATTATCAAGTATGAATAGCTCAGGATTCTATCTTTGCTTGTACTGACTGCATTAGGTTGACCCTCAGACTCGACCTGCAAATATTGGACCCCCGTTCACCGGGCATTTCAGAGTAATAGCTGATACTCCACGCGGTCTCCAACCATTCCAACCCGGTCCGAATACATTCACTACCTCGGGCAAACCCCATCCTTCTACTGATCGAGCGAAATCGGCAACTCCTTCATCCAAAGCAGACCTCAATCTTGAACTTCGGCGTAACGTTTACGATGAGAAGGGCAAGGAGATCAAGACGAGTGAGGAGCCAGAGAAGCAAACCAATGGTGATGGAGCAACCGCCAATGGGTCATCCTCTGGTGAGGCTGCGACAAAAGCCATGGACGAAGCCGCACGCGAACCACTTAAAACCTTCAATTGCTTCTCATGCGGCATCGACTGCACCAGATCACGGTTCCATTATGCAAAGTCCGATCCAGTCACCACAGTTAATGTTTCAGGTGAAGGGAAGTATGATTTATGCCCAAATTGCTATTTCCAATCCAGAATGCCCAGCAACCATCGATCCTCGGATTTCGTCAAGATGGAAGAACCCGAATACAATCAAATTCCCGACAAAGATGCTCCGTGGACTGACTCAGAGACGCTATTGCTCTTGGAAGGACTAGAGAGTTTTGACAGCGACTGGAACGAGATTGCAAAGCATGTTGGCACGCGAACGAGGGAGGAGTGTGTCCTGAAATTCTTGAAACTTGATATCCAAGATCAGTATCTCGAGGATGGTCCTTTGAATGGCGCAGCAACTTTGAAGAGTCTGACGGGTCGAAATCCGATTAGTCAGTTGGACAACCCTGTCATGTCTGTGATCAGCTTCATCTCCCAACTAGCAGATCCAAAGGTTGTTGCAGCTGCATCGGGTCGGTCCATTGCAGTGATGCAAAAAGAATTACGAGCACAACTAGAAAAAGGTATTGGTGGTCCAGCAGAGGAGCCTGCCAAGGAGAAAGAACCACTTAAGTCCGAAGATGCCATGGACGTGGACGAGTCAGCTGCGCCCGCAAAAGATACCACGTCTGATGTGACCGGATCACCGGCTGTGATCAATGATATTGCCACCACGGCTCTTGCCACCACAGCTGCACGTGCCAGTGGTCTTGCATCTCACGAAGAACGAGAAATCACCCGCCTCGTGGGAGCAGCCGTTAACCTGACATTACAGAAGTTCGAACTCAAACTCGCGCAGTTCGCTGAGATGGAGGAGATCGTGCAAGCTGAACGGAGAGATCTGGAAAAGGGACGTCAGCAACTCTTCCTTGACCGGCTAGCCTTCAAGAAGCGAATGAAAGATATGGAGAACACCTTCAAGCAAGCGAGCTTGAAAGGGCCTGAGGAGGGTATGCGAATGATGCAAGAAGCAATGCATGCTCATTCCGGTCAGAGGGTCGGCTTCACAAACGTCAATGGTGCCTCTAATAATGGCATTGGGCCCGTCGGCGCAGACGGCGGGGAGCCCGCAAAGGGAATCGAGGTTTAGTGAACTAAACAACCTCTTGCCAAAACGCACAATGATTTTTCTCCACAGATGTAATTCATGCGATGGGCGTTCAAACTTTTATGTGTGGGTATCTAGGCAGGATGGGGTGGGACAGGTGGACGGACGGACGAGCTGATCTTACCTTTTGTCGGGTCGTGCCGCCTGTGCACATCCATGGGTATGCCGGCGACAGAAGGCGGTGGCCTTCGCTAGAGCGATGCTGGTCTTCTATTTTCTCTTCCAGTCTTCAACACGCAACAACCTGTAGTTTCGACACGAATTGAATTGGGGTGGGGGGAGGACCAGAGATGCTCTTGCAACTAAGCTAAGTTAAGCTACCTCATGTAGGAATAAAACAGAGTTTTCAAAACGAAATGAAAAAGTGAATTGCTCCGTTTATATGCCTAGTGGATACGGATACTCAGCTGCAAGGCTGAGCTGCGCGTGGTTTGTTGAAGGGTTTATCCTCCGTATTCTAGTGGAGTACCATACTATTCAATAGTTTTATGGTAGTAATGCCACACAAAGAGATTACCTCGGAATTTTGAGATTAGAGTTTTCCACGTCTTGATCTGTGGTTATGTACACATTGGAATAGTATGTGAGATATGGACAACATGCTACTCCGTACATACAGCAATGAGACAACCAGCTGTGCCCTTGGGTCATTGTCCGGGCGCCCCGCCACCGCTAACCAACGCTCCCAAACTATACAGTGAAACTTTCATCTCAGGTGGCTTCCAGTACACAGCACGCTCATATGCAACCGCTGAGAGGACACGGTTCAGGCGACCGCTATCCCCAGCACCCCCATCTCCGTCTCACACCCTCGTCCAGTGGAGGAGACGCCATCCCCGAGCCCAGCGAACATCCTCATCGCCACCTCTGGACCTCATCTGCAAACCAGACCATCCTGATTCGGACGGTCGTAGGCTCCTCAGCCTCCCCGTTTAATTCTGCGGGTGGAATCCGCAGGGTCCACTGTCTCTCCAGTGCCATCTCCAACCGCTCGAGGTCGTCCGCGTCTGGCGCTAGCGCCAGCTGTCGAGGTGAGGGATATATCAGCGGGGGGGTCTGCCCCCGGTAAACAGTGTGTGGGGTCTGTGCCCCCGAGTCACGAGTTGAGTTGTCGCCAGTGGCGACGGCGCTGGTTGAGGACCGGCTGTCCCTCATGGGTCTGCGGTCCCTGGGATGGGGCGTGGGCGACCTGTGTCGCACACTACGCAATTTGGGCTCACAGAGGCCGAAAAAGACCATGCCGTTGCGCAGTCGTTGGAGAATCCGCGATGGCAAGCTGTCTCGCCCCCGCGTCGGTGAGGCGTTGAGAGATCTGGATCTTGAGCTGCACAACATTTTGGAAGGAATGGGTCCGGTGAGTGGTGGACCGTGGTGTTTAGGGGAGAAAGTAGAGGGAGACGGGAGTTGGTGTGATTGAATGACTGGCGGCTGCCTGTCTGCCTGTTCAGTGTTGAGTAGAGGAGAAGAGGAAGTGTTGCGAATAGAGAAAGATAGGAAGGGGAGGAGGAAAGAGAAGGGCCTTTTTATACGATCTTGGATACCCTCAAGCTTCGAAGGAATCGAGAGGGAGATCTCCATCGGCTGAGAAAGAATCAATGAGGTCAACTCATCCTTCAAGAAAGATACTTTCATCGGCTCTTCAGCACTTAGAAGCGGATGAATCAGAGCCTGAGAATTTCCCTCAGTGCCCACTACCTGCTCTCTAACCTGGGGCAGGATGGAGTTGACTCCCGCAGGAGAAGTCAAAGCAATAACAAAAGCCCAAGGTATAGACTTTTCGGGTGGGACCTCAGCCTTCCATGTTTTGTGTCCTCGCTAGTAAAAGACTCAAAACATCAGCGAAAAAAAATCGCAAAGATTTCTTGTGCCCGGCTTTTAGCCATTAGGGTTACTCACCTGCGATGAAAACTATAATGAAGGTTTTATCGTAGATAGTACTGGTAGCAGATCCATAGTCCGAGGTCCTCATCCGCACACTGAGCTACTACCACTAATAGTAGTTTGTAGGTCCTCGCTTAGTTATGTCATATTAGCATTCCACGTCCCTCGTGAATATCTTCTCTCCGTCTTTGTCGCTATCTCATTGGCTTGAACCGGAGCATCCTTCAGCAATATTGATCACGGTTGGGCGTCTCCAACAAACATCAGTGGACAAAGACTGCAGAATTCGATCAAGATTCGCCATCGTCGTCAACAACAACAACACTCAGAAATCCTGATTTCTGAGGGGAAAGGACAACATGATGCAGTGGATTCGCAACCTTTTTCGCACCACAGCGCCGGTAGCCCCGCCGACAGGTCGATATGACACCAAAGAAGTAATTGCCTGCTTAATGGTGGCCAGATTACAATTGTTCCGTCACAGAGGATGGGTGACATCAATTGCAGACAGCTGGGATTGGGGGGATGCTCACGAGCTGGGTAAATACCTGTGCAGGCTGGACATGGCTCTTGAAAAGAGCATTGTTGTACTGCAGTGGTGTGGCATCTCCAGGCATGAGGCCATGGACCAGGTGGTGTTTGCATTTGAGCCGTCGATGTCAATGATTGGGGATGTAATTGAGCGACTCAAAGTGACTCTCGATGCCACCAAAAGACTTACGGGGAGACTTGTACTGCTTACTAGGCAGCTCATTGACCAACTGGAGGCTGGATGCAAGATTCTGCAACTCATGGACAGGATCATTAAATTGGAGGATGAGATCCAGCGCCGGCAAAGGGAATGCAGGGCCCGTCGCAAGTCCCTAGACCCTGTGGTCTGGTGGAGAAAACCTGGGATGCAATTCGAAAGCTAGGTACGGCGACTTTCGGAACGATGTTAGCAATGGAGGTGTAAGACGATCTGATACAACACAAACAGAAAAGGTTGAAATAATGTAGGGGGGAGTGGAAGGGTTGAGCTAGATAGAAAGGGCAGTTCCATTGATGTGGAAAGGTGCGAAACCCTCCCTAGACGCTGACTCAAGCGATGGGATGGAGGGATGGCCAGCTAGCACGGAAGAATTGTGATGTGGTTTGTAGACAGAAGCTACCTTACCTATCTAAGCTAATGGGTCATCATCATAATAATTGATATCAATTAAGAGCGGACTTGATACCCGAAGGGGCACCAACACGTGAGCCATAATTATGGTATAGTATGATATTGCCGAGGGGGCTAACTTGACCCAGGTACCCTTTGTACCAAGTACCCAAGTACTATGCAGGATGAAAATGAGTGCAATAGGCGCCTCAGGTGCATGCTGGCGACTTAGTCCTTCAGGGAAATGGGCTCAAACACAACCACTTCTTTTCGTACTGAGAGACTTGTCACTTGTAAGTAAGATTGGAAGAGCACAGGTGATGTTTTGTGGTCGTTGGGTTTGGCTGACCCAGTGCGTGACACCCAAGGCGTGCCCAGAAAGTGCTTGGAAGGCTTACTTGCCGTGCCTAAATCCGCCCAAGCCCCTTTAAGCAACAGGCGCGTCACGCTCCCCAGGCTTCTCCAGTTATGCCACAATGTGATAGGCACGCCAATTCTTGCCCAGACTTTTGATCTGCAAGCTTCGAACCGAAGGCGGCGCCTAGAAGCCTTCGAAATTCAAGGGCCACGCCACCGACATGTGCCAAGTGTAAACTCTTCTCCGCCTCACCCGCAGGTACCTGGGAGTTTTCTGTCATCTCAGCATCTCAAATGAATGCCTGTCTATGCTGCGGCCATCAATTATCGCCGTGCATCAATACAGATGGGCTCTATACTGGATAGGGAAATCTGATGGAACCCTTCGAGAATGCGTTCCGAAAGCTTCCATGAGAGAATCCCGACATGAGCTCGTCGTGGCGTCCGCCTGAAATGTCAGTAACCGACGACGGTGGACGTGATTGATCCTGTTCTGTCCGACAGAGGCCCTCAAGGTTCCCTGGGGTACTCCTCATGCCCGTCGACTGGATTTGGCCCTCGCCATGTTTGCCACGATGTTACTCTTATCCTACAAGCGGCATCTGATCCCCTCACTGCGGGTGTCTGCTGGCATTCTATTCGTCCTCACGTCCATTTTGGCCTCCATCTCTCCATGCAGGCATTAGTGGAGACCCGCCTTGGACGCCTCTCGCACAAGCAACATTGCTAGCCTTCCCTTTTCATATCCCACCCTCCACGAAAACCCAGCCCGTCAACATGTCTTCCCTGCGGGAGGACATCGTTGCCCAATGACCGGCAGATCATACACCTTGTTGACCTTGTCGGTTCTGCTCCGATCCTTTACCGTTCTTGCCAGGACGCAACGAGCCCTGGGACGTGGGTCTGGTATGACAGCATGGGTCACCAGCCAGAGAGCTCAGAGGATCCCTGGTCTACTCCCCTCAAAAATAAGATAAAAGAAGGCTGGCGTCCCTCTGGATTCTCCTGCTACCAACTACAAGACTTCAAATTTGCTCTTCTTAGGCAGCCAACTTCACCAGCATGGCTAACGTCGACATCAATCCTAGCCCTAATCCTCCGTATGAGAAGCATACTCACGGAGGAGAAGGATATGATCCAGAGGGAGAGTTATCTAACCGACATATGTCGATCACCAAATATGCTGCTACCAGAATAACGACCTTGAAACCTCCAATGACCAAGGCACCGAACCCCTTCACCCTACTGGCCATGTTAAACACACAACAATGGCTCTTTTTCCTGGTCGCATTCTTCGCCTGGTCCTGGGATGCTTTCGATTTCTTCACAGTCTCTCTGACAGTTACTGACCTGGCTGAAGATTTCGGCAAGACCAATTACGATATTACATGGGGAATCACCCTGGTGCTGATGTTCCGTTCTGTTGGCTCAACCATCTTTGGTAGGTTTTAATTAGTCCCGAGAAACTAAAACAGGTCTGATGAGAGACTAGGTATTGCTGCTGATCGCTACGGAAGAAAATGGTACGTATCTGAGTCTCTCTATGTAAAACAACAGTGATCTATCACGTGCTGACTACTGAGGAAGGCCGTTTGTTGTTAACAACCTACTCTTTATTGTCCTTGAATTGGGCACTGGTTTCTGCCAGACATACAAGCAATTCCTGGCGGTTCGCGCCCTATTCGGCATTGCAATGGGTGGTCTGTACGGTAATGCTGCGGCCACAGCCTTGGAAGACTGCCCCGAAGCTGCTCGTGGCATCATCTCTGGAATGCTGCAACAGGGTTACGCATTCGGCTATCTTCTCGCAACAGCATTCTCTCGCGCTCTTGTAAATACAACTTCTCACGGCTGGAGACCTTTGTTTTGGTTCGGTGCAGGTAATTGTCATCCTTCCCTTATCCGCTACTCTAGCCTAACAATTTTGCTCAGGCCCGCCCGTCCTTATTATACTTTTCCGGTTGTGTCTTCCCGAGACAAACACCTTCCGTGCTCGCCAGGCTCTTCGCCAGCAGCAAGGTAGTCTTGCCGGTACCTTTATTTCTGAAGGTCGTGTCGCGCTCAAGCGCCATTGGCTCCTTCTTATCTACATGGTGCTCCTCATGGCAGGATTCAACTTCATGTACGTCAAAATCTTCTGTTTTGTTTTTCCCTGTGATCTTGTGGATGTCTCATACGAGAAATTTGGCCATTTGAGCCCGAGACTTTGTCAGATTGCCGGGGACAAATTCTAATTCAAGTGTTACTAACAAGCCTAATAGGTCCCATGGTTCTCAAGATCTCTATCCGACAATGTTGACCAATCAATTCAAATTCTCCCCCAACGCAGTTACAGTAACCCAAGTGGTTGCTAACCTGGGAGCCATGACTGGTGGAACAACGATCGGATACTGCTCGCAGATCTTCGGCCGCCGCTTCAGCATCATTGTCATCTGCATAGTTGGCGGAGCACTCCTATACCCGTACACATTCACCAGCTCCAAGGCCGTCATTGCAGCTGCATTCTTCGAACAATTCTGCGTCCAAGGCGCATGGGGTGTCATCCCCATCCATCTCATGGAGCTCTCACCGGGCTCTCTCCGTACCTTCGTGGTCGGCACTTCGTACCAGCTGGGCAACCTGGCATCGTCCGCATCCTCGACCATCGAAGCCCAACTTGGTGAGAACTATCCTCTCGAGCCACTGCACAAGAACGGCAAGACGATCAAGCGCTACGACTACGGAAAGGTCATCTGCATCTTCATGGGCGCCGTCTACGCCTACGTCATCCTGCTGACCTTTGTCGGCCCCGAGAAGAGAGGCCGCAATTTGAACGTCGAGCACGATGCTGATATGGCAGAGGTCACCCACCGTGACTTGAGGCACCAGCGAGAGGATGACATTCACCACGGCCAACCCGATAGCAGTGAGGACGAGAAGGCTGTCAGGAATGAGGCCGAGCGTGTGTGAAAGCTTGAGGCTGGACCGAATTTTCACCGACGAAATTGAAAAGAGCATTCTGATTATTGCTTGGCCCGAAATTTGCCCGCTTTTTTGCCTGCCTTAGTTGAACGTGCTCATCTGTGGGGCTTGATTTGCGTATGTCTATTGCCTGTCGATGCTGACGCTGGCTCTGGGAACAGATAACTGTGGTGGGAATGGCTCGAGCATGATGAGATTATAGTGAAGCGCCATGAACCGTGAGCCAGGACAATGGGTAGCGCCTTGCAAGAGATAAATTATAAGTGGATAGGAAAAAGCCATGATTGAATGATCTGATCGTCGTCAGATATTCCAAATTTGAATTGTGCGATGGCAATTGCTCTACTGTTGAGATAAAATCCCTGCAGAGCACTGTAGTGTCTAAGCAAGCTGTGTTCGGCGAGCATTAGCATTCCAGCACCGGAGAGATATTTTTTTCAAAATGGAGTAGTAGAGCACATTGGCTCATATTATCGAACCTTCCTTTTAGGGTCATCCTGCCTGTCTATTAACTCCTGCTTTGAAAGGATAAATGTGTATCCTCCCTGTAGTTTAGGAATATGGTTAGTCCTTTCCCCCCGTAAGGTGATTATGCTTAGAATCAGACTTCCTTGCTCACCGTGGTCAAGGAGAATCCATGGGAAGTCAGTGACAGGTATTCATCAAGAATAGTCCTGCAGGCGTCTTGGGCGTGCTGTTCCACTGCTATAAGGCTAGTTGTCACCCGTCCCAGCCGAGAGCACAGCCTTGTCACGTGCTCTACCAGGAGAGTGCAGTTTCCTCATGATTCGCTTGAGGATCATCGAAAGTGAAGATAACTGCGGCTAGACATGGAGCAGACGTTTGTGAACGATCTGTTCAAGTGGGACGGGTCTTCGGCCGTCATGTCAGTCCTCCTCCCTGGGTTCAAGCAAGCCCACATGGTCAAGGATCCCTTTCAAGTTTCTGAACGCTTCGGAGGCATTCATCTCCACTCACTAGGTCAAATGTGTAGATACATGGCTGGCGGTCGTGATATTGGACAATCGCAAGGATGAGAACTGGAGCGTTCCACTTGCTCATATTATGATGCCCTATAATAAGTCGCCAGAGAGCATGGTTTTCTTGGTGGAGATGTTCGTGTCATATATGGGAGGAAATCTACTCTGAGTCTCGCATGGTTGATGGCAGTGCTGAGCATGTACATTTTCGATTTCATCCCTGGTTAACTTGTAATTACGAGGGGTCGGACATACTTACATATGCTATGACGAGTTATCCGCCTGCCCTCGGGAGGATTGTATCAGGAACCATGATGCGCTTCGTGTTCCTGCAGATAAGCATCCATCAGCAATCCTCTTCCACCTGCCAGAGAGTCTGCGAAGGGCGGAATGTGGGGTCGCGTTCCTGCCTGATTGGGGTCCCCCAACACTTATAAGATAGGCAGGTGGTGAGATTGGTGTAGACTCGACGGAGGCAGTGTCAGGCTGGGACTTGAAATGGAAACTTTTGCTGTGGGAATACTGTGCTGTAGGAGTGCGCAGGTCGAGAATCAAATGCGTCTAATTACCTGGATTCTGCTTTCGTACTCCGTACCTGGTCAGAGGCAGGACTCAGGAGTAAGTTTATTCTAGGATTTGTGGGAGTTCTCGATAGTTCTCCGGAGTCACCTCTCTCCGTCTGGAGTAAGAAGTGTTGGCACAGGCTATGATGACCCTGGTTTGTTCGATCGTGGAGTTGTAAACACCTGGCGGATGCCTGGGTTCTGGAGTGAGGAGGATTGAAGATCCGTATTGCGTAGCGACCATGCAGTCTCCGCATTAGAGGGATGCAACGCTGGGGGGCCGGGCTTGTGATGACCTGATCTGTGTCCACTGTCCACTGCCATTCGGCTCTTGTTCTTGGATCAGATCGTTCGTGCCTCGAGGTGTCATTATTATTGACCGAAGCACGGTACGCGGAATGTCCGATGCCTGATGGAACGATCTGGAAGAGTACGGAGTATGGAGGACGTGGTTTGTAGATGAATGCCGAAATTCGTCACTATCGGAGATGTTTACAAGTCCTGGGTGAAATTGGGAAAAGCTGCCAATCATTACCTAGCTATCACTAAACTCTGCCCATTTACGGAGGACGAATTGATGCCGTGTAAAGTACGGAGTACGGAGGTCTCCCTATGGCTAGCTCTCTACGATGTATACGGAGTATCGTGCTCCGTCCTCGGTCCGCCAAACCTCTGAGCGATATTGGTATAACAATATGATAGCTGAGTCGTAGCTCGCCAAGCTGTGGCTTTTCTGCTGAATGGTGAATCACCATTTATGATATGTACATAAACCGAACGCGGCGCTGGTGGGAAATAGCATCTCGGTTATTATACAGTTGTAGCGATCAGTCAGCGTGTTGAAACGCGATAGGCGGAAGGAAGGAATTGGCACTGGACCCAACGTCGTCCGAGGGACTGTGTTTGTTTTTTGGTGTATCTTTGCCGGGGTGTTAGTGGTTCAGTTCTAAAATTACCTGAGCCTGCATCGCGTCGGAAAATTTAGCGACCCAGATCGTCTTATCCATATCTCGCCTTCGTTTCACCAGTTTCAATGCCGCCATTCCTGATTCTCTAACACAAAGGAAATTGAAGTTTCGCAGGAAGTCGGGAGAGACGCGCACCCCTGGCTTGTTTGATAAGTAGCGAAATGACCCCGTTGATGCAGAAGATAGCCTTATCTTTCGTCGGCCTTTACCTGACCGCCTCGTGTTGATCTCTTTTCGACTTTGTTGTGTGTACCCCGAATCAAGCTGTTCTTGGGTATTGAGGATGCGAAATTCGCAAAGGCTAAGCCGCCTATCTTCTGGTTGGGGCCAGGGATTGAAGCGGCAGGGTGCTTTACTGACGGGGGTCCAGAGATAAAGCCTGTGTAGCCCGTTTACTCTCGTACTCCGTATCTTAGGGGAAGGAAAAACTGCAGATATCCGATAAGTCATGTCACGGGGGATCAATCCTCTGGAGGGTGTCGAAATCAAAGCCAGCCACTTACGAGTACGGGACGTCTCAGTCCGACACCAGGGTTTCCAACTCTTCCTTGATGTTCCCCCTAGTGACACCCGTCTGGCGAGATGCACTGTTATGCAGCCAGGTCGTCATATTTTGGCCTCCTCTCAAAACTTGATTTTATCGCTTCGGGATCCCAATGGCAGCTCGTACCGTTGGTGATGAATCTCGAGACTTTGAAAGGCACAAACGGACAGGGCTGGGCCTACCAGGATCAGGAAACACGCTGGAGGAAGGCATTGAATCGATGATTGGTGTGCCTGGCGAGAATGTCCACAGCGCCCGTCATGGGCACCCCGGTCCCTTCTGAAATACGGAATCCGGCACATGAGCGAAAGATACCTGGGACCTCTTCGCGTGTTGTCCCAACTCGAACTGTCGACCACGCGCGCGTTTTCGATATTGAACAAAACGCTTTTCGATTTCCGTCCAAACTTCGAGACTATCGACACGCCATTGAGCTTATGGTGATAGTAGCCAGCCATTGATCTCTTCGCACAGAGAGTTTAATATTTGGTGTCGATGGCGGCGCTCGAGCTGAAATGGGTGGGATGACGGTGATTGAGTTTGGGAGTTGTGGCTGCTAGTACGGAGTATTGGGCGTGTGTGATAATGCTGATTGGCGTCGGGTCTAGTTAAGAAGCCAAGGCCTGAGAGCCTTTAGCGGTGCCTAGAAGCCCTAAGCAACATGCAGTGCTACACCCTAGAAGCCCTAAAACAATCCCCCAACAACCGAGAGAATGCCCTAAGCAAATGCCCTAAATCCTTTAGCTCTATTACCAAAAGGCCATCCTTTAGTCCTGTGCCCATGCATTGCTAATTGAGGTCACGGCCGCCCCCCGTTGGCTTTTGATGTGGACCCGCGGGCGTAAGTTGAGCGTGGGCAGCCAGTTAAGAGTACTTACTAGTGGCTAAGGCATGGGCGGGTACCGAGAGTACCCATGCTGCTGTCGTTGTTGCCCTTGCCATCCCCGTTACCCAACTGCCAGAGCTGACCTGAGCGCCTGAGACAGAGTGCCTCTGGCTTAGACTGCGCCTCTCACCTGTTTCTCTCGAACTTTTTCGATACTATTAATGTTGCCCCATGCTTGTCACTTCACCACTCGTCCATTTTGTTATCTTGATGTTTCCCACCCTATCTGGAGGAGACAGTAAACACGCCGTACTCCAGTCCCCTTTTTGTTCTATCGTAGATCCCTGACTCAGTACTCCGTACCCCGTTGTCTTCTCTTCACTCACTTTCCCTGGTACTCCACCCTCCGACAACTCAAGATCAAGATCGACAATTCCACCCAACACTCTCAAACCAGCTCTCTCTCTGCGTTCACCACTATAACCCACTCAGCATTTCTACCGTCCAAACCATGAGTCACATCGTTCAGTGGTTTTCACACACCTAGAGTTGCCCGAGGGCCGTTCAGCGGGACTGCTTGCACCTGTCACTACACTCGGCGCCATACGTCCACAGTGTCACGCGCCATGGCGTATGCTTCAATCGCACAGGCCGAGCACTCTCCCTCCCTAGCGGAAATATCCAGCCCTCCTTTGTCACTGGGATTCGACTTTGGACGACATGACGACCCCTCAACAGAATCTCAGGGCAGACCCCGTGTTGCGTCCATCCTCAAGTCACTCAGTTCGAATCAGTCGTATGAAATGGTGGAAGACGACGACTATGAAGAGCCCATGCGGACACCTGTTGGGCTTGCGTTGAATATGAATGCTACCTCCTCTTATGCACCACCTGGAGACAATGTCGCATTCCAGTCGCCAGATCCTCCAATGAGAACAGCGTCAATCAGTCGGCATCTCCCTCTCAATCACCCCACCCCAGATCTGCAGGCTCTGCAAGGGGCTTTGGTGAAGAATGTGGAAAGATTAGAAGAAAGTGCGGAGCGTTTAAGCATGACCTCAAGTCTGGAAGATGAACTGCATAAAATGAGACAAGATCAAAAGCGAGTCGAACGCCAGTCCTCTGCTCCTGCACCCCAGGATCATGTTCTAAGACCTGTTCCACAAAGACAACATTCTGCAGGATCGTGGTCGAACTCAATCATTGGTGTTAATCAAGCAGCTCGAACGGGAGGTTATTCACCCTCAGGATATATAACCTCTCCGACAGGGTCGATACGTTCCAATGCATGGTCCAATCCACATGCATTGGAAAGACACTCATCGAAGGGGAGTCGTCGAGACCCATCCCTACCTGAACCGCTCTTGGAGGGTCGGCCACTTGAATTCACCTCACCTCCTCACTCTGCCGTCACTGTCTACAATCAGGGAGTGGCGGTCGCTTCCCCAGAAGCTGTTGACGAAGCTGCACACAACGACCGACCCACTACCTCGGCGTCCAATGACACGTTTCAGCAGGCTGAGACGGCTTTCAACGATTTTGATGGAGTCCATTACAACACAAACGTTTCCCATAATCGAGACGATTCCTTCTCTCGGCGGATTTCCTTAAAGCAACCCCCGTTAGCTAGAGATTCCAAAGCATATCGGGAGGCACAGCCGGGAGAGAAAATGATATATTACCCAGCACCTGTTCCTGTGATGCTCAACCTACCGCAACGATTGTCTAAAGCCAATTTTGGCGAGAAGGAAAGGCGCCGGCTTCAGGGGCTGAGTGGCGTCCCCGATGAAATGCGCAAATCGGCCGCATGGCTAGCAGACCAGGACTTGAGTAAACTACATGCTCCAAAGCAGAGCTTGAACCTTCCGCCTCAATTACGAGCAAGCGCCTTCTTTGAACAACCAGGCGTCACGCAAAACCTACAGCTGAAAAACGGTTCTGCGATTCAAACGCTGGATAGCATTTTGGATGCTGCTGCCTATGCACCTGTGAGTGCTTTTACAGACCATCCTATAGCTGGTCAGCTTGGAAAGGAGGTTTATGGGTCAAACAGCAACCCCAGGAAAAGTATGCAACTACAGGATGAGAAAGCCAAGAAACGAAAGAGTTCCTTGAGCAATATGCTCAAAACAAAGCGATCCCTATCTGGTTCACGGCTCGGACGCACGAAATCACGCGATTCCAAAGACTTACTGGATGCGGATGAACATGCAAGTGGCGATGAGCTGGACCGTGCTGCGGCAGCCTCTATAGCACCCGACGACGACGAAGTATCAGAAGAAGCGATTGATGATGACGATGACGACCAGCCCAAAGGATTCAACGCAGCGCCAACTACATTGCTAGCTGAGTTGCAAATGCGAAAGGAGCAGCAAAAGTTGAGAAACCGCACTGCTGCTGACGCTTTCCCCAATGGCATGCATTCTACTCTCCTCGAATTGGATGCAGTCACACAATTGCAGCAAAAGGCAAGAAAGACGAAACATGTCACATTGGCATGGGAAGATCATGATGAGGCAACAAAGCAGAATTTTGCCGATGATGATGTACCTCTGGGCGTTCTTTTTGCAGAGAAGGATCGAGCGAATCATTTCAATATCCATAAACCCATTGGTCTGTTGGAGAGGCGCGAGATGGAGGATAACGAGCCATTAAGCCAACGTCGTGCTAGGCTTCGAGGTGAACCCTTGCAAGTGGCAAAGTCTGAAGCAAAGAGCCAGGTCGGCGAGTCCAGTCGCCCACCAGCTATTGACGAGGTCCCTGGAATGGCTCCAAGCCCCCTTGCTGAGGAAGAAGACGAGACGATGGCACAAAGAGCAGCGAGAATGAAGAAAGAGAAAGAGAAGGGCACCGGCGGTCAATTTGCCGAGGAGCTCACAAGCGAGTTGGGTCTCCATGTTGATAAGACTCCAGAGCCATCTAAGACACCTGATGCTGAAGAAACTCTAGGGCAAAGACGAAAGAGATTGCAAGCAGAAGCTCTCAAGAATGGAGGTCCCACGACTAACGCCCAACAGCTGAGACCAATGCATAGCCTCGCGGATATTTTACAATCACATCCAGTGGGGGTCCAGGAAAGACAGGTGTCCAATGAGTCCAAGGGGCCTACACTGCAAAGAGCTCAAACTCAAGGTCCCCTATTAGCTTTCAATGCCTCGGAATTTCCAGATACCACGAATTGGAACTCGGCACGGCAGAACAGTGTTTTCGCGAATGGTGCTTATGGCAATTTTTATCAACAGAACTCACCATATATGCATGGGACGTTTAACGCATCAACTCCAGCGATGTACGGGGCTCCAATACCTATGCATATGCAGCACCAAATGGGTGGGGCTGGGTATGGTTATGGTTATGGTCACATGGCAGGATACGCCAATCAGCCGTATGTCCAAGATCCCATGTCCGGCCCTCCATTGGATCCGAAGCAAAGACAAAAGATTGATTTGTGGCGCCAAAGCATTGCACAATGAGTATCTTGGACATGTTGACTTTGGACATCAACCTAAGCATTCGAAAGGCCAGTACCACCATATCCTGGGCGATATCGGCTGTCATGATTGTGTCTAGATGCCAGGTCTGTATGCGGATAAATGACCAGGATAGGGATTGTATCATTAGCATGACTAGATAATATGATGTAAAGTGACGATGCGAAGGGTATGAATTCGACCTATTATTTGCGCTGAATCCATTCTGCTTGAACTTCGATTGCAAACATTCAAGTCCATGACTTAAGATCACTCGCGGATTTCAGGGACGAAAGTCATGTGATTTTTCTGTCACGTGATGGTTGCCATGGCACCCACGCCTGGCCACCATGTAAACATCGGGTCGCGATCTCGAGGCCACTAACACCCTTACATGAGCTCGTGCACTTTGCATGGATCGACTTACTGTCCGTGCAGCGAAAACTGATAGCTTTCTGTACCAATGATGATCAGTATTTGTTAGGCACCGTGCTCATATAGTTGTCCCCTCCCATTCATCATGGCTCCTACCGTTCACCAGGTAGCCCAGATCTTTGAGGATTCGCAACCTGAACCGAGAGGACGAAGACCATATCACAGCCGAGTTCCATCAGTAGGTGATGTATTGAGAGGCCGGAGAAAGGAAAGCAAGAGCCCTGTCAAGTCTCAACAGCAATACCCTCTTGAAGGGAGCGAGTCTGCAAGCCCTCTTGGAGAACGGCATATCAACAGCCCACCCCAGCCGAAACGTATACCAACGAAGCCTGCTGATGAGAGTCGACCTCCGGCGACCCCGACACATAAGAAGACAGGGAGCTCGGTGTCTTTGAGAGGAATCATACTCGGGAAAGAAAAACCTTCGGACACTGGCAGTGTATCCTCGATCGACGGCCGGATCGATGAAAAGAAACCTAAGAAGGTCAAGTCAGCAACGAATATTAGTGGTCTTCTCAAGAGGAAGTCCAAGAAAGATCTGAGGGAAGATATTCGTGACCAGGAGAACGTTTCTCCCACGAAGCAGGCCCAACTGCCGAGCCCAACACCTATCTGGGACCAATTTGCTACACAGCCATTGGAGAGCCCTGACGGCACAATGCACTATCCGGTGTCCCAAAGAAGGACCGTTGAAGAGGAGATTAAGCTATATACTCCAAAGGATTACTCCGAGTTCCGTCCTGCAGAACAACGAAATTTTTATGGATATGGTCCATCAGCACCATCCCCTGTTGATTTCCGGCCACCACAGAGGCCGTTTCTGGAGCATAAGTCCAGTAGGAGCTCGATCTTCACCGAGAACCTTGATGAAGAATCAAGCACAGACAAACCGAGACCAAAGAGTAGGGAACAGTCGGCCAGCCGCCCAAGTTCATCATATGCTCCAGAGGCTCGTCCACCATTGCAGACCCGCGCCTCTGAATCATCTCAGACTGACAACAAGGCCAAAAGGGGATCGAGAGTTTTTGAAGTCATCCAGAACTTCAACCTTAAATCCCGTCGCGAGGGCCGGTCTACGTCAGAAACTCCGGGGAAACCAAACCCTCCTCTCAGTCCGCAAGAACTTGACACGGCTTTTGAGAAAGTATTGGACTCTTTGAATATTCCAATGAACATGCGTGACAACATGAGAAACTTGAAACCGGATGTCAAAGCAGGGTTAATGAAAGGAGAAAGAACTGGAAGTGGTTCCTCCACGGGATCGGTTCCTTCAGATGGCGTGGATGTTCGATCATCGTCAAGAAGCCCCAAGAAATCCGACCCTGAACGCCCGAGAAGTCAAGACGAGGATCGAAAAGAAGGTAAACGCTCCCGATCACGATCGAGGCCCAGAAGTAGAATCTTGACGCTGTCCAAAAGTGATGAGAGTTCACCTACGAAAGCAGACCGTCCTGGATCCTCTTCAAGGTCACGGAGCAAGACTCGGAACAAGTCCACGGATATTACATCGTCAAGGCCAACATCATCAAGAACTACGGGGTCGTCAGCGTCGCTCGGTTCCTTGAACATGTCGGACAGTGCGACCACTCCAGGCGACTTCATTCACTACCTACGAGAGGTACAGAAACCAGAATTGGTTGAAGTCAGCAAGATCCACAAGCTTCGAATTTTGTTGCGAAATGAGTCGATCAGCTGGACTGACCATTTTGTAACCAAAGGCGGAATGAATGAACTTATTCAGCTGTTCTACCGCATTGCGAAGATTGAATGGCGGGAGGAACACGAAGACAATCTGTTGCATGAGACTTTGCTCTGTCTGAAAGGACTATGTACGACTTCATTGGCACTTCAACGGCTGGAGGAGGTAGAAAGGGAGTTCTTCCCCGCTCTACTCTCAATGCTGTTCGATCCAGAGAGGAAAGGGCCTTCAGAATTCGCGACTCGTGGTATCATAGTATCACTCTTGTTTGCTCACCTGTCATCGGCCGTGGGGACTGATGAGGACCGCATGCAGAAGAAAGCAGAGGTGGTTCTCGGATACCTCCGAGATCCAGCACCAGAGGAAGGCAAGCAACCTCTTGACTTTGTGTCGCAGATGCATATTTCTCGACCTTATCGAGTGTGGAGCAAGGAAGTTGTGAACGTCACGAAAGAAGTGTTCTGGATCTTCCTGCATCATCTCAATGTAGTGCCAATCATCGAAGCAAACGAAAGCCTGGGATACATGCGAGCTCATTACCCGGCATTGAGGCCACCACATCCAGCAGCTCCTTATGTCGGCGGAGTTGAATGGGAAGCAACACAATACCTGGCGATCCACCTGGACCTTCTCAATGGCATCATTGCCTCGATTCCCACTTTGAAGCAGCGAAATTGTCTGCGAGAAGAGCTGAAGAATTCGGGTTGGGAAAAGGTTATGGGAGGCAGCTTGCGAACATGCAAAGAGAAGTTTTATAGTGGGGTTCATGACGGGTTGAAGTGCTGGGTGTCGGCTGCCAAAGCTGATGGGTGGCCAGTGGAGGATGTGCGAGCTGGGCCCCCGAGAGAAGCAAGCAGTCCTAAGAAAAGCCCGGTCAAGAAGAAGGCGGAGGAGATACCTCAGCTTGCATTGGACATGGGAATCGGGCAAACACCAACGTCCAAGCGCGATGACGGGTGGATTTGAGGTCCAGATTGAAATGCCAGGACTATGACTTGATGACGGTGTCTTTCAGACCGACCTCGGTATTTGTAAGGTGGCGTTTATGAATATACTTTTTCTCATTGCCTTTCGTCATGGCAGGTGTGGCTGTGAGGATTGAGGTACTCCTAGTAGTAGTATGTTACTTCGTCGGGACGGTTTGAACAATATTGATGACGGATATTCAAATCTGGACCTTGAATCACGTGAATGCGCACTGGATATACTCGTAGTGTGGAGTATAGAGCAAGTGTAGAGCACCTTTTACCCTTTTCTCCCTTCTCCAACTCCGGACCCCTCACGAAGCGAAGCTAGCACCGATATAGTCTAGCGGTCGGTATTGACCATTGACATCACCGATGGCCACTGGCATTATGGCTGCTACGGTGCCACCCTTTCGCCCCTGCACGCTGCGCAATAGGGAACAGCTCCCTGTCAAGCATTTCAAAAGACGACGAAAACTGATGGGAGTGGAATCGTGAATGTGCGCAATCTTCCACCTGCAACCACTAAATACCTTAGGTAATGCTTAAATGACGAGACGTGACACCGAATCTGTGATTTGCACTGGGCCGCTACTGCCACTTACTACTTAGAAGTTAGCCCTGTACCGTGCTTTCCCACGCAGCGCAGTCGCTCACTTCGCATTTTCAACCACTCGCTGCACCTCCCTTCACTTTCTTTTATTCTGATCATGTCGAGGGCTTTCCTTCATCGCAAGACTCTCTTCTGACCCTTTCCCCTTAGGCCTCATCATAAGTCACTCCGTGGACTGACAGACACCATCAACCCACATCATTGATCGCACTCCAGCGGCAGCGCACCAGCTGCTCCTCCTTCTCCCACCTACCTCCCACCTCGATAAGCGACTCTCCCTATGTCCACGACTACCATGACCACTATCCTCAGCACCTCGAATTCACGAGGTGGCCCTGTTCGCCAGACTCGCTCAAACCCCATGAGACAAAACAAAGGGCTGGGGTCTGCTGTTCGTAATAACTCGCTCGTCTCCAACGGTGGCCTACCACTTTCTGCCTCTGCCGCCTCCGCCTCTGTCAACCCGCTCACGAATGCCAATGATCCTCCTGGTCTCTACCCTGCCATCACTCACTTCGCTGATGCCATAGCTGCATTACCGCGAGACTTCCGCCGGCACACGTCCCTGCTCAAAGAGGTCGACGCGAAGGCCTGGGCTCCTGAAGAAAGTCTGCAACACATTTTGGACCAGTGCCTCGCAGACACCACTGCTACTTCGGCAAAGTTCCTTGCGGCCGCCCAAAGCTTACCGGGTGCTGCTCTTGCCGATGATGCTTTGTTTGTCAGTGACGCCAACAGTGTTGCTGGCGCCTCCGTCGACAATGCCTCGCTTGCATCCGCTCGATCCTCCGATCCCCTCACCCTGCAGCGAAGACGCCAGTTCCATGCCCTGCGACAGAATCTTATGGCGGTCATGGTGACCATGGATGAGAAAAATCATGTTATTAATAATGCCAACGAGGATGTGTCAAGGAGCATTCGTCGCATGGATAAACTCTGGACGCACATAAATGAGGAGATTTCAGAAGAAGCCCGCCTCGGAAGCTTGAAGCACTGGGCTTACACCGAGACCAATCCCCCCAAGAAACCCCCGGTTCCAACCACCAGACGAGAAGCAGCTGCAAGTCTAGCCATCCTACACGAGAGCGAGACTGCTCATAGGAGTGAAAGTAGAAGAGAAGCTATGTTAGCCAGAAAGCAAAGGGCTGCTCAACATGCCGACTCGGACTTTGACGAATCCCGGCTGGCCAAGAAAGGGCCAACAAATGGCAAGAAGAAGGGAACTGACACTCCTGTAGAGGCTGCAGGCCTTGGAATTACTGGCGCCGGTACTGGCAAAAGGAAAAGGCAGGAGAAGTCTGCAGTCGGTGGGGTGGTTATGGAGCGTTCGATTAGCAGCGCTATGGGTGGACGAGCAATGTCGAGAGAAAATTCACAGCAAGAGAATGTGAAGAAGAGAAAGGCTTCAGGTGCGGTCACTTCAGTGGCTCGGAAAAGGTATATTAATACTCCTCAAGCCCTCTTTAGGCATCCAACTGACATCGATGACTCTAGAATCAATGCTTCTACTCAAGATTCGCCAAAGCTTGCATCTTCTCCTCTTGCTGGAAGCACTGGCAAGGAAGCATATAAGAGGAGCCCTGCTCTTTCCTCTGTCCGTCCCGCAACCAATCGAGGTCGACAAAATTCTACCCAGACTGTGGACAGCGCTCGTGGTCGGCCATCATCCTCAACATCACACAGGAATGGAAATGCCAGCGCCGTTAACGCAAGTACACCAGATGTGATCAATCTTGTCACTGCTACAGGAAAGAGTTCGGGTGAAACCAAAAGCGCAGCGAAGGAGACCAAGAAGGAAAAGAGCGAGCGTGTTGCTGAGGATGAGCCAAAGGTGGTGAAGAGCACCAATGGGGATCACCCCATGCAAGACGCCCCGCTTGTCGATACGCCCGCCGGCAAGCAAGAGACCAATGCACCCAAGGGCGAAGCAGATCCCGTAGAGGACAACATCGTCAAAAAGGTTGCATCGCCTCGTGTTCCACCTGCTCTGTTGACGAGTGAAGCTGCATTGAGAGGTGAACGAGCAGGAAGAGGCCGAGCCTCTAAGACATCAACCCCGATTGTTGGGACATTTTCCGAAGCAGAGGCAGGAGAGCCGACTTCTGCAAGCAGCACTCAACAGATATCTGGGGCGGCGAAAGCCAAGCGGCCCGCCAGACCAAGAGTTAAAGATCATGGACTCCATGATTCACTGTCCCCGAAAGGGTTGCCTATGAAACGTTCGCATAAAAGCAGTGGCAGTGTGTCAACAATTATTACTCAGATAAATACCACAACGCAGCGCCAGAAAGAGGAGTCGGACGTAAACAACTCAAGTACTGCTTCGGAGATCGGTACAGGAAACCAGGGGGATGAGGAAGAAGACAACGATGTTGTCGATGAAGACGATGAGCGGTATTGCTATTGTCAAGGTGTCAGTTACGGTGAAATGGTCGCTTGCGACAAGCCTGATTGCCCTAGGCAATGGTTTCATCTTGAGTGCATTGGACTCAAAAGTGTACCCAAAAGTGCGAAATGGTATTGTGATGAGTGTAGGGAAACACTGGCAAAGAAAGGCAAAGTTGGCACAAATGGCGGAAATGGCACTGCGAAGTGAGTATAAAAGCATCCCAATGCCCTACTCATCTTCCTGCACAGGAAATCATCATCGGGGAGCTTGATACATTATCGACATGAGAGGATGGGCCGAGGCATTGTGCTTCAGGCACTGTTTCACATCCACATTTAATGAGTTAATGGGCGTTTTCTTTTGCTTCGAAGATTATTCACCGATGACAGTCGATCTTGAGCGAACTTCTACGGATAGCCAACAATCCGAAGTTTCATCATCACCTATGCTCTCTGACTGGACCTTGCGACTACATAATTACCTCAAGTTTCGTATCATCCCATGCTACCTTAGGCCGCGTGCATTCGTCCCTCTCGGCTTCGAAGTGGATGGAACGTGGATACGAAATTAGGCGGCCTCTTTTCCATTGGCCGAGTATCATTGAATCAATGCTCCATAGTCCAGACGACTTGATCCGAGAGCACCCTCTTTTCCGTTGTGTATCCCTTCCAGGATTGATTTGGTGCTATGCGGAGGTTATGCTAGGTATTGGTCATTTAACTCTCCGTACAGAGTATCTATCTTCCGCCAAAGTGAAGATTGTCTTTACTAACTCCTATCAAATGACGGGACATGTTTATCTTCCCGAGAGCCGCAAAGAAGAAAGATCCTGTTGGAAAATTTAATTCTCTATCACGTCTCTCCTTTGGAAGCCTTGCCAAGTTCTGGCAGCTAGGGGTAACGTCGGTCTAGCAATCCGGGTCTACAAGGCGACATACTCCCGCCTGGCGTGCAACGAAGTCCCGCTTTCTCTCCATTTTCTTTCTTCTCTTGTCTCAAGGCCCTTCCTCTAAATGGACAACTATACTGACCCTACAATGCCCATTGCTTTCAGGCGCGAGTAAATACTTCCTCACTATAGCATCAACATCAAATTGCATAGCGGAAGTACTTGTTCTCCTTGTCCGTCAAATCCTGGAACTCCTGCCCAATTGGCTGAGGGGGGAGGTCCACGGAGGTCTTATCCCTGCGCCTGTTCTCGCGCCAGTTGATCCACCACAGGCCCAGAAGGCACAGCAGCGACGCCAAATACACCCCGAGGATCGTGTACTTTGCTTTCGTGTAGTACGGCGGATCGCGAAACGTCTGAGGTCCAATCAAGAAGCCCCCACAGTACGATATAAGGACCAGGCTATTCACGGTCGTCTTCTTTGTGTAGCCCGCAGCGTTGGTGCTGACGAGGCTCAGGATCAGGATCAGCGGGGACGGGGAGTTTCCAAGGATGATGTAATACGCGACGAGTTGGCCGATACGGTGTGCTGTCGGGCCTTGGGTGGCCAGCCCAGTCATCAGGGCGATGGAGAAGATGCTGAGCAGGACGGCCAGACTCGCTGCTAGCATGCGGTTGTTGATCCTGCGGGCAAGGTATGGGAAGAATAGATTTGTCACGATCTGCGTGATTCCGCTCGGCATGCTTATGAGGAGCGTGGTCTTCGAGTCGAACCCGTACCCTTTGAGAAGCAAGGCGAAGAACACGGTCAGGCCGCCTGACGGGATCAGCCAGAAGATGCAAAATAGGCAGCATAGCCATGTCTGGCATATTTGGTTAGCGTCTTCAACGAGGTGATGGTACGTATCAGGTGACAGCTCACCCGTGGATCAGTGAACGCCTCTCGAAACTGAGGCCATTTGAAAACTTTGCTCCCGATACCCTGTTGGTTGACTTTAAGGCGCTCGATTGCGACCCGACGGCCGTGCTCACTCAGCCATTTTGCCGTGATTGGAGATTCCGGGAAGTACAACAGCATCGATACTCCGAAGATGCAGGTAATGCCGCCAGAGAGAATGAATAGGGCCTTCCAGCCGGCGAACGTGATCTTGGGATTGTCGAACCCAATCGCAATGCCATATGCAAACGCGGCGCCGAGAATCTGCGCCGCGGCGTTCCCGACGTACCAGAACGCCGTGCGCGTCGCTTGTTCATCGCGCTGATACCATCTGGCGGTTATGAGCACAAATCCCGCTGTGACGGCCCCCTCGAGCGCGCCGAGGATGAAACGCGCGACCATCAGGCTGGCGAAGTTGGTACATGCCGCGTTGATGCAGAGCACGGCGCCCCAGACGATGATGACGCTGGAGAGGTATCGCGCAATGGGCAACCTCTGCATCAGCCGGTTGTGGGGCCACACGAACGCCAGATATCCGAAATAGAATATCGAGCCACACCTGGATAACGTGGGAAGTCAGCACACCAGCTCGGATAATATACTGATCGAGACAACAGCTGGAGAAGTACTATACCAAGCATATTCTGACGTCGTGAGGTGAGCGTCGACGATGAGGCCCATCACGGAAGCATAGCTCAAGAGTGTCTTGTCGAAGTACTGAATCATGAACGTGAAAAACATCCAGGGTATCAGGTGCTTGTCGATGGTGTGGCGGATGCGGTTGCTGGTCGCCTCATCGTAGGTGATGGTCTCCCCCAAGGTGAAAGAGAGGGCGGCATCTGCATCTTTGGTCGCTTTCACTGGTCCTTCCTCGGTGTACTGCTTGCTCAGAGTATCGTCGACTTCCGGTTCAGCATACGTGGATGCTGATTTTGGCTCCATTCTTTCTGTAAGCAAGTAGTATTGCGCAGCACCATTTGATGATTAGTCGAGTAGAGGGATCCTCGTACTTGATGCATGTAATATAATCGCAGTTTTATGTCTCTTGCCCCCTCTAGTAGGTATGATTGATCAGGCAATCGCTCATGTTCAATTCGCTGAGACGGGCGCTGATTAGACTCCCCAGAATTGAGAAGTGGAGACTGAGGAAGGCTGTCAATTGCGTGCGACGGCCCCGACTGGCTGGCAATTCGAGGAGATTGCCTAGCGTAACTCATCTTGTATAGCTCAACTCCGCGAACTATCTCCAATGTCATCGATAGCGGATTCCTCCTTGAGATCATAGCAGTAAACCGCGCGGCCGAGGCTCGTAGATAGCTGGACCCCCCCGAATGAGGAGAATGGAGGATGTTACGGGGACGAGGAGAAGTCCACGGATATCCTGATCCAAGAAATCTACCCCGGCTCAGCCTCTCGTACACCTGTCAGGCAGTGTTTATTTGTGTCATCATTCATGATATGCATTCCCTAGCCACCACCACGAGAGAAACTGGACGTATGGGGCCGAATGCCGCCATCTCCAATTTCACCTTCGCCGTTCGCCTCCATCAAACTCGTAAATATTCGGCTAAATTCCAGATAGATTGGGGTGGCATTTGACGAGCCTTAGACACCCAGGAGAAGCTTCCACTTGGATCATTGGCATCATTCTCTGGTAAACCCCGTGGGAGATTTCTTTCGACGAGGAATTGCCTTCATTTACCAGACATTATTCAACGGAACCGAGTTGTTTATATCATTCTGAGATCCGAGCCTTCATCAACATCACCAACCCCCAAGAGACAAAGGTCATCATGGGCTCAATACAGGAATCCCTCCCACGACCTTCCGTCACCCTGCCACAAGGGACGATAATAGGCATCGAGCAAAAGGACCACTTCCCTCAGACAGTGGAAAGTTTCTTGGGCTTCCCCTATGCTCAACCGCCCGTTGGGGATCTTCGGTTTAGATCGCCAGTAAAATTACCTCAGTCATCAAAGACCTTTGATGCCTCTGAATATGGCAAAGCTGCACCTGGAAAGCCTCTCATCCCGCCAAGGATCCCGCTGGTCTATAGCGAAGATTGTTTGACTGCCAATGTGATCAGACCGGCTGGCAGAGTAAGCGACGGCACTCTGTTGCCTGTCGCGATCTACGTGCATGGCGGGGCATTCAACCGTGGGCATTCGTCTATGCAGAATACTGCCTCCATGGTAGCTTGGTCCGAAGAGCCTTTCATTGCAGTCTCGTTCAACTACAGAGTCGGGGCACTCGGTTTCTTACCTTCTACAAGGTCCGCGGAGGAGGGAGTGTTGAATCTTGGGATGCAGGACCAACGATTCCTTTTTGAGTGGGTTCAAGAGAACATCCACTACTTTGGTGGAGACAAGGACAATGTTACTCTGATTGGGCTGTCTGCAGGAGCAATTACAGTAAGTTCAGGAAAGGACTCTAAAACCCTCTTGCTGATATCGAACACAGATTGGGCATTTTCTCTTCCATTACAGCGATAAAACCCCTCGCCCATTTCACCGAATAATCACACAGTCGGGTTCACCAACAACCAGGGATTGTCGACCGTATAATGCGAGCGTCATCGAGGGCTATTTCAACGAGTTTCTGTCACAGACTGGCTGCCCGCAGGACCTTTCTGCCGCAGAGACATTTGCCTTCTTACGAAAATTACCTTTAGCTACCATTACCGATGCCCAGGCAGCCATCTTCAATAAGTACAAACCTACGATGCAATGGCCGTTTCGCCCGGTGATAGACGGTGATCTCATACCTCGCCCGCCGATGGAGAGCTGGCGATTGGGTCGCATTTGTAAAATACCCATTATGACAGGTTTCTGCACCAACGAGGGGTCTCTTTTTGTGGATTTGAAGTTATCAGAATCGAAGCAGTTTACTCAATTCATGCGGGCTCTGCTTCCCAGCTTACCAGATTCGGACTTCGACCAACTGAACGAGCTCTATCCCGATCCATTGCTTGGGGATCCTACATACCAAGACGACCGAGTCGGGCAGGACATTGGCCCACAGTATATGCGTACAGAGGCCGCCTATGGCCAGTACTCACTCATAGCACCGATCCGACAGACCGCACATCTCGCTTCCTCGACAGAAGGCGCGGGGCCGGTGTATCTCTACCACTGGGATGTATTCACCACCCTCTTCCGAGGCGCAGCTCACGGCGACAATCTCAAATATGAGACATTCGAAGAGAACACCACTTCGTTTTCAGATGGACAGAAAGAAATCTCTGGCATACTCCACGCCTACTTGACGAGCTTCATTTGTCATAATGGTGACCCAAATCGGATTCGAGGGAGATACAAACACCGTCCGCTTTGGAAGCCGTATTCTCCTGAGAATCCGCTCACTATGATGCTAGGGAAAGGGAACAGGGAGCTGATAGGCGGGCCTGTGGGTACACCTGCTGAGTTGATACACGACACCTGGGCCGCGGAGCAATGCAAGTTCTGGTGGGACAGGACGGAACTTACCCAGGAGTATGAGAGAAATGGAATGCAGAAGAGAGATTCTGAACAAAAGCATGGTTGACGATGAAGGGGTCAAGTCCAACAGGCGCGGGCTTGGCCGGGGATTCAGTTTAAGTGTGATATTTAAATAAATAACCATCACTAAATGCCGCAACTCAGCAGATTGTAGCCTTGTTTCCGCCTTTACGCTTCAATGCCAGATAAGGAAAATAAGATCAAATAAATCGTTGAAAGTAAGTATTGGATCGGTATCAAGGGCCTGAATCTTCAATCGACGTGGCCCACATCAGCTCTAGTTGATCATGTCGGACTTGACGACACTACCGATCCCACACATGGTCATCGGTAACCATACCGACAGCCTTCCCATCTCGCTTCCAAATAGTACCATCCTTCATGACAAAGTCGACGCGTCTAAGCGCCTTCGGATTTTCACGGGGATCCTCGCACACAGCAATTATATCTGCGCGATTACCCTTTTCAAACCAACCAAAACGCATCCCACAAAGGTCGCCACCACACGATTCCCACCCACCTACCGTGCACGCTTCGAGAATCTCTTCCCACGAGAGCCCGACCTCATGGAGAAGTTCCAGCTCTCGGACTGACTGGCCGTGGGGATAAGTGCCGGTGTCTCCGCCTACCGCGAACCGGACACCGAGTTTATATGCTAGCTTAGATTGTTCCATGATCTCCGGGAAGCGTTTTGCGTGGACACGCTCGCAGATGGCGAGGGTCGGGACAAAGATGGTACCCTTTTCGACCATTTGCTTGAAAAGCTCTTCGTTTGCGAAGTATGCATGCTCAATGGAGATGACGCCGGCTTTGATTGCCATCCGGGCTCCCTCAATAGTGCCTGCGTGGCAGACGACCGGTATTTGCGCCAGGTTAGCCTCTTTGACAATCGCGTCAATCTCTTCTTGGTGGAAGACGAGGTAATCGGGATTTGGATCCTTTGGCGGATGCGTGGGGCTGGGAATATAAGGATGTTGCTGTGCCGGTGGGTAGCGCATGATTCTTCGTCTATAGTCGGCGAAGAACTTAATCACGTCGGCACCAGCGGCAATGCGTCGCCTAACTGCAGTCCGTATCTCGTCGACCCCATCCACCGCCTCCCCTCCTCGTGGATAACAGACTCCGTTGGCGTGGTTTTCCGTGCGCATTTCATAGGAACCCGTGCTGGCCAGTGCTCGAGTGGCAACGTAAAGACGCGGTCCTGGGATGAGCCCCCGATTGATGCAATCCCGGATCTGAGCATCCATTTCCCCCATTGATTCGGAGCTTAAATCGCTTTAGGAGTCGTTAGTCCCTGCCTGATCCAATCACACAGATTAGAGTCTCATTACCGGTAGGTAGTGCATCCTGCGAGTAGTGCTGTACGCACATGGTGGGTTGCGCGGATAATCCGTTCGGGAATACTTTCATCCCGCTTCTGAATTAAAGATGCACGCTCGCTAATTGCTGTCAGGCAAAAGAGGACATTATACGAGGTAGATTCAGGTGCTCTAGACTTACTCGTATGAATGAAGGAAGATATGGGTATGCGCATCGACAAGGCCTGGCATCACCACCTTGCCCCTGAGATCGACATCGCCTTCAGCCACGCCGTCTCCCAAGCACTCTGAATCTTTTCTTTCATAGACATCGACTATCAGCCCTGACTTTGAATCGACAGTGACCGATATATTCTTCAGGAATTCTTTCTTCTTGGGGTCGAACAATGTCGACGTGTGAACTGTATACTGTGTGGTCATGGTGGTAGTCGATGACGAGACCCAAATATGCGTAAAATCCCGACGCAACAATAAACTGTCCTTAAGTACATCTCAACCAGACTCTGGGACATGGATGCATTTGCCTTCCGCTTGTGGAATTGCGATAAATCGGTTACTTGGAAACTTCCGACTCGGGATCCCTAGCGGAATGCCACTGGGCACGCTTAAACCCGTGAGGCCGTACCTTCCCTGAAAAGCCTAACTATTATATTAATATCCACTGTGGAGCGATCATTAATTCGGATAGCACCTAAGCCCGTGATTGAGGCGCAACTCGGAGCCGGGTTTGCCTGCACTCAGCCGTTGCTGGGGATAAGACCAAATCCCGCATTTTCTCGACCTCCAGCAGCGTGGAATTCACGGAGGAAGTTTGGGGGAAATGCTTCTAGGCTTGATAAACAGGGCATAGAGATCGTTTGGCAGCGCACGGATGAGGCAAATGACTTCCCACACACCCAGATAAAGTTCTGCAAAATCGTCTCAACCCCAGCTCTATGATACCATTCAACGGTTGACGCAATGGTGCTTTCTATAGTTGCAACAGGTGACCTCGTCATCGACGGCCCCCTTCAGCGGCATGCCCATCAGAATCATGTCTATGACCTTTTGAAAAAAGCAGATTCTTGCTTTGCGAACCTGGAGATGCCTTTCAGCAGAGATGGTTGGCCATCTGAAAAATTGATTGCCCTGAAGTGTGACCCCGTTCATGCGCCACTACTCCGTGATGTTGGTGTGGATGTCGTGACAATGGCCAACAATCACGGGATGGACTATGGTAGCGAAGGCCTTCTTACGACGGCTGAAGCGCTCAACGAGGCTGGAGTCGCTCATGTTGGATTCGGCAAAAATCTCCTTGAGAGTTTCGCACCTGTAGTGAAAAACATCAAGAATACAAGCGTGGCTTATATCGGTGTTACCACAACTTTGCCGAATGGCAGTGGTGCTGGTCGCTCGCGTCCTGGACTCGCTGGGGTGCGTGTTTTCACCAAGTATGCAATCGACACGGTCACGCTCGACGAATCACCAGGGATGTCGCCGTTTTCAGAAACCGCTACATACAAGCCAGACGAAGCAGTCCTTCTTCAGACCATTCGTGATGCAAAAGCTCAGGCGGATATCGTTTTGGTGGGTATACATTGGGGCGTACCCTATGGATGGGTAGCTGCGGTACAAGATGAGATTGCGACATACCAGCAGCCACTAGCCCACGCAATGATTGATGCAGGAGCATCAGCGATTTTTGGCCACCATCCACACGTCGTTCAGGGTGTTGAATTATACAGAGAAGTTCCCGTGTTTTATAGTTTGGGAAATTTCATCTTCAGCAACACCATTGTCACGCCCGGCGCCGATTTCCGGAAGTACCCTCCGTACAGTTGGACCAGTTTGCAGGCGACTCTTTCCAACATCGGTGCTCTGGCAAAGGTGTGCTGGGACGGACACAAAATAACCAATTATTCGATCATCCCGTTGACCATCGCCGAAGATGGCGAGCCTTGCGAGGCAACAATGGAGGATACTGAGGTCTTGATGTCGCGCCTGAAGACACTATCCAAGGGTCGAGGTGTGCAATTCGACTTGAAAAAGCTCGAAGGCAGATTTGAAATAGCCATTGTCAAAGACTAGCTCGAGCAACACTTGCAAATATGGGAGAAACTGAATGCCTGTTCTTCTGCATTTCGAAGTCGACTCGTTTCTCAAATCATGTTCCACAGTAACTGCACAAAGGTTTCCCATGCCTCAGCATAGGTTGCACCACTTTCCCATCGCGCCACGAAGGATGCAATAAGAGTAGAAACTTTCAGGACAGGGTCCAGTGCAACTCGCTTTTCCATTGCGTAAAAGGATCCAGCTTGCGCCGTTTGGTGCCGACAAACGAGATAGGTTGCCCAGACTAGTCCAGCCTCCAAAACTTGTGAGGCAGCCATAGATATGCTAATGATCCTTTTGTCTTCATTCAACCTGGCGAAATGGTCAATGATAGCAACCGCAGAGCGTGAAATAATTTGGAAAAGCCTGGAATTGGACATGTTGAGTGAACCACTAGAAATCACATCCGGTGTGGTAAATATGGGATGTAAGGCAAGGTATAGAATCGCCGATTGTATGCTTAGGCCTGATGTTGCGGATGTCACCTGGAAAGGAAATGGAATCAGGCTTTCAAAGAAGTCCTCCGACTGCAAAGGGAATTGTGTTATCTGCTCGATGATATTTTGTTGATGGCTCAGAACATTAAGGTCATCTGAAAGCAACCCAGACTTTACCGATATACCCACTAAAGGTTTCAGACGCAGCGCACAATAAGGAGATTGAAGTTGAAAATGCGTCATAGTATAGCTTGAAAGTAGATCTCAGCGTCACTCCAAGATTGGTTTCCAACAGGAAAAGTCTTACCTCTCGAGTTTCAGCAGGGAGCATTCCAGCCGGAGAAAGGCATCGTCCAAGTCCTTGTTTTGAAGTTGGTATGCTTCACGAAGGCCTTCAATCGTCGAACAGGCTCTTCCCAATAAATCCCACAGTTGGCCTGAAGTTGGGTTGATTGCTTCACAAAGAGCAAGGGCACACAAGGCGGTGCATGTCCATCTTATTGTCTCCAATTGTGTGCCTTGGGGTCTTTCCTTTTGGGCGATTTTCTGTACATCGTTGATGCAGCGTGTCGAGATGCCAGACAATGTCGAGTCAAGATCCCGTGCAATAAGTGTGGAGGCAACAGCAAACACTATACTCAATGCCATAGCACCGGAATGGTCTTTATTCGCGCTAGCCCATCTCAAGGGGTTCTCGTGCATCGCCGTCACTGACTCTAGCTCGTGAGTGAGAAATGGGTACTGCTCGGATACTACTTTCATATAGTGCTCTATGATTGCTCGCTGAGTAGAAGGTGGTACGAGGGACTGGAGCTCCAGTTTTCGCTGATCCAATAGAACGTGAAACAATGGAAGAGTCGTCAAATACTGAGGCTCAGATATCTTGGATGATTCGTCCCGCAGCAGACGTTCCGGAATCGGCATGTGGCTGGCCAGATGCCAGTAAACGGCGGTTTTTAGTAGACGCTCTAGGAAGCGAGGAATATTTCCTGGACCGAGGTAGGCTGTTGGTGAGGGTGACGAAAGGCCATCAGGTGAGAAGGCAAGATGATAGCTTTGCTCAGTGACTTGAAGGGATGGGACATTGGTGCCAGGATCATTCTGTACAGGGCGAGATTTGGCAGTAAGGTTTCGAATTTCTGACTCAAGACGTTGTTTCTTCTGGCCAAGAGCATAAAGATGACTAGAGGCAGGCTTAATGGCCGGCAAACATGATATATGAGCTGAACTCACGTACCCGCATGATATTTCCTGCTGTAACGAGTCGTCCCAAAAGGTACACTCGACGTCGGTGAGCCGACAGTTCTTGCAAGCAGGCAGTTGCAAGTCACACTAAATGACTGAAATTTAGCTTGATGAGTGGAATAATATAGGCTGGCAAAGCGATTACTTTTGTGCGTCTCTTCCGACATCTGCTACACACTCGTAAAGCCATGTTGTACCAGTTAAGGTGACGACGACCAAGTGCAGAAGCGCCCGCGAGATGAGGGATGTCTTTCTGGCCGTCAGGGCAGGAAGATTGCTGAGTGGGAATTTCCAATTCGCAGATAGCACCTATGATATGCCAGTGGAGAGTTGAGGCTTGGTCTTATAGAGAAGCCCGTCTAATTATGTTGTGCTGCGAGAGAAACGAAGGGATCAGAACTCACTCCCCCATTGAGTCGTGTGGGAGTGGCCGATATATTAGGGGCACCTGCACCCGAGGGACAGACCATACGGAGTGTGACGATACAATACAGGCTCTTGTTATCCTTGGTGGTGAAGTGCCGATACTTCATACGTATCAAAGTGGTAAAACTTACGTCGGGCTCACGTTGGTGCTCACTCGCGCCGCTTTTAGCTTCGCGACACCCCTCGACTCACTTTCGTCCTTCACATCGATGTTGTTAATTATCTACATTGCTCGAGGCTGACATAGATTCAAGCCGGAGATGCGACGAATCCTGCCACGGTTTTGAGTGACTGAGATTAGTGTTGATTAGAGGGGCAAAGTATCAATTTGTTTACAATCTGACATGATCAAGCAGTTCCAGGTTGGGGGGAATAGGAAAATGCACATCTGTTGACGGAGCTGGGTTGATACTGTCATTGTCCAGTCCAGCTTCCCCCTCGCTTGAATTGTTCATATTTCTCATGGTCCTACATGTTGTCCAAGACCCGAACGGCGCATTAGTTCTGATGTCGTTGTTTCACCTGGGCTATCAAGGAGTTTGTGTTTTGAGACTTCTCCTTGCAAAGCACATTAGTGGAGAGTGGCTTGAGAGGAAATGGATTTCATCCAGTCGCCCTCTGATTTCTAACCCAACACGTACTTTTAACCCCTTCCCCAAACAATTCCGAGTCGAGTTATCATTCCTGCGGATTTGTCATAAGTGCCGTAGAATCCACGAACCGACCACTTGGCATAGCCGGCAGCGAATTTGGAGTTTGGTGCAGATTCCACGAGTTGAGACTTGCTAACGCTGACACGGTTGTCAGCATCTCCAAGGAATCGAATGGTGGATACATCAAGGGGCCATGCAGGGAGCTGGCTTTCAACGGCATCCTCACCCCTAATGAACTCAATGGTGTCGATCCAAGTATCGGTATCACCGGCCACTTTCCTTGCCGTAATCTTGACAACTGCGAGATCGGATGTGAACTGGCATTTCCAGGCTTCTGGTTGACCACCGAAATCTCCATGGACCAATTCTTTACCATTGCTGTATACAGCCCTGAGGCCGCGGAGGGCACCGCCATTTGTGGCGAAACTTAGTTCCCGGAGCCGCCAGCCTATGTCGATATACTCTAATGCGTTGAAGTAGGTCCCGGGTGTTGTGTGGCTGGTGGCAATCGATGCACCCAACAAGAATTCACTAGCAAAACCGTATGGACGACTGCGGATGCTGTCTTGAAGATCGCGTGGTAGGTCGAGATATTTTCTGGCCAACGACAATTGCACTGGTCTTGCTGGCACAGGCACGAAGCCATCACGACCCCATACCACACCAAGAGTGCCGATGACGGAATTGTGCTGGAATCCAAAGAACCCTCTGAGAGAGTATCGGGAATCCTCTGGTCTGGTAAAAGCCACCGTCCGAATATTTAGAGGTTTGACAGTACCGACATCCGATGCTGGCGTTACTAATGGTGTCGGTGCAGTGTCGATGATGTTATACGCCGATGTCGCGACAGCCATTGAGACTATTCGTGAGTTACCCTTGTCATCAATGGCTTCTCTGACCAAAACTTCGGTGAATATTTCAGAGTCCTCTGGTCTCAAAGCTAGAGACTTCCTCGAGCCAGTAGTTGTGTCTCCATAACGCTTCGAAATGCCGTTTGAGTATCGCATCTCGAGTCCTTTGACACCACTGTCGTCCATCCAGATCGAGATTTCGACTGGCCTGAACGTAGCATCCAGTGCTTCCAGATCATTAAACAAGACTGCTTGCGAGTGGAGGTTGGGATCTTTGCCAGAGACAGGACCGACGCAGCCCTTCATTTGATAGTCTCTGGATTTATGCGCAACCTTCTTGATAGATTGCTTAAGCCGTTCATCACTTTCCTTGATGTCGATGCTAAGATCGTATACTGGGGCGGCCGCCTTTTCTTCGATCTTCGGCTGGCTGTATCCCAGAAGGACCTGTGCCTGCGGGTCACGCACCCCGCGCTCTGCATCCTCCCGCGATTGAGACCGCACCACCTGTTATACTATGTCAGCTAAACAAATCGTACAGAAAGATAGGCAGCAACACATACCGGCAGCAGCTGTTTGAACACCAGAGGATTCAGGAAGAACAGATCGCGCCGAGTATCGGTGGCGATTGAGGGATCTTTGGCAACGACATCAACTTCCCTGACAATTTTTGCCATCTCCATTCTGCATATCTTCTTGGCCCTGATCAGGCCCGCGAAGGACGGCGGGAAAGTTGGGTAGCGAGTAAATTTGAATGCGTCAACTTTGCCATGCAGGGTAGGATCTTGGAATCCGACGGGGTCTTCTGGTAGCTTGGGCTTGTCCTGTAGATCGCCTTTGCCATCGGCGAGGCTGGGTGGCTGACGCACTGACAGATCTTTGCTTGTGCCAGGCGCCGTTTCTGGCCTGATAATGGCAAGCTCGGCCATGTCTTCTGGAATCTCACTCATCTCGATTGTTGCACGGTTGGCTTCGAGCTCATCCGTCGCAGTAGAGATCTGCTTCCAGAGGACCTTGTAGTCCATGAAGGAATCGAGCAGCGCTCCTGTGTATATCCCTGCATTTTCATAATCCAGTGGGCTGAAGTTATTCTGAGCGGCATGAAAACTGGCAAGCGATGTATACTTTGTAAGGATGGCAAATGTGCGTTGAGGTGTAATGGCAACGAAGTCTGGAAATGCGGCTGCTGCTTGCTTGAGGGTTGTGATGTTCCAGTCCAGACCAGGGTCTTTGATTGAACCACCTCCGGCCCAGTTCACAGCGATCGTGGTTTCCGTCTCCTTGTTCAGGTTGTTCTTGCTAATTTCCACGTTGGCTGTGATTTTGCCTCCAATCGAAGGTGTTGTCAGCTCTGCTTCAAGTCCAGCTTTGATCTCAAATATCTTAGATTTGTCCAAGACCTTCACCGAGATGACGGCATTGAGTTCACCGCCCTCTTCCCATCCCGAAATGAAGCAGTTCTGGTCATGGAATTAGTTATGTGGTTTTGGGCTGGACCTTGAAGCGACGAGAAATGATCGACTTACTCCGTAAACCTCCGCAAATTGAGATTGTTTAATGTTGTCGATCTTATTGAAGATATTATATTCCGTAGCATCGTGTCTAGTGTTGATCGATGTGTTAATAATTGGCACTATGGAGAACTGCTTGCGATGGAGTAGACCGTGAATGATGAACTCGACACTTACATTTGGTTCGTCACTCGTACTTGGAGATGAAAGTTGATATCACTGGACTTAAACTTATCGCTGTCCACATAGGAACCGTTTGCCTTTCCCCCAATCGTAGCGGTCTTGATTGACAAAGAACCTGAGATGTTCATAGCATCTAAACTGTTAGTTGACTACTTGGTATCATTCAAGAGCTGGGTGCGTACCAGTAACATCGCTGATCTTGTCCACAAATCTTGATGAATAGGTGACAATCTGTGGCTTCGACCATGGTCGCACAACAACCGTTCGAGGCTCCGTTGACCCATCCTTGGCAGTGGATTGTTGTAGACGGCCGCCAGTGATCTCAATCTCTTCGGATAGGCCAGAGTTCTCTGGAAAGTCGTCGTCCAACGAATCCGCAGACTCAAGGAGTTTCGATGAAGGTGATGAGGCAGAACCCCCGTCCCCAAGTACCAATGGTTTCTGGTCCTTGGGTTTCTCGCTAACTGGGTTACGGAGAACTGCTCTGTCTAGACATACTTGTTGTGTGTATGAGTTGAAACCTTGCCCCAGGCGCATGGAATTATTGTACGGAGCCAACATTTGCGCCATGATGCCCACAGGAATCGGAACTGCTTGCCACGATGTGATTTTCAACTAGAAGACTCTGTTCTTGACGTCGATTGTCTACTCGTCTACCTTGAGGTGAAGATGAAGGAGTTGACTTGACAGGCTACGAGACCGGCGATGCCTAGCAACCCGTAGCGTGGCGATTTGCTGTAAGCTTCGCAACCGAACTTCAATATGCGTCGAGGCTTGCTGCCAGGATTTGGATCTTCGCCATCTTCTGTATTTGGTAAGCCAAACGACCTCGTGGTCAATTAGTTTATGGACCTACCGATGTGGCAAGATTACACTTCAAGCCAATGCACAGTCTCGATGAGGACACGGCTCTGCAGGTTTCGCGATTGCTTTTCAGCTGACGGAGTGTCTGCGAAACTCTGGGACCCAAAAGGTTGGGATAGCGGGCACAACAACTACTTAGCCCAAGCCACTATACTTCCAGACCTCGAATCTCGCCAGTCGATGATGCTCTAGAAGCTTGGCATGACAATCCGGAGCACAGCCTCGTTTCTCTGGTTCTGGGTTCCCGGCAGTCGATAAGTCAAGGTGAAGTTTTCGCTATATCCTCTCCGCAAATTCTGTCCACTGCTGATGAGCCCAGTGTCAGAAATAATATGGAAGAAGATGGAGATCCCACTAGGCCGTCTCTGGAGAGCATGACAAGTGCTGGCCATGCGTTTGCACTACCATGGCGTTGCGAGACAATCAGCCTTCTCACCGGGTTTGATGCCAGCAGAATGAAAGAGCTTGGAGGACCATGGATGACACAAAGTCCATTCGAGGTGTCAGATCTGAAAATGTCAACAATTCTCTGCGATACGAAAGGTGGTACCGCCACGTACAGGGACGGCTTGAGTACCAGCGCCGGAACATATAGTGAGCACATTAGCGCATCGCTAGGGCTAACTATCGGCTATCCCTTTCTCAACGCCAATGTCACCGCCAAGTACGATCGACAAGTCGTGGAGAAAAAGAGTGTAAGTGCAAGCTCGTTGCCGTCTCGGACAACCACGTGGATTGAGAGCTGATGTTGAGGCTTACAGGCTGCTCGCGCTTCCCGGAACTCTTCCTGTAGGCTGGGCAGAGTTTTGCTAGATGACCAGCCCAGACTTACCCTCGCAGCGTTGCAAGTCCTTCGTCACAAGGGCATGAAGCAGTTCCAACAGACATATGGCGATTTCTATGTGTATGGGTATGAGCTAGGGGCTGATGCAGGAGCGACACTGAACGCAACTACCAAGATGTCTAGTATGAGCGAGACACTCGAGCTTACAGTGACAGTCAAGGTCTTGTTCGTCAAGGCCAGTGCCACCTTCAGCACAAGCAAGACTTCGTTCGACTCCTCTTCCGCCATGAGCTTCTGTGGGTACAGTACGCTGGACAACCATCAGCTGGCAATTGCATCGGTGACTCTGAGCGAGGCGGAGCAACGAGCGCTGAAAGAAGCGGCTGGATGTTTTCTCGATAAAGTTCAGTCGCTGGAAGGTCGGGCGCGTGCGAAGTTGAAAAGCATGCACCTAGAAGATGGCCAGATCCTTCCTCTTTCGGCTTGTGTGGAGCTGTGTCAATCTGGGTTGGTGGTTCAGCTGCTTCTGGCACCCTTCGCTCGGCTGGAAGAATTTGTGTCGGTGGCATATCAGTCCTAGAAGGATCCATATTGAACATAATTAGGACGCAAGTGGATTTGCCGGGGTGAGGAATCTTGGTTCTGCAGCACTAGTCAAATGATCTCTAAGTTAACTTTACTAGTTTCGCGTACTAAAGTGGTAGTGAGTTTTATTTAGTATTACACAAACATACTCGTATGGAGTCTACTTTGTGTCCACATACGGAGTGCAGGATACTCAGACCCAGATACGCGTAAGGTATCGTACCAAGTCCCATGCAGTACTCGGCTATTTCCTACCTCCTAGAAGAGCAATTCGAATGCAATTTCACTTTCTCATAATGCTGGCTTTCGGTGGGCGCTGGTGACGCTGCCAACAATGGGCATCCTCCGCCAGGCAGGTAAGCACAGTAACGAGGTCGGTATCTCACCCCTCCAAAGAGCTCAGTGGTCCAAAGTACTTCATTCCTCAAGATCGTGGATGCTTACTGCTGAGTCGCGATGGACACGGCTGTTCCTACCTCACAGCAATGGGTCTGGTTTTCCACTGCCCTAAAGCAGTCAGTTCCTATCGAGTGGACAGAGAACAATGAGGCCAAAAGCGCTTTCTATTATGTCCAAAAATGCTACTGGGGGTTCTTACTTGATCCCAAGTCGGAAATAGCTCGCTACACCGACTGGCCATTCCACAGTGACACACCTATTAAAGGAGAATTGGATGCTGGTGATCCAGGATCACAAAGAGCGCCACCGCAGGTTCGTACAGATGCGAAGATAGAGATCAAGGGTTGGTGACTCCAGAAGTTAATATGTTAGCCTTGAAGCTTCTGACATGCAATTCAGGAGAGACCAAGCTGTTCATCTCACAAGAATACATCGAGCCAGACTTTCAGGGAGGGCCGATGGTCAACCATCATCTAAGAGACCTGGCAAAGCTCAGGCCTGGAGATGGTGGTGAGTGCTGCACTTGTCGTTTGAAGACGGACTTATCTAATGATCTGTTTCAGATGCTTGGATTACACTCAAGCTCGACCAAAACGTGCACTATGGTCAAAATGGCAGTGGTAAAGGTTTGAGGAGATGGTTGGTGTATCATCCTCCCATTTCTCCTACACTCAAGTCCCCCACAATCTTCCAAGTACATCATCACATTCCGAAACAGCATTACATTGTATGCTAACGTGTTGCAGCACCGGTTCACTGGACTGAAGTCTGCCGATTTCCTATATGAGGGAGCTGGGGTGGCGACTAAATATCTTCTTGCTGACGGGTTCGACTCTGACGTTGTGGGCAAGCTGACCAGCCCCGCCATCAATGTGCTGAAAGCAGCAATTGGTCATTTCCTGCACACTTTCCTAAGCGGTGCAGATGTAGACAGGGCAAAGAGGCTTGTGGCCAATGCGACCGTTAGCGAAGAGCTGTTCAACAAAAGGGATCCAAACAATCATCTCCTCGCACTACAAATAGTCGAGACATAGGCTTGCCAACCAGAATGCTGCCACAGACGAGTACACATCACAGAGAATCCAGTCTTATGAAAAATCTCGCCAGGCACTCAAGGATGATTTAGAAAAGGAGTCGAAGTGGTATGACGATAACATAAAAACCCTGCACCTCCAGACTCCCGATACTGTTTACCAGACATTGGTGAATACAGGTATTCCACTGAAACGAGACGCCGACAACCACAGTCAGCAACTAGTGGGGCTTAAGTTTGATAATTTGAAGAGGAAGTTTGGGCGCAATCTTGAGATGTTCCGACCACCTAGTGCCTACGTGCCTCAACATCGTGGTGATACCGGTCCAGTTCCAAGCATCAGGTCTCTGGACACCTCGTTGGATGATATTGTCCCTGGAAACGATCTTGCCAACAAAGTCAACCCTAGTGGAGCCCCTGGTCGCCAGTCTTCGGGGTCCAAACCAAACCACGGACAGCAAGAAATGCCTCAAGGAAATGCAAAATATTCGGCGCTAGACAAACTTCGGCATCTATCAAGTTCCCAACGAGGTCAAGGATTATTCAACTGAGAATCGTGGGCGATTGGTGAGACCTTAGATAGATGCAACAGATACCCAGGGCACAATTTCATTCCTTGATAATGTTCTCTTCTATTACTGCCACTTAGGGAAAACTTTACAACGATCATGATACGTGCAAGGATGGTTGAGCATAAATCCACTGGTTTTCTCCGGGAG